>Ga0247727_10002819_pt1 | contig 39167 bp, 35 predicted proteins | sample WisWelCaveWW1625_FD_202498 | JGI IMG/M metagenome (GOLD analysis project Ga0247727, IMG submission 202498) | Biofilm microbial communities from Wishing Well Cave, Virginia, United States - WW16-25 | ecosystem: Environmental > Aquatic > Deep subsurface > Groundwater > Cave microbial mat | place... | reverse complement strand
CAACAGAAATCAGCAGATATTCCGATAATCCCTGTCACTACGTTTTCGCGAAAACACGAGGGCCGTTTCAATCCTTTCAAGCACTTACGCTCCGCGGCGTCAGGCGATGGGGTAAACATGGGCTAGCGTTGGCTCGCGGCTGGAGTGCGCCTCGTTCGCTCCCGCTCGTGCTACAGGCGCTCTCTCCGACGACGGAACCTACTCCCGGCGCCTCCCGGCGCACGCTGCTCAGGGCGCTGAAGCCGGCGGGATCCGGCGTTTCGTCGACTGTTCGAAGGCGTAGGCGAGGCCGAGGAGCCTCGGCTCGCTGCACGATAGGCCCGTGAAGCTCACGCCGTAGGGTGCCGGCTTCGCCGCGAACATCTCCGGAAACGCTGGCGTGGGAGCGTTCGGCACCAGGCCGAACGGGACGATCACCGTCGGATAACCCGGCCGCGCGGCGATCGATGCGCCGCTCGAGCCCGGGAAGAGCAGGGCGTCGAGCTTTTGGGACTTCATCACTTCTTCTATGCCGTGGGCTCCAGCCAGCGCCAGGTCACGGGCCCGGTCGGCCTCGTAGCGTGCGCGATCGCCCGCGATGTCCATCTCGTCCGAGATGTCGAGCAGCGACTGACCGTACTGAATGGCGCCCGCCTTCTGGTGGTCGATGTTGAAGTGACGCAGCTCCGTGAGCGTACGCAACGGCGCGCGATCGCCGAGGCTGACCAGCCACTTGTTGAAGTCCCGCTTCATCCCGTACTTGAAGACGACCGAGCAGTCGGCGTCCTGGCCCTTCGCGTTGTTGGCGCCGCTGCAGATGCCCCAGAGCAGGATGTTCCGGCCCGGGTCCGTGTCCACAACGCTCGGGATGTCGGCGGGATCCACGACGGTCGCTCCCTGCTCGCGCAGGACCTGGATCGCCTCGGCCATGAGCTTCGCCTGGTCCGGGTTCAGGCCGCCGCGCGGCTCCTTCGCGCCGGGCGGGGTGAGCTTGTCGTAGTAGAACGCGCGCGGGATGCCGATCCGCGCGCCTTCGAGCGCGCCCGCCGCGAGGAACTTCGTGTAATCGCGCGCCGGCGGCGTGCAGGTTTTGGTGGCGTCGTCGTTGGGGTCGGGCACCGCGCCCTCGAGCGCGCCGAACAGGATCGCCGCGTCCCTCACGCTGCGCGCCATGGGTCCGGGTGTGTCCTGATCGGCAGTGATCGGGATGACGCCGTGGCGGCTCACGCGGCCCACGGTCGGCTTGATCCCCGCCAGCATGTTCTGGTTCGACGGGCTGAGGATCGAGCCCGACGTCTCGGTGCCCACGCTCGCGGCCCAGAAGCTCGCCGCGGTGCCGATGCCGGAGCTGGAGCCGCCGGTCCCGAGCGCCGGCCGTCCGTCGAAGGTCGCCTCGCGCGGGTCACGGCGCGGGTCGTAGGGATTGAACCCGTAGCCGGCGAGCGCGCTGTAGTTGGCGGGCATCGGCGAGGGCGCACCGGCCACCCAGTTGGCGAGCTCCGTCATCACCGTCTTGGCGAGGATGATCGCGCCCGCATCGCGCAGATTCTTCGTGAGCGTGGCCTCGTAAGGCGGCACCAGCCCGTCGAAGGCGAGCGCGCCGCCGGTCGTCGGCATGTCGGTGGTGTGGATGTTGTCCTTGAGAGCCACGGGTATGCCGTGGAGCGGCCCCCGCACTCGTCCCGCGGCCCGCTCCCGGTCGAGTTCGTCCGCCTGCCGCAACGCGTCGCGGTTCACGGCCATGACCGCGTTCAGCCCGTCCTCGTAGAGCGCGATCCGCGCCAGGTACTGGAGCACCAGCTCGCGCGACGTGACACGGCGCTCGCTGAGGGCCGCCTGCAGCTCGGGGATGGTGGCCTCGACGACCGAGAACGCCGAACGTTGGGGCTGCTTCTGCGCGGCGGCCGCGGTCGCGCCAGCGCAAGTGGCAAGCCCGCAGAGGACCAGAACGAATTGGCGAGAAGGCATGTCCGGGATTATGCCCCCGAGGCTGATCTCGGCAGCGCTCGTGGACCCAAAGCACCGCGCAGGAAGACGAGCGCCAGGAGCACCAGGCCCAGGTAGCTCGGCCAGTCGCGATTGCCCCGATGCTCCACCAGCCGGTCGATCCGAAGCACGTCGCTCTCGAGGAACGTCCCGTGGAGCGACACGGTCGCGTCGTGAGTCGGCAGGGCGCCCGTGGCCCGCACCCGCTCGCCCGTCCAGAGCTGGACCAAGCCGCCCGCGGGCGTTGCGAGGAAGGCCGTGCGGTCCAGGCTCACGGCCCGGCCCGGGCGCAGCTCGACCTCGCGCAGCGTCTTCACCGAGTAACTGCCCGAGACCTCGATTGCGCCGAGGAAGGGGAGCGGAGCCACGAGGTAAGCGGCGAACAGCACGGCCGCCGCCGCGAGCCGCCGCGGACGCAGGCCGAAGGCGACGGCCGTGCCGCGCGGTCGCGCGATCTCCCACGCCACGAGCAACGCGCCCCCGAGGGCCAGAACGAAATAGACCGGGCTCTCGCCCGGAATGAGGTCGAAGCTCGTCATGCGCCAGGACAGCGGCGCGAGCAGGTGCACGCCGTTGCCGAACTTCACCTCGGTAGCGTCGAGCAGCAGGTGGAAAAGCGCGTTTAGCCCGAGCACCGTGGCGACGAGGCGCGGCGCCGTCGTGGCGACCGCGATCGCCACGGCCAGCAGCAGCGTCACCGCGAGCGATGCGAGAGCCATCGTGTAGAGCCGCAGGTCGAAGGCGTCGACCTCCAGGCCGAAGCCGACGACGGCGCGCCGCAGGATCCAGGGCAGGTCGGGCAGCAGGCAGCCGAGGTAGACGAAGCGCGGGTCCACGCGGCGCCAGAGCGCGTGGCTCGCGGCTCCCTGCGCGGCGAAATGGACGAGCGTGTTCGGCACCCGCTCGATCGTACTTCAGCCGACCAGCGGTCGCAGAGCACGACGTGGGAGGTGGCTCTAGCGCCGACGCAGGCTCTCTTCGCGGGGGTCCGCCTCCTCGTGGCCGGAGAGCGTGAAGGGCGCGCCCGAGAACAGCGGCCTGCGACGACCCGCGGCGTCCACGAGCGCCCCCGCGTCCGAGATCAGCCTGAGCGCGGCCTCGCGATCCACGACGAAGCGCCTGCCCAGCACGCGCGAGACATCAATCGCCAGTGCCCCACCAGAGTGTAAGCTAGCGCGCTCATGAGCCGCACCGAGTTCCGCGCGGCTCGCTGTCGTGTGAGGTCGCCCGGGACGCGGCCCTTCGGTGACGGCGAAAGCGGTGGTACCGTGGACATCTCTAACGCCAAAGCGAGGATCCCGATGCCACTCGTTGCCGAGCTCTACTGGACGGTGTGCGGACGCCGCGCCTTTCTTCTCGTCCTGTTCGCCGTTGTCCTGAGCGGGGCCTGTCAGCAGTCGCAGCCAAAGGCCACGTCACAGAGTCCGGCTCCCTCCGCCACCTCGGCATCCGCCGTCGCCCAGGAGCCCGAAGCCCTCGAGCCCGCGCCCGAGGCTACGCCGTTGCCCAACGTCGTCGATCGTTTCGTCAAGCCCTGGAAGGGCGACCTCGACGGGATGATCGAGCGTCGCGTCATCCGCGTGCTCACGGTGCAGAACCCCGTGCTCTACTTCGTGGACAAGGGCCGCGAGGTCGGGATCACCTACGAGACGATCAAGGCGTTCGAGAAGGAGCTCAACCAGAAGCTCGGCAACAAGCTGGTGATGCTGTACGTGATCCCGCTGCCGGTGTCCCGCGACGAACTATTGCCCCGGCTGATGAAGGGTGAGGGCGACATCGCCGCTGCGCAGCTCACGATCACCCCGGAGCACCGGAAGCTCGTGGACTTCTCCGATCCCTTCGCCACCGGCATCATCGAGGTCCTCGTCAGTGGGCCGGTGGGGCCCGCCGTGTCGAGCCTCGACGACCTGTCCGGCAAGGAGGTCTACGTCCGCCTCTCGAGCAGCTACGCCGAACACCTGAAGCGGCTGAACGCGCGCTTCGCGAAGGAAGGCAAGGCTCCCGTGAAGGTCACCGCCGCGCCCGAGGTCCTCGAGGACGGAGACATTCTCGAGATGGTGAGCGCGGGCCTGGTGGCGGCCACGGTCGTGGACAGCTTCATGGCCGACCTCTACGTGCAGGTCTTTCCGAACCTCAGGAAGCACTCGGATATCGCGAGCAACCCGGGAGAGATCGCCTGGGCCTTCCGCAAGGACAGCCCCAAGCTCGCGGCGGCCGTGAACGCGTTCGTGAAGACCCACCAGCAGGGCTCGCTCGCCGGCAACGTCCTGATCGGCAAGTACCTGAAGACCACGAAGTGGGTCAAGAACGCCAGGAGCGACGAGGACCGAGAGCGCTTCGACTTCATGATCCAGCTCTTCAAGACGTACTCCCAGAAGTACCGCCTCGACCACCTGCTGATGGCCGCCCAGGGCTACCAGGAATCGGGCCTCGACCAGTCCAAGCGCAGCCACGTCGGGGCGATCGGCGTGATGCAGGTGATGCCGGCCACCGCGCGGGACAAGGCCGTGAACATCCCGGACATCGACAAGCTCGAGAGCAACATCCACGCCGGCATCAAGTACAACCGCTGGATCATCGACAACTTCTACAAGGACCCCGGGATCTCCGGGCTGGACAAGGGCCTCTTTGCCTTCGCCTCCTACAACGCGGGTCCCGGCCGGGTGGCGAGCCTCCGCAAGCAGGCCGCCGCCGAGGGCCTCGACCCCAACAAGTGGTTCAACAACGTCGAGCTGATCGCGGCCAAGCGCATCGGCCGCGAGACCGTCACCTACGTCAGCAACATCTACAAGTACTACCTGGCCTACCAGCTCATGCTCGAGAGTCAGAAGACGCACGACGCAGCCCGAGAGACGGCGGGGCAGAAGGCCTACGCCGCTCTCGTGGGCGAATGGGTTCGCCCGGACGGGGGCTACGTGCTCGCCGTCTCTGGCGTCGCTCCCGACGGGACGGCCAGCGCCTCCTACTTCAACCCGCGGCCGATCCGGGTGGCGCGGGCCGAAGTGAAGCTCGAAGGCGGCCTCGTCGGCCTGTTCGTGGAGCTGCGGGACGTGAACTACCCCGGCAGCACCTACACCCTCGGCTACGACACCGCGACGGACCAGCTTAGGGGGATCTACTACCAGGCCGCGCAGGGCGCGCAATTCGAGGTGGCCTTCTCCCGGCGGCGCTGACCGCGCCGACAGGGTGCTCGCTGAGACGCGCCGGCATTCTTCCCTGGCCTCCCTGCGAAACTTGACGCCTCCCGGACTTCGCGCGCCGCCCTCAAGGAGCGGGCTCCCGGCATGAGTCTCTACCTCGGAATCTTCCTCGTCACGCTGTCGGGCCTGATGTTCGAGATCGGGCTCACGCGCATCTTCTCGGCCACGATCTGGTACCACTACGCCTTCGTCGCCATCTCCGTGGCGCTGCTCGGCTGGGGGCTCGGCGGCTTCGCGCTGCACCTGCTGCGCGGAAGAGTCGCCTTCACGCGGGAGCGGGCGGCCGTCTTCAGCCTTCTCTACGGTCTCTCGATCCCGCTCGCGCTGTGGCTGATCGTGCGAGTGCCGTTCCATCCCGAGCGACTCGTCTTCTACTTCGCGGTGTCGCTGCTGCCGTTCTTCCTGGCCGGAGTGACGCTGTCGATGCTGTTCGCCGTCGAGCGCGAGAGAGCCGCGACGCTCTATTTCGCCGACCTCGCCGGGGCTTCGCTCGGGGCGCTCGCCGTCACGTTCCTGCTCTCCTGGCTCGGCGGCGAGAGCGCCTTGCTGGCGGTGGCTCTCGCTCCGCTCGCCGCCGCCGCGGCGTTCGCCCGCCGCCTGCGCGTGCCCGCGGCCGTGGCGGCGCTCGCCGTGCTCGTTGCGGTGGGCGTCAACGAGCGCAGCGGTCTGTTCAAGATCCGCTCGGCTCCCACGAAGGGTCTCTACCGGCACATTGCGGCGACGCTCGAGGCGAAGATCGCGCTCACCGGCTGGAACGCGTACTCGCGGATCGACGCGGTGACCGGGTTCGCGCCGCCCTACCTCGCGCGCCTCTACATCGACTCGGACGCGTGGACCAACGTCCTCGAGTGGGACGGCGACGCGCAGAGTCTAACAGGCATGCGGGAGTGGTACCGCGCGCTGCCGTTCGAGGTCGCTCCGGAGCGGCCGAATACGCTCGTGATCGGCCCCGGTGGCGGCTCCGACGTGCTGGTGGCGCTCGGCGCCGGATCGGAGCGTGTCACCGCCGTCGAGATGAACCCGCTGATGCTGCGCTTCGTGCGCCACTTCGGCGCGCAGGCCGGGAACATCTACGACCACCCGCAGGTCGAGGCGGTTCTCTCGGAGGGCCGCACCTTCATTCGGCGCAGCGACCGCCGCTTCGACGTGATCCTGATGGGCTTCGTCGACTCGTGGGCCGCGGTCGCGTCCGGGGGGCTGTCGCTCTCAGAGAACCACCTCTACACGGTCGAGGCGTTCGCGGACTACCAGCGGCGCCTGACGGACGACGGACAGCTCGTGATCCTGCGTTGGCCCGTGGACGTGCCGCGGCTGGTGTCGAACGCGGTGGCGCTGGTCGGCGCCGAGCAGGCCGGCCGGCGCGTCGCGGTGCTGCTCGAAAAGCGCGTGGGCGACCGCGAGGACCCGCCGCAGATGATCTTCATCTTCAAGGGTCGGCCCTTCACCGCGGCCGAGACCGAGCGCATGGCGTCGTGGGCCGGGGCCGAGCCCGTGATCGTGCCGGGGCGGCACGTCGAGGAGCCCTACGCCTCGCTCTTCGCCGGGAGGATGAGCTTCGCCGAGTACATCGCGCAGGCCGCGACGCGCGTCGATCCCGTGTTCGACGACCGGCCGTTCTTCTTCGCGACCGTGAAGCCGTGGGGGCTGCCGCGGGGAATGCGCGACCAGTTTGCGATCGTGCTCGCCGCGCTGCTGCCGCTGGGACTGCTGGTGGTCGTCTTCGGAAAACCGCGCGGCGAGCGCACGACGCCGTATGCCCTGTCGATCGTCTACTTCGCGAGCCTGGGCGTCGGCTTCATCGCCGTGGAGCTTGCGCTGCTGCAGCACCTGACGCTGCTGCTCGGTCACCCGATCTTCACGCTGTCGATCCTGCTCTTCACGCTCCTGGCCTCGGGCGGCCTCGGCAGCTGGGCGAGTGGGCGCTTCCGCCTCGCGCCGGTCTGCCTGGCCACGGCTGGAGTCGCGGCGTTGTACGCGCTGGCGCTGCCCCGGCTCGTGCCCGTGCTGCTGGCGCTGCCGCTCGGCCCGCGGATCGCGATCGCGATCCTGCTCGTGGCCCCGCTCGGTTTCCTGATGGGGATGCCGTTCCCGAAGGGCCTGCGCGCGACGGGGCAGGGGCCCTTCCCCGCGCCTCCTCTTTATTGGGGCATGAACGGCCTGTTCTCTGTCGTGGGATCGATGGCGACGATGGTGGCCGCAGTGATCCTCGGCTTCACCTGGGCGATGCTGGGGGGTGCGGTCTTCTACGCCGTGGCTGCACTCAGCTCGCGCGTGCTGCTTCGGCCCTAGCCGGATCCGCGGCGCGCGGTTGCGGGGCCCCTCGCGCCCTGCGAGAATCCGCTCGCCGAAGGGGGTTGCCGATCGTGGCGAGAGGCATTCGTCGCTGGCTCGTGCTCGTATCCGGGCTTCTCTGCGGCTTCCTGGTCTTCGCCTACGCGCGCCCGCTCGCCGTGCTCGAGACTTCCGGGGGCCTGCTGCTGTGGCTCTCGGGCGTCCGCAGCGGGTACGTCCAGGCCGGGCCCTATCGCCTTCGCTACCTCGAATCGGGCACCGGACCGCCGCTGGTCCTGGTGCATGGCCTGGGCAGCAACGCAATGCAGGATTGGGGACGTCTCATCGCTCCTTTGGGCCGCAGCTACCACGTCTACGCGCCCGACCTTCCGGGCTTCGGCCGATCCGAGCGGCCGGCGGCGGCCGACTACGGGATTCCCATGCAGGTCGAGGCCGTGCGGGAGTTCATGGCGGCCGTGGCTGTTTCGAGGGCCCGCGTGGCCGGCATCTCCATGGGTGGATGGATCGTCGCTCGCCTCGCGGGAGAGCACCCGGAACACGTCGAACGACTCGTCGTGGTGGCGCCCGCGGGAATGCGACCCGACGACACGGCCCCGATCCCCGTGGACGTCCTGTTCCCGCAGGACGAGGACGGCTTGCGGCGTCTCGTCGCCGCCATCCGTCACAAGCCGCCCGCGATGCCCTCCTTTCTGGCGCGTGACATCCTCGCGCGGCGGCTGCGCGAGGAATGGATCATCCACCGCGCCTTCGAATCTATGGGCGCCGGGCGGGACTGGCTGAACGGCACGCTCGGCCGCGCGAACATGCCGGTCCTTGTCATCTGGGGAAAGCAGGACCGGCTGATTCCCGTCGCCTACGCGGCCCCGCTCCAGGCCGAGTTCCAGCACGCCAGGCTCGCGGTTCTCGACGGCTGCGGGCACGTGCTGATGGCAGACTGCCCGGAAAGGTTCGACCGGGAAATGAAGGCGTTCCTTGCCGCGGAAGACTCACGGTAATTTTAGCCCGCTAGCGAAAACCACAGTAACGATGCCTACGCGCGTTTGCGCGGGGGATCGAAGAAGGGCAGCTTCGCGACCGTCACGCCGACCTCGCGCCGCCGATGCTCGACGGTCAGCTCCAGCTGCAGCGCCGTGCCCGGCGCGGCGGCGTCACGCGCGACCGTGGCGAGGGCGATCATCTTCTTGAGCGTGGGCGACCAGGTGCTGCTCGAGGCGCGGCCCACCTGGACACCGTCGCGAAACACCGGGACCGACACGCGCGAGGCCACCGCCGGAAGCTGCGGCGCGAGCCCGGCCTCGTCGTAGAGGCGCTCCACGTCGTCCCAGCTCACGTCGAGGCCGACGAGCTCGCGGGGCGCGCCGGCCGCTGCCTCGCGCCGCAGCGCCGCCTGGCCCACGTAGGGCGCTTTCTGGAGGCTCACCAACCGGCCGAGGCCGATCTCGTAGGGCGAGTACTTCTGCGACGGGATGAGCGCCTTCCTGGCGCTTGTGTAGTCAACGTCGAGCAGGATCAGGCCCGCCTCGATGCGCGCGACGTCGAGCGCCAGCATGCCGGTGGGCGTGAGGTCGTACGCGCGCCCCGCCTCCACGAGCGCGTCCCACAGCGCGAGCGCGTGCTCGGCCGCGACCCAGATCTCGTAGCCCAGGTCGCCGGTGTAGCCGGTGCGCGAGATCTCGACCGGGATGCCGCGGATCCTCGCGGGCATCACGCGAAAGTACTTGAGCCCCGCCACGTCGCCCTCGCTGCAGCTTCTCAGGATCTCGCGGCTCGTCGGCCCCTGGAGCGCGAGCGCCGCGAGCGTCTCCGAGACGTCCTCGATCTCGACCTCGAGGCCGCGGGCGTTCTGACGGATCCAGCGCAGGTTGGGCTCGGCAGCGGTCCAGCGGTAGAGCTCGGGCCCGAGGCGCGAGAGCGTGCCGTCGTCGAGCAGCTTGCCGTCCCCGTCGCACCAGTTCGTGTACGCCACCTGGCCGACGGCCATCTTCGGCACGTCGCGCGTGACGACACGGTCGACGAGGCGTGTGGCGTCGGGCCCAAAGACGCGGTACTTGAAGAGCGGCGACACGTCGATCAGGCCCGCGGCGTTGCGGATCGCGTTGTACTCGCGCTCGTGGTTGGCCTCGTAGGCGCTCACCGCGAAGTAGCCCGACCACTCCCGCCAGTTCATGCTCGCGCAGAGCGCTGCCGTGCGCGGATGGAAGGGCGTCCCGATCGGCATCGGAGCGGGATGATAGCACCGCAGCCTGCTCGCCGATTCGAGCCGGACCTCCGATAGAATGGCCGCCCGGATGCGAGCGAGCTACGACGCAATCGTGATCGGCGGCGGCCACAACGGCCTCGTCAGCGCAGCCTACCTCGCGCGCGCGGGCAAGAAGGTGCTGGTGCTCGAGCGCCGGCACGTGCTCGGGGGCGCGGCGGTCACGGAGGAAGTCTTCCCGGGCTTCCGCTTCTCGGTCTGCTCCTACGTCGTCTCGCTGCTGCGGCCGGAGATCATCCGCGAGCTGGAGCTGCCGCGCCACGGCCTCGAGATCCTGCCGCTCGACGGCACCTTCACGCCGATGCCGAACGGCGACCACCTGTGGCGCATGAGCGACCACGCCAAGACGCGTCGCGAGATCTACCGCCACTCGCCGACGGACGCCGAAGCCTACGACGAGTACGCCAAGGCGATGGTCGAGATCGCACGCTTCGTCAAGCCGATGCTCTCGATGGTGCCGCCCGACCCGTTCTCGTACGACGTCAGGGGCCTCGCGCAGCTCGCCGGCCTCGGCCTGCGTTTCCGGCGGCTCTCGCGCGGCCAGCAGCACAGCCTGCTGCAGCTCATGACGATGAGCGCTTCGGATCTCCTCGACCAGTGGTTCGAGACCGACGTGCTCAAGGCCACCATGTCGGCGAGCGGGATCATAGGCACCTTCCTCGGCGTGCGCTCGCCGGGCACCGCCTACGTGCTGCTGCACCACTACATGGGCGAGATCGACGGGGCGTTCCGCTCCTGGGGCTTCTCGCGCGGGGGCACGGGCGCCATCAGCCTCGCGATCGCCGCGGCCGCGCGCGAGGCGGGCGTGGAGATCCGCACCGAGGTCCCGGTGGCCCGGATCAAGGCGCGACGCGGCCGCTCGACCGGCGTCGTGCTGCCGAACGGCGACGAGATCGACGCGAAGGTCGTGCTGTCGAGCGTCGACCCGCGCATCACGTTCCAGAAGCTGTGCGAGCCCGGAGCGCTCCCGGCCTCGTTCCTCGAGGGTGTCAGCCGTTACAAGTTCCGCGGCTCCTCGGGCAAGGTCAACCTCGCGCTCGACGGCCTGCCGGACTTCAAGTGCCTGCCCGGGCCCGGCGCGCACCTGCGCGGGGCCATTTCGATCTCGCCGAGCGTCGAGTACATGGAGCGCGCGTACGACGACGCCAAGTACGGCGACTTCTCGCGCCGGCCGTACATCGACATCGTGATTCCCTCGCTGACCGACCCCTCGGTCGCTCCGCCCGGCAAACACGTGCTGTCGTGTTTCGTGCAGTACGCGCCCTACAAGCTGCGCGAGGGCACCTGGGACGAGAAGCGCGAGGCGTTCGGTGACACCGTGATCGACACGATCGCCGAGCACGCGCCGAACATCAGGAACATCATCCGGCACCGCCAGGTGCTGACGCCGCTCGATCTCGAGCGCGAGTGGAGCCTTTCGGAGGGCAACATCTTCCAGGGCGAGCTGAGCCTCGAGCAGCTCTTCTTCCTACGACCGGTGCCGGGCTGGGCGCGCTACCGCACGCCGCTCGCGGGCCTCTACATGTGCGGCTCGGCCACCCACCCGGGCGGCGGGATCATGGGGGCTCCGGGCCGGCTCGCGGCGCTCGAGGTGCTGAAGGACCTGGGGCACGGAGGCGCGCGGTGAAGGCCGACGTGGTCGTGATCGGCGGTGGGCCGAACGGGCTCGCGGCGGCGGCGCTTCTCGCGAAGGGCGGCCTCAAGCCGGTCGTGCTCGAGCGGCGCGACGTCGTGGGCGGTGCGGCGGTCACCGAGGAGTTCCACCCCGGCTTCCGCGCCTCGACCGTGGCGCACACGGCGGGCCCGCTGCGCCCGAAGCTCGTCCTTGCCCTCGGCCTTCAGCGTCACGGCCTCGAGTGGACGCTGCCCGAGCCGCGCGTCTTCGCTCCGCACCCGGACGGTCGTGGGCTCAGCCTCTTCGGCGACCCGGCGCAGAGCGCCTCCGAGATCGCAAAGTTCTCGGCGAAGGACGCCGCGCGCTATCCCGCTTTCCACGCGTCGCTCGGCCGGCTGTCGGTCGTGCTGGGGCGCCTGCTCGAGCTGACGCCGCCGGACATCGAGCGCCCGGACCTGCGCGACCTGTTCCCGCTCGCCGGCTTCGGCTGGGCGCTGCGGCGCCTCGGCCGCGAAGACGGCCAGGACCTGCTGCGCTGGGGCCCGATGGCCGTCGCCGACTACGCGCAGGAGTGGTTCGAGACGCCACTGCTCGCGGCCGTGATCGCCGCCCGCGGCATCCAGGGAATGATGGCGGGGCCGTGGTCGGCGGGAACGACGGCGAACCTGCTGCTCCAGGCCGCGGCCGGCGACGGCAACGGCGCCGGCTCGACCGTGCTGGTGAAGGGCGGCCTCGGCGCGCTGACGGCGGCGCTCGCGAGCGCCGCAAGGAGCTTCGGGGCCGTCATCCGCACGGGCGCCACCGTCGAGCGGCTGCTGCAGCGCGACGGCAGGGTTACGGGCGTCGTTCTCGCGGGCGGCGAGGAGATCGAGACGCGCGCCGTGGCCTCCGCGGTGGACCCGCAGCAGACGCTCCTCCGGCTTCTCGACCCGGTCGTGCTCGATCCTGAAGACGCGCAGCGCGCACGCAACTTCCGCACGGCCGGGATGGCCTCCAAGGTGAACCTCGCGCTCTCGGGCCCGCCGCGCTTCAAGGCGGCGAGCGACGAAACGCTGCTGCGCGGCCGCATCCACATTGGCCCCGAGATCGACGCCCTTGAGCGCGCCTTCGACGACGCCAAGTACGGCGGGATCTCGAAACGTCCCTGGCTCGACATCACGATCCCGACGCTGAGCGACCCGTCGCTCGCGCCAGCCGGCCAGCACGTCATGTCCGTCTACGTGCAATACACGCCCTACCACCTGAAGACCGGCGCGTGGCCGGAGCGCGCGGGCGAGGTCGCGGATGCGGTGCTGGAGTCGCTGGAGGAGTACGCCCCTGGCCTCCGCAGCCTCGGGGTCGGCCGGCAGGTGCTGACCCCATGGCACCTCGAGACGACCTACCGGACGACCGGCGGCCACCCCTCGCACGGCGAGCCCTCGCTCGACCAGCTGTTCCTGGCCCGGCCGTTCCTGGGCTTCGGCCGCTACCGCACGCCCGTGCGCGGTCTGTACCTCTGCAGCGCCGGCACCCACCCGGGCGGCGGCGTCACAGGCGGCCCGGGCATGAACGCCGCCCGCGAGATCCTGCGGGATCTGTCCTAGTAGGGGGGACGCTGCGCTCGCTGGAGTCAATCGAGCTCGCTCCGCAGGCGCTTGCAGTCAGCGGCTACAATAGCGGCGTGACGCAAGTGCTCAAGGTCTCCCCGGAAGCCACCTCCGAGGACGACGAGCTCGATTTCGAGCTGGCGTACCAGCGCAGCCTCTCGACGCCGCAACGGTTCGAGATGATGTTCGCGCGTTCGCGCCAGATCGCCGAGGAACTGATCCGGCGTGGACATCGAAAGCCTGCTGAGATCGTTAAACGAGCATAGCGTCGAGTACGTGCTGATCGGCGCCACGGCCTTCCCTGTTCACGGCTACGCGCGCGCCTCGCTCGACGTCGACGTCTTCATACGCGCCTCCCCAGAGAATGCCCGCCGAACGCACGCTGCGCTGACGGCTTTCGGCTACGACCTCTCGAGCGTGACCGAGGAGGAGCTGCTCACGAAGAAGGTGCTGATCCGCCAGTACCTGGTCGAGACCGACATCCATCCCTTCGCGCGCGGGGTGACCTTCGACGAGGTCTGGAATCGCCGCGTCGAGGACCGCATCGGCCAGACCCCCGCCGCATTCGCGAGCCTCGACGACCTGATCCGGATGAAGGAGGCCGCCGGCCGGCCCAAGGACCTGGAAGACCTCCGCGTCCTTCGCAAGCTGCGCGGCGCTCGCGATTGAAGCAATGCGGCAGGGCCTCTCGAGGGACCCGTCACCGCGGCGGGCGCCAGGCCGGGCCCGTTTCAGCGCCTGCGCGCGGCCTCGGCCTTCGCCCTGCTGACGAGAGCCGCGAGACGTCCGCGAGCTTCGGCGGTCCGAAGGCGGCGAGCGGCCGCCGTTTTGAGAGAGGCCATCCGGGAGCGGTGCCGTTTCAGCAGCTCCACCACGTCCGCATCGTCCCGCGCGCGGCCCGACATGACCTTGAGCGCGAGCAGCTCCGAAAGCGCCGGTACGGGGAGTGGCTCGACGTCGACGGTGACTAGCTGCGCCGGGTCTGGAAACTCCTCCGTGGATCCCGGCGCGGTCCTCTCGCCTTCGACGCAGATGTCCAGTCCAACTCCCAGCTCGGTGTTCCTGAACCCGTCGGCGTAGCGCTTCCAGCCGGACTCCGACCGGAGCCTTCGGTAGAGAGCGATGGCCTCCGCGCGAGCCACGAGGATGTCGACGTCGGCCGTGACCCGCATGTAGCCGTGATGGTTCACCGCGAGGCCGCCGATGACGACCGGTCTCACCTCGGCCTCCCGGCAGATGCGCGCAAGGTCGTCAGCCAACCGGCGCTTGGCGTCCTCGGGCCGGAGTGCGTACGGCTTTCCCTTCTCCATCGACGCCATCGCCTCCAGGGCGCGAATCAAGCTCGTCGCACGCACGCAGAAAGCGTACTCCACCGGCCGCGAAGGGTGCGCGGGGCTTGACGAAGGGGGGGGGTCGGGCACTATATTACCATTGAGTTATGGAACCGATGAGTTATGGGCCAAGGGCTCCCGACGGCCTGGACGCGGTCTTTGCCGCGCTGGCCGATCCCACCCGACGGGCGATCCTCGCCCGGCTCGCCTCGGGGGAGGCCTCCGTGACCGAGCTCGCGGAGCCGTTCGCGATGAGCCAGCCGGCGATCTCCAAGCACCTGAAGGTGCTGGAGCGGGCGGGTCTCGTCTCCCGCGGACGGGATGCCCAGAGGCGGCCGCGCCGGCTCGAAGCCGGGCCGCTCGCGGAAGCCAACAAATGGCTGGAACGCTACCGCCAGATCTGGGAGAAGAACTTCGAGCGCCTCGACGCCCTCCTCGGCGAGCTGAAGGCCCGTCGGAAGAAGCGCGGTTCGACGAGGGCCAAGAAGAGCTGAACCATGAGCAACACCGGCGCATTGGATGTCGGCCGAATTGGAGGAGAAGATCAATGAGCAACGCTGCCACGCTGCAAGTCACGACGCCGACGGACCGGGAGGTGGTGCTGACGCGCGTCGTCGACGCGCCGCGCCAACTGGTGTGGGAGGCCTGGACCAGCCCGAAGCACGTGCCCAGATGGATGCTGGGTCCGGAGGGCTGGAGCATGCCCGTGTGCGAGATCGACCTGCGTCCCGGCGGGACCTGGCATTTCGTCTGGCGCAAGGCCAACGGCACCGAGATGGACATGAAGGGCATCTACAAGGAGGTCGCGCCGCCGGAACGGCTCGTCTCCACCGAGAAGTGGGGGCCCGAGTGGCCGGAAACGATCAACAGCCTGACCCTCGTGGAGAAGGCCGGGCGGACGACCGTCACCCAGACGACCCTCTACCCGTCGAAAGCCGCCCGCGACGCGGCCCTCAAGACGGGCATGTCGGAGGGTGCGTCGCAGAGCTTCGACCGCCTCGACCAGTACCTGCGGGCGATGGCCTGAGCGCCGATGCACAAGAAGGAGGTCCTGCAGTGGCTCGAGCGCAAGGGGACCCGCCGCACGCGCGACGAAATGGCCCGCTACGGCATCGTCGCTCCGCGCGCGTTCGGCGTGACGGTGGGGGCGATGCTCGGGCTCGCGAAGCAAGTCGGGAAGGACCACGAGCTCGCGTTGGGTCTCTGGGAGACCGGGTGGTACGAGGCGCGCATGCTCGCCGGGATGGTGGGCGATCCGCGGCGGGTGACACGCCGGCAGATGAACGCCTGGGCGGCCGAGTTCGACAACTGGGGGATCTGCGACACGGTCTGCTGGCACTTGTTCGACTACACGCCGTTCGCGTTCGAGAAGGCGCGCCAGTGGTCGAAGCTGCGCGCGCAGATGGCGCGTCGGAGGTGACCACCGCCGCGCCTATCCCCGGTGTTCGGCGTACATTCGAAGGGCCGAGGGAAGGAGCGGATGTGCCGAGAGAGCTCGGCCCGGTAGGGCGATCATTGCAGCATGGCGGACGAACAACCGGGCGACGACGTACCTCGTCGAAATGCTCCCCGCTGCAATCTGGTCGAAGCAGGTCCCGGGCATCTCGCGGCTGACCGTCGGGATGATTGCCGCCCACATCCACAACAGCCGGTGCGGCTGGATCAGAAGCATAGGCGCTCGACATGGCGTCACGGTGCCGCGGCTGATCGACTTGCGTCGGGTCCGACAGAAGGAGTTGGTGCTGGCGTTGTCGCGCAGCAGCAAGGGCATGATCGGCCTCATCGAACTAGGCATCGCCCGTGGTGGCCGCGTGCCGCGGGCAACGTGGCAGAACTTCCCCACGGACTTGGAGCACTTCCTAAGCTACTTTGCCGCGCACGAGGCTCATCATCGGGGGCAGCTGGTCATGGTGGCACGGCAGCTGGGCCACCGGCTCCCGCGAACAGTCGCGGGGGGCCTCTGGCAATGGACGAAGTTCGCTCGGGAGTAGCCTGACGCCGAACGAGGGGTGAAGGCTGGCATTGACGGTCTGCAGCATCCGGCCGTACGAGCCCGGCGACGCCGAGCAGCTCTTCGAAGCGGCTCGCGAATCGGTGGCCGAGGTGTTCCCTTGGCTCGAGTGGTGCCACGCGCACTACTCGATGGCCGACGCGGTCGAGTGGATCGCGTCGCGGGCGAGGCTGGCCGCCGAGGGGGCCGAGTACACGTTCGCGATCGTCGGGCCCGACGGCCGGTACCTGGGGGGCTGCGGCATCAACCAGATCAACCGCCTCCACAGGTTCGGCAACCTCGGGTACTGGGTGCGCAGCTCGGCGACCGGCCGTGGCGTCGCCCGCGAGGCCGTGCGCCAGGTCGCGGAGTTCGCGTTCGGGAGCACCGATCTCGTGCGGCTGGAGATCGTGTGCGCGGCCGACAACCATCGCAGCCAGCGGGCGGCGGAGCACGCTGGAGCGGTGCGCGAAGGCGTCCTCAAGCATCGGCTGGTTCTTCATGGGCGCCCGGTCGATGGCGTCATGTTCAGCCTGGTCCGGGGCGGGTAGGCGGATGCGGCTTCTTACGCTGCTGGCCGCGTTCTCGCAGCCGCTCTTCGGGGGCGTGTCCGCGGTGCTGTGGGCCCCGCGCGGCCCCTCGAGATGAAGCTCCCCGCGGCCACCCGGCGGCGGCTCGAAATGCAGCTCCAGGCGCTGCCGGCGATCCTGGGCGACGCCACCCCCGACGAGACCGCGCGACGTCCGCCCTCGGGCAAGTGGTCGGCCCGCGAAAACCTGGCCCACCTCGTCCGCCACCACGAGGTCTTCCTGCAGCGGCTCGATCGCATGCTCGAGGAAGATGCCCCGCGGATCGAGCGCTACCGGGCGGAGGACGATCCCGAATGGCCGCGCTGGTCGGAGAAGCCCACCGCATCCATCCTCCGGAGGCTGCGCGCGCTGCGGGCGCGCATCGTGAAGCGGGTCCGCTCCCCGAGCGCGGCCCAGGCCCGGCGCGTGGGGGTTCACAGCCACCTCGGTCCGATGCCCGTCCCCCGCTGGGTGGAGTTCTTCCTGGTGCACGAGGGGCACCACCTCTACGTGATCATGGGCCGGCTGGGGGAAGCGCGGGGGGAACGGTCAGCGTGAGGCCCATGCCACCTCCCAGCCGCTCGGGCCGAGAGCCCTACGTCGAGCCGGTCTCGATTGAGACCCGCGTCGCGTCAAGCCTCATGCGCAACGGGTGCAGGTAGAGCCGCGCCGATGACCTCACCGGCCTGGCTCGCCTTGCTAGCGCCGCTGCCCGCCGACGGCGGAGAGTGCGAACGCAGACCGATGGCTGGCGCTCCCTTCGCCGGCTGGGAGGAGATCCGGCTCATGCTGGGGACGGGCTAACGGGCCTGCACATCGTCACGGCGATATATATGACTCGGAAGGGCGCCCCGGCGCGGTGAGCGACCTTGTCGCGACCACGGGCGGCCACTTCCAGGAGACGATCGGAGCCCGGGTGGAGCGGGACGGCCGGATCGAGGGCACCCACTGGCTCACGGCGGGTCATCAGCATTCGCCGCGTCAGCTCACGGACGATGAACGGACGGGGCTGCGGGCGCTGGCCGAAGGACTCCGACGGCGCTGTCCGCCCGGACGTGAGGCCTGACTGCCAAAAGCATCGCCGAAGCCTCACGGCTGCAGCCGCTCGCGCAGGAACTCGAGCGTGCGGCGAATGATCTCCCGGGACCGCGGGTCGTCGTCCAGGATGTCGAAGCCGTGGCGGCCGTCGGGATGCGCGAGGACGTCGAGTGTCGCCCCCCGCGCCAGAGCGGCGGCGATGAAGCGAAAGGCGCCGTCGTTGAGCCAAGGGTTGTCGAGCCCCGCCAGCGCGACCAGGATCGGCGGAGCGGTCCGCGCGTCCGGCCCGAGGGCGGCGACGGCGGAATAGGCGACGCGCAGCTCGTGGCTCAAGCCGCTGTCGGCGCCGGGCGGAGGCTGTTGGAGATCGAGGACCGCATAATAGGCCACGACGGCGCGAAGCCAGCCGGGCCGCTCGCGCAGGCCCGCGGACAAGAACGGGCCGCCGCCTGAGAACGCCCAGAGCGCGAGGCGTTCCGGGTCGACGCCGAGCGCCGCGGCCTCGGCTCGCACGTGGCTGACGAGATCGGCGACGTCCGCGCCGGCGTCGGGCAGGCGCGAGGCGGCCAGGAAGCGATGGTCGAAGCTCACCGCGACGAATCCCGACGCGGCCAGGAGCTCGCCGTACGAGACGAAGACGCCCATATTCTTCGCGCCGGCCTTCGGGATCGGCCCCCCGTGGACGAGGATCACGGCGGGGCGCGGGCGACCGGCCCCGGGCGGAGCGAACACGTTCATGTGCAGCGGTTCGCCGCCTTCGCTCTTGTAGACGAGGTCGCGCCGGACGCCGACGGCGTCCATCCCCGGCACGCTCCACACGACGCGCATCCGGATCATCTCCTCGAATGTCGGGTTCTTCCTCGACGAGGGCGACACACGCAATAGTGATTGCGTGTGGGTGGGCCTTCGTGGTGCACTGACCGTCGTGGATCCAGGGGTCGACACGAGTCGCTAGGCCGCAGGGGTCGTGCGCGTCGCGGAGGAGCAGGATGCCAGGAGGCTTGCCGAACTCTCTGGTGGTGGCTGCGGTGGCCCTCGTCGTCGCGGCCATCGTGGTCTGGGTGGTGACGTCGCACCGCAAGCAGCGCCAGGCGCGGGAACAGCTCCTCGAGCGGATCGGTTTCCGACCGTGTCCTGAGGAGAAGGACGCGCTCGAGGCCATCGTGGCCCGGATCACGAACGACCGCGACAACAGCTACGTGGTGGAGCAGCCGCGCCGCAGGGCCGGTGAGCCGCCCGTCTACTACTACGTCAGGGTACGCGAGGGCGACGCGGACGAGCAGCGAGATGCCGGCGAGGAGCTCCTGTTCCGGGTGCGGCGGCGCGCGACGGCCGGCGTGGTACTGATCGTGAAGCCTTCAAACGTCGCTCCGGGTCTCGCCACGCGCATGCTCAGTGCGGTCGCCACGGGGCCCTGGGGTACGCAACCCGACGACCTCAAGCCCCTGGAGCTACCCCCGAATCTCGGGGACACGAACCTGCTGGGTGCGCTCGGCCCGCCCGGGGCGCGCCTCTACGATCTGATCGATTCGAAGACGCTGAGCGTGGTGCAGGGCCTGGGGGACGCCGGAGGGCTCACGATCCGCCTTCGTGACGAGTGGTGCGCCGTCGAATCCGGCCACTACCAGATCCCGTTCCGCATCGACGAGATCCTGACGCGCGTGCGGCCGCTCTTCTGAGTCAGGGCACATCTGCTCCCCGGACCGCGAGCCGGCGCTCCAGGAACCCGGCGATCGCCCGGTTCACCCGGAGCTGGTTGGTGTGCAGCAGGAAGTGGTGGGTGTCGTCCACGATCACCAGCTCCTCGTACGGAACGCCCCGCGCCTGAAGCCGCCGGACCAGGTCGACCGTCTCGGTGAAGCGGACGTTGCGGTCGTCGTCGGCGTGGATCAGTAGCACGGGCGACGTCCAGGAGGAGACGCTCGAGACGGGCGAGGACCGCCACGCCACAGCGAGCGCCTCCTCGCGGTCGTTGGGCTCGAACTTCGCGGGGCCCGACCCGAGGGCCGCCTGAAAGGCCGAGCCGGCCCCCGACGCGGCGGCCGTGAAGTCGTGCACGCCGTGAACGTCCACACCCGCCGCGAAGATGTCGGAGTCGCGGCCGAGCGCGAGCGCCGTCAGGAAGCCGCCGTAGGATCCGCCGTAGATCCCGATCCGCGAGGCGTCGACCTGCGCCAGTGTCCTCAGATGGAGGCCGGCTGCCTTGATGTCGAGGTACTCGGAGGCGCCCTGCGCGCCGGCGCGCTTCGGTCGGTGGAACTCGTAGCCGAAGCCGATTCCGAGCCGGTAGTTGACCGAGAGCACCACGAAGCCCCGGCTCGCCAGGTACTGGTTGAGCGCGTAGGCGTTCGAGTAGTAGTCGGAGTAGTGCCAGCCGAGCAGCATCTGGCGCGGCGGGCCGCCGTGCACGTAGACGACGGCCGGCTTCTTCGCCGGTCCACCCGCTCGTTCGAAGAGCTGGGCGTGGACGAGGACGCCGTCCTCGGACCTGTAGCTGACGGCCCGGGGAGTCACGAGCGCGGCCGTCGGAAAATCGGCGGGCAGACGGTCCTCGCCGAGCACGCGCGCCGTGCCACCCGCGGCCGGGCGTACCATCGGCATCGGCGGCCGCTGTGGGCCCGCCCCGACGTACGCGACCCACTGACCGTCCCCGGTGACGAGAGGCGACCACTCGAGGCCGGTGCCGGGGGTCAGCACTTCCGGCGAGGCCCGACCGGTCGAGACCCGAACGACGTGCCGGCGGTGGAGGTCGTCGGGCGTGGCTCCGGCGTTCGCCGCGAACACGAGGAAGCGGCGATCGGGGCTCAGCCGGACGTGCTCGGCCATGAACTCGCCCGGCGTCAGCAGCGTTGGCTCACCGCCCGCCGCGGCCACCGCATAGAAGGAGCCGCGCAGCGTCTCGGGCGCGTTCCAGAGACGCTGGCCCGCGCCGGTCGCGACATCCGCGGTCCACAGCGACCAGGGCTGGTGCCACGGCTCCAGGATCATCGACGGAGGCCCGCCCGTGCCCGGCCGCCGCACGAACACCAGCCGCTTTCCGTCAGGCGAGAAGCGCGGGCTCGAATCGCGCGACGTGCTCGGCGCGATCCACACGATCGGCGCCGCGGCATCGCTGTAGACACCTACGAGCGAGTGCGCGCCCCGTTTCGAGACGAACGCCAGCCGCTTCCCGTCCGGCGACCACTCGAGCTCCCCGTTGTCGCCGCGCGCCGTGAAGAGCTTCTTCGCCGCCGCCGAGCCGTCGATCGGCGCCGACCACAGCTGCCGATCCTTCTCGAACGCGACTGCGTCGCCGCGTGGCGAGACGGCCGGCAGGTCGCCCTCGCCGAGAAGCTTCGGCTCCCCGCCGCTCCATGGCACCGACCATACGCCGACACCGGAAGGCGCCGGCGTCGCGGCGGGGTTCACCGGCAGGCCCTCGTCCCAGTTCGAGCCGTGATCCCCGCCACGCACGTACACGACGTAACGGCCGTCGGCCGAGAGCGCGACCGAGGTCAGCTCCTGGCCGTCGTCGTCGTAGCGCGTCAGGCGGCGCGCTTTCCACTCCGGCGCCTCGGCCACCCAGACGTTACGCATGCCGCGCTCGTCGAACACCCAGGCGATCCGGCTTCCGGTCGCGGCTGCGGTGAGCTCGCTCGGGAACGGGTAGCCCTTCACCTGCTCCAGGTGAAGGCGGCGCCGGCCGCGGCCGGGGCCCCGGCGCCGAGCGGCGACACCGCCGCTCTCGCCACACCGATCGCCGACACAGCGATCGCCGACACAGCGTGGCTGAGACGGCTGGTGAGGCGATTGCGGTGGTCGTCGCCCGCCGGCCAGCACTGAGCAGACCCGGCAGAGGCGGCGTCGGTGGCGCCCCGCCGATAGAACATCCTAGAGGTTCGGTCGAGCCCGTGAACTGCACACCCGCTAGGTCCCGGTGATTAAGCACCACCTCCGAGACGACCGCGGCGTTTCCGGGCACGAAGTTGATGACGCCGGGCGGCAGCCCCGCCGCCTCGAGCAGCTGCACGATCGCGAAGGCGCTCGGGATCGCGGCCGAGGCCGGCTTCCAGACGACGCTGTTGCCCATCAGCACGGGCGCCGTCGGCAGGTTGCCCGCGATTCGAGGTGAAGTTGAACGGCGTCACCGCGTACACGAAGCCCTCGAGCGGCCGGTAGTCGAGCTGGTTCCACATCGTCTGGTTCGACAGCGGCTGCTCGGCGTAGAGCTCCTGCGCGTAGCGCGGGTTGAAGCGCCAGAAGTCGATGAGCTCGGCGGCCGAGTCGATCTCGGCCTGGAACGCGGTCTTCGACTGGCCCAGCATCGTCGCCGCGTTGAGCGTCGCGCGCCAGCTGGTGGCGAGGAGCTCCGCGGCTTTCAGGAAGACGGCCGCGCGGTCCTCCCACGCCAGCGCGACCACTCGCGGTGGGCTGCGGCCGCCGCCTCGATCGCCTGGGTCACGTTCTCGGCCGACGCCTTCTGCCAGTCGGCGAGCACGTGGGCGTGGTCGTGCGGCATCACGGCCTTCGCGGTGTCGCCGCTCTTGACCTCCTTGCCGCCGATCACCAGCGGGATGTGGGTGCGCACCTGCGCCATCGACGCGAGTCGCGCCTTGAGCTCGGCGCGCTCGGGCGAGCCGGGGGCGTAGGCCTTCACGGGCTCGTTGACGGGAGGCTAAACCGGGCGGGTGCCGTTTGAAGCCGTAGTCGCTGTTCACGGGGAGCGGTCCTTTCGGGGCGCACGAGGACGAGTGCGAACGGCGAAGCGTCCCGAGCGACGATAGCTGAAGGCCGGAGAAGGCGTCAACGAGCGGACGAGGGGAAGCAGATGCTTCAGCGGCAGGAGGCGCCGCGGCAGCCGGCGAGCGCCTCGGTGCGCTTGCGCAGGGCGTCGATCAAGGCCGGGTCCGCCTTCTTGTAGAGGTTCTTGAGCTGGTACGGGTCCTGCCGCATGTCGTAGAGCTCGAACTCCTCGGTGTCCTGGTGGTTGTACATCCAGGCGTCGGTCCGCAGCGAGTAGGAGTGCCCCTGGCCGCTGAAGTTGTCGATCAGAACGTCGGTCCGCCAGGCTCCCGGCGGCCGGCCGCGCAGGAACGGGGCGAGGGATCGGCCGTCGATCGTGTCCGGCAGCGGCACCCCGGCGAGCTCGAGAAGCGTGGGGGCGAGGTCGATCGTCATCGCGAAGGCGTCGGTCCGGCCCACAGGAACCCCGGGACCGCGCACGATCAGCGGGATGCCGACCGACTCCTCGTAGGCGTTGCCCTTGCGCCCCACGGCACGCTGCTGACCCATCAGCAGGCCGTTGTCGGAGGTGAAGATCACGTAGCTGTTCTCGAGCCGCCGCGTCTCGTCGAGCGCGCGCAGCACCTCGGCGATCTGTTCCTCGACGGCGCGCAAGCTGCGCAGCCGGAAGCGCTGGAGGTTGTCGGCGGCTGCGATCTCGCCCGCCGTGAGCAGCGGGATCTGCCGGACCCACGAGGGCTTGTCGGCGACGTTGCCGAGGTTGAAGGACGGCACGCGCGGCGCGCCGGAGTACCTGAACTCGGCGCCGAAGCGGTCGGCGTAGCGCGCCGGCACGTGCGGCGCCTGCGGGGCCAGCAGCAGGAACAGAGGCTCGGGGCGGCCCGCCGAGGTGCGGATGAACTCGAGCGCCAGCTTGGTCTCGACGTCGGCGCTGTAGTCCTCGGCCTTCGACCCGTAGCGCACCACCTGCCCGTTGTGGTTCATCCAGTAGTTGACGTAGCGGCCGTCCTCAGCCGCGAGGTGTCCGTGCCAATCGTCCCAGCCAGGCGGCACGTAGTCGTTGCCCGTGCCCCAGGCGTAGCCGTTCAGGTACTTGCCGACGAGCGCCGTGCGGTAGCCTGCGCTCTTGAGCCAGGGGGCGAGGCTCTGCGGCTCGAGCCTGCGGAACGCCGGGAAGCCGTAGCGCGGCGGCTCGTTGTCGATCACGCCGTGGTTGTGGCTGTACATGCCGGTCAGGATCGACACGCGCGAGGGGCCGCAGAGCGGCTGTGGGGCATAGGCGCGCGTGAAGCTCAGCCCCTGGTTCGCCATGAGGTCCGGCAGCCGCGGCATCTCGAGCGCGGTGGGGACGTCCAGGTCGTCGGTGACCACGAGGACGATGTTCGGTCGGACCAGCGGTGTCGGCGTGGGCGCGGGAGTCGACGACGACGGTGACGACGCACCCCCACCGCAGCCGGTCGCGAGGGCCGCGAACAGCGCGGATGAGCCCAGTAGCGTCGCAGTTGTCCTCGTCAAGGCCCTTGGTGCGTTCGTCGAAGGTGGTGAGTCTATCCAGAGGATTGGAGGCGTGTCAATGGCCGGCTTTGTATATGCTTAGCGGCACGTGCTCGGCCTTCCACGATGACGATGCGCCTCTTCCACACCACCCCAATGCTGCTGCTGGGCGCTCTCGTGGTCAGCTGCGGGGGCGGGCAAGGCATGTCGACCACGGCGCCCTCGACGCCTGTCGCGACCACCGCCGCCTGGTCGCCGGTCAACCTCGGCCCGCCGAACATCGTCATCGTGCTCGCTGACGACCTGGGGTGGGGTGATCTGTCGAGCTACGGCCATCCCACGATCCGGACCCCGAACATCGATCGGCTAGCGGCTGAGGGCGCGCGCTTCACGACGTTCTATGTGCCGACGCCGATCTGTGCTGCGTCCCGCGCCGGATTGCTGACGGGCCGCTTCCCGGGGCGGGTCGGCATCCCCTGGAACCCGCCACGGAGACTCAACCCCGGCGAGGTCGTGCTTGCCAGAGTCCTGAGGGAGCGCGGCTATGCGACGGGCATGGCCGGCAAGTGGCACCTCGGCTGGGAGCGCGAGGACATGCCGATCCACCACGGCTTCGACTACTTCTACGGGATCCTGTCGGGAGAGGGGAGCTTCATCAAGGGGGACCTGCCCACGACGGATGTCGTCGGCGCGGACCAGCTGGCGCGGCGCTTCACGTCCGAGGCGGTCGGCTTCATCTCCGCGCACCGCGAGCGCTTCTTCATGTACGTGGCGCATCGCGATCCCCACGCCGACTATTACCCGGCCGCGGAGTTCGCGGGCCGCTCGGGCCATGGCGCCTATGGCGACGTGATTCAGCAGCTCGACGCCTCGGTCGGGGACCTGATGCGGGCGCTGCGCGAGCAGGGCCTCGAGCAGAACACCCTCGTCGTCTTCATGAGCGACAACGGCCCGCTCGTCCCGCCCCGAGGCCCCGGCTCGGCGGGTCCGTTCAGCGGTGGCAAGTTCTCGTGCGAGGAAGGAGGCGTGCGTGTGCCGGCGATCATGCGCTGGCCGGCGCGGATCCGGCCGGGACGGGTCGTGGACGAACCCGTCAGCTCGCTCGATCTGTTCCCGACGCTCGTCACGCTGACCGGGGCGACGCTGCCGCCACGTCCGATGGACGGCGTCGACATCTCGCGGCTGGTCACGGGCGAGGTCGAGCGCATCGGCGGACGGGGGATCGACGGTGGGCGTGAGATCGTGTTCTCCGCCACGGAGGGCGCCGCCGGCCTGCGCTCGGGGAGGTGGAAGTACCTCCGCCCCGGCACCTGGTCCGGTGGGGTGACGCTCTTCGACCTCGAGGCGGACCCGGGAGAGCAGCTGGACCGGAGCCGAGCGCGCCCCGATCTGGTCGCGCAGCTCGAGGCGCGGCTGCAGGAGCTGATCCGGTAGCGTGCGGCAGCCGGGTACGCCCGCCCGCGCCGGCCTGGGCGCCGTCGCGCTTGTGGTCGCGAGCAGCGTGCTCGGCGCGGGCGTGCTCGAGATCGCCCTTCGCGTGGCGCACGTCCCGGTCGGTACCGTCCAGATCAACCGTGCGACGGTGAGACGCAGCCACAACACCCGGCTGCGCTTCGAGCTGCGGCGGCGTGGCTCGAGCCGAGGTCGAGTACCGCGTGAACCAGCTCGGCCTGCGCGGGCCGGAAACCACGGTCGAGAAGGCGAGCGGTGTCCGGCGCGTTGCGGTGCTGGGCGACTCGATCGCATTCGGCTACTGGGTGGCAGACGCGCAGGCCTTCTCACGGCAGCTCGAAGGGCTGCTGAACGCCAGTCGGAGTGCTCAACTTCGGCGTGCCGGGCTACAACCTCGAGCAGGAGATCGAAGCGCTGCGCTCGAAGGCGCTGCCCCTCGCGCCAGACATGGTGGTCGTCCTTCTGCCTCAACGACCTCGAGGGGCTGTTCTCGTACGAGTTCGGGCTCGTTCAGGAGCGATCGCAGCGCACGCGCACGCTCCTGGGTCGAGTCCGCGAGGAGCTGCTCTCTCACTCGCGTCTGCTCTCGTGGGTCGAGTATCGTCTCACCGAGCTCGAGGCGCGCCGCGGCTTCGTACGCGCGAGGAACCCGCTCGCGGGCCCGCTCTACGCGGAGGTGTTGAGCCACCAGCAGCGGACGCTGGCGGGGCAGTTCCGCGTCCTGAGCAGCCTGCTGGCCTCACGCGGAATCCCGGGGCTCGTCGTGGTGATGCCGGTGCTCGGCGAGCGCTTCGCGCGCTACTCGCACCGCGAGCTGCACCGCGTGGTCGTGGAGACGGCCGAAGCCGAGTCGCTGGGCGCGCTCGACCTGCTCGACTGCTTCTCGGCCTACGATTTCCGTGACCTGCGTGTCGACGTCGTACACCCGAGCCCGCTCGGTCATCGGATCACTGCTCACGCGGCGCGGGACGCGCTGTGCGCCCGAGGATGGCTGTGTGGCGCGCGGCCGGCGGTCGCTTCCTGTCGCGACTACCGTCCGTCCGATTTCGCCCGCGTGCAGGGCTACTGAGCGGGCCGCGGGCGCCGGCGCGGGCCGGTCCGCACGATGACGAGAGCCGCTGTCGATGCTATTCTTGGTGCTGGCGGCGGCAGGACCGCCGTGCACGGGCGTGAAGGCTGGCGCATCGTGGCGACCCCGTTTCGGCGGCTGGGCAGCTTGAGGTGAGTGTTTGTTGATGTTGTGTGCCCGGCGAGCCGTTGCCCTGACAGCGGTCGCCCTGACGTCGTGTGGAGGCGGGGGCGGCGCGCCCAGCGCCCCGACGGACCCTTCGACTCCGACGCCACCAGCGTCGCTGCACGCGGTCACTGCGTCGGTGTATTACGACCAGAACCGGAACAACTCGGTCGACGCGGACGAGGGCGTGAGGCTCGGCGACGTCGTGCTTCAGATCGGCAGCGCCAGCGGGCGGACGGAGACGGCAACCGGCCGGGCGGTCGTCCAGGGGGTACCCGCCGGCACCCATCCGATCGTCGTCCAGCTCTCGTCGCTGCCGCCGTTCTTCATGCCGGGCAACCAGGTCACGATCGATGTGCCGCGCAGCGGCGAGGTGTTCGTGCCGGTGGCGCTGCCGATTGGCCGGAACAACCTCTTCCGTTACCTGGTGTCCGGAGACAGCATCAGCCAGGGCGTCGGCTCCGACAACGAGGCCGGGTTCCGTCCGCGGCTGCAGTCGCGCCTCAGTGGCCACTACCACGTTTCGGCGAGCATGTTCTACCGGGGCGGCGGAGGCGGGACGAGCGACGACGGCGCCGTGAGGATCGCGCGTGACCTCGGCCTGCTCGAGCCCGCCTATACCCTGATCGGCTGGGGCACGAACGACTGGAACGGGTGTGGCCCTCCCGCCACCTGCCGCACGGTTTCGAACCTCCGCTCGCTGATCCGCGACGTGAAGCTGGCCGAGTCCCTGCCCTGCGTGGCGACCATCCTGCCCCCCAACGTGGGCTACGACAGCCTCGCCCCGCCGAGCAGGGGGCAGTGGGTGGTGGAGATGAACGCTCTGATCAAGGCGATGGCGCAGGAGGAGGGCGCGCTCGTGGTCGACCTACACGCCGCCTTCATGCGCGCCGGGCCCTCGGGCCTGTTCGTCGACCACGTGCACCCGAACTCGCGCGGGTACGAGGTGATCGCCGACGCCTGGTTCGACGCGCTCACGCGACCGCGCAGCGTCGGTGCGGCGGGCGACTGATTCGTTCGCGTCATCACGGGTGCGGGGGCGGGAACCGGAGCAGGGCCTCCCCGGACGGCCCGACCGCGATCTTCTCCACGCCCTCCGGCTCCCATCGCCGGAGCAGCTCGACCACGCGACGCTGGTGGCCGGGCCGCGAGGAGTATCGGGCCGTGTGAACGATCACGTGTGACACTCCCAGGCGACGAAGCTCGACGAGCGCCTCGGCCTCCGGGAAGAGCTTAAGGGCCCGGGCGCGCCGCTCGTAGGCCTGTGTGGCGAACCCGCTGTACCCGTTGACGAGCGGCGTCCAGTGCGTGGTGGAGGCCATCACGTACTCGGCGTTGAGGTAGTCGCTGTCACCGCTGTAGAAGGGGAACTCGGCCAGCGAGGCCCGATGGGGCTCCTGCGCGAGCCGGGCGTAGACCGGGGAGAAGCCCGCAAAGGGTCGATAGCCGAAGGGTGCGCAAAAGGCCTCTGCGTGGGCGCCTGCGATCAGGACGACGGCCAGGGCACGCCCGATCCGAGCAGGGACACGCTGCCGCAGCGCCGCGATGCCGATCGCGGCCAGCAGCCCGACGGCCAGCACGACGAGTGAGCCGAAGCGGTTGGGCTCGCGCAGGGACCGCATCGGCGGAAAGACGTCCTGCAGCAGGCCATAGACGGGCAGGGGCAGGGTCGGTCCCAGGGCGACCACCGCACCCGCCACGGCGACCGCCATCAGCATCCGGGCGCGAGGGGTTCGCCAGCCGCCCGACAGCACGAGGGCGAGTCCGGCAAGGCCGATCGCCAGGACGCCCGGGAAATAGGTGCCTCCCACGTTCGCGAAGTGGTGGCTCCACAGGCCGTGGTGCAGTCGCGACCACGTCGAGAGAAACGAGGTCGGCAGCGCGGCGCCCATCGCCACGATTCGCGCGTCACGCGTCAGCCCGTGTTCCTTCATCACACTCGAGTAGCTGATCACCACGGGGAAGGCGAGCGCCAGGCACAGCAGCACGGCGACCAGCAGGCGCCCGGCTACACCCCGCCAGTCCCGCCACCACTCGCCGACGCGGGCCAGGCACCCGGCCGCGAGCGCCACGACGGCGATCGTGAGCCCATAGCCGGATGTCACGGCGAGCACTGCGACACAGACACCGAGACCGACCGCCGCCCGCACGGACTTCCTTCGAATCAGGCAGTCAAGGGCGAGCAACGACAAGGGCAGTGCGAAGACCCAGTGAGCCTGCAGGTGGGCGAGACGGCCCAGGGTATGAGGGCCGAAGGCTATCACAGAGCCGGCGAACAGGCCGCCGATACGATCACCGGACAGTCGCTCGCCAACCCAGGATCCCGCCAGCGCGGTCAGCAGTAAGCCCAGCATCAGCAGCAGATTGTGGGTGAGGACGGCCGACGCACCGAGGACACGCGGGCCGATCGCGACGAGGCCGGGCAGAATCAGGGGCTCGGAGAATGCGAGCACGCCCCGGTCGGGGTGAAACGTGTTGGCGTCGAACAGCCGCATTGGATTCCGGGGCGCCTGGTGAGCGACCCAGGAGACGATCCACGCGTTGAGCTCGACGTCGGCGTTCTCGTAGACGAGGTGCGCCGGATCCGTCGCAAGAGGCCAAGTGTGGATGATGGTCGCCACGCTGAAGAGAGCGACGGGCACGAAGCAGGTGACCCGGAGCCGACCCGGGGCAGCCTGCTTCGCCGCCAGCCTGGCCTCCGAAGTCAATCCTTCCTCCACGAGAGCCGGCCCGTTGCGCGTCGGAGCGCGAATCGAGCCGCGAGCCAGGCCCCCGCCATCGCCACGACCGTGGTCCAGTTGACGGGCTGGTAGATGCTCATGCCGATCTCGGCGAAGCGCTGCCCGGACCAGAACAGAAGCTGCAGCGCCACGACCGCGGCGCACACGGGCAGCACGCCGACGCGCGTCTCCTCGACGAATGCCCGCAGCAGGTAGAGGGCGGCCGGCACGAGCGCCGGCAGCGCGTAGGCGAGCGGCCGCTCGTTGTTGTTCGAGATCATAAGCGTCGCGTAGACCGCGAGCACGTAGAGCGCGCGGTCGAAGTGCCGCCGCGCGAGCCCGGGCAGCCGCGACGGGAACAGGAGCACGAGCGGCACCAGCACGCCGAAGGCTCCGATGCTGACGACGTACGGCTGGTTGTCGAGCAGGTGGTTCAGGCGGAACGTCATGCTGTCCACGATCCCGAAGACGAAGTCGTCGGGCTGGTCGGGCACGATCACCCGGCGGATCCCCACCAGGATCGCGAGCGGGAGCGCGGCGACAGCCCCGCGGGGACGAGGCCACGGCCGAGCCGCAGCTCGCGCAGGAAGAGGTACGGGTAGACCAGGACGTAGGTCTCGCGCACGAAGGCGGCCGCGATGCTCGCGGCGGCGATTCCCGCCAATCGGCCGCGCTCCGCGAGAACGAACGCGAGCATCACGTGGAACAGCGCCAGGGGGTCGCTCATCCAGTACTGGTACTCGAACCAGCGGACCGCCCCCTGGGTGAGGCCCGTCACGAGCAGGCCCGTGACGCGCAGTGGCAACGAGAAGCCCAGGTCGCGCAAGTGCAGCCACAGCAGCAGCAGGAAGCCGAACAGCGCCGCGTTCGTCAGCAGGTAGAATGCCGCGTTCTCGGAGAGCCCGAGCCTGGTCAGGCCGCGCGCGAGCGTGGGGACGGCGACGCGGAAGCAGTACGGCGCGCGCTGCAGCTCGGGCTTTCCGTGCGGGCCCCGCGACATCTCGATGTAGCGCCGGTGGTCGGACTCCTTCACGTCCCTGGCTCGGTGCAGGAAGCCGAGCTGCGCCGCCACCGAGAGGATGTTGACGAGCAGCATCGTATGGGTTTTGGGACTGGCGCGCCCAGGAATCCCCGCCGCTTTGGAGACCCGTGGAAAATCGCCGAGCGGCTGCAGTGATCGTCCAGGGCAGGCGCCGATGCGGTCGGGGGCTCCTCGTGGGGGTATTTTGCGCCCTCGCGGGGGCCGCCTCCGCCCAGTCCGGTCCCGTCCACCTACAGGTCCAGTCCGTGGAGACTGAGCCAGGCCGAACAGCGCCGCCCTTGCCACACCGAGCGCCGACACAGCAAGCGCCAGGCCAGACACCGCCCCCGCCCTCGCCAGACCAAACGCCTGCGGGAACCCTGCCAGCAGCCTGGCCATCGAACCTCCTACTTCTTCGGCTCGCAAGCGACGCTCTTCCAGCCCCCCCGGATCGAGGTGTTGCCGCAGTAGCTCTTGCCCTTCGACATCGGGTTGTTCAGGTAATCGAGGACCTGTCCGCAGCTCTCGTCCTTCGCGGGCCGCACCTCGCAAGTGCCCGCAAAGCCCGGGTTCGTGAAACAACACGTCGGCGGCGGCGGATCCTGAGATCGGGCGGGCACGGCGCCGCCGGGATCCTGTGCACGGGCGGTGGCCGCGCCTTCGGGCAATGCCATGGCCTGCGAGGGTACGAACGGCGCAGAAGCGGTGAGAACGAGAAGTGAGGCTGAGGCTCGAATCCAGTATCCGATCACGCAGCACATCGGGTCCCTCCAGTCGCCTCAAGTCTCCCTCGTGGCCGGCGAGAACGCGAGTGGGGAGTCACTTGCCCCAGAACGAGCTTCCACAGCTTCTCCACAGCGCGGAAGTCCGCGACCGGCTCCTGGCCCGCGCGTTCGAATGCTGCCGTCGATCCGCGGGGGTCAGCACGACTAGGATTCGGGGGCAGGGCTCTCGTCGTGGCGACATCTGCTCTCAGGGCGGGCTCGGGTTACCGCAGCCCCGTGGCGACGTACAGGACGGAACGCACGCGACGGTAGGTGTAGGCGTAGGCCGCGCCGTCGGCGGTCGTGCGGAATGCGGTGATCGACACGACGCCCGCGGCGTCGGCGGGGATCAGGCTCCTCCAGAGCTGGCGCCGGCCCGTGGCGAGGTCGAGGCGGAGCACCGGTGCCGGCGGCGCGCCGCGGCGGAATACCCAGAGTGCGCGGCCGTCGGCGGTCCATCCGACCGGGCGATCCCCGGGCTCGGAGCCGACCACCGGGTGAGCCTCTCCGCCCCCCACCGGATGGAAGGAGACCGCGCCGCCAGCGCCGCTGGCCGCGACGACCGTTCCATCGGGCGAGACCGCGTGCGCCCAGACGCCCTCCGGTGTCACCGGCTGCGGCGCGCCGCCATCGATCGGCTGGAGATAGGCCCGCAACCCGCTTCCCTGCTGTCGGCCGTTGAAAAGCACGCGCTTCCCGTCGCGAAGCCAGCGGGCCCCCGAGTACGTGACGATCGAGTGGTTTTCGAGCGTCCTCGGAACGCCGGGGCCGGTTGGCAGCAGCACCAGCGCCCCCGCGCCTTCGGCCGTGGTCAGCGCCCATGCTCCGTCGGGAGACAAAGCGTCGGCGAATCCTTTCCCGAGGCGCACGGCGGGGCCGCCGTCGGTCGTGCGCAGATAGACTCCCTTGCGATCGCCGAACAGCAACACCCGGCCGTCGGCGGCGAGATCGCCCACCGCGGACTCGTCGAACCACGCGAGCTCGGTCTCCGTGGCTGCCCCCGGAGCGCGCGCCCGGATCCCGTGGCGTTCCTCGTCCTGGCTCACCAGGAGCCGGTCCGGACGGACGTCGTGGAGCGTCAGCGAGCCGGGCGCGCGCACCACGATCCGAGCCTGGCCGCCGGAGAGCGACACCGCGCGAATGACGCGACCCTCGTCGGCGTCCGCGGCGGTGAACCAGATTTCGTCGCCTTTCGGAGACCAGGCCAGCCCGTCCGCGTTCTTCCAGGACGGCGTCAATCTCCGCAAGCCGCCCTGGAGGTCCACGACCGCGACGGAGCCACTCGAACGCAAGCCTTCGGGGTCGTCCAGGAAGGCGACGCGCTGTCCGTCCGGAGCGACCCGCAGGTCCCGGATCGCGCCGTCCGTCTCGTGCAAGAGATGGCCGATGGGGTACTCGAGCCGGCTGCGCCCGCCCGCGCCGGAGGAGCGCACGACGGCCAGCTCGGCCCCGTCGGGGGACCAGTCGGCGTCCTCGACATCCTCGAGCACCTCGCGCGGGGCCGTTCCCGCGAGCGGCACCCGGGCCAGCGTGCCGAGAAAGCGCTCACCGCCCGCATACCGGTTCCGCATGCCGAGCGCCATCTCGCCGCCGGCCGCGACCGCGAGCAGTCGCGCGCCCTCGTAGCCCAGGGCCCGCGCCTCCGGGCTTCCTGGCTGCGTCTCGTAGACCTCGATCGGCCTTCCCTCCCATGCCGCCGAGTGGACGACCGATAGCGCATCGGGCGCGAAGCGCGCGGACAGCACGGTTCCCTGGCTGAAGGTCAGTGGAACGAAGGGAAGCGGGGCGTCGTCGCGCGCGACCCGGAAGGCCCAGGTCGCGGCGCTGCCCGCGACGGCCGCGAGCAAGGCGGCCGCCCACGGCCGCCATTGGCGCGACGCCCGCAGCAGAACCGGGACCACCGGGGTCTCGCCGGTCCCCCATTGCCGCTCGACCTGCTGGAGATCGAAGGCCAGGTCCCGCGCCGACTGGAAGCGCTCCCCCGGGCTCTTCTCCAGGCAATGCCGCACGATCCCGGCGAGGCTAGGCGGGAGATGGCGGCCCGATTCCGAGAGCAGCGGCGGGTCGTCGTTCAGGATCGCGCTCATGACGTCCGCCGCCGACCCGCCGGGGAAGGCCCGCTGGCCCGAGAGCAGCTCGTAGAGCACGGCGCCGAGCGCGAAGATGTCCGCGCGCTCGTCGCAGGTCCCGCCGCGCACCTGCTCCGGAGCCATGTAGCCGATCGTGCCGAGGATCGCGCCCGCCTCGGTCTCGAGGACCGTCGGGCTGGTGGAGTGCGCCTCCCCGAACCTCGTCGGGGTGAGCTTGGCCAGTCCGAAGTCGAGGATCTTGACGCGCCCGTCCGGCATCAGGAACAGGTTCTCGGGCTTGAGGTCCCGGTGCACGATCCCCCTCGCATGCGCCGCGGCGAGCCCCTCGGCGACCTGCGCCGCGTAATCGACGGCTTTGCGCGCCGGGACGGCGCCCCGTCGCAGGCGGGCCCGCAGCGTCTCGCCCGTGAGCAGCTCCGTGACGACGTAGGGCAGGCCGAGATGCTGCCCCACGTCGTAGACGACGACGATGTTGGGGTGGTTGAGTCCGCCCGCTGCGCGCGCCTCCTGCTCGAAGCGCGCGACGCGGTCGGGGTTGGTGGAGGCTGCGAGCACCTTGATCGCCACCTCGCGGCCGAGGCGGGGATCAAGCGCCCGGTACACCTCGCCCATCCCGCCCGCGCCGAGCGGGGCCAGGATCTCGTAGGGCTCGAGACGTGTCCCGGGCGCTAGGGGGATGAGAGCCTCCCGCTACTTGCCGGCGGCCTCGATCGGAATCGAGACCAGCCGGAAGGCGCTGAACGACCACTCCTGGCTGTCTCCGGCCGCCGAGACCCCGGGAACCACGATCGCCACCAGGAGCAGGCGAGCGCGCACCGTTCCGGCGTTCGAAAGCCGTGCCTCCCATTCGACGAACGCCAGGCAAGGATTCAGAAAGCGCATGCGCGTGGGCTTGCTCTTGACCAGCTCGAGCGTGCCCAGCTCGGCGAACGGCGTCTTGCGGAGCAGCGCGTGGATCGCCTCACGCCCGCGGGCGTAGCTGCCGAACGGCTGGAAGTAGTCCGCGTCCGTCTCGAAGAGGCCGGCCATCACCCCGGCATCGCCCTGGTTCCAGTTGCGCACGAAGGAGCTCACCACCTCCGTAGGCTCGTGGCGGTGCGCGGCCGCCGCGCAAGGCCAGAGCGCCGCCAGCAACGCGACACTGATCAGCGTCTGTCTCGGCTTCATACGCCCTCCTCCCGTTCGGCGACGCATGCGCCTGGCGTCGGTGACGGACCCTCCCCACGATCCCGAGGCAGGCTCCTGCTGGCCTGCCGTGCTCTGGCGCCAAGCGCTCGGGCCCCGTATCACTCGGGCAGCCTCCCGCGTCGTGTGGGGCTTTCTCGGGGGTACTTCGTGGGACCCAGGGGTTTTACACCTAGAGGCGATCCGAGGCAACACGACTCTAGAGCCCGAACCCCTCGGGCGTGAGGCGCCCACGTACGTCAACACCGGCGGAAGGGCAGCACGCGGGCCGACGTCGGCGCGCTGAACTCGTCCACTATGCGCGCGAAGCGCGGCGCGAGCACGAGGCTCCACACGTCTTCCTTGCCGGGGAAGAGCTCGAGCACGCGCGCCCTCGTGAACGCGACGACGGACTCGGCCTCCGCGCGCGTCAGGCGCGCCTGGCGGAGCAGGGCGCAAGCGACGTCGACCGTTCGGCGCAGCACCTCGGCGCGCCGCGTCTCGTCGGCGACCGCATCCGAATTGAGGGCAGGCTCCATGTTCTTCCTCTCCAGGCCGCACTACCGTTCGTAGCGTCCCGCTGCGTCGAGCCGGGCCAGCTCGCGCGTCACGCTCGCCGCCATCGCCCCTTCGGGACCGGTGAAGTAAAGCTCCCGGCCATCGCTCCGCCACGTGGGCCTGCCACCGCCTGAGCTCGACGCCTGCCACTTGCGAGCTCCCTTCGGGAAGTCGCAGACGAACACTTCGGCTCGCCGGGTCTCGTAGGACTCGTAGGCGATCCATCGTCCGTCCGGCGATAGCGCGGCTGCTTGCTCGTCGAATCGGCTGGTGGTGAAACGGGTGATCTTGGACGGGTCGGCCACCGCGACGTACGCGACGTCAAAGCCTGTCCCGGCTTCCTGCGTGACTCCGATGAGGAACGAGCCGTCGGGCGACCAGCCCGTGACGGCGAAGCGCGCCTTCTCCAGGAGCGTCCGCCGCGAGCCGCCCCCCGAGATGGGCTGAACCCAGGAAGTCAAGCCGCCCGTGCCAAGGGTTGAGACAGCCAGCCGTGCGCCGTCCGGCGAGAGCGCGGCCCACAGGAAGGATGCGGAAGCGAACGTGGAGCGAGTCATCTGGGAGCGCTGCAGGTCCAGGGTCCAGACGTCGTTCGTGCCCGCGGCGTCCGAGCGCACGACAGCAAGCGTGCGGCCGTCGGCGCCGAGGTGCAGCGAAGCGTAGTAGGACGGCTCACCGACTCTGGCGATCTCCTTGCCGGCACGATCCAGCCAGACGAGCTGCGTCCGCCGCAGGCGGATCTGCCGATAGGCGAGCAAGCCGGCCCTCGATACGGAGAAGTGAGCCAGGTCGCGCGAGCTGTGATACTCGATGGCAGCCGCAATCGGCAGCGCCTGTCCTGCGAGAGTCCGCCGACCGGCGTCGAAGGGCTGCGCCACCAGGTTTCCGTCGATCACGCTGAGCAGGAAGCCGTCCGAATACTGGGGATTGGACCCTCGCTCCAGGAGAAGCTTCGCCTCGCCTCCGTCCAGGGAGCCGACCGCGATACCCCCGAGGCCGGCGCCCGTGGTCTCGCGTGCCGTGAAGAGGAAGTGCTGGCCGTCCGGCAGAAACCAGGGGTTGCGGTGGGTCGATTGCGGATCGACCGTGCGCGTCAACGGCGTGGGATTGCCCCCTGCTGCGGGGACCTTCATCAGCGGACCGGCGATGTCAGGAGCGAACACGATCGTACCGTCCGAGCTCCAGCTTCCGCCGCGACCGGAGCGGGCCTCACACACGACCTGGACCGGTCCCCCGACGGCCTCGACCTTCTTGAGCCTTCCATCGGCGAAAAAGGCGATCGAGCGGCTGTCGGGAGACCAGAACGGGAACTCCGCGCCTTCAGTGCCTGCGAGGCGCCGCGTCTCTCCGGGCTCCAGGTCACGGACCGCGAGTCCGCGCTGCAAGTCGCTGAAGGTGGCGAACGCCAGCCGCTGGCCGTCGGGCGAGAGGGCCAGAGCGCCCGCGCCGATGCCTGCAAGGCGGAATTCCGGGGGCAGGACCAGCTCCGCGCGGAACGGGCGGTCGGCCTCGCGCGCCGCGCTCCGCAGTCGCAACGTCCAACCCAAACAGACGAGGCTGGCTGTCGCGAAAACGGCCGCCAGCACCCAAGCCAGTCGCTCGCGGCTGCGGCGGCGCAGCGACAGCGTCGCCGGCGCTCCCGCCTGGGAGCCGGCCTCCCCGATCCAGCGCAGCTCGCTCGCGACGTCGTGGGCGCTCTGCCAGCGGTCCTCCGGGCCCTTCTCCAGGCATTTGCGCACCAGGTGGTCGAGCGCAGGTGGCATCACCGGCTGGACGGACGAGATCGGCGGGGGCTGGGAAGCGAGGATGGCCGCGATCAGGCTCGTCTTCGACTTGCCTTCGAAGGCGCGTCGCCCGGTCGCCATCTCGTAGAGGAGGGCGCCGAGCGCGAAGATGTCGGTGCGCGGGTCGGCCTCTGCGCCCTCCAGCTGCTCGGGGGCCATGTACTGGAACGTGCCGAGGATCGTCCCCACGCTAGTGAGCGGCTTGGCGTCGGTCGGCAGCGCCGTCGAGCCCGAGACACCGCCGAGCCCCGCGCCGGAGCGGGCGAGGCCGAAGTCGAGCAGCTTGGCGCCGGTCTTCGTCAGCATCACGTTGCCGGGCTTGAGGTCGCGGTGCACGATGCCCTGCTTGTGCGCGGCGTCGAGCGCGTCGGCCACCTGCCCACCGAACTTCACGACCTGGTCGAGCGGCAGCGGGCCCTTCTGCAGCCGATCGGCGAGCGACTCGCCCTCGAGCAGCTCCATCACCAGGAAGTGGGTGTCGCCCTCGTGCCCGACGTCGAAGAGCGTGCAGATGTGGGGATGGTTGAGCGAGGAGATCGCCTTCGCCTCGCGCTCGAAGCGCTGGCGGCGCTCGTCGTCCTGAGCGAAGCCGGCGGGAAGGATCTTGATCGCTACGCTGCGATCGAGCCGCGTGTCCCGTCCCCGCCAGACTTCCCCCATCCCACCGGCACCGATCGGCGCCGTGAGCTCGTAAGGCCCGAGCCGGGACCCAGGCTGCGGAGGCATGAGTGGCCGGAGTATAGCGCGCGACACACGGGCCTCCGCTCCGGCTGCGGCCTATCGCCGGTACGCCGAGTCGTGATCGGGATGCAGCGAGACGATGCGGAGGAAGGGGCCGTCGCGGTAGGCGATCGCCCGAATCTTCTCGCTGAGCCGCAGCGAATAGGTAGTGCGTGGGCACGCGAGTGCTCTCGCCGGTGCTGTGGTGAGCGATCACCACCTCTTTCTGGTCTACGCTTCGCAGCCTGGATCGCTCCATCGCCACGCAAGACTCGCTTCTCGGCTGGTGGCCAGCCTTTGCCGGGTGGGTCTTTCACCCACTGGGTTCGTTCTCGAGAGGTTTCTCGATGGCTACGTCATCGGTCCTCCTCTCCCAGGCTTAACCTGGCGCAAGGGGCGAAGCCCCCTAGATCAAGGAACGCAGGCCTCCGTTGGTCTTGGGGGCTTCGCCCCCAAGACCGAATCCAGCCTCGTGGCGGATACCCATCTCGCCGGGAATGTAGATCCCCAGCCGCCCCAGCAAGCGGAGGGGGGCGTGCGGACCCGTCCTGACCCGCCTGCGGCGGAGACTTCCTCTCGCCCGCTCGGAGCGGGCCTCGAGGGGACGGATGCCCTCCTGTTCTCGCCGGACGCTCTCCCACCGCTGGTCGGCTGGTGTGGAGATCAGCTGTCGGATCTACAAGCCGAGGCGTCCGCGCGAGTCGCCGCTCTTCCGCCTGGTCGAGCAGCACCTCGAGGAGCTGCTGCGGTCATGGCCCGGGCGCTTCGCCCGACAGCATGGGCCGCTGCGGCCGGTGGTCGAGCGGGTGCTACGGGAGTTCTTGAAGTGCGGCCTCTAGGAGCACTGGCTGTCAACCCCTCGAGCCTGACGCCACCTCAACCACCGCTGAACACCCGCCGCCCAGGCGTCGGTGTCCCCCGAGCTGGGCCAGGCTGATCGCCAAGGTGTAGGAGGAAGGTCTCAACTGCACCTGGTGCAGCCGGGGCGGTTGGACGGTGTCGAGTCACCCATCCCTTCCATCCCCGTTACGGAGAGGAGATCGAGTTCTTCGACTGCCGACAGGACTGGTCCGGGCACAGGGTGTACTTCCACGGCGAGAGCGGGGCACTGACGTCGCTGCCGGCAGCGTGGACGAGCGTCGTTCCTCCAGATCCGTTCGAGGTGATGGGTAGAGGCCGGGCGCTGTTTCGGCTCGACGACCTGGTTCGTCTGATGGCGCTGATCGAGCCGCTCCGCGCCTCCGGGAGGGAGGGGAAATGAGGCGGGAGGCGTGTCAGGCACATTATGCCATCCGTGTAAAGGTAAATACGCCATCAATCACTGAGCGCCGCTGCGCTGGGGTCGCGATGGCAACAGAGTATGGCATGGATGATGGCCACAGAAGTAGCGTTCCGTTAGTCACACCGAATGAGTCTCCCACTCAGGCCCTTGACAACGGCTCTTCATATGTCATAATAGAGCTTACTGACGGTGAACAGAATGGCCAGATCCAAGCGGGCCAAGATCGAGGCGCTGCGCGTCAAGCGCAGCCTCCACCTCCATCCGGAGAGGGTCAAGGACGAGCTGTTCCTGAGCCAGGAGTTCTTCGATCCCTACGACT
>Ga0247727_10002818_pt1 | contig 39177 bp, 39 predicted proteins | sample WisWelCaveWW1625_FD_202498 | JGI IMG/M metagenome (GOLD analysis project Ga0247727, IMG submission 202498) | Biofilm microbial communities from Wishing Well Cave, Virginia, United States - WW16-25 | ecosystem: Environmental > Aquatic > Deep subsurface > Groundwater > Cave microbial mat | place... | reverse complement strand
TATCCTTTTGAAATTTTTTTGCCGCAGGGTACGGGCAATCTTCCCAAAGATTCCAAGGCCAAGGCCGATCAAATTCGCACGCTTGATAAAACGCGCCTGGTTTCTCGCATTGGTTCCCTCCCCGAGCCAGAGATGGCTCGCGCGGCGATGGCCGTCAAAATCCATTTGGATTTGTCGTAAACACCTCTGCATATCATTCCATCTACATCTAGCCGCTAATTTGGAGGGCGGCAAAAGTCTCAAAAACTTAATTGCCTGAATATCAAAAAAAATTAGTAAAATGGAGAACAGGCTTATGCGGCGCGGGCCGGTGTGGAAATTTTTTCCGGCGCAAAAAGATCGGCGAGGGTGAGGAAAAAATCCTTGCTCTTTGAGACGACGGCGCAAATCATCGGATGCTTCATCCGCCGCAAAAAATCCGAGAGGCAGGTTTTCACAGCGGGTTTTTTGCTGCAGCCGGAACAATGGCGCCGCTGCTTGCATTTGACGACGTTCTTATTCGTATCCAAGCTCGGCCAGCCGCTCTTCATCCAAGCCGAAATAATGGCCGATCTCGTGCAAGAGAGTAATGCGCACCTGCTCGCGCAACATTTCCTGAGAGGAGCAAAAATTTTCGAGCGGCCTTTGGTAAACACAAATTTTATCGGGCAGCACGGTCCCTTGATCCGCGTCGCGCTCCGGCAGCGGCGTGCCGAGATATGCGCCGAAAAGCTCGTCGCGACGGCGAACGCCAAACTCCCGCCTCGTAGCGCGATCCGGCCAGTCTTCAATTATGATGGCGATATTCTGCAACGCCTGCCGGAATGCCTCGGGCAGCGCTTCAAGCTCGGCGAGAACGAGCGCCTCGAATTGTCGGCGTGTTAGTTTCATGTCGAATGAATGTGGCGATTCAACGGCACGGCCACAAATATAACCTCAATAAATTATGCGCAAAAAGTTCGTAAACTTTAGTAAGGAGAGTTCTATTTGGTCAGGCCGGCAAGCTTCTCCGTATCAAACAAATCCGGCAGCGTGAAAAGTTGAATGCCCTGTTCTTTGAGTTGGCCGCGCAAATCTTCAGACGCTTCGTCCGCAGTGAAAAATCCGAGATGCAAATTTTCGCAATGAGTTTTCTGCCGCACGAGCGCGCCGCGCTGCCGCAAAAGATTGCAGTCGTTGTTGTCGAGACGCTTTGAACTCAGCTTGCACTCGCCAACCAGACATTGGCGTTCGTGCTCCGACCACGCGACGAGATCAATTTGCGTTTGGCCGCGATCCCAGTAGCTGCCGATCTGCGTTGCCGGAAACGGCAATTGATTTTTGCGGTTCAACTCGACAAAGCGTTGTTGCACGAGGCGCTCGAACATCGGGCCAAGATAATTGGCCAAATCTTTTTGGATGATCTGGCTCAGATAACTCGTGTTGGCAATTTCGAGCGTGCTCAGATTTCTATAAACATAGCGAAACCAAAAAGCCAGAAAATTGTCGCTGAGATAATAGCGGCCATTTTTGCGCGCGCTGTTGGCAGGCACGGGATCGCGGCGCTCGATAATTTGATAAACCGACGCCAGCTCATCGAGATACTTGCTGGCGCTGGTCACCGCGACGCCGGACTGACTGGCGATTTGTGACAGTTGCGTGTTGCCGCCCGCGATGGCGGCGAGAATCGAAAAGTAGACGGCGCTCTCTTTGCCGAAGGCTTCGATCACGAGCTGCCGGCCTTCTTCGCGCAACAGCGCATTCGGTTCGAGAATAAGCCCGCGAATAATTTCATCGAGCTCGCGGCCAAAAAGTCCGGCGCGTTCCAGCAGAAAATAATAACGCGGAATGCCGCCAAACAGGGCATAATAATTTAGCAGCGCGGTTGGCGGCGCGAGCTGATGATCTTCCAGAATCAGCCTAATCGTTTCAAGATCGAAAGCCTCGATGCGAAGCTTGCCGGTCGGTCTGTTGAACAGCGGCTCCTTTTCGTCTTCAAAAATTTTTCTCATCAACAAAATGATCGAGTCGATGATGATCAAATGCCCTTTGAGATTATCTTTGCGCGTGTCCCAAAACTTTTGTAAAATAGAAAAGACCGCGGGATCGACCTGCTGAAAGTTTTGAAATTCATCAAAAACGACAATCGCCGGCGTCTGCTGCAAAAAGTCAAAGAGCACGGAGAAAAAAGCGTCAAAAGATTCCAGCCGCGTTTGTTTGAGCAAAGGCAGTTGAACGGAAAGTATCTCGGCAAACTCTTCTAATAAAGCGGACGAATTTTTTTTCGAGACAAAAAAATAGAGCGCCGGAATATCGGCGGAATTTAAATAATGACGGATGAGCGCCGTTTTGCCCACCTGCCGCCGTCCCAGAAGAATGGTAAAGTAGGCGGCTTGTGCGGCCTTGCTCTGAATTTTATCGAGATAGGCGAGTTCTTTTATACGATTGTAAAATTTCATAACCAGAAAGGTGGTTTAATTTACACTAATTCTATTTTGTATTATTCAATTTAGTATTATTCAATTTTGAATGCAAGACAATTTTATGTTTAAACTTTTTCTATTATTTTTGATATTGCTGAATGCCGTTCCTTGTACAAGCTTCAGCCAGCAAACCTCCAGCGCCTTCACGCTCGCGCGCGTCAAATATCACGGCGGCGGAGATTGGTACAACGATCCGTCGGCGATTCCGAATTTACTCAAGTTCATGCGCCAGCATACGACGATGAATCTGGCGAATGACGAGCAGCATGTCGAGCTGATGGAAGAAGCGCTGTTTGCGCAGGCGATGATTTTCATGACCGGACATGGCCGCATCTCGTTCTCGCCGGAAGAAGCACGGCGGTTGCGCGAGTATCTGCTCGGCGGCGGCTTTCTCTATGCCGACGACGATTACGGCATGGACAAATTCTTCCGCGAGGAGATGAAAAAAGTTTTTCCCGATAAGCAGTGGGTGGAGATTCCGTTCAATCATCGGATTTATCATTGCCATTTTGATTTTCCCAACGGCGTGCCGAAAACCCACGAGCACGATGGTCGTCCGCCGAAAGCGTTTGGCCTGTTTCATGAAGGCCGCATGATCGCGTACTACACGTGGGAAACCAACATCTCCGACGGCTGGACCGATCCCGACGTTCACAACGACCCGCCGGCGGTGCGCGAACAGGCGCTGCAAATGGGAACGAATATCGTGGTGTTTGCGTTGACACAGTAAGGCTGGTGCTTGTTGCTCGTAGCTCGTAGCTGGTTGCTCGATCTAAGTTACGTGAGGTGAGATATGGGAAGAATAAATGAAAAAATCAAAGTGGGCAATCACAATTTCGGATTATTTTTCGACATTGAACAAAGGAGCCTTGATGCTGAATACAGATGAAGTTCTTGGGTTTTTGCGAAATCATTCTCAAACGTTAAAATCTGATTTTCGCATTGCGAAATTAGGCCTCATTGGCTCATTTGCAAGAGGCGAACAAACTGAAGATAGCGATATCGATTTATTGGTGGAATTTGAGCCTGACACTGATGATCTCTTTGGCAAAAAGATGAAGCTGAAAGACCTGCTAAAAGTATCTTTCGATCGGGATGTTGATATTTGCCGCGAAAAGTATATAAAGCCTTATATCAAGAGCTATCTTTTAAAAGAGGCCATCTATGTTTGAGAAAGATAAGCTAAATATACTGGCGATTTTGGACGCGATTGAGAAAATTACCAACTACTCTTCGGGCTACAAAAGCGCCGATGAATTTTATGCAAATGGGAGAGATTTTGATGCTTCCATGATGAACTTTATCATCATGGGAGAGATGGTCTCGCGGCTTTCTGATAAACTTATTGAAGAGAATAGTCAAATCGATTGGTTTAGAATTCGAGGATTTAGGAACATCGTTGCTCATGATTATTTCGGAATAGATGCGGAAGAAGTCTGGCAGATCATTAGGACCAACTTGCCTAAATTGGAAAATGACCTTCACGCCATTTTAAAGGAATTCTAAAAAAAAGCGCAAATAAAAATGCCTCCCGAACAAATTTACGAACAACTCCTCTCCCGCCTGCGCCAATTGCGCCGCCAAGATCGACTGCATAAATGGCTGGCCGCGGTGGGAATATTTTTGATGCTCGCATCCGCGCTCGGTGTTATCTTGCCGGTGCTGGCAAATTTTGCCGCGCCGAGTTCCGGCATGCGGTGGCTGCTTTTCAGCGTGGGATTGCTGGGTTTCCTTTTTATATTAGCGCGATTTGTTTTGCGCGCGCCGCTGGCGTGGTTTCGCCAACCTAATTCTCCCACTGAAATCGATCTTGCGCTGCGCGTCGGCAAGTCGCATCCCGAAGTCAAAGATCGCTTTGCGAATGCGCTGCAAGTTTATCATGAAACGGCGCAAGATACGCAAAACGGCGAGATCACGCTCGCGCTCGCTGGCACGGCTTTGCATGATGCCTATCAAGCTGTCGAGCCGCTCATTTTTTCAGAAGTCATCGATCGGCACACGCCGAAACGGCGTTTAGTATCCGCGGCGGTCGCGATGATTTTGGCTGTTGTCGTTTGGGCGGCCGCGCCAAATTTCATGGTGCAGGGCGCAGCGATTTTGTTTTCGCCCGATCGCACGCCGAATGCGCTGGCGTTGCAATTCAATGTTCAACCCGGTGATGTGGAAATCATCAAAGGCCAGAATTTGCGCGTGGTGGCGCAGGTTAATCGCCTCACTGCAGAAACCGCGCAATTCGAATGGCGGCAAACCGATGGCCGCGCCGTCGAGCAGGTGAGCATGTCGCGCGCGCTGGCCAGCACCAATTCGCAGTTCGCGCACACGTTGGAAAATATTCGCGAGTCGTTTTCTTATCGCGTGCATCTTGCCAACGAAAAAAGCCGTTGGTTCAACGTCAATGTCATTGAGCCGCCGATGGTGCGGTCGCTGCGTGTGACGGTGAATTTTCCACGTTACACCGGACGGCCGGCGCTCGAGCTGGATGAGAACGTGGGCGACATTCTCGCGCTGCCCGGCTCGATCGTTTCGGTGCGCATGACGCCGAACAAGCCGGTGGGACAGGCGAATCTCATTTTCAGCACCGGTGAGATCATGCCGCTCTCCGCCGCCGGCGATGATTTTCGCGGCGAATTTACCGTGCGCCGGCAAGGCGCATATCAATTTGGTTTGCAAGATCAAAAAGGGTTGACGAACACCGATGCGATTCAATATCGCCTCGAGCTGGAAACCGATCAAGCGCCGGCGGTCAAAATCACTTTTCCCGGACGCGATATGGATTTGGATGAGAGCATGCGCATACCGCTGGTGATCGAGGGCGAGGATGATTACGGCTTTTCCAAACTGCAAATCGTTTACGAAATTCTCGAAGGCGGCGCCGCGGCCGCGCGATTAACCGGAACGATGCCGCTGAACATTTCCGACAAAAACCACCGCGCGTTTCGCGAGCAGCCGATTTGGGATTTGGCGCAACTCGATCTGCAACCGGAAGACGTGGTGCGTTATTATGCCGAAGTGTTTGACAACGACGCGATCTCCGGCCCGAAGTCGGGACGCAGCCAAACATTCCAACTGCGTTTTCCGTCGATGTATGAAATGTATCAGGAAATTGCGAGCACGCAGGAAGAAGCACAGCAAGATTTACAGGCAATGTATGAGCAGGCGAAAAAAACAAAAGAGGAAATCGAGAAGCTCGCGCAGGAAATGAAAAAGGACCCCAATTTGAATTGGGAGCAGAAACAAAAACTCTCCGAAAGCACCGGCGCGACGGAAAAGATGCAGGAGCAGATGAAGCAACTGCAAGATAAGCTGCAGGAAATGGTCGAGACGATGGAGCGCAACGATCTGCTCAGCTCACAAACGTTGGATAAATACCAAGAACTGCAAAAGCTCTTGCAGGAGATGACGTCGCCGGAGATGAAAAAAGCGCTCGAAGAAATGCAAAAAGCCGCGCAAAATCTCGATCCGGAGAAATTGCAAGAGGCGATGAAAAATTTGCAATTTACGCAAGATGAATTTTTGAAAAGCTTGGAGCGCACGATCAATTTATTGAAGCAGGTGCAAGCCGAGCAAAAGCTGGATGAGGCGATCAAGAAGACGGAAGATTTGGCCGAGCGCCAACAGGAAGTGAATGAAGACGCGGCGAAAAATCCGTCGGCAGAAAAGCGCGAGGAATTGGCGGACAAAGAATCCGCGATGAAGCAAGACGCCAAGTCGCTGGAAAAATCGTTGGAGGAGTTGAGCCAGTTGATGCAGCAGCTCCAGCAACAAGGTCCGTCCGAAAAAATCGAGTCGGCAGCGCAAATGATGCAATCGCCGGATATGGCCGGCGAAATGCAGCAAATGGCGAATAAGATGCAGCAAGGCCAGATGTCGCAAGCGCAGCAAAGCGGCCAGAAAATTTCCGGCACACTGCAGCAAATGCAGCAGGCACTGCAGGGCGCGCAAAAAGAAGTGCAAAACACCCAGCGCCGCGAAGTGATGCAAGCGCTGCAGCGCAATTCCAACGATCTGCTGCAGCTCTCGAAGCAGCAAGAACAATTGCACAAACAATCCGCCGGAATGAATCCCAATTCGCCGCAGATGAATCAAGCCGCGGATCGCCAGCAGGAATTGATGTCCGGCTTGCAGCGCGTCGGCGAGCAGCTTTATCAGTTGGCGCAAAAAAGTTTTGCGGTGACGCCGGAAATTGCGCGCGCGCTCGGGCAGGCGATGAACCAAATGCAATCGGCGCTGAGTGAGATGGAGCAACGCAACGGCCAAGCCGCCGGTGAGAAGCAGGGACAAGCGATGCGCAGTCTCGATCAAGCGGTGTCGGGCTTGCGGCAATCCATGCAGCAGGGCGCCGGCATGTCGATGGCGATGGGCTTCGAGCAATTTATGCAGCGCATGATGGGACTTTCCGGAAAGCAGCAAGGCATCAATCAACAAACGCAGGGGCTGGGCGAGCAAGGCATGGAAGCGATGCAGCGACAGGCCGCGATGGCGCGTTTGGCCGCGGAGCAGGCGGCGGTGAAAAAGAGTCTCGAACAACTCATGCAAGAGTTTGGCCAGCGCGGCGAGGTTTTGGGACGGCTCGATCAGACCGCGAAAGACATGGAAGACGTTGTGAAGAATTTGCAGCAGAATCAGGCCGGTCGCCCGACCATCGAGCGCCAGCAGCAGATTCTCTCGCGGCTGCTGGATGCGCAGCGCTCGATGCGCGAGCGCGATTACAGCAAAGAGCGGCAGGCGCAGACCGGCAAAAATTACCGCGCCCTCGATCCCGGCAATTTGCCCTCCGATCTTGGACAAAAGCAAAACAGCCTTTATGATGATTTGCTGCAAGCGCTGCGGGAAAATTATTCGCGCGATTACAAAGATCTGATTCAGAAATATTTTGACGCCTTGACAAAGGATGAGCAACGGAAGCCAAATAACTAAAAAGATAAAATGCAAAAAGAAAACGGCAAAGAGCAACTGGCAAGTTGCAGGTGGCAAACGCTTTCCCCATCAAAAATATCTGCAACGAAACAGGAGCCGCAATCAAATTTTTTTTTCGCCGCAGCTCCCTTTTTGTTGCAAAATTTAAAAATGTGTTGTCGCCTTTTTTTTCTTGCGATTTGCTTTTTAACGGCGACTATCGCATTCAGCCAGACGCCGCAGCAAAATGCGGCGCGGCTGCGGTTGGCGCAGGATTTTGAGCGCATGGGGCAATTCGAGAAAGCCGCCGATATTTATGCGATGCTATTTAATGCCGAGCCGCGCAACGGCGCTTATTATTACGGGCTGAAGCGCGCGCTACTGCAATTGCGCCGCTATGACGAAGCCGTGATGGTGATCAATCGTCATTTGGAAACGATCGAAAACATCAATGCGCGCGTCGATCTCGGCGACGTGGATTTCAAGCGCGGGCAGATGGCGAAGGCGCAAGCATATTGGCAAGAGCTGCTGCAAAAATATCCGCAACCGGGAACCTATGTGGCCGTGGCCAACGCGCAGACGGAGAATCGCGCTTACGACGAAGCGATTCAAATTTATCTGCAAGCGCGCCAGCAATTGCACAATGCGTCTTTATTCGTATTGGAATTGGCGAATCTCTATGCGTTGCGCGTCAATTACGCCGCGGCGACGGCGGAGTATTTGCAATATCTCGAAACGAATCCGCGGCAGTTTCCCTTTGTCCAAAGCCGCCTTTTAGAGATGGCGCGCGATGACGAGAAAAATTTGGAAATCGTCGCGAAATCTATTGAGCTGGTTTTGCCGCAATCGTCGCAGGCACAGTCGCTGCATCGGCTGCTCGCAGGTCTTTTCATGCAAGGCCGGCAATATGATCGCGCGCTGCAATCGTATCAAATGCTCGAGCAACTCACCGCGGCGGCGGATAAAGCGACGGTGGGCAGCGAGATTTTTAATTACGCCGAGCAAGCGCGGAACGCCGGCGCGTTCACTTTTGCGGAGCAGGGTTATTTAATGATTGTCCGCGACCTGCCGAGTTCTTCTTATTGGCTGCCGGCACAATTCGGTCTGGGACAAAGTCTGCAAGGACAAGGAAAATATGCCGAGGCGCAAACGGCCTTCGCCGCGGTCGTCAAAAAATCTTCGAACGGGCGCAATCCGTGGGCGCTGCGCGGGCTGTTGGCGCAGGGAGATATTTTATTCGAGAATCTGCACGAGGTTAAAAATGCCGTGGCGATTTACTTGCAGATTTACGAGCGCTTCGCGCAATTCGGCGGCAACGAGCGGCTCGAAGCACTGTTCCGGCTCGGCGATTGTCATTTGGCGCTCGGCGATGAAAAACAGGCTATCGACTGGTATGAGAAGGCGCGGCAATTGGGACGCGGCAATCAGCTTGTCAGTGATAAAGTGAATTATCGCGAAGCGCGATTGTCTTTTTATCAAGGTGATTTTAGCGAAACCAAAGAAACGCTCGAGTCGATTGTCAAGGCGCCGCGCCATAATAACGAGTCGGAAAGCTTGGTCAATGACGCGCTGGAGTTGTTGCTGCTGCTGGATGCGAATCTGGCCGATTCGGCGGGCGCGCTGTTGCGCTTTGCGCAGGCGGAATATGCCGCGATGCAGTATAAGTCGTCCGCCGCGATCGATACGCTGGAAAATTTGGTGAAACAGTTTCCCCAAGCGGCGATTTTGCCGCAGGCGTTGTTCAGTTTGGGAAACTTATACGCCGGCCAGCAAAAATACGAGGCGACTATCGAACGCCTGCAGCGCGTGCGCGTCGAGTATGCGGAAAGCGTGGTCGGCGACCGCGCGCTCTTTCGCCTCGCCGAGATTCATGAAAGCGGTTTGCGCGATTTGCGCAAAGCGCAATCTCTGTACGAGCAACTATTGAAAGATTACCCGCAGAGTTTGTTTTTGGAAGAAGCGCGACGCCGGGCGCGGGATTTGGCGGAGAAGAATAAGTCGTCGTAACCTAGACGGCTCGCCTAGAATCTTGCCATAAAAAATTATTACTTCGTTTAAAACCCTCGTTGCTTTTAAAACTATTTTGCTTATTTTCGTGTGAGGCAAAAAAAGGAACATGACTTTTCCATTGTTAAAGCCATCGCACTATTGGAAGCGCGTCGTCGCGGTTTGAAAATTCAACGGGGGAAAATTCCTGAGCGTATTTGAACGGTTTTCATTGTGAGAGCTAATCATGATCTACATTAAAATCACCGAAAAACATGCTGTCAAGGGATTTTATCTTCTCATGACCAACGGCACCGTTAAATGTCTGCCGGATGACGTCTATGTGGTTAATAAGGAACAACTGAAGCTGCTTGACAAACACAAAATTCATTATAAAAAGCTCAAACCACAGGATGTAAAGATAACCCTGCCGAAAGCGTACAGTAATGAAGAAATATGAAATTTATCTGCCCATCAAATATAATGATGGGACAGACATTGAACCGGAAAAATTCTACCAGGTTAGAATAACGCTTTCAGCATTGTTTGGTGGACTCACCACTAGCTCAATGGTAGCGCCATTCGAGGGAACTTGGATTCATCAGGGAATCGAATACAAAGACCTGGTCATCAAGTTAGAGATCATAACTTCTGACGACGACAAGATGGAAAAGTTTTTCAGAGATTATAAGGAAACGCTTAAAGAAATTTTCGTGCAAAAAGAAATATTGATTACGATGCACGAAGTCAAAACTCTTTAAGCGGAGAGCCCGTCATCAATCCGGAGTATACAGCAATGCCTCGTCTAACAACCCGCCTTGTAATCTTGGGAATTAGTTTATTGACCGCCTCTTCCGCCTGGAGCCAAAAGCTCCTCATCCACATGGATCTCAAACAAACCGATCATCTCAAAGCGTACGGCGTCGCGTATTGGGCGCTCGATCACGGGGTGAATGTCGAGTGGCTGCTCAATTACCGGGGCGGCTCGTTTTTGCTGGAGCAGCAAGCCGAGATTGAAAACGAATGTCGTTTGCGCGGCGTGGCGTTTTCGATTGTGGGCGGCGGCGAAATGGCGCAGATTTACGCCGATATCGAAGCCGGCAATATGGAAGTGGTGATGTTGGAAAAAGCGCCGGCGATTGTGATTTACACCCCGCTCAATAAACAAGTGTGGGACGATGCGGTGACGCTGGCGTTGTCGTACGCGGAAATTCCGTACAAAACCGTTTGGGATGAAGAGGTGTTGCGCGGTGAATTGGAGAAATACGATTGGCTGCATTTGCATCACGAAGATTTCTCCGGACAGTACGGACGTTTTTACGCGAGCTTTAGCAACACGCCGTGGTATCAGGAAGAAGTCGCGAAGAACGAAGATACGGCAAAAAAATTGGGATTCGCCAAAGTCGCGCAGTTAAAAAGAGCGGTGGCGCTGGCGATTAAAGACTACGTGGCGCGCGGCGGATTTCTGTTTGCGATGTGTTCGGCGACGGACACGATTGATTTGACGCTGGCCGCGCAAAACACCGACATCTGCGCGAGTATTTTTGACGGCGATTCGCCGGCGCCGAATGCGCAAAATGAGCTGGATTACACGCAGACGTTGGCGTTCGAAAATTTTACGCTGGAGATGAATCCGCTGGTTTATGAGTTTTCCGACATTGATTTTCCGCCGAGCACGAACCCGCGCGTGCGCAGCGCTGATGCGGATTATTTTTCGCTGTTCGAGTTTTCCGCCAAATACGATCCGGTGCCGACGATGCTGACGCAGGATCACGTCTCCATCGTCAACGGTTTTATGGGGCAAACCACCGGCTACAAACGCACGCTCATCAAAAAATCCGTGACGATTTTAGGCGAAGTCCCCAACTCGCCGGAGGTCAAATATCTCCACGGCAATCTCGGCCGCGGCACGTTCACGTTTTTCGGCGGGCACGATCCGGAAGATTATCAACACATGGTTTACGATCCGCCGACGCAGCTTTCCTTGCACAAAAACTCGCCCGGCTATCGGCTGATTTTGAATAACATTTTGTTTCCGGCGGCGAAGAAGAAGAAGCGGAAGACGTGAGGCGTAAAACGTAATTCGTAAAAGCGCAACGATGGCGTAATGTAAGCGTTAATCTTCTGATTGCGTTTCTTCGGTTGGCGGCTCAGACATTTCGGACTGAATTAAATCCGCTTTTTGTGACATGAGCATTGCAAACTCGCTAAAATCTTGCAAAGCTTGACCGATACTTTTGTAAATTATTTTTAAATCCACTTTGGCGTAGTCGTGCACGAGTAAATTTCGCATTCCTGCGGCCTCGGCGAGGCGTTTTGCCAAACTGTTCGGAAGAATTTTAAGCTCACCAGCGCGCAGAAAAGTTGTCTTTAGCGTTGTCGGCATGTCTTCCTTTAGATGCGAAAACAAGTTGAGAAGTGTGTCGCTGGCGCAGATCACTATCAACTCCAACAAGCGTTCAACAGCGAAGTGCTTGTCCTCTTCAAACTCTTCATAGCTCATGTTCTCGAACTTTTGCAGCTTTTCGAGAAAACCGCTAAGCTGCTCGATCTTATTTTCAGTGATGAGCGAGGGCATACTTTTTCTTATCCACGTATTTTAAATCGAGAATGCGTTGCGCCAGCACGCGCCGGCGCCATCGTCGCAGCGGTTCCGTATCGTCAAAAACTTTAATTGCCATAATATGCTGCTCGACAAATAACCCTTGCCGCGATTCATACAACGGCTTGCCATGTTGAAACACTTCCAATCGCAAAACCGGATCGCTATCGCGGTGGATAATCACCACATCAACTTCATAACCAAAGAGATCCTCCAATTCCCCATACAAGCGTACCAATCGATTTTTTAAATTGGGATTAGTCGCGGAAAACAGCGCAATATCGACATCACTCTTGCGGTGAGTTTTGCCGGTTGCTTGTGAGCCAAAAAGAATGCACAGATCGATTTCGCGATCTTGGCACCACTGTTTGATTTTTTCGGGTGCAGGAAGTTTCATACTCGAAGATACGCAACGCGCGCAATAATGTCAAGCATTCATTCCCTTCACGCGATGATCATTAATTCCTGCAAGCGGGGATGTCCATATTCAGCACCGCCGGTTTTCACCTGAAGATTTGGCAGGATCTTCGCGATGCCTGGACTGTGCGTGTGTCCACACAAAACCGTTAATTTGCACTCGGGGTGCCCTCGCATGACGTCGACCAAGACTTCTCCCACGGCTTTGCAGGCGAAATGCGGCAGATATTCATCGCTGGAGATTCGGCCCTCATGCCAGCAAGCCTCGCGAAACGGCGGGACGTGGGTTAGCAGAATAAGGTTTTTAAAACGCGCGCAGGCTTCCGGCAAAAAATTCCGAAAATGCTCGGCGGCTTGATCGCCGAGTTTGGCAAGCTGCTTAAAACGATCTTGCCGTGACAAACCGGTTAATTCCTCAATCAGATGATAGTCATTCAACTCCACTTGCGAGGCGCTCCCATTTCCGAGTCGACCATCCGCCCAGGAATCGTGTCCGATCAACCCCGTCGTTTTTGTTATCTGTACGATGCCCTGTGTCGATAGCCAGCGCAGCCACGGTTCCGATTTTGTCAGTTGCCCGGCAATGGCCCGCACCTGCGAAATGGAGCCGCGATAAAAATCATGATTGCCGAGCACGAAGTAGATTGGACACTCTAAACGCGTCTGTAGAATTTGCAGAAATAAAGCAAAGTTTGAAGCAATGCCCGTATCTCCACCGATTAAAACAATATCCGGCATGGCCTCGGCGAGATGATCAACAAAGGCGGGGACTTCATCAGTCTGGAGAAATTCCAGATGAATATCGGCTAGCCAGGCAAGGCGCGTCATGTTCATTTTCCGAGGCTCTTCAGAAAGTTCGCCGAACCTTTTCCACAGAAAGAAATGGGTGGTTCGCAAATTTGGCGCGTTTTATGGGAATAACTATTTGAAGAAAAGCGGATACTTCCCCGGACTCGCTTCGTGCATCATTTCATACACCGCCTCAAAGATCGTCTCGACATTCGGCTTCGACCAATAATCGCCGTCGGAGCCATAAACCGGACGATGCGCTTTCCCCGGCAACGTGCGCGGCGCGGAGTCCAGCCAGCGGTAGCCATTCTGGTTCTCTAAAACTTCTTGCATCATGTAAGCGGTGGTTCCTCCCGGCACGTCTTCATCCACAAAAATAATCCGATTCGTTTTTTTCAGCGACTTGCCAATCACGCCGTGCAGATCGAACGGCAGCAGCGATTGCACGTCGATGATTTCGGCGTCAATGTTGGTTTTGCGCATTAACTCGGCGGCTTCCATGACAATGCGACAGCACGCGCCGTAAGTCACAATCGTCACATCTTTTCCAGCGCGAAGAATTTCGGGCAAACCTAGCGGCACGGTGAACTCACCGATGTTGTCGGGCACGCGCTCTTTCAAGCGATAGCCATTCAACACTTCGACGACGAGGGCCGGGTCTTCGGCGCGGAGCAGCGTGTTGTAGAATCCGGCGGCTTGCGTCATGTTGCGCGGAACGAGCAGATGCATGCCGCGCAACAGATGAATGAGTCCCGCCATGGGCGAGCCGGCATGCCAAATGCCTTCGAGGCGATGGCCACGCGTGCGCACGATGACGGGCGCTTTCTGGCCGCCGCGCGTGCGCCATTGCACGGTGGCGAGATCGTCGGAGAGAATTTGCAGCGCGTACAAAATATAATCGAGATATTGAACCTCGGCAATCGGCCGCAGGCCGCGCATCGCCGTGCCGATGGCCTGCCCGATGATCGTGCATTCGCGAATGCCGGTGTCTGAAACGCGCAGCTCGCCGTACTTTTCCTGCAAGCCTTTGAAGCCTTGATTGACGTCGCCGAGCTTGCCGACGTCTTCGCCGAATGCAATGACGCGCGGATCGTTAGCGAGCGCTGCATCGAAACACGCATTCAGCACTTCAAAGCCGTTTACCGTCGGCGATTTCTCTGAATAGAGCGGTTTTATTTCTGCGATTTGTAGCGCCGAATCGGCAGCTTCATTATAAAGATGCGAGCCGTAACGTTCGACGTTGAACGCGTCATGCTTTTGTTTCCATGCGACGAGATTTTGTTTTCCAGAAGTATTTTCGTCTGGCGAAGTCATGAGCGCCTCGCGAATGGTAACCATAATATCGCGACGCAACGGGTTCGGAATCGCCAGCAGCGAGTTTTTGAGGCGCTGTAATTCGGCTTGCGATGCCGAGCTTTGCGCTATTTCATCAATCATCTTCGCGACTTCCAGCCGCTCCGCGCGAATCGGCGATTGATAAGCTTGCCACGCTTGATCGCGGATGCTGACGACGAGTTTCACGTCTTCTTCTTCAAACCGATTCAATTCTTCTGTCGTGGCAACGCCGGACGCAATCATCCATTCTCGCATTTTCCGAATGCCGTCAAATTCTTCTTCCCACTGCAACCGTTCCTTGGATTTGTAGCGCTCGTGACTTCCCGAAGTCGAGTGGCCTTGCGGCTGATTGATCTCGACGACATGAACGATCGCCGGCACGTGCTCGCGGCGAACCACTTCCGCCGCAGTCAAATACGTTTCAGCCAAAGAGGGATAATCCCAGCCTTTGACCGTATAAAGATCAAAACCGTTGCGCGCGGAGCCTGTCGTTGAGCTTGCCGAAGCGCCTTTTTTACGCTGAAAGCCTTTCAACAATTCCGACATGTTGGCTTTAGTCATTTGATGCTCGTTGTGCACGGAGATGCCGTAATCATCATCCCAGATCGACAGCAGCACCGGCGCTTTGAGCACGCCGATGGCGTTGATGGATTCCCATAACATGCCTTCGGCGCAGGTGGCGTTGCCGATGGTGCCGAAAGCGATTTCATTGCCGTTATTCGAAAATTGTTTGAGATGCTGCAGTTCTTTCAATTCCCGATACAATCGCGAGGCGTATCCGAGTCCGACGAGTCGCGGCATTTGCGACCCCGTCGGGGAAACATCGGCGGAGCAATTGTACATTTCCATTAAGTTTTTCCAACTGCCGTCGGGATTCAAGCTGCGCGTGCCGAAATGCGCATTCATGGCGCGCCCGGCGCTGGCGGGATCGGCTTCAACGTCGGCATGCGCATAGAGTTGTGCGAAATATTCTTGCATCGTGTGCATGCCGAGGCTAAAGATCAACGTTTGATCGCGATAATATCCCGAGCGAAAATCGCCTTGGCGAAAAGCTTTGGCGAGCGCGAGCTGCGGAATTTCTTTGCCGTCGCCGAAGATGCCGAACTTCGCTTTGCCGGCCATGACTTCTTTACGGCCAATGAGGCTCACCTGCCGGCTTTGAAAGGCGAGGCGATAGTCTTTGATGATTTCTTCGGGAGTTAGTTTTATCGACGCAAAACGGATTTGTTGTTTTTTCTTGTCCGTTTTTAATATTGTAGTTTTACTGTTATGATTTTGACGTTTGACCTTTTTCACCAGTGTTTACCTTTTTTACAAATTATCTTTGTATCAGGGAGATTTATACTCAAAAATTAAGATTTAATTACGGCCATAAATTTACTATCAATCAAAGAAAATTGCAAGCGATTAAATGTATGCTGAGTTTATATAAGAGGCCAATTTTATACTTGACAATATCGTGTCACAATTCTATCTTTTTAAGAAATTTGCCATAGAACAGACAGTTGAGTTGGAGCTTGAAAATAGTTTGAAATCATGAGTTGGAAAAAAATTGACATACATCGAAGGCGCGCGCGGCAGATTGCACTGAACATCTTAGTTTGGGGGCCGTCACATAAGGATCGTCAGGGTTATACGCTAAGATTAAATATTAAAAATTATCTAAATAAGAATGGGCACTCTGCAAAGTTTAGTGAAGAACTTTTTAAAGAAGGAAAAATAAAAGCGGCCACCGATCCCTTAATTGATGAAATATTTCATGCTGATGCTGCAAATCTTATTATCGTATTATACGGTTCAAAAGGTACACAAACAGAGTTTGATAGAATCTTAGCTTATGAAAAATTTGCTCAAAAAGCTGTAATTTTACTCAAAGAATCGATATGGGGCGAGTTACAGCGAAGCCTGTCTGGATTAGCATGGAAAAACACACAAGCCGAAATCTTACAGTTTTCTGACAAAGATCTTACTGTTCATAATGTTTGTTGCAAGCTTGATGAAATAATTGAAAAGCTTCAGTTTGACGAATATATTCGTAGATTGCGATTAGGTAATTAATAGAAAACAAAAGAATTTATGATATCATCGGCAACACAAATCTTAAAATCCTATCAACACCAGGCGGCCATATTGCGCGACAAGAAGTCTATGTCTATACTTCTGCAAATAGCCGAAAAAACTCAAATCGACATTACACCAGGTGATATTGATTCGCCTTCAGTGAATATGTTAATTGAAGCCAATTTGGCGAAAATAGAAAATAAATCATTGAGAATTTCAGAAAACGGGCGTGAGTTTCTTGCTTTACTTAACAATGTTGATGAGATTGGAAAAAAACTAACGCACTCGGAGCTTATTGCATTGATGGTACAAAACCCCCAAAATAATAAAGCTTGGGCAGAATTCTATAGTCGTTTTCATTCAGCTATTTTACACGCAATAGTTTGGGCATGCAATAGTTTAAGAATAAAGCAGGAAGCTTTCACGATAGATGATTTGGTTCAAGAGGTTTATTTGTTACTAATCAAAGATAATTGTAAGGCTTTAAGAACTTTTAGTGGCCGTTCCGAAAATTCTATTTTTGCCTATCTTCGAATTCTTGCTATAAATGTTGTACGTAAAAACTTGAGTAGAGAAAGAGCAAAGCAACGAAACGTACGGTTTTCCGATTCTAATCCACTGCTTTCTTTTGAAGACTCCGCTCTGTTAGCAGAAAGGAGTTTATTGGCAGATCCCATTGACCGCATCGAAGCGTATCTTAATGAAATTCTTTCGAAGTCACGTACTAAAGAACGGGATAAACTAATATTTAAACTCTTCTATTTTGAAGGTTTTCACATTAAAGAAATAGCAAATGATTTTGGAATGAATTTGTCCGAAAAAAGGGTGGTAAATATTATTGGTTCAATAAAAGCAAAGTTACGGCATGCTTTGTTAAAATCTTAGCGGCTTCGTTTCTTCTTGCAAAATGTTGAGATCTTTTTCATAATTAAAGTTTTTTAAATTAGCCTTTGTCTTATTAAAAATTTCGACCTATTTTTTTATTAGCCGGATGGCGAAGTAAAGTTAACACTCCCGCAAGAAAATTGCAAGAAATTAAACAGTCACTACGGGGAACCTTTTGGCGCACGGCGCGATAAAAATACAATTCGCGTCTCAAAAGTCGTGTGTCAATTTATCAGGAAATCGCCAGCCTGACAAGACGCTTACAATTCCGAGACTGATGAGCGGCGGTAAATTGCTGATAAACAAGCAAAAACATTTAATGACGATATGGCATAATCCTTGCAGTTTCTGAGCGGCTGAACTCAAGTCGTTCAACCTGACAAATTTTCCAGCGAGTTTTGCGCATGCGTGTGAAGGATTATTACAATATACTCGGCGTCAGCGAGAAAGCCAACGCCGATGAAATTAAAAGAGCCTATCGCGGTCTCGCCAAACAATATCATCCGGATGCGAATCCCGGCGACAAAAAGGCGGAAGAGCGCTTCAAAGAAATTAATGAAGCTTATGATGTATTGGGCGACGTGAAGAAGCGCAATAAATACGATCAACTCCGCTTGTACGGCCATGCGGCGACGGGCAGTGAGTGGTTTCAATTCGATCCGGAAATTATGCGGCAACATGGTTGGGGGAATGGCGGTTTTCAAAACCCCGGGCAGCAGGTGTTTGGGCAGGGTTTTGCTTTTTCAGATATCTTGCGCGAGTTGTTTGGGATCGAGGGGGTGAATAATGGTTTCGAGACGCCGTCACTCGGCCCGCGCGATCTCACCGGCGAGATCAACATCTCATTTATGGAAGCGATCACCGGCGCCGAACGGACGGTTTCCGTTAAGCAGCGCAAAATCTGCCCAACGTGTTCGGGCACCGGCCGCGAGCGTTTTACGGTGTGCGCGCATTGTCACGGCTCCGGCAATGTGACCTCGCGCAAAAAAATTCGCGTGCACATTCCGCCCGGCATCGACAACGGCCACAAGCTGCGCATTCCCGGCATGGGTTCAAATTCCCGTTATGGCGGCCCCAGTGATTTGATCATCACCGTGCATATCGACGCCGACAGCACCTTCAAACGGCAAGGCAAAGATATTTATTACGAATTGAATTTAGAAGAAAGCGACATCGATAACGGCGCCCGCGTTCTCGTGCCGACGGTTGACGGCAAGAAAGTGGAATTAAATATTCCTTCGGGCACGAAACGGGGAACACTGCTGCGTCTAAAAAATTTGGGTGTTCATATCAATGGGCAACAAGGCGATCAATACGTCCGTATCATCTAATTGTAAAAACCGATTTTAAAAAAATTCTTATACAGGAGGGCAGTATTTATGGTGACCAAAAGAAGAGTTTGGTTTTTCGCCACGATCACCTTGTTGACCGGCCTGATTTTAGGGTTGGGGATAGCGACAAATTTTCAGTGGACTCCGACGGGCATCGCCCACACCGGCGTCGCGCGCGAGAATGGCCCGGTGAAACTTGGCGCCGACAATCCCGCCATTTCTCCACCTCTCGATTTACAAACCACCAGCAAAGCTTTCGTCGAGGTCGCGCAGCAAGTGATGCCGACGGTGGTGAGCGTGACGAGCACGAAAGTGTCAAGCAGTAATTCCTTCACCGATTTTTTTCACGAAGATTTATTCGGGCAGCGCTTTCGCAATTGGCGCGGCCGGCAACGCGAAGACGGCTTAGGCTCCGGCGTGATCATTAGCGCCGAGGGATATATTCTGACGAACAATCACGTCATTCGCGAAGCGCAGGAAATCGGCGTGTTGCTCGATCGCAAACGCTACAAAGCGCAGGTGATCGGCAGCGATCCCAAAACCGATCTTGCGGTTATCAAAATTAATGAAAAAAATTTGCCCGTGGTCAAGCTCGGCAATTCGGATGATTTGCAAGTCGGCGAGTGGGTGTTGGCGATCGGGAATCCGTTTTCCTTGCAACTGCAGCACTCCGTGACCGCCGGCATTGTGAGCGGCAAAGGCCGCAATCAAGTCGGCATCGGCGATATTGACTACGAAGATTTTATTCAAACCGACGCGGCGATCAACCCCGGCAATAGCGGCGGCGCGTTGGTGAACCTGCGCGGCGAGCTGGTCGGCATCAACACGGCCATCGTCGCCAATAGTTGGGGCGGCGGCAATTTGGGCATCGGCTTCGCCATTCCCATCAAGCTCGCCAGGCAAATTATGGAGCAGCTCATTGCCGGCGGCAAAGTCGTGCGCGGCTGGCTCGGCGTCAATATCCAAACGCCGGATGAAGCGATTGCCAAACAGCTCGAGCTGCCTTCGACGGAAGGCGCGTTAGTCGCCGATGTCATCGCCAATTCACCCGCCGCCAAAGCCGGCTTGCGCAGCGAAGATTTTATCGTTGAATTTGACGGCAAAAAAATTTTTGACAGCAATCAATTGATGCACATGATTGCCACGTATAAGCCCAACTCGCGCGTGGCAGTCAAATTTATTCGCGAGGGCCGTGAAAAAACGACGAGCGTGACGTTGACGGAACGTCCGGATGATCGAGAGACGGCAAGATTGACTTCTTCCTCCGGGGGCAGGTCGACGCGGCTCGGACTCGAAGTGAGCAATTTGACCGAAGAGTTGGCGCGCGATTTTGAGCTGGAAGTCGATGCCGGCGTGATTGTGACCGACGTGCAAGAAGGAAGCGTTGCAGAAAAAGAAGAGGTGCGCGCCGGCGATATCGTTCGCGAAGTCAATCGCGATCCCGTCCGCAACGTGCGCGAGTTCAACCGCCTTGTCGACAAGTTCAAGCCCGGCGATACGGTTTTGCTCCGCCTCGTTCGCGATGGGAATAAATTCTTTGTTGCATTAAAAGTAGAAAATGACTAAATTGCCATGCTTGGCGCGAAGAGCATAGTGCAGAGGGCGTAGCGCAAAGCGGAACGTAACACAATCCACCGGCTGGCGCCATGCTCTTTGCGCTATGCCCTCTGCGTTTTAATTTTGAGGAAAGCCGACTTAATGGATCAGAGAAAACTGCAGTATTTTACGAAAAAAATTGTGGAAGAACGCGACCGGATCACGGCGTCGTTGACGCACCATGAAGTTGAATTTGAAGGCGCCGCTTCCTCGCGCAGCGCGGAATTTGAGGAAGCCTCGCGTATGGATCGCGACCGCGAATATATCTCCGGCCTGCTGACGATAAATACGGAAGAACTTTCGGAAATCAACGAAGCCCTCAAGCGTATTCTTGAAGGCACCTATGGCCAATGCGTCGACTGCGGCAACGACATACCCGAACCGCGTTTGGAAGCCATGCCGAGCTCGCTGCGCTGTTTGGATTGCCAAAGACAAAACGAAAGCCGTCAAGACGTTTCTGAAGAGCCGGATACAATGGAGCCTATGTTGTAGGTCTGTCATGAGTAGAAATGTCGTTATTGTGAGGCGCGTAAGCTGTGCTATCTCTGCGCATCGTACCGCCTGCGGCCCTAGGCTCAAAAGCGGGGCAATCGTTGCACGGTTTGCGCAAAGTATGTTGTTTTGTCATGATGACAGATTTCTGCCAAAAAAAGATTTTCTCCTGCCAAATTGTTTTCGCTCGCCACTTTTTATAAAACTAGCATAAACAATATCTAAGCGGGTGATTTTTTTCAATTTTTATTGGCATATAATTTGTAAAGCCTTTACATGCGAGGTTTGAGTTTTTCTATGAAGTTTGCAATAAAATGAAAACGCCGAATCGATCTATTGCGAGTTACGGCGGTTTAATAAAACACGGATGCTTTTAAGCTGGAGAGAAATTTTTTATGGGCAAAATTATCGGCATTGATTTGGGAACCACCAACTCATGCGTTGCGGTGATGGAAGGCGGCGAACCGGTGGTGATTGCCAACTCGGAAGGTATGCGCACCACGCCCTCCGTCGTCGCATTCACCAAAAACGGCGAGCGTCTGGTTGGCCAGGTGGCGAAGCGCCAGGCCATCACGAACCCGAAAAATACGATTTACTCGATCAAACGTTTTATGGGCCGTCGTCTCGGCGAAGTCGGCCGCGAGCGCACCACCGTGCCCTATGAAGTGATCGCGAGCAAAAATGAGTTGGCCGTCGTGCGCACCGGCGACCGCGAATACACGCCGCAGGAAATCTCCGCGATGATTTTGCAAAAAATGAAACAAACCGCGGAAGATTATCTCGGCGAAAAAGTGGCCGAAGCCGTCATCACGGTGCCGGCTTATTTTAATGACAGCCAGCGCCAGGCCACGAAAGAGGCGGGCGAAATCGCCGGCCTCAAAGTGCGCCGCATTATCAACGAGCCGACCGCGGCTTCGCTGGCGTACGGCCTGGATAAAAAGAAAGACGAGAAAATCGCCGTGTTCGATCTCGGCGGCGGCACGTTCGATATCAGCATTCTCGAAATCGGCGACGGCGTGTTTGAAGTGAAAGCTACCAACGGTGACACGCATCTCGGCGGCGATGATTTCGATCAAAAAATTATCGACTGGCTCGTCGCGGAATTCAAGCGGCAAGAAGGCGTCGATCTCTCGAAGGACGCCATGGCGCTGCAACGTTTAAAAGAAGCGGCGGAAAAAGCCAAATGCGAATTGTCGACGGTGACGCAGACGGATATCAATTTGCCGTTCATCACCGCGACGGACACCGGCCCCAAACATTTGCAGATCACGCTGACGCGCTCTAAATTCGAGCAGCTTTGCGACGATTTGTTCGAGCGCACGATGGCGCCTTGTGAAGCGGCGCTGCGTGACGCCGCTATGAGCGCTGCCGATATTGATGAAGTCGTGCTCGTCGGTGGTTCGACCCGCATGCCGCGCGTGCAGGAAATCGCGCGCAAGCTGTTCGGCAAAGAGCCGCACAAGGGCGTGAACCCCGATGAAGTCGTCGCCATCGGTGCGGCGATTCAAGGCGGCGTGCTCGGCGGCGATGTGAAAGACGTGCTGCTGTTGGACGTGACGCCGTTGTCGCTTGGCATTGAAACGCTTGGCGGCATCACCACGCGTCTGATCGAGCGCAACACCACGATTCCCTGCAAGAAATCCGAAATCTTTTCAACCGCGGCGGACGGCCAGACGCAAGTTGAAATTCATGTTTTGCAAGGCGAGCGTGAAATGGCGCTGGACAACCGCACGCTCGGCCGTTTCATTCTCGACGGCATTCCGCCGGCGCCGCGCGGCATCCCGCAGATCGAAGTCACCTTCGATATCGACGCCAACGGCATTCTCAATGTGATGTCGAAAGACAAAGCGACGAACAAGCAGCAGTCGATTCGCATCGAAGCTTCGACCGGCTTGAGCAAAGAAGAAATCTCGAAGATGGAGCGCGACGCGCGTGACCACGCGGCCGAAGATAAAAAGAAACGCGAGGTGGCCGAAGCGCGCAACCAGGCCGATCAGCTCGTCTATCAGACCGAGAAGAACATGAACGACATGGCGGACAAGCTGGAGGCGGACGAGAAGAAACGCCTCGAAGAGGCGGTGAAGAAAATCAAGGACGTTCTGCACACCGATCGCACCGAAGAGATTCGGGCTGCTGCCGACGCGTTGAATAAAGAGTGGACGGCCATCTCCTCGAAGATGTATGAGAAGGCCTCCGCCGCCGGCGCGAAAGACGCCAACGGCGCTCCACCGAACGGCGGCCCGCAAAAAGGCAAAGTGCAGGAGGCCGAGTTTGAAGTCGTCGATGACGACGCCAAAAATTGACCGTGCTCCGTTGTTTAATAAATAGAAAAGCGAGACGCCTCTGGATGAGACGCTCTCGCTTTTTTTATTTGATGGTCGCTTGACTTTGTCACGGCATTTCGTTATTTTAATGTTGAATTCCACACAAATGATCAGGCCTTAGGTGAAACGATGAAAACAACTCAAATCAGCTTTGAAATCTCGGAAGGTATCTTGGAGGTCTTGAACGAAAGTCGAGACCAGTTTGTTCGACAAGTCCGTTTGTTCACGGCACTACAGTTGTTTAAAAGCCATAAACTCTCCATCGGCAAGGCGGCAGAGTTGGCCGGAATGAGCAAAGATAGATTTCTGATAGAACTGGACAATCATACGATTGCGCTTATCGATTACGAACCGGCGGAGTTGGAACAAGAGTTGGAAAGATTCGAGTCATGAAGCTTGTCGCGGATTCATCATCTTTTCACTCAGAATTTACTTGCTTATATTTTGGCCGACGGTTATATTGATTTGAGTTTAAAAGATAACCGACGAGCGATGAAGAGATTTCTGACCGTGGCAATGGATAACAATGAAATCAGCGCGCCCACCACGCAAACAGTTTGAAGCACGACTCATTCAACTGCTCAAGTGGCGTTTTGAAAAATCCAACCTTCGTGTGTTTGACTATCAGAAAGTCGGAAAATTGCCGCTTGAGATCGATGCGGTGGTGGTTTCGTCGAAACGCGAGTGGACGCCGGACTTTACGAAATTTCCTCGGCTCTTTGACTACTTCCGGCAATACAATATCATTGAGGTGAAGACGGAGCAAGATCGCTTGAAGATCGATGACGTGCCCAAGTTGTTGGCTTATGGTTGGCTTTATATGGCGAAAAAGCAGCTTACGAACGTACCCCAAGTTACGGTCACGGCATTGGTTCATCATCTCACTGTCGCCGTTAAAACTGCCCTTCCTCAATTCGGGTTCGAGTTAATCTCGAAAGGCATTTATCGCCGTGACGCCGACATGGTCGCTTATGTCATTATCTTTAGCGAGTTGCCGGAGGAGTTGATACCGGAAGAATTGCGCGCTTTTTCCGATCCGGAGAAAAGGCGAAAAACATTGCTCGCCTGCCTTGGCGATTATGAAAAGGCGCCAATAGCTGAAACGATATTCGATTTATATGAAAGCGAGGTAAAAAAACTTATGCCCAAGATGAGAGAAGAAGCTTTAATGAGAATTTTGTCGTTTGTGCCGCCGAAAAACTTTGTCGCGGCGTTGGGAGATAAGAGAGTCATTGCCGAAATCGGAGAGAAAAAAGTTCTCGCCATGCTCGGAGAAGAAAAGATTCTCGCCGCGCTAGATGATAAGAAGGTTGTCGCCGCTTTGTTGAAGAACGAAAAACTATTGAAAGCGCTACTGACGAAAATAGACGACAAACGACGGCGAAAAATCGTCAATGGGAAACGCCGGAATTGATCGCGTCGTCGGTTATTTCATATCAAACACCCGCTCCCGAAAACGGCGGCTGCCGGTGAGTTGCGCGCCAGTTTTCAGCACGATCTGAAAATCGCCGTGCGAGGCGGAATGCAATTCTTTGATAAAATCCAAATTGACGATACACGAACGATGCACGCGCGCGAATTTTTCCGAATCGAGCCGCTGCTCGAGGTTGTTCATCGTTTCGCGAATCAAATAACTCTCTTTCTCGGTGTGCAGCTTGGCGTATTTCTCCTCGGCTTCGATAAAAGCGATCTCGTTGGTTTTGACAAAGAAAAACCGTGAGCCGAGATTGACCATCATTCTTTTCAAATACTTCTTTTCTTGATTGACCTCGGCCAGCAGATTTTTGAAAACCGTCGTCTGCGCATTTTGAAATTGAATCTGTTGCAGCGCGCGGGCGAGAGTTTTTTTAAAACGTTCCCGATCAAAAGGCTTGAGGAGGTAATCCACCGCTTGCACCTCGAAGGCCTCGAGGGCATATTGATCGTAAGCCGTCACAAACACCACCGCCGGCATATTTTCCACGCCCACCATTTCGATCACCGCAAAGCCGTTCAAGCCGGGCATCTGAATATCGAGAAAAACCAAATCTGGTTTGCCTGCCTGAATTTGCTTGACGGCTTCCTCGCCGTTGGCCGCCTCATGGATCGAAGCAATCCTGGATTCGTTTTTTAAAAATGTTTTGATTTTTTTGCGCGCGGGAAACTCGTCGTCAACAATGAGAACAGAAACGCCTTGCATAATATATTCTCCAATCGAAATCGACTAAATCGACTAATTTTTAAACCACCGCTTATAATCATTTTTCTTTTGAATTGGAGCGGTGTATTGGAATTTCCATCGTGACTTCCAGCCCGCCTTCTTGGCGGTTGCGCAAGTCGAGCCGGTGCGCCGCGCCATAAAGTTTTTCCAGCCGCTCGGAGGTATTCGCCAGGCCGACGCCGTTTGGTGAAAGCCGAGGCGTGCCGGCTGCAAGGCCGCGCCCGTTATCTTTGACCGACAAAATAAGGCGCCCGTTGTTTTGCTGCGACGAAATTTCAATTTCGGCGGTCTGCACATTTTCCATCGCATGTTTGATGGAGTTCTCGACTAAGGGCTGCAAAATAAAGCTCGGCACCAAGTCGTCGAGCGTCTCTCGAGCGATTTCCATTTTGACGCGCAATTGATTTTGAAAACGCGCTTGCATCATTTCGATATACAAATCGATCAATTCCATTTCATTCCGCAAGGAATGCTCTTGCTGATTGGAAACTTGCAGCGTTTTGCGCAGCAGATCGCTCAAGCTCGCCATCATTTTGTCGGCGGCATTCACGTCGTCGTACATCGTCGAGGAAATCATATTCAGCGTGTTGAAGAGAAAATGCGGATTGAGCTGCATCTGCAGCGCCTGCAACCGCGCCTCGGTCAGTTGCCGCTCCAACTGCGCGGTTTTGAGCTTTTGTTTTTGATTCTCCCGAAACAGGTTGACAAAATAGGCAACGCCATATACGAGCCAGTAGGTAAAAAACTGATGGTTATATTCCATCAGCAACCGGTAGCCGAGATGCCCATAATCATAGTCTTCCCGCAGGAACGTCGAATAAAGGAGCTTGCGGCTGAGAAACATCAGCATCGTGTGCGAAAAACCGAACGCCAGACTCCCCAGCAAATGCAACGGCAGCCGCGTCAGTAAATTGCGGCGTTGCAGCGGGAATTTTTTGAAAAAATAAAACAGCGCCGGCAGCAAGACGAAAACGGCATAAGCGCCGGTCATCTCATTGATGAAATAATGATAAAAATTCGGCGCCCCGCCTTCGGCAAGCTCGTTCGTGTAAAAGCGATTGAAATTCATCACGCCGATCAGTGTCGAAAACAAAAAGATGACGATCCACTGCACGGCGCGATTACCGCCGGCGAAGGCGAGCAATAGGCGCGGCCACGTTTTGTTGTTTTGCTCAATCATTGATATAACGGCCCTTTAGGCGGCCAACTTTTTCTTGATAAAAATGTTGAAAATTGTTGCGCGGGTTGCGGCACACATAAACCTGCAAGCCATTTTCTCGAAAATGCTCGTTGTTGACTTGGCCGGCCAATTCGATGCTGGCAAAAAAGTGTTGAATGTCTTCACCCAGCTCATCATTCACATAAATCAATGTTGAGAGATTGACGCTGTCCGGCGCCCAAAGCAAGAAAGTTTCGTGGAAGCTCACCGGCTCCGGCAAACCGTGTTTTTTGCCGTGATATTTGATCGCGCCCGCCTGCCCGTAATTTTCGGCGTAGATGGCGCAACTCGCTTTCTCCGCTTCGCTCAAATTTTGATAAGCTTTAATCACGATCTCCGCCAGCTCGCGCCAGCCCGTCATGTCCGCATAATCCTGCGGCAGTTTGTGCACGCGCCCGTCTTCCCAGATCAACGCGCCTTCCAAGCCGAATTTTTTCGAGGCTTCGGCATATGCCGCCATTTTATCCAACGACAAGACCGGCAAGCTAAACGGCAGCACCGGCAAGAAAATGAACAGCATCGCCGCCAGCATGGCCGGTTTTAAAAAGCGCCGGCGCTTCGTGAAATAATACTCACCGGCGACGCCGGCGGCAGCAAACAGCATCGGATACACGCCGAGCGTATAATAAGCCTTGCCGCTCAACAGCATCAAAATTAAAATTGTCAACAAGAAAGTCAAGCCCAGGACGCGGAATTTTTTAGTTGCCGCAGAAAAGAGCAGAAAGCCCAATCCCAGCAGCCAAATAAAAACCGCGTGCAGATTCATTAGAAATTGCAGCATCAAAAAATCAACTGGATTGACATTCACCAATTGCGTGCGGCGCAATTCATCCATGTGCCCGATCACCGGCCAGTTGTGATTGTGCTGCCAAATTAAATTGGGCAAAATGAGGAGAAATCCCAGCAGCAAGCCGAGGCCAAAATATTTGGAGCGCAGGAGCTGGCGATGCGGGGTGAGCAGCAACGCGAGCAGAAAAGCGAGCACGAAGAAAACGATGGCATATTTATTCAAAAATGAAATTCCCCAAAGCCCGCCGAGATGAATCCAATATTTAGGATTTTGGCGCTGCACGAGCTTGACGATAAAATAGCCGCTCAACAGCCACGAAAATTGATCGAACGAGACGGGCATGAGAAAGGTGTTGCTGCGCAGAAACGACGGCGATAAAATAAACGCTGTGCAGGCGAGTATCATCGCCCACGTCTTTCCACCGAGTTCTTTCACGATGAGCGCGATCACCACCATCGAAATCGCGCCAATCAATGCCGGAAAAAATCCAACGGCAAACGCGGAATCCCCGAATAGCAGTATCGCCAACTTGCCGATCATCGGCGTGAGCGGCGGCACGGAGATATACCCCCAATCGGGATGATCGGCTAGCGCCAAATACAAATAAACGTCGCGATGCAGCTCGTAATTTGCGTTGGTTGAGAAGTGCAACGCGAATTTGAAAAGCGCGAAAGCGGTGATCAACAACCGGGCGCGGGATGAACTTGTAGCGTTCGTCATCTCCCTTGCCGCGTTTCTTGTTTCGAGAATGTCGACGGTTTCGGACATATCGTTCTCCATAAATTGGTTGTTCGAGCTCTTCGTTAATTCTGTCCCGTTCTTTACGTTGAATATTAGAGAAAAGTCACAGCGAAAGCTCGGCTTTTGTCGCCAACGGGATTTTGCGGGGTATCAACGGCGCTAAACGCGAATAAACCCGAAGAAATTCTTGACTTTCCGTATTGAATTTGCTATCTTTTAACTTGGTTAAACGAGCGGAATTGGCCATTATTTTGCGACGCGAAATCATGCGCCTTCACGAGTTAAGAAAGCGGAGTTCATGAGAATCGGTATCCTCACCGGCGGGGGAGATTGTCCTGGTTTGAATGCAGCGATTCGCGCCGTTGTGCGCCGCGCCATTTTGGAATATGACGATCATGTGTTGGGCGTTAAAAACGGCTGGGAAGGCCTCGTCGACTCCGATGTCGAGCCGTTGAGCTTGTACTCGATTTCCGGCATTCTGCCGAAAGGCGGGACGATTCTTGGCTCTTCGCGCCGCAACCCGCTGAAGCTTGGCGACGGCATGCAGCGGATTATGGACAATTTCAATAAGTATGAATTTGACGCGCTCGTCATTATCGGCGGCGACGACACGTTGGGCATTGCCAATAAGCTCGCGGAAAAGGGCTTGAAATACGTCGGCATTCCGAAGACCATTGACAACGATTTGCTCGGCACCGATATGTCCTTTGGTTTTGATACGGCGGTGTCGATTGCGACGGAAGCGATCGATCGTTTGCACACCACCGCGGAGTCGCATCATCGCGTCATCGTTGTCGAAGTCATGGGACGTTACAGCGGCGCGATTGCCACGGCAGCGGGACTCGCGGGTGGCGCCGATTTTATTCTGGTGCCGGAGACGCCGTTTTCTTTTGAAGATATGGCCAGCCAGCTCATGGCGCGACATAAACACGGCAAGAATTTCAGCGTCGTCGTGGTCGCCGCGGGCGCGAAACCGGAAGGATTTGATAAGCCCATCAGCAAAATCGACAAAACCGATGAGTTCGGCCATCCTCTCGTCGGCGGCGTCGGCGAAGTGGTGGCGCGCGAAGTTGAAACGCGCACGGGAATGGAAACGCGCGTCGTCGTGCTCGGCTCGATTCAACGCGGCGGCTCGCCCACGGCGTTCGATCGCGTGCTCGCGACGCGTTTGGGCGTGCATGCGGCGGATATGGTGCATGCGGGAAGATTCGGGTATATGGCGGCTTTGCACGGCACGGAAATCACCGAAGCGCCGGTCGTCGAAGCGATTCGAACGACGCGCACGGTGAATCCGCAAATTTACGAAACCGCAAAAGTCTTTTTTGGATAGCATGGCGCAAAGAGCCTAGCGCCAAGCGTTTTATGAATTTGCGTGATAAGGCGCTATGCGCCAAGCGCTTTGCCCTCTGCACTATTTAAGGAAAAGGAGAAACGAATATGGCAATCAAAGTTGGCATCAACGGTTTTGGACGCATCGGGCGCAATATTTTTCGCGCCGCCATGAATGACAAATCGATTGAGATTGTCGCCGTCAATGACATTACCGACGCCGCAACGCTGGCGCATTTGTTGAAATATGATTCGATTCTCGGCATTCTCGACGCCGAGGTGAAGCCGTTGGAAAATGCGCTTTCGGTGAATGGCAAAGTCGTAAAAGTGCTGGCCAAGAAAGACCCGGCGGAGCTGCCGTGGAAAGATCTCGGCGTGGATGTGGTGATCGAGTCGACGGGACTTTTTACCGACAAAGAAAAAGCCGTAAAGCACATCACTGCCGGCGGCGCGAAGAAAGTCATCATCTCGGCGCCGGCGAAAGGCCATGATTTGACGATCGTGATGGGCGTGAATGAAAGCTCTTATGATCCGGCAAAGCATCATGTGGTCTCGAACGCCTCGTGCACGACGAACTGTTTGGCGCCGGTGGCGAAAGTGATTCGCGACACCTTCGGCGTCAAGCGCGGCTTGATGACGACGATTCACTCTTATACCAACGACCAAAAAATTCTCGATCTGCCGCATAAAGATTTGCGCCGCGCCCGCGCCGCCGGACAATCGATGATTCCGACCTCGACCGGCGCCGCCAAAGCCATCGGCGAAGTCATTCCCGAATTGAAGGGAAAATTGGACGGCATCGCCGTGCGCGTGCCGACGCCGAATGTCTCGCTCGTCGACGTGGTGTTTGAAGTCGACAAGAAAACGACGATTGCAGAAGTGAATAGCGCCATCAAAGCCGCAGCCGACGGCGAGATGAAAGGCGTGCTTGCCTACACGGACGAGCCGCTGGTGTCGATTGATTTTCGTATGAACCCCAATTCGTCGATTGTCGACCTTGAGTCGACGAACGTGCTCGACGGCAACATGGTGAAAATTTTCTCGTGGTACGATAACGAGTGGGGTTTCTCGAAACGCGTGATTGATTTGATTCATCTGATCGGGCGATCTTTGTAATAAAAAATCGAAATTTTAAATTGAAAGTTTGCGATTTAAAATTTATATTATGAAGTGGCTGATATGAGCAAAACTTCGCGCCGCATGTTTATTGCGGGCAACTGGAAGATGTTTACCACGCCGGCCGAAGCGGCGACTTTAGTCAAAGCTTTGAAAGTGAAGGTGGTGAATATCCATAAAGTCGAAATGGCTGTGTGTCCGCCGTTCACGAATTTGGTTACCGTGGCGGAATTGCTCAAAGGCACCAATATCAAGCTCGGCGCGCAGAATTTGTTTTGGGAAGAGGAGGGCGCGTACACCGGCGAGGTCTCCGCCAAAATGCTACTCGCCGCCGGTTGTGAATGGGTGATCATCGGCCATTCGGAGCGCCGGCAATATTTCGGCGAAACCGACGCGACGGTGAAGCGCCGGTTGAAACGGGCGCTTGCCGCCGGATTGTCGCCGATTGTTTGTGTCGGCGAAACGCTCGAGCAGCGCCAGGCGAATATGACCGAGCGCGTGGTGGAAGCGCAAATCCGCGGCGCCTTCACAGAAATCGCCGCCGCCGATTTTGCGAAAGTGGTGTTGGCTTATGAGCCGGTCTGGGCGATTGGCACGGGCGTCAATGCGACGCCGGAGCAGGCGCAGCAAGTGCATGCTTTCATTCGCCGCTTGTTGGAAAATTTATATAGTCGTGAGTTGGCGGCGGCTTGCCGCATTCAATATGGCGGCAGCGTCAAGGCGAACAATGCTGCCGAATTGATGCGCCAGCCGGATGTCGACGGCGCGCTCGTCGGCGGCGCCAGTTTGCAAGCTGAAAGTTTCGCCGCCATCATCAAAGCGGCAGAAGATTTAGATAAAAATTGAGGTTTTTATGTTTTACGGTTTACTCGTGACGGTTTTTATTTTAATTTGCGCCTTGCAAATCATTGCGGTGCTTTTGCAAGCCAGCAAAGGCACCGGCTTGGCCGGCTCATTCGGCGGCGGTGGCGGCATGGGCGCGATGTTCGGCAGCCGTGGTGCGGCCACGTTTCTCAGCAAAGTCACGGCGGTGCTCGCAACCTTATTTATGGTGCTGGCGTTGGGCCTGGCCATGATAACGTCGCGCCGCGGCGTCGAAGCGAAAAGCTTGGTCGAAGAGGAACGCCAATCGCGCGGCGCTTCTTCCTCTCCGGCGGCCATTCTCCCCTCGGTTCCGGCGACGCAAGGCACGCAACCGCAGCCGGCGCCGCCGACAACTGATAGTGGAAAGTAAGTAGAAAAGAGCAGAGGGCATAGAGCGGAGCGCATTGCAAAAAGGTTTGCCCTCTGCGCCATGCTCTCCGCGCTCTGCGCAAACCTGCGGAAGTGGTGGAACTGGCAGACACACCATCTTGAGGGGGTGGCGGCGTAAGCCATGCGGGTTCAAGTCCCGCCTTCCGCACCAAGTTGTTTTTCCTTAATTTTGCATATATAAAAACAAAACCCCGATCTTCCTTTATTTGATGAGATCCACGGGGTGGTGTTTTTAGCCGTACAATGCAAAAGCGGGGTTGTTTGAAAACGACCTCGTCTTTCATAAAACGGAAGCATGTTGAGCTATGATTGATCATTTCGCGCGTAGCGAGAAGTCTGGTATTAAAAGATTCCTCTCTTCGGGCGAAATGGCATTTGTCGCGACGCTAACATTTTCCAATTAATGTGAAAGCGAGGTTTTTCATTTTATCATGTCGTGGACTGCAGAAAATGCATTGTTAAAACGTCTGGCTCCTCTCCTCAGCCTCGTGCTTCTTTCGGCCATCGTTGGTTGGCTCTCGCCTTATTTTTTTACGGTTGAAAATCTTTTTGCCATTGGTTTGCAAATGTCCGTTGTTGCCATCATGGCGCTCGGACAAGTGCTGATCATCATCGCCGGCGGCATCGATTTGTCGATGGGGTCCGTGCTCGGACTTGCCGGAGTGGTTGCGGGCATGATGCTGCGCGCCGATCAACCATTTGTGTTAGCGCTGCTCGCGGCCATCGTGGTCGGTCTCGCGTTCGGTTGGCTCAACGGTTTTTTGATCACGCGCGGCAAGCTCCCGCCGTTTATCGCGACGCTCGGAACGATGGGCATTGCGCGCGGCGTGGCGTTGATTGCAACGAATGGTGTGCCGATTTTTGGATTGCCACCCTCTTTTGCCACCCTCGGCGGCGGACGTATTCTGCAATTAATTCCCATTCCGGTGGCCATCACGATAGTGATCGCGATCATCGCCCATTTCATGTTGGCGCACACCCGCCTCGGGCGCCACGCGTACGCCATTGGCGGAAATGCAGAGGCGGCGCGCTTGGCCGGCGTTCCGGTTGCGCGCGTGAAATTAATTTTGTATGGTTTATGCGGCGTTACTTGCGGTTTGGCCGGATTGATACTTGCATCGCGCTTGAACAGCGGCCAGCCGACCGCCGGCAACGGTTATGAGTTGGACGTCATCGCCGCCTGCGTCATCGGCGGCGCCAGTCTCTCCGGCGGCGAAGGCACCGTCGCCGGCGCCCTCATCGGCGCGTTGATTATGGGCGTGTTGCGCAACGGCTGTAATTTGCTCGACGTCTCGGCATTCTGGCAGCAAGTCGCCATCGGCGCGATTATCATTGTGGCGGTGTTTATCGATCAAACGCGCAAAGCACGGAACAGTGGATTGCACTGATTGCGTCGTTGGATTTTACGGATGACTTAATGAGTGTAGCCCGCGAAATCTGCCGTCAAGAATGAATTGTTTTTCTTGATAAGACGTATTATGTTAGGGACATGAAGAAAGCACTCGAGAACTACGCATTTATCGACAGCCAAAATCTCAATCTCGGAATTAGAGACCAAGGGTGGGCTTTGGATTATTACCGGTTCAGAGTTTTTTTGAAAGAAAAACATGGCGTCGTGAAAGCATATATGTTTCTTGGATATTTGGCAGAGCAGGAAAAGATGTACCAGGCGTTAAGGAACTACGGCTACGAGCTTGTTTTCAAACCCGTAGTGCGGCAAAAAAATAGCGAGGTGAAAGGGAACGTCGACGCTGAATTGGTTTTGCAAGCAATGATTGACTATCAGAAATACGTGAAAGCGGTGATTGTGACGGGAGATGGAGATTTTTATTGTTTGGTAAAATACTTTAAGGAGCAGGGAAAACTTTTAAAGCTTTTGGTGCCGAATCGATATAAGTATTCGACGCTGTTTTTAAGCAAAGGGGTTTTATCCATTCACGACGTCATGTTTTTAAATCAATTTCGTCATTTGTTAGAGCATAAAAAACAACACCCCTGATGCAAGCACCAGGGGTGTAAGCTCTGGGGGTCTAAGATAGGGACGGAACCCTATTTATGCCCTTCCAGTCGTGATACACGAATACAAAATACCACACTCTAGTGAAAAAATCAAGAGAAATTTATTGACAGTCTCAATAATAAGAATGAGGTGTTGACAATGAAAGCGAGTATTGCATTTTGTGCATTAATTCTGACTGGTGTTTTGGCTTGCGCGAAACCGGAAAAATCCCAACCCCAAATTTTAGTCAGCCCCAAAGGCCTGGTGCATAATTTTTGGGTCACGGTCAAAGCCGGCGCCGATTCCGCGGGAAAAGAGTTTGGCGCGGAGGTGATTTGGAAAGGTCCGGCGCAGGAAACGGATATCGCCGGCCAAATTGGGATTGTGGAAGATTATATCAACAAAAAAGTGGATGCCATTGTGTTGGCGGCATGCGACACGAAAGCTCTCAATGCACTCATCGACCGCGCGATGGATAACGGCATTCCACTCATCACGATTGACTCCGGTGTCGATCATGAGCGACCGCTTTCTTTCATCGCGACGGATAACATGAAAGCCGCGGAATTGGCCGCGGATGAATTAGCCCGTTTGCTTGAAAACAAAGGCGAAGTGGCGCTGATGCCGCACGTGCCGGGCGCCGCGACGACGATCATGCGCGAAGAAGGTTTTAAGCAAGGCCTCGCCAAATATCCGGGCCTCAAATTGGTTTCGGTGCAATATTCCAACAGCGACGTCGCCACGGCAATGAGTGTGATGGAAAATATGCTCTCGGCGCATCCCAATTTGGCGGGTATTTTTCCCACCACCGAAGCCGGTGTTTTAGGCGCCGTACAAGCCCTAAAGGCGCGCGGCAAAATCGGCCAAGTCAAAGTCGTCGGTTTCGACGCGGCGGATGATGAAATCGCCGCGCTGCGCAACGGCGGCGTGCAAGCGCTGATCGTGCAAGACCCGTTCAAAATGGGTTATCTCGGCGTCAAAACCGCGATGGAAGCGCTCGCGAAGAAAACGATAGAGAAGCGCATTGATACCGGCGTGTATGTGATCACCAAAGAAAACATGGAAACGCCGGCAATGCGGCGAGTGTTGTATCCTCTAGAGAAAACTAGATGAAGACGACAGCGCAGATTGCGGAAAAGTCAGCTTGACATTGTTGGGAAATTTTTTAAATTAAAAAATGACAATTTTGTTTTTGGCCGTTTTGTTTGCGGTATGCGGATATGCCCAAAGCAGCGATTCGAGGCGAGCCACGGACGGTTATACTCGGCAAGGCGGTTTTGATGTTTTGCATTACAATTTGAGTTTGAGTTTATCCGACACGAACAAGATTATTCATGGACAGGCACAACTCACGATTCTGCGCTGCGATTTGCAAGACACCACGTTGATGATTGATTTTAAAAACATGACCATCGCGGCAATGCGGGTTAGCGGAAAAGCCGTCAGATATCTTGCACGCGCCGAACAGGTTGAAGTCTATTTGCCGCGCGGCAGCGATACGTTGAAACTGGCGATTGAATACTATGGCGAGCCGAAAGACGGTTTGTATATTCAACAAAACAAATTTAAGCGCCGCACGATTTTTGCGGACAACTGGCCGGATCGCGCGCGGAATTGGTTTCCGAACCTCGATCACCCAAGTGATAAAGCCACGGTTGAATTTCATCTCACGGCACCGGAGCGTTACTCCGTTGTCGCCAACGGACAATTGGACCGTGAGCAACACAATCTCAACGGAACCAAAACCTGGGATTGGCATGAACACGTACCGATTCCGACTTATTGCATGGTTTTTGGCGCCGCCGAGTTTGCGGTGTTGCACCTCGGTGAAGTGGAAAACGTGCCGGTAAGTTATTACGTCTTTCCGGGCGACGCCGCGGCGGCTTTAAAAAACTTCGGTCGCACTGCGCAGATGCTGCAATTTTTCAGCGACCACATCGGCGCGTATCCTTATGAAAAGCTCGCGCTGGTCCAATCCTCGACGCGTTTCGGCGGCATGGAGAATTCGAGCGCGATCTTTTTCGCAGAAAACATTTTCGGTTCGCCGGGCGCGGAAGGCACGAATGCGCACGAGATCGCGCATCAATGGTTCGGCGATTCCGTCACCGAAGCAGACTGGCACCATCTCTGGCTCAGCGAAGGTTTTGCCACGTATTTCGGCGCGTTGTTTTATGAACATGCCGACGGCGTCGAGGCATTTCGCGCGAAGATGCGCAGCAACCGCGAGAGCTATCTGGAATTTTCGCGCAAAAAATTGACGCCGATTCTCGACACGACCGTCACCAACTATGTTGACTTGCTCAATGGCAACAATTATCCGAAAGCGGCGTGGGTATTGCACATGCTGCGGCTGCAGGTCGGCGCGGAAAGTTTCTGGAAAGGCATTCGCGAATATTATCGGGTTTATAAAAACGGCAACGCGCTGACCGATGATTTTCGCCAAATCATGGAGCGTGCGAGCGGCGAGAAGCTCGATTGGTTTTTTAATCAATGGCTGCGCCAATCGGGCCATCCGGTGATTCAGTATGACTGGCGCTGGCTGCCGAAAGAAAAAGTGATCGCGCTCACGCTGCGCCAAACGCAGCCGGGAACATTTTTCCGCCTGCCATTGGAAATCGAAATCGTCAGCGGCGGCGAGAAATTGCGGCAAAATATCTGGATGGAAAAAGCAGAGGCGAATTTCCGTTTGCCGCAAAATAAGATACCGGAACAGATCAACATTGATCCGGGTGAAAAAATTTTAATGATGGTTGTAAAGTAGGATTCCTAGTCTTGCCCCCTTGTGGGGCATTGTTGGCATACGAATTTACCGGCTTGGATAGCGACCCACAAGGGGCCGGGACTACAACAAAATGGAACAGGTCGTTTCACCAGCGGTTCGTGAGGAAGCCATGCAGCTCGTCGGACACATCAACGAAGATCAGGTAATGGCGCTGTATCTCGGCGAATTGACGCGCGACGAGGAGCAACGCCTCAATCATCACGTCTCCGATTGCCCGAATTGTCGGCGGGAATTTTCATTGTACCACGAAATTCTCGGCGGCGTGGAAACGCTGGTCCAACAAATGGGCGGGCGGCACGCCGAGCTCTTGCGCGCCTCGATCAAAAACAAAATGCGTGGGAAACAGATTTATTACGAATTCATGCAACACCCGCTCACCGGGCCGCTGATGGTGGCGGTGACCAATCAGGGCGTGTGCATGATGGAATTCACCGATCGCTCGCCGTTCGAAATTGAAGAGCTGTTGAAGAAGCGTCAGCCCGAGGCGTGGGTCAAGCGCGACCAGCTCATGACCGCCGCCATCCGGCAGGAGCTGCAGCTTTATTTGCAGCGCAAGCTCAGCCGTTTCACCATTCCGCTTGACTGGCGTTTTGTGGCGGGCGCTTTTCAACAACAGGTTTTGAAGATCACGAGCCGTATTCCGTACGGGCAGGTTTATACTTACGGTGAGATCGCGAAAAAAATCGGCAGGCCGAAATCGAGCCAAGCCGTTGGCCAAGCGCTGGGGGCGAATCCGATTCCTCTTTTAATTCCGTGTCATCGCGTGGTGGCGAGTGGCGGTAAAATCGGCGGCTTTTCGGGCCGGCCGGGCGAAGCCGGGGTGAATCTCAAAAGGAAGTTGTTGCAACTTGAGGGTGTGCGCTGGTCAAACCGAGGAAAACAATTGACACGGCAGCTTGAATTGTTTGCCGGAGCAAATGAGTGATGAAGGCAATAATTTTTTTAAACCACGGAGCAACAGAGTACACGGAGCGTCACGGAGAAAAGTTCTTTAAAAACATTCTCTGTGTACTCCGCGACTCCGTGTTAAATATGGTCGTGCATCAACAAGGAACTTTTAGGGATTTTATTCCAAGCTTTGGGCGAGTAACGCATAGCGCTGATCTGAAATAGCGCCATGAAACGTTGGGGTATGTTGACGCGTCCAATTCACAGTCGTTTCATTTCACCCATAAACTATCGGAGGAGGAGTTATGAAGCTTAACGCCCCCAATCAAACATTTTGGCTGGTCGCCGTTGTGCTCGGCGTGCTCGGAATTCTCGGGAAATTAGCCATTATTCCGGCAGCCATCATCACGGGTAATGCGTTCTGGCTCGTGGCGATTGGCTTTGCCATTCTCGCGCTGACGACGATGTTTAAAGGCGCCTGAGGGCAAGCGGTGCGGCGAGGCTCTCGCGACGGTTTTGATTCGATTTGGCGCGCGCCGCGAGAGTCTCGTCATTTATTTGCTTTCTTCCTCCATCAAATACTCGCCCGCCATTGCCGTGAAACCATCCGCATTGGTAAACGCCACCATCGGCGGATTTTTCTTCGAAGCTTTGATTTCCCCGCAACCCACCTCGCCTTTTTTATTCACCGCGATGAACTTGACATGGAAATCGATTTTCACGCCGCGTTTTTGATTGATCTCGACGATGCGTTTGCAGGCTTCGAGACAGGCTTTGTTCGGGTGTATCCCTTGCCGCATCAAAGAAACGACGTAAAAACTCCCGCAGGTGCGAATCACTTCTTCGCCGCGTCCGGTGGCGCCCGCCGCGCCGACTTCGTTATCGACATACAAGCCCGCGCCGATAATTGGCGAATCTCCGATGCGGCCATTCAATTTTCCAAAGAGGCCGCTGGTCGTGGTGATTCCGGCAATGTCGCCTTTCGCATCGATACCGAAGACATTGATCGTGCCGGTGGGGCGGCCGTTGGGATCTTTGTAAATGCCATCCGCCGGCGGCAGCCAATCATCCTGGCCGCTCAAATTTTCTTTCCACTTCAGCCACACGAGTCGCGCTTTTTCCGTGAGCAGGTTTTCAATTTGAAAACCGTGCGCCAGCGCAAATTTTTGGGCGCCCACGCCGACGAGCATCATGTGATCGGTGCGTTCCATCACCAGCCGCGCAACGCTACATGGAGTTTTGATGCCTTCGAGACAAGCGACCGAGCCGGGCTTGTGCGATGGGCCGTACATGCACGAGGCATCGAGTTGCACGACGCCCTCTTCATTCGGCAATCCGCCGTAACCGACGCTCATGTCTTCCGGATCAAGTTCGGTTACGTTCGCGGATTTTTCAACGGCATCCATCAAGCTACCACCGTTGGAAAGAATTTCCCAACCGGGCGTATTCACTTTTCGGCCCCAATCTTCGCCACGGCTGCAAACGATGATCGGCGCTTTCGCAGCTTTCTGTTGCGTTTTGCTGGTGATGATGTTCGGCAAATTCAACGCCGGCAACGCCGCGGTGAATTGCAAAAAACGTCTTCTGGAAAAAGTTGTAGACATTATTCCTCCTCGGTGGGGTTGATGATGTTACGGTCGTTTTAGTTTTTTGGTCTCTTTCTCAAAGTCACTTTCAAAACTCCGATCTTGTATAACACGAAAC
>Ga0247727_10002817_pt1 | contig 39186 bp, 28 predicted proteins | sample WisWelCaveWW1625_FD_202498 | JGI IMG/M metagenome (GOLD analysis project Ga0247727, IMG submission 202498) | Biofilm microbial communities from Wishing Well Cave, Virginia, United States - WW16-25 | ecosystem: Environmental > Aquatic > Deep subsurface > Groundwater > Cave microbial mat | place... | reverse complement strand
CGAGCGGCGAGCAAGGCGAGGGCGCCGAGACGGGGAGCGAGCCGGAGCCCTCGGAGGCTGGGCCGACGGAAGCGTACTTTTCGTACGCTGAGTAAGGCACGGCCGAGAAGGCCCGGCGCAGCCCCCGTATCAGGGCGCCCAGGGCGGAGCGTTGCGAGCGCAGCTCGCAAGCGACGGGGCCCCTGGGCATGGCCGCAGCCCTAGCCGGGGCCTTCGCACCATACGTCTTGAATCACCGCCTCGTTGTTGTCCTCCTCGCACTCGACGACCACGTCGCGGTCGTCGGCGCGGACCCAGACGTCCGTGGGCGCGGCGCCGGGGCGGAGCCAGTCGCAGGCGACGTTCTCGGAGGCGCCGGGAGGCAGGTCGCCGATGGTCCGCGTCTCGCACAGCAGCGCGCCCCCGAGCTCCGGCGGTGCGTCCGCGTAGAAGGCGACGGGGATGCCGAGGGGCGCCTCGCGGGTGCCGCGGTTCGCGACGGCCGCGAGGAGCGTGACGCGCTCCGGACAGTGGTCCTGCCAGGGCTGCCCCTTGGCGGTCAGGTCCATGCCCCGTCCGACTGCGGAGGGGTCGTCGCGGGTGTTCACGCGGAAGTTGTTGAGGCCGGCGACCTCCCAGTTGTTCTCCGGCTCGCGCGGGATCCGGCCCTCCTCGTCGACGTTCGTCACCGAGTAGGCGTGCTGGTTCCACAGGCGGCGGGACTGCGCCCAGCGGTCGCCCGCGTCGCGGAAGATGCGGACGCCCGCGTTGGTGCCCACGAAGAGCTCCCCGGTGTCGGGGTCGGTGCGCGGGCAGTCGGGGATCGCGACGTTCGCCGAGACCACGATCTCCGTCTGCCCGTCGCCGTCGGCGTCCGCGATGACGGGGTACTCGTATCCGGTCCCGTTCGAGTTCGCCCGTGCGAACCGGGTCTCTCCCGTCCTGCCGTCGTAGATGCGCAGGAAGCACTCGTCGTTGTAGGCGACCTCGTTGACGCCGTCGCCGTCGAAGTCGAAGACGGAGGACCCCGTCGCCCCGCTCGTCTCGTCCTGCGTCTCCTTCTCCCAGAGGATCCCGTCCACGCGGCCCGACAGGCACTCGCCGTCGCGGTCCCAGCCGGGCTGGCAGTCCGGGTCGAAGACGATGTAGTGCTCGGCGCCCGCGGCGCCGAATTCGGGCTCGCCGTCGCCGTCGAAATCCGCGACGGCGGGCGGTCCGCCCCACAGGTCGCGCAGGCCGTCGACCGTCCGCAGCCCCTCGACCGGCCCGAAGATCACCTCGCCCTCGATCGTCTGGATGCGCGCGCCGGACGGGGCAATCACCGCGATCTCCGGCTCGTCCGTGTCGCGGTCGAAGTCGGCGACGGCCGTGAGCCCGTTGTCGAGTGCCCCGAAAGTGGCCTCGGCGACGCCGGTCGCGCCGTCGAGAATGCGGTTGCCGATCACGACCTCTGCCTCGCCGTCGAGGTCCACGTCGGCGACGACGGGGACGTTGCCCCACGGGAAGAGGCTGCTGACGAGCCGCCAGACCTGATCGCCGTCCGAGTCGAACGCGGTCAGTCCCAGCATCACCTCCGCGTCGCCTTCTCCGTCGAGGTTCGCGAAGAGCGCGGGCAGGATGCAGCGGCCCGGGTCGCAGGGCCATTGCGAGTCGGGTCCGGCCGTGTCGAACCGGATGTCGCCGTCCGAGTCGAAGACGACGATGCCCCCCGTCGCCCGGTGCGCGGCGATCTCGAGGTGCGAGTCGCCGTCCATGTCGCCGACGGCGATGGGAGACGCGTAGTCGAGGACGGGGTCCTCCACGCGCCACAGCTCGTCGCAGGTCTCGCCGTCGATCACGACGAGTGCGGTCTCCTCGTCGGCGTTTCCCCACGCGACGAAGACGACCTCGGGCGTCAGGGCCCCGTCGGGCGCCGGATCGAGGTCCGCGACGACAGGCGGGACGATCACGTTCCGGATCCCGCCGTCGTCTCCTTCCCACTCGCACTGCATCTGCGGGCGGAACTCCTCGAGGGGAGGGACCTCGACCTCCTCGCAGTCCTCGTCGAAGTCGCCTTCACCCCATGGCGCGCACTCCTCGCCGGCGCAGAAGGTGTCGTTGTCGCAGTCGCCGTGGTCGGCGCAGGAGCCAGGGTCGACGCAGACGGCGCCGAGGCAGAGCTCTCCGGGGAGGCAGCAGTTTCCGCCGCACTCCTCCGCGTCGGCGCACAGATCGTCGTCCACCAGGCCGTTGCAGTCGTCGTCGATCCCGTTGCGCCCGAAGTCGGACTCGGGCCGTGGAACGATCTCGCCGACGCACGGGCCCCAGGTGCCCGCGTCCGGGTCTGCCCCGTCGGGCTCGTTCGTGCGGCATTCGCGAAGTCCCGTCCGGCAGGGACCGACGCCCTGCGTGGTCTCCGGGCCCGAGTAGCAGATGCGCGGCTCCGAGTCGTCACAGGGACAACCCGTCGCGGTGGGAGTGACGGCGCAGTCGGGACACTCGGTCCCGATCGCCGGATCCTCGTCCTCGCAGTCCTCGCCCGCCGGGCAGTTCGCGCCGAGCCCGTCGCCATCCAGGTCCACGCACTCGGCCGGCGCCTCGGGTGCCGACCGCACCGGCCCGTCAGCGCAGGACAAGAGCGTGACGAATGAAAGAACTCCCCCGAAGACGGCACGGCGCATGAATCGCCTCCCGGCGGATTGTCGCGCGATCGTGCGCGCGGGTCGAGGCGTCCGGCTCCGGTTCCGGCTCCGGTTCCGTTTCCGGTTCCGTTTCCGGTTCCGGCCCCGATTCCGGCTCCGGCCTAGAGATCCTCGAACGTCACGTCGAGGAGGTAGTCGCCATCGGACGCCGCGCCGAAGCCGTCGACCACGAGGAAGTACGTGCCGTCGTCGAGGTCCATCGCGATGAACGACTCGCTGCCGAGGTTGTTGTCGTTGCAGGCGAGCTGGTCCGGCGGGTTGCAGGTGCCGGTGTGCAGGTGCAGGACCGTGTTGTACGAGCTGCCTTCGAGCGACGCCTCGACGTGCGTGCGCGCATCGAGCTCGAAGCGGTAGGTCGCGTCGGGCGAGCCGGCATTGAAGCCGCAGGTCGCCGTGTAGTCGGCGGCCATGCCCTCGGTGTTGCCGCGGAAGACGCCGCCGGCCAGCACGGGGATCTCGTACTCGTCGCCGGTGCAGGTGTCGTTGGTGGCGACGTCCACGATGGGCACGGGGTCGGCGATGGTGACGGACAGGTCGTAGTCCACGCGCTGGAACGACTCGACCAGGATGTAGTAGGTCCCGGCCGCGAGGCTGCGGAACGTCGCGCGCGCCGGGTCGCCGTACACGCAGCGCCGCTCCGTGTCGCGGTCGTCGCAGTCCGTGCGGACGGACAGGTACGTGTAGGTCGTGGAGGTCGACTCGAGGAAGACGTCCTTCACCTCGTCGAGGGTCAGCTCGTAGACGGTCTCGCGGTAGTGGAACCCGCAGCGCGTGTCGTGGTCGTCCTGCATGTCGCCGAGGTCGCCGGAGAAGATCCCCCCGGCGGAGACGTCGATCGGGTCGTCGCAGGTGTCCCCGGGCGGCGGGTCCGAGGGCGGCTCGAACGAGACTTCGAGCGTCATGGCGTTCTCGCTGCCGGACTCCACGAGCAAGTAATAGGTCCCGGCAGCAAGGGAGTAGAGCCGGAAGTCCGCCGGCGCCGAGTACGTGCACCGGATCTCGGTGCCCTGATTGTCGCAGACACTCCGGACCGAGACGGAAAGGCTCCGTCCGTCGTCGGACGTCGCGGCTACGATCACGTCCTGCGGCGCGTCGGTCGTGAACTCGTAGACGAGCTCCGCGTCCGAGAAGCCGCAGGTCGTCGGGTAGTGGTCGATGACGTCCACGAAGGAGGCTTCCCACTCGCCGCCCGCGGAGACGTCGATGGGCGCGTCGCACGCTTCGTTCGTCGGCGCGGGGGTCGGGTCGGAGAAGGTCACGCGGACCACGGCGATCTCGTCCACGTTCGCGGCGACGATGACGTAGTAGGTGCCCGCCGGCAGGTTGCGCCGTCGCACGCGTCCGGGCCACCCCCAGTTGCACTCGAGCTCGTCGAACTCGTGCGTCGCGGGATCCGCCACGAGGTCGTCGACGCAGTCGTCGCCCAGCGCAACGGTCGAGAGCGTGAAGCCGACCTCCGCCTGGACGTCGACGTCCATCGGCGCGTCGAGGGTGAAGACGAGCGCGGCGTCGCGGTTGTTTCCGAAACCGCACGACGTCGAGTAGTCGCGGAAGGTCCCGCCGAGATCGACCTCGAAGACCCCGCCGCCCGAGACGTCGAGGGCGCCCGAGCAGAAGTCGTAGCCGGGGGGAAGGCAGCCGACCTCGTCGATCAGGCCCTCGCCGAGACCGTTGCAGTCGTTGTCGAACCCGTCGCCGCAGATCTCCGGCGCACCTTCGAACACGCGCGCGTTGCCGTCGTCGCAGTCGTCGCCGCCCTTGCAGTGCTCGTCGGCGTGCCCGTCAGCGTCGAAGTCGCGAGGGGCGTGCAGGCAAGGCTCGGGCAACTCCTCGTCACAGGAGTCAATCGTGCAGACGTCGAGGTCGTTGCAGGACAGGGGCGGGCCCGCGATGCAGCCCTGCCGGCGGTCGCACACCTCCTCGCCGTTGCAGGAGATTCCGTCCCCGCACGGAATATCGTTCGGGACGTTGCGGCAGCGCCACTCGTCGTCACCCCCGGCGACCTCGTCGCAGGAGTCCTGCGTACACGGGACGTTGTCGTTGCACGGGTCGCCCGGTTCGCAAGGGCTGCCGAGGATCCCGCCGTCGAAGTCGCCGCCGTCGGGCCCCCCGTCGGGCCCGGCCTCCGGAACGACGTCGCCGCCCTCGGGACCGGCGTCGGCGGATTTTCTTCCGTCGTCTCCGCAGTCGCACGCGGGAAGGAGGCCAGCGAAGGCGAGGACGAAGGCGAAGCGGCAGTGGGGCATGAGGCGCATCAGCATAGCAGAGGTTGCCCATGTAAGATGCGGCCCCTCTGGACCCCGTTCGTCGCACGAAGATCGTCTGTACCCTGGGGCCCGCCTCGCGCGAGCCCGAGCAGATCGAGGCCCTGATCCGGGCGGGGATGGACGTCGCGCGCCTGAACTTCTCGCACGGCACACACGAGGAGCATCGAGAGCTGATCGAGAATGTTCGCGCGGCCTCGGGGCGTGTCGGCAAGCCCGTGGGGATCCTGCAGGACCTGTCGGGCCCGAAGATCCGCACTGGCGACTTCCCGCGCGGGGGGTTCGTGGCGGAGACCGGGTCCACCGTCCGCGTCACCGAGGGGACCCGCGCGGAGCCCGGGGCGATTCCGATCGAGTACCCGAACTTGCTCGACGATCTCGTCCGGGGCGATCGGATCTTGCTCGACGACGGACGAGTGGGCCTGTCCGTCCTGGCGATCCATCCGGACCACGCCGAGTGCCGGGTCGAGTCCGGCGGGACCCTGCGCGACGGCGCCGGCGTCCACTTCCCGCGCAAGGCGCTGTCTCTCGCGACCCTGACCGACAAGGACCGGGAGGACCTCGCGTTCGGCCTCGCGGCGGGCGTGGACTTCGTCGCCCTCTCGTTCGTGCGCAAGGCGGACGACGTTCGCCAGGCGAAGCAGCTCGCCCGGGACGCGGGCCGCGACGTTCCGATCGTCGCGAAGATCGAGCGGCCCGAGGCAGTCGAGGCCCTCGAGGAGGTCGCGGCCGCGGCGGACGGGCTCATGGTCGCGCGCGGCGATCTCGGCGTGGAGTTTCCGCCCGAGCAGGTGCCCGTGATCCAGAGGCGGATCCTCGCAATCGCGCACCGCCTCGGGCGCCCGACGATCGTCGCGACGGAGATGCTGCAGTCGATGGTGCGCTCGCCGCGGCCGACGCGTGCCGAGGCTTCGGACGTCGCGACCGCCGTATTCGACGGGGCGGACGCGGTGATGCTCTCGGGCGAGACGGCGACGGGCCTGTATCCCGTCGAGTCCGTCCGGATGATGGACCGCATCGCGCGCGCCGCCGAGGAGAGCAGGGTCTCGGACGCGCCACCGCCCGAGGTTCCCGTCGGCGTCGGGACCGCGGAGGCAATCGCGTGGACGGCGAGCATGCTCGCGGGGGCGACCGGGGCGCGGTGGATCTGCGTGTTCACGCTCTCGGGCACGACGGCGCGGCTCGTGTCGATGGCGCGGCCGCCCGTGCCGGTCATCGGCTTCTCGCCCGACGAGGGCATCCGGCGACGCCTGCAGCTGTACCGGGGCGTCACGCCGCACCTGCTCGCCCCGGCCAGGGACATGGACGAGATGGTCGTGCGGGTCGAGGAGAGCCTTCGCAGCGAGGGCCTGGCGTTGGCAGGGGACCGCGTGGTCGTGGTCTTCGGGGCCCCGGTCGGGGTCACGGGCCGGACCAACGCCCTGCGGGTGCTGGAGGTGGGGGAGTTGGCGAATTGGGGGAAGTCGGGCTAGATTCCTTGCAACGGGCTTTCTGGAGGTGACCTCGATGCGCTTCGCCCTTCTTCTTCGCGTCCTCGTCGTAGCTGCCGCCGCCGCGTCCCTTGCCGCCTGCACGGCGCCGGTCCAGGGGGAGAACAACCAGGACGGCGGAATCGTGATCCCCGACGCGGGCGATCCGACGCGCTGCCGCAGCGAGGAGACGCTCTGCGAGGAGGACGGAAACGCCGAGTGCGTCTACCTCGACAGCGACGAGGAGAACTGCGGCGAGTGCGGGAACGCATGCGAGCCGGCGGGGGACGAGAACGCGATCGGGTGGACCTGCGCCGACCCGGAGGCCGACGGGGTGGGCGAGTGCTCCTGCGGGCAGACGGGCGCCCTGTGCGACGGGTCGGCCGGGGCCACGTGCTGCAACGATGCAAAGGGCGTGGGCTGCTTCGATCTGACGAGCAGCGACGATCATTGCGGTTCGTGCACGACCCCGTGCACCGACACGGACATGGCGGACCACTGCGAGAGCAGCGTGTGCGTGTGCGGCGACCTCGGGTCGGGCTGCGAGGGCTCGCTCGAGAGCACCTGCTGCATGGACGACGTGGACGGGACGGGGGCGCGGTGCGCGGATCTGCTGTCCAGCGAGCAAGACTGCGGCGCGTGCGGCGCGGTGTGCCAGCCTCCGATGGGCGATCGCTGCCGCAACGGTCAGTGCGTGTGCGGTCCCGGAACGCCCGAGGTCCCTGCCGTGGCCTGCGCCGAAGGCATGGAATGCTGCGGCAGCGGCAAGGCGGCGACCTGCGTCACCGCCGATAGCTGCGGCTGAGTCGGGCGGGTCTTTCTCCGATATACTGGGGGTCGTAGGAGGGGCCATGCGTGTGACCTTGTGGGTAGTCCTCTTTGCCGGCTGCGCCGGAGGCACGAGCGACGGGGGTTCGTCGGACGCCGACGCGGACACGGACGGCGACACCGACGCGGATGGCGACACCGACGCGGATTCCGATGCGGATGCGGATACGGACGCGGATTCGGACGCGGATTCGGATTCGGATTCGGAAACCGGAACCGGAACCGGAACCGGGTCCGGAACCGGAACCGGAACCGGAACCGACACCGGATCCGGAACCGGAACCGGGACCGGCAGCGGCACCGATCCCTGCGACGTGGACGAGCTGCTGTGCGACGACGTGTGCGTCCGCTCCGACCGCGACGAGGCGAATTGCGGCGCCTGCGGCAACGTCTGCGATGTGGACACCGAAGCGGAGTGCGTCGACGGCGACTGCACCTGCGGCGGAGACACCTGCGTCGGGGACGCGGCGTCCATGTGCTGCGACGACGGTGCCGCGTTCTCGTGCATCGACACGACGGGCGACCCGGACCATTGCGGCGAGTGCCGGTTCGAGTGCGACGCCGGATTCTCGTGCGTCGATTCGGTGTGCGTGGACGACGGCGGCGGCGCCTGCGGGGATGGGATGTGCGCGATCGACGAGGACTGCGGCGATCCCACCTGCTTCTGTTTCCGGGCCGCCGGCGCCGAATGCGGGAGGTGCCTGTGCGTCGTGTACTGACGGGATTTCTCCTGCTGCTGGGCTCGGGCTCCGCGGGTTGCGCGGGAGATCAGGCCGGCGGGGGAGGCGACGGCGACACGGACGTCGACTCCGACGTGGACGGCGACACGGACGCGGATACGGACGGCGACACGGATACGGACGCGGACTCGGATACGGACACGGACACGGATTCCGGAACCGGGTCCGGAACCGGAACCGGAACCGGGTCCGGAACCGGAACCGGAACCGGAACCGGAACCGGGTCCGACACCGGGTCCGGAACCGGAACCGGAACCGACACCGACACCGATGCCTGTGACCCGGGCCGCACGCTCTGCGGCGAAGTCTGCGTGAACCTCGACCGCGACGAGGCGAACTGCGGCGAGTGCGGCTGGGCCTGCGACGCGGACAGCGCCCCCGAGTGCATGGACGGGAGCTGCACCTGCGGCGGCGACGAGTGCACGGGCGACGCGACCTCGATGTGCTGCGACACGGGCGTCGCCTGGGCGTGCACCGACACCACGGGCGACCCCGACCACTGCGGCGAATGCCGCCGCGAGTGCGACCCGGGCTGGTCGTGCGTCGGCTCGGTCTGCGTCGACGACGGCGGCGGCTGCGATCCGGACCTCGGCCAGTGCAACGACGACGCCGACTGCGGGGGCGCCGACTGCTTCTGCTGGATCGAAGACGGACGCGAGTGCGGGGACTGCCTCTGCCGCGCGTTCTGACGAGGCCAGTCTCCCCTCGCCTCGTCTACTCCGTTCCTCCTACGCCGTCGCAGTCCTGATCGACGCCGTCACCGGCCGGGTCGTCCGCGCCGGGGTGCACGGCCGCCCGCTCGTCGTCGCAGTCGCCGCCTCCGGTGGCGGACGAGGCGAAGCCGTCGCCGTCGAGGTCGATCCCGTCCACGCCGTCGCAGTCCTGATCGACGCCGTCCGGGGCGAGACGCCTCGCGTGGCGCACGCGGCCGCCGCCGGAATGGGCGACGTGCAGGTTTCCGGCGTCGTCCACGGCGATCGGCGTGCCCGCTTCCGAGTCCTCGATGCCCTCGAACGTCCACGCCCCGCCGCGGTTCGTCCCGACCTGCAGCCCGAGCCCGTCGCGGATCGCCATGAACGCCAGGTGGACGACTCCGCCGGCCTCGATCGCGAGCCCGGGGTCGAAGCCGCCCAGGGGATCCGCCGTCTCGATCGTCCACTCGCCGGCCGTCCGCTCGCCGTACCGGATGCCGTCCGCGCCGACGAAGGCGATGCGCAGCTCGTCCCCCGCGCCCGCGACGAGGGTCCCGGGCGTGCCTCCCGCCTCCACGGTCTCGCGGCCCCACCCGATCCCCTCGCGCGCCGCGTGCGTGAGCGCGAAGTCCGGCATCTGCCAGACGACGTGCGCGGCGCCCGCCGCGTCGACCGCGATCGCGACGCCCGAGCGCTCCTGCGCGTCGCCGACCGGCTCGGTGACGAACGTCCCGCCTTCGTCTGACGCGTAGTCGACCTCGTAGGCACCGCCGCCCCAGAAAAGCCACGCGAGGTGGACGACCCCGTCGGCCCCTATCGCGATCCCCAGGTCCCGGGGGACGACGACGCCAGTCTCGACGACGTCGACAGTCCACGCGTCGCCGGCGGTCGTCGCGTGGCGCAGCTCGTCGGGCGCGGCGACGTAGCCGACGTGGACGGCGCCGTCGGGCGAGACCCCGACGGCCGGCACGCCCCCGCCGTCGGCATCCACCGTCTCGACCCGCCACAGGCCCGTGGGGTTGGTCGCGTACCGAAGGCCGTCCGCGGAATCGAACACGACGTGCACGACGCCCGCGGCGTCCAGCGCGAGCGACGGCCGGCTTCCCGGGTCGAGCGTCTCGAGCCGCCAGGCGAATCCGGCGTTGTCGGGCGCGCCGGGATGGGCGGCTTCGTCCGCGTCGTCGCAGTCGTCCCCCCCGCAGGCCGCGGCCATGAACCCGTCGAGGTCCGCGTCGTCGCAGTCGCCGTCCGAATCGGTGTCCGTGTCGGTGTCCACGTCCGTGTCGACGTCGACGTCCGAATCCCCGCCGTCGCCGCTCGAGTCCTCATGGCCGCACGCACAGAACGCGAGGACGCCGACGATCGGGAACCCCCGCATCGCTACCCGGCTCCTCCCGATCCGTCGCAGTTCTGGTCGATGCCGTCGCCCGCCGGGTCGTCCGCGCCCGGGTGCACTGCGGCCGATGCGTCGTCGCAGTCGAGGCCTCCGGTCGGCGGGGACGCGAACCCGTCGCGATCGGCGTCGACGCCGTCCACGCCGTCGCAGTTCTGGTCGATCCCGTCGGGCGCGACGCGGTGCGCATACCACAGGTCGGACGATGCGCTCCACGCGACGTGGACGTCGCCGGCCGCGTCCACGTCGTGGTCGCCGTCCACCGTGACCACCTCGATCGACCACCCTGCGCCGTCCCTCGTCGCGTAGGCGTTGCCCCACACGAGGCTCGGCGACCCGTCCGGTTCGAGCGCGAGCGACATCGGCCTTCCGGACGGGTCGACGACCTCGATCGACCACTCGCGGCCATCCCCACCGAGCGCGTAGCGGACCTCCTGCCCGCCGACGCCGTCTCCCGTCGGGATGCCGTACGCGGCGTGCAGGTCCCCGCCGTCGATGGCGAGCGTCCCCGCGAGGCCCCCCTCGGCCGAGATCGTCTCGCGCGCCCAGCCGACCGCGTCGCGCACCGCGTGCACGAGGGAGCCCTCCCAGTCCTGGTAGAGGAGGTGGGGCGCCCCGTCCGCGTCGACGGCGAGGGCGGCGCCTCCCCCGTCTCCCGAGAACGGGTCGCACGAGAAGCTGCAGAGCTCCGCGACCTCCTCGGCGACGAACCGACCGTCCCGCCGGACCGCGTAGCGCACGAAGCCCGGTGCGCCCAGCGTCGTGTAGGCGACGTGCACCGAGCCGTCCGCCGCGGCGGCGACCTCGATGTTCTCCACGTCGAGGGCCTCGATGGTCTCCAGCGCCCAGCTCCCCGTCTCCGTGTTCGCGTAGCCGAGCCCCGCGTCGGCGGGATACGCGATGTGGACCGCCCCTCCGGCGTCGAGGTCGAGGCCGGGGGCTCCTCCCCAGCCGGGGTCCACGGTCTCTGCGATGAAGGCGCCGCTCACGTTGTTCGCGTAGCGCAGGTGTCCGTTGCCGTAGGCGATGTGCGCCGCCCCGTCGGCGTCGGCGGCGATCGAGGCGCCGCTGCCGTCGTACGTGCTTCCGTCGACTGCGGTGAACGCGAACGGGAAGCCGGCGTTGTCCGGCGCGAACGGGTCGCAGTTCGTGTCGGTGCCGGTGTCGGTGTCGACGTCCGTGTCGATGTCCGTGTCGACGTCCATGTCGACGTCCATGTCGACGTCCGCGTCGCCGGCCGGGCCGAGGTCCTCCGAGAAGAGGCTCATGCACGAGCAGCCCGATCCGAAGAAGGCGGTGGACACGAATGCAATCGCGGTCTTCATCACGGTCTTCATCAGAAGGTCCCTCCGAAGCGCAGGGAATCCAGGGTCAGACTCAGGCGCGGGGGCCACATCCCCTCGCTCCAGTCCGTCTGCGAGTAGAAGACCCCCGCGAAGAGCGCGGCGAATGCCGTGAACCCGAGCGAGAAGTCTGCCAGCCTCACGAGCTGCCTGCCGTCGTCGCGATCGCCCTCGGTACGGACGTCGGCGTCCTGGTACTCGGAGTCTGCGCGCAACGCGAGGACGCCGAAGACCGTGGTCGCGAGCACGCCTGCCGCGACGGCGCCGGCGGCTGACCAGAAGAAGATCGGACGGATTCCCGAGGGCCCGAGGTCGGACTGTGCCGTCGCCGCCTGCGGGTCGCCGAGCTCGAGGCGGACCAGACCCTCGCCCTCCGGCGGCACCTGCGCGCTCTGCCGGACGCTCGCGTATCCTGCGAGGCGCGCCTCGAAGTCGTGCGCGCCGCCGGGCAACTCGATCGCGTCCGGCAAGGGGGACGTGCCGACGGAGCGGCCGTCGACGAGGATCTCGGCACCGTCCACGTCGACCATGATCACGGCGCGGCCGGGCATGGCGCGCAGCGTCTCGAGTTCGCCCTCGACTTCCGCGCGGCGCTCGGCGCTCACCTCGTCCCCGAAATCGGCGAGCAGGCGCTCGAGCTGCTCGATCGCCTGCGCAGGATGCCCCTGCTCCCTGACGCACTGCGCGAGGTTGAAGAGCGCGACCTGCGTCGGGTGCAGCTCGATCGAACGGCGGAGCTCCGCCTCTCCCTCTGCCCAGCGTTCGCGCCGCATGTGTGCGACCCCGCGCTCGAACGCCTCGCGGGCCCCGGCGGCGGCGCGGCGATCCGGCTCTTGCGCGAGTGCTTCGCCGGCCGCGCAAGGAAGCAGAAGAAGTGCGAGGGCGGCCGCTGCGCCCTTCATCGGTCGAACTCCGACGTGTCCGTCAGGATGCGCCGCCGACGGCGGGACGGCTGCGAGTCGCGAGCGCGCGATCGATCCTCGCGCGACTCGCCGGCCGCGGTGCGGGCGACCGCCGCGGGCCTCGCGGGTACGGCCACCGTTGCCGGTTCGGGCTCCGGCGCCCCGAGGGGAGGCGGCGCCGGGAGCGCGGTGGCCGCGGCGGCGTGGGCCGTCTGCGGAGCGGCGATAGGTGCCGCGACCGCGGGGACCCCGGGCTCCGAGATCGCACCCCACAGCAGCCACGCGGAGGCGACCGCGATCAGCACCGCCGCGCCGACAGCCGCGGCCACGATCGGCCGGATGCGAGGTCGCACGCCGGGAACCGACTGCAGAGTCCTCGCCGCGGAGGCCGCCGGCGCAGGCACAGGAGCGGAAGGGGCCTGGGGGGTTTCCCTCCGAGGAGGATCGGCAGGCGGCAGGGCGGCCTTCGCGGGCACGACGGTGGGGACGTCGGCGAACGGCCTCAGGGCGTCCGCCATGTCCTCCGCGCACTGCCAGCGCCTGGTTCGCTCCTTCTCGAGCGCGCGAAGGATGACGGCCTCGAGGTCCTCGGGCAGGTCCGGCCGCAGGGTGCGCGGCGGCGTCACGGACTCGGAGACGACCCGGAACATGACGGCGTTGTAGTTCTCGCCGTCGAACGGGACACGGCCCGTCAGCAACTCGTACAGGATGACGCCCGCGCCGTAGACGTCCACGCGCAGATCGAGGTCGCTCTCGCCCCGGGCCTGCTCGGGGGCCATGTAGTGCGCGGTGCCCCAGGCCGCTCCGGTCCGCGTCAGGCGACTGACCGCCTCGGTCATCTTGGCGGTCCCGAAGTCGAGGAGCTTGACCGTCTGCGTCCCGTCCGTCCGATCGAGGAAGAGGTTCTCGGGCTTGAGGTCGCGATGGACGATCCCCTTCTCGTGCGCGGCCGCGAGAGCCGAGAGGACGGGAAGGACGAAACCCACGGCGCGCTGGATCGGCAGCGGGCCTTCGCGCTCGAGGAGGGCGCGCAGGCTCTCGCCCTCGAGGAGCTCCATGACGAGGTAGCGCGCGCCGGCGGGGTCCGTGCCGATGTCGTGGATGTCGACGATCCCCGGGTGCGCGATCGCGCTCGCCGCGCGAGCCTCCTGCACGAGGCGCGCGACCACGTCCGGCCGCGCCGTCAGCTCGGCGTGCAGGAACTTGAGGGCGACTCTCTTGCCGATCTCGACGTGCTCGGCGGAGTAGACGACTCCCATGCCTCCCTCGCCCAGGAGGCTGAGCAGTCGGTACTTCCCCTCGATGACTTCGCCGCTGCGGTCCAGGGTACCTCCGCGATGCCCTCGTTCGACCTGTGCGCCGCGGCCGGCATTCTACCCCGTCGCTCGATTTCCACGTTAGAGGGCTGCCGGAGAGGCCGCCGCGATGGAATCCCGAGGTAGCATGATTGCCATGCGCGGCCATGACGTACGGGCCACGATGCGCCCCGGGGGAATGCCGTGAGTGGCTCCGTCGTCGTCGTTCGGTGTCCTCGATGCGGCTCGACGGACTCGGAGAGCGTGGAACCCGTCGCGATCGAGTTCGACAGGATGAAGTGTCGCACGTGCGGGCACGAGGAGCTCTGCGACGACAACCAGATCAAATCGGACTGGAACGAGCAGGTCCCGGCCGCCCCGTTGCGGCGCGATCCAGGGTTCCTGCTACCGGAGGGTCGGTTTCGTGCGCTGTGGCGCACGCTGGGTGCGAAGGGTCCCTCGAGAGAAACGTTCATGCGCCTGCGCGGCGCGTACGACGAGTCCCACCGCGCCTACCACACGGCCCGGCACATCGGAGCGTGCCTGCGGATTCTCGACGACTCGGCCGTGCGGGCGCTGGCGGAGCGAATCGAGGAAGTGGAGGCGGCCCTGTGGTTTCACGACGCCGTATACGACACCCGTGCGACCGACAACGAAGAGCAGAGCGCGATGCTGGCCGAGGAGACTCTGCGTACGGGGGGCGTCGCGGTCGATGTGGTGACTCGCATTGCCTCGTACATTCGGGCGACGCACGATCACTCGACCGAGACGCCGGATGGCCGGCTCGTGATGGACGTGGACCTCGCGATCCTCGGTGAGGACACCGCGACGTACGACCGCTTCGAACAGGGCATCCGCGCCGAGTACGGCTGGGTCGACGACGCGTCGTACGCGGTCGCGCGGGCCGGCGTTCTGCGCCACTTCGAGGACCGGCCGTTCATCTACGCCACCCGCGTCCTGCGCGACCGCCTCGAATCCAGGGCGCGAGAGAACCTCGCGGCGTCGCTGAAACGCGTCGCGCAGCCGCCTGGATCGGCCGGCCGATCGGGCCCCGTGCCCGACGAGGGCGCCTCGATTGCCGGGGCAGTCCGGGCGCTCTGCGACGCGCAACCGGGGGGTGCAGCCGAGGTCCTCGCGCGCCACCATCCACTCGTCCTGGAGCTGCTGGGCGCACGCCGTTTCAGTGGACCTCTGCTGCACCGAAACCCTCGCCTGCCCTGGCCCGAGATCCTCGAGGGCGCCCCCGCCGGCATCGAAGTGGACTACGCGGCCCTCTCGAGCAACGGGGGCAGCTTCTGGACCGCCGAGATCCTGCGTCGCCATGCCGACGCCTGGGACTGGTCCGCGCTGTCTGGCAACGAGCACCTGCCATGGTCGCGGGATCTCGTCGCCGACTTCGCGGATCGATGGATCTGGAAGGTGATGTCCTCGAACCCGGCCCTGCCGTGGAGCGGTGACCTCGTGGGCGCCTTCTCCGATCGATGGGTCTTCTCGCGACTCGCGGCGAATCACCGGGTGCCCTGGGACAAGGGGCTGCTGGGGCGGTACCGCGACCGCCTCGCCGAGCGGGACCCTGACTGGGATCCGTGGATGGCGAGCGAGCGGCCCGTGGCCTTGGCGCCCGGGATCACGCTGGGCGAGCAAGGCTGGAACCACCTGTGGCAGAACCCCGGCGCCTCGTGGGGCGAACTTCTCGGCAGCCTCGAGAGCGCCGACTGGTCCGCCCTGAGCTCCAATCCGGGAGTCGGCTGGGACGACGAGGCGATCGCGAGGCACGCGCACACGATCGACTTCGGGCGGCTGGCCGCGAACCGAGGGGTGGCGTTCACCGAGGCGCTCGTCGAGCGCTACGCCGATCGCTGGAACTGGCCCGTCCTGTCGGGCAACCCCTCCCTCCCCTGGTCGGACGCTTTCCTGCGCAAGAACGCGGCGCGGTGGAGCTGGCAGCGCATCAGCACGAACGGCGGCGTGCCTTGGACCGAGGCCCTCCTGTCGGACCTCGAGGACCGTCTCCGCTGGGACCATCGGGGCCTCTCGAGCGCCGCGCGGCTCGACCGCGCTTCATTGATGCGCTTTGCGCCGAAGCTCGACTGGAACTGGGGCGTGACGACCAACCCCGTGATCGCCTGGTCCCGTGAGATCGTCGCCGACCACGCCGACCGGTGGAACTGGGAGAGGCTCGGCTTCAATCCCGAGCTGCCGTGGACGGACGCGCTCGTCGCCGAGTTCTCCGACCGCTGGGTCCTGGGCTCGTTCGAGCGCAACGAGCGAGCGTGGGAGGCCATCGGGCCTCACCTCGACGACGCATTCCTGCGTGCCTGGGTACGGCGGCACCCGGGCTAGGCGCCGCGACTCTGAGCCGTCCGACGTTCGAGCTCGCGCACCGGCACGGAGAGGGCGCGCGCGATCGGAGCCGCGAACGCGGCGGAAACGTTCCGGGCGCCCGGTTTCTGATTCGAGGCGAAGTGCAGCTGGAGGTCCGAGACAGGCAGGAGCGTCCCGAAGCGCCCAGACCGACGGAGAACGAGCTCCACGGTGAAGGCCCTGGTCGTCAGCATCGACGACCTCGGGCGGTACCCGATGTGGCTCACGATAAGGACCGCCTCGAAATCCTCCGGCGGTCGGCGGAACACGAGCCAGGGGAAGAAGCCGCGCCTTCGCTCCGCGCCCGTCTGGTCGAGCCGCAGAGTGGACGGAAACCAGAGGATCGCAGCCAGCGCGAACAGTATCGCCCCGACGCTGCCGTAGAACCCGAGCGCGGTCTCGGAGTTCCATTGGCCCCTCGCGATCTCCTCGAAGGCCCGATCGTACGGGAACCGCCACAGGAGCCCGACTGCGGTGCACGACGCAACGAGGGCGAAGGCCGCGCTCGCCACGAATCCCCGGCGGACGCGCACGGGGCGGGTCGTACCGATCTGCTCGGCCAGCGCGGCCTCGACGGGGCAGCCCCGGCGTTCGAGCAGGAAGAGGTCCTCGCCTTCGACGACGCCGTAGACGCCCACGCCGGAGTCGACGCGCCGACCTCGGAGCCGGTCACGGGACACGCGTTCGCGGCTTCCGTCGCGACGCTCGACGTAGAGATGGTTCTGGCAGAGCACGACACGCGTCGCCATGCGAGGCGCGGGAAGGTCGGGCCGAGCGCGCCAGAAGATCCGAAGCCGTTCGCCGGGCGAAAGGCCGCGGCGCTGCGCGAGGATCGGTTCGCTGGACCGGCGGAACGCGCCGGCCCCTTCCGCGTCGGGCCCGTCGGGCCAGTTCTCGAAGGGCTCCCAGGACAATGGCTCAGAGGATAGCGCCGTCCGAGAGTCTTCCCATGTCGGTGTGCGACAATCGACGCTTGACGGCGCGCGACGAGAAAATCCTGTCGCATGAGGAACGGGCGCGAGCGAGCGGAAGCGGCCAGCAGGCGCTGGCGCTCGCCCACCTCCACGCGCGGCAGGGCGACTTGACCGCAGCCGTACTCTGGGCGCTACGAGCCGAGCACGCGGGGGAGCCTGACGCGCCCGAACTGATGCGCGTCCTGCGCCTGGTTGCGTCGAGGCGATCCGCTTCCGAAGCCCGCGAGCGCGCGATTGCCGACGACCCGGACCGTTGGGGTCCGGAGCTGCCCAGGTCCCTCGCCTGGGCCGGCCTGCAGAAGCGGCGGGCGGGCAGGGCCCTGGAGTCCGCGCTCGTGCGCCGCGACAGGACCCTCGAGTCGTACCGTCACGAACTCGCGATACTCGGAGCAGGGATCCTCGGTGAAATCCTCGAGGCGGCAAGCAGCCCTCGCTTCGAGGTGCTGGTTCCACTGCTGGTACGCCTGCTCGCGGACAGCGGCTTTCCGCCCGCCCGAGGCCTGATGGAGCGGTGTGCGGAGCATCCGGACCCCGAGGTCCGGCGGCTCGCCGCCGGGATGCTCGCGTCCGGGGCCGCAGACCGTTCCCTCGTCGAGTGGTACGCCGATCAACCTCAGCGTGAGCCGAAAACCAAGCTCCCCCCGGGGACGCGGCGCGAAGCCCGTTCGCCGCCGACGAGGGCGGAGATCGTCGCCTGGCTCCGCAGGTCCCTGACGGACCTGGATGCGAGCCGTCACGATCCGTGGAAGCTCTTCAGTGCGCTGCCGACGACAGCCAGTGCCGCTGCAGCCCTTGCCGCGGTCTTGCCGGGGGATGAGGGCAGCGAGGAGGACGCGGCGCTCGTCGAGTCTGCTCTCGTCCGGCTCGCCGCCCACCTCTCCGATGAGCGGGCGATCAAGATAGAGGGACATGACTGGACCGGGTTGATCAGCGTGGCGGACACGACGGTCCCGCGGGTGGCCGAGCAGGCGTTGAGGAAGCTCTTCTCCGTCCCCCTGCCGCCCAAGATCCTGCGCCAGGCCATCGCCAGGGAGCCCGCCCTCGAACGGTTCGCGACGGGCCGGTGAGTCGGCTCGACGGACCCCCCCTCGCGCACGCCTCCGACCAGCGAACGTCGCTTTCCGCCTTCGCCCGCGCGATCACGTCCGCGAGGCGGCCTTCGCCGCGAATGGATCAGGCCGACGGCGCGTCCGCCCGCGCGATCCGGATCGCCGCGCGCACGGCGTCGATCAGCCTCTGCCGGGACTTGTTCCCCTTCGGCGGATCCAGCCAGGCTTCGATGGAGCCGGCCACGAGACGCAACGGTCCGGCCGGCTCCGCCGCGAGGGCGCGCTCGACCTTGGACCGGCGCGACGCGGGGACGCGCACCACGATGTGCGCGAGCAAGGGACGCGCGTTCATCCATGCGCCGTGGCCCGCGTCCAGCCGGAAGGATTCGGAGCCGGGCTCCACCGCGACGCGCAGCGAGACGCCGTCGATCTCCGCGTCGAGCAGAGGGAGGCGCCAGCTCGCGTATTTCCAGGTCTCGACCTTGCCGCTTCCGAGCGCGTCCCGGACGGCGAGCATGCCGCGCATCATCCGGCCGGCCTCGAACCGCATGACGAGCAGGATCGGAAGCGCGATGACGACCGCCGCCCCGACGAGCATCACGACCACCGTGAGGATCGCGACGAGCACCTCCTCAGTCTAGCCGCCCACGCGCTCGCGGTGCTTGCCAGGTTCCGGCGTGCGCGCGAGCCTCTCTCGGATGCGGATGCCGTTGCCGCTTCTACTCCTCGGTGGGTGCTGTCTGCCCGACTGCGGCGTGATCGGGACGGACGGGCGCGCCCTCGGCGTCGTGCAGATCGGCGCAGACGAGGTCGACGTTCGCGCCGACCTCGAAGGAGAGCGCCAGTCGGTCGGCAAGACCTTCACGACGCGGGAGAGCTGGTCGGTCCGGGCTCGGATCACCGTGCGTCGTGGGGGCACGGCGCGCGAGGTCGTCTGGCTCTCCTTCCTGGAAGGCGCGCCCGTGACGCCGCGATGGACCTTCGAGGACGAGACGGCGGCGCGAACCTTCTTCGCAGGCCTTGCGGTCACGCACTGCACGCGGGGCCCCGACCTCGTCGTGCACGTCGCCGCCCCCGGCAGTCCGGATGACCGCTGGGTGCTCTTCTTCCTCGACGTCGGCGGACACGTGGTCGGGACGGTGTTCCGGAGCGCGGCGCCGTCGTGCGAGCCGGCCACGCTCGACGCGCCGCAACTCGACGCGTTCCTCGATCGCGCGAGCGCCGAGGCCCAGCCCGGAGTCTGCCCCCTTCTCGAAGCGATCTCCCGCCGGCAGGAAGCGATGCGGTGCGTGCTGCGCTCCAGGCGCGCGGTGGACCCGGGTCTCGAACAGAGGCTCGGCGAGGCCGTCCGCGGCGGCGGCGAGGCCGAGAGGGACCTGTATGCGGTGCTCGATCCGGATTCGCCGCGCGACGAGACCGGTTGGTCCGTGGCGGGCGCCGAGAAATTCCTGCGCGTGGCGCCGGACGCCGAACGCAAGCGCACGTGGATCCAGCGGACGCTGCAACGGTGCTCCCGGGACGACGCGAGCCCCTGCGCGCCCTGGCGCCTTCGCGTCCTGGCAACCGCCGCGAGCCAGCTCGGCGACGACCCGCTGTGCGACCAGGTCCTCGCCCTCGGCGTCCGCCTTGCCGCGAGCCCCGAAACGTTGGAGCAAGGCCGCGCCCTCGAAGGAGGAATCTGGAGATGCGGCGCCGCCGCGAGGGCCAGGGTCCTCGACGCTGCACCGCCGAGGTGACCTGGCCGACGAAGACGCCGCGTTTCCGGGGGATTCGGGGACGGCGCGCGGACCGTCCAGAGGAGTGCAGGAGGCCCCCGAGCGCCAGGGCCCACGCGTCGTCGACGTCCGGGACGTGGGCGGCGACGCCGCACGCGCAGCGAACCCCCGACCGAGGGGTCCTACCCAATCGGCCGGGGGCTCGTCATCCAGGCGAAGTCGCGCCGCCGGCGCAGGAGTCGCGGCAGCCGCGCGCTTGCGACGAAGAGGGCGACCTCGCCCCATGGGCGGTGGTCGGCCGGCCACGTCCGAACGCCAGCGCGCGACAGTGTAGCGCTTCGGCACAGGAGGCCCGGATGGCCCGACGCGGCCAGCGCCGCGCCGAGCGGTCGCGTTCGGTCGTACCCCGTCCCCTCGGGATAATCCGCGGAGAGTCCGCAGGCCGCGACACCGCGCTTCGAGAAAACGTCCACGAGCGAACCCTTCCACGCGATCTCGACGAGCTGTGGAAGACTCGCGGGCTGAAGATCCGCGAGCACGACCCCGGCGCGGTCGAGCCTCTCGTACGTGATCGCGCGAGCGACCGCCTCGCTGCAGCTCGCGTACAGGACCGCGAAGGCCCCGGGCGCGTTCCAGCGGCCCCCTTCCCGGTGCGAATGAGACGCATCGAGCGGCGCAGCCCAGCCCCGCTGGACCACACGCAGAAGCGGGAGGTGATCGTGGGCGACGAGGACCGGCGTCACGCCTGGTACCGGAGCTCCTGCTCGTACCGGGACACGACTTCGCCGAGCCGGCGGCGCAGGATCCAGTCGAGCGCACGCTCGCCTCCGAACAGGTCGGCGTTGCGTCGCACGACCAACTTGAGCCGATCGGGCTTGAAGAGCCGCGCGAGGCGGTCGAGCGCGTCCTCCATCCCGGTCAGGGTGGCCGCGGGATCGACCGGGATCTCCGTGAGGCCGCGCTCCCAGCGGCGCACCGTCTCCCCGGAAGTGCCGAGCAGGGCGCCCAGCTCGTCGAAGCTCAGTGCGAACGTATCGCGCAGTCGCCCGAGAGCCCGCACCCCCTCGGGGACGTGATCGCTCGCTTCGGTCATGGTGCGGACTCTCGATCGGCGCACGAGCGAAGTGTGGCACATCTGCGCCACACGAGCAAACGCTCGTTCCGGGCGACAATCGCCACGTGTCTGTCATGGTGCGCGCCGCACGACCGAGGCGCCGAAGCCCACCGCGAACGTGCCTCCGTCGGGCGCCGCCCGCAGGTCGAGGAAGCCGAGGCCCACCGGCTCGCCCAGCGTCGTCCACGCCGCGCCGTCCCAGTGCAATAGGCCCCCGAGCGCCAGGGCCCAGGCGTCGTCGACGGCCAGGACGTGCGCGGCGACGCCGCGCCCCTCGAAGCCCTCGCGCCCCTCGCCGACGACGCGCCACGCGCCGGCCTCGCGCCGCCACTGGCGTAGATCGGCGTCCATCGCGAGCGTCCGTCCGTCGGGGGCCATAGTCGTCGACAGCATGACGAGGACATCATGACGTTGAACGGAGCCGCACGTCAGGTCGGCGTCAGCAGCAACACGATTTGCCGCCTGGTCGAGGCTCGTGTGCTGCGCATCGAGCAGGTTGCGCCTTCGCACCCTGGGAGATCCGACGCGCCGACTTGGAGGCCGAGCCTGTCCGCTCGATCCTCAAGCACCTCCGCGCGACCGGAAAGCTCGTGCTCGAGGGGGGTATGTTTGGAGCGCAGGCGAGTCTCTTCGACGAGAAATCAACCACTTATCCGGACCGCGCATCATGAGCCGCTCTTCAAGTTCAGAGCGCTGCCGAATCTCTGCGCAAATGTCACAGCACCACCGCGCGTCGAGGAGAACCCGGCGACCTTTGCTCGGCGACGATGGAAGGCCTCGAGCGCGCGCAGCCAGATGCCGATGACCTTCGTCGCGAGCGCCGACTCGCGCGCGAGGGCGAAGCGACGACGGCGCGGGAACGTGAGCGCGATTTTCGAACTTTTTGCACCGGGCGTGAGCCGCAGCGCGGTCCCGCGTCGAGCGGGTGCGTCTGCCGTCCTCGGCGGTCTACGTGCGCGAGGCGCGCCGCCGCTCGATGGCGACGCGGTGGATGGCGTCGCGCAGCGCGCGCGCGGCGGGCGAGAGCGCGGCCTCGCTGCGCCAGAACAGCGCGAGCTCGACCGAGAAGAGGGTCCGGCCGCTGACGAGCCTCGCCACCTTCCGCGGGTCGACGCCGTCCACGATCTCGTTGGTCGCGACCACCGTGCACAGCCCGCTCCGCGCGAACGCCAGCAGCGCGCGGGCGTCGCGATCCTCGTGCACGACGCGCAGCCGAACGCGCGCGTTCGCGGCAGCGTGCTCGAGCGTCGTTCGCAGGCCGCTGTCCTTGGGCAGCGTCGCGAGCGGGACGCCATCGAGCTCGCGCACGTCGACCGTGGCCCCCGATAACCGCTTGCAGCTGATGACGCACGGCCAGAGGTCGTAGAGCGGAAACCCCTCGTACCCGTGGACACCGGAGCGAGGGAGGGCGGCGAGATCGAGGGCGCCGCGCTGCAGCAGCTCGAGCCCGTTGTCCAACGTGATCGGGACGACCTGCGGGAACGGCGCCTGCGGATGCTCTGCGCGCAAGGCCGCGAAGCAGTCGATGAAGAAGTGCGCGACCCCAGACGCCGCTGTCCCCAGCCGCGCAGCCGCCTCGCGGCCCGCTCCGATCTCGCGTGCGAGCACGCCGAGGGCGGCGACGTCGTCGAGCGCCACCCGCAGCCTGGGACGGAGGGCGACGCACGCGGCCGTCGCCTTCACGCCGCGGCCTGCTCGCTCGAACAGCCGAATGCCGAGCTCCTGCTCGAGCCCCTTCACCTGTGCCCACAGCGCAGGCTGCGTGATGTGGCGCGCGCGCGCCGCGGCCGCGAACGACCCCGTGCGCACCACCTCCTCGAGCGCCTCGAGCTGGCGAATCTCCATCACAAGATCAATAGAGCAGGTCTATTGATTCTGCCAGAACAAACGAATGGACCGAAGTCCCGTGCGCCCGCATTCTCACGTCACAGAAACGGAGGCGCGCATGCCGGGGATCGTGAGAGCACCGCATCAAGGGAAGGTCGTCGAGACGATGGGCAACCGCCTCACCACGCTCATCGCGTCGGCGGAGACGGCAGGCGCGCGTTCGATGGTGGACTTCGAGGTAGCCAAGGGCTTCGTCGCTCCCCCTATCAAGCACAGCCACCCCGACCTCGACTGGCAAGGCGTGGTCACCGAGGGCGAGGTCGCCATCGAGCTCGACGGGGTGGTGCACACCGTCGTGACGGGCGGCGTCGTCTGGGTCCCGCGCGGCACCGTCTTTCGCTGGTGGAACCCGAGCGCCGATCGCCCGGCGCGCTGGCTGCTGACGTACACGCCGGGCGGCTTCGAGGGCTACTTCGCCGAGATCGCCGACGCCGTTGCCGCCCTCGGGCGCGCGCCGACGCCGCAGGACCTCGGCGCGATCGCTCGTCCTCTATGGAAGAAGTACGGCCTCGACGTTCACGGCTGAGCTCACCCGCACAATCAGGAGACCCGCATGCTCAAGGAACACCAGAGCCGCCTCGGCGCGTTCGCTTCGATCGTCGTCGGCGTCAGCTACCTCGTCGGTGCCGTCATTCACCTGCTCTCGCCCGAAGACGGGCGCGCCGCCGCGGGGCCGCTGCGCTACTGGCCCGCGATCGCGGAGCGGCCGGGCTTCGTCGCGGGGCTCGACGTCGCCTTCATCATCGGCGCGCTGTTCGCCTTTGCCGCGCTCCCTGCGATCGGGCGGCACGTCGGCCGACGCCACAAGGACTGGACGCAGTTTGCGGTGCTCCTCGGCCTCCTCGGCTTCAGCGCCGCGGCGCTCGTCGACGCCACCGCGCTCGGCCGGATGTCGACGGTGTCGCTCGCATTCGTCGCCGGAGACGCCTCCACCCGAGCGGCGATCGCGGCGGAGCCGGTGCTGTTGCTCGATGGCTACGGCGTGCTGATGTTCCTCGTCCCTGGTCTCTGGCTCCTGATCGTGAACGCGGTCGCGCTGATCGAAGCGACGCTCGCGCGCGGCTGGGCGATCGTCGGGATCGTCGCGGGCCTCGGCTTCCTATTGCTGCCGGCGGGCTTCGTCACGGGCACCGAGGCGCTCATCGGCATGGGCGCGGTGCTGTCAGGCGTTCTGCTTGGACCCGCTTGGTACATCGGCGTCGGGCTCGCGCTGCGCAAGGACGTCGTCGCGTGAAGGATGACGTCAGGCCGACGTCGGTGGGGTCGTCACGCGCGGCACCTTGATCATGACCTCGCGCACCGTGCGCGCATTGATGACGTCGACGATCTTGCGCAGCGCCGTAGGACATCCCAAAAGGGGGTGGGTGTGGGTGGAGAAGATACCGGGGACCGGATCGGCGAGGGGTGGGTGGCCGGGATCCGGGCACGCCAGACGCTCCACGGGAACGACCGGCAGTCAGCCGGGACCGATCACGAAGATCGGGTCTTCGGGCTAATCCGATGTCCAGAATCCTGCTGAAGGGGACGTCCTCGGTCCGCGAGACTACGGTGCGCGCCGGACGACCGAGCGATTTCACACTCTCTGCGGGACCCGCGGCGTGCCCGACTCCGCCGCGGTACGCCGGATCGCCGGTCTCGCTGCCCTGATTCCTGAGGGTCGACGGGGCGTCGGACCAGGCCCGGAGCTTGCGAACGGTCCCTGCCTGCACGGTGTCCGCCCCCCGACGGATCATCCCTGGCAGCGCCGTCTTCGTGACCCGGAGGTGCACGCAGAGGCGGCGGATGCGGCGGGCGAAGGGCCGCCGCGCCTGGGCCGATCGGCGAACGTCCTCCACGACCTCGGCTGGCCGGATCGGCGGAAGGGAGTGAAGGACGACGACTACGGCGCGCGCCGTACGACCGAGGCGCCGAAGCCCACCGCGAAGGTGCTTCCGTCGGGGGCCGCTCGCAGGTCGAGGAAGTTCAGGCCGACGGGTTCGCCCAGCGTCGTCCACGCGGCGCCGTCCCAGTGCAATAGGCCCCCGAGCGCGAGGGCCCAGGCGTCGTCGACGTCCAGGACGTGGGCGGCGACGCCGCGCCCCTCGAAGCCCTCGCGGCCCTCGCCGACGACGCGCCACGCGCCCGCCTCGCGCCGCCACAGGCGCAGGTCGGCGTCCATCGCGAGCGTCCGGCCGTCGGGGCCCTCGGACATGCCGATGGGAGCGACCATCTCGGTGAGCACGGTCCACTCGCCGTCGGCCTTGCGCCACACCTCCGAGCGCTCGTCGCCGAAGCTGACGCGGCCTGTGAACCAGTGGACCGAGTCGGATGCCGCGAAGAAGGCGCCCGTGTCGCCCTCCGTCGAGAGCTCCTCCTCGAAGCTCGCCCCCACGAGGCGCCGCACCGATCCACGGTCCAAGATGAAGACCGAGTCGCCGTCCATCGGGACGACGACGTCGTCGGCCGAAGACTCGGTTGGGTCGGGCTGGACGACGTCCACGCCGTCGAAGTGGCCGACGCGTCCGATGGAGTCGGAGAACCACGCCCCGGCCGACTCGTTGGCCGAGACGTGCTCCGCCGAGAACCATCCGGGCAGCCGCTCCCACAACCCTCCGACCACGCGCGCTGCCTCGTCGGAGTCCCCCGCGCCGAAGATTTCGGGCCCCGCGAGCGCCGCGTCCACGAGCGCGCGGGAGGAGACCGACGCGCCTGCGAGGGGCGGAACGACCTCGACCCAGGCCGGGTCGCCGTCCGGGTCGAGGTCCCAGACGGCGCCGCTCGTGGCCACGGCGCGCGCGGCGCCGGCACCGCGCGACTGCACCCACGCGAAGTCGGGGCCCCCGGGCGCGTCCGCCACCGTCCAGTCCGTGCCGTCCCACGCGCGCACCAGGCCCGAGGTGCCGACCAGCCACACATCGTCGGGGGAGGACCCGCCCACACCGAGCACCTCGCCGGCCAGAGAGACCTCGCGCCACTCGGCGCCGTCGAAACGCATCACTACACGGGCCGTGCTCTTCGGATCCACAGCCACGACCCACCCGTCGTCCGGCCCACCGGAGAACGTCGCCCTGACCGTCCAGCTCGACACGGACGCGAGCCCCACGTGGGCCCAGCCGGCTCCGTCGTTTGCGTTCGTGTAGAGCGCGCCGATCTCGTCGTCGAAGGGCGCCCGCGGCGCGGCCCAGACCTCGGAGCCGACGCAGTACGCGCGGTCCGCTCCCCCGGCGGGGACGAAGTCGTCCAGTGCCCACTCGCCGCCTTCGTAGCGCGCGAAGGAGGCGCCGACGGCCCAGGTCGTCCCGTCCGCGGCCTCGCAGGCGTCGGCGAGGCCCGCGCCTCCGATGACCAGCTCCCAGTCGCCGTCAAGGCGCCGATACGAGCCGCCGTTCGAGAAGAGGAAGGTTTCGGTCGGGGTCGCCGCGACGCCGACGAGAGGAGACTCGGTGGGAGAGTCCTCGGCCGACCACGCACCGGACGCGTCGCGGTGACCAACGCTCCCCCGATTCCCGATCGCCCACGCCTCCCCGGAGGGCTGCGCGGAGACGCCCACGAAGTCTCCGGGCACGATCGGCGCCTTGAGGGCCGACCAGTCGGATCCGTCGAAGCGGTGCAGGGCGCCGTAGATGTCCGACGCCCAGACGTCGGTCGGCGACGTCCCGGCGATCGCCGTCAAGTTGAACGCGCCCGGAACCGTGATCGCCTCCATCGCGTTGCCGTCCCAGTGGTGGACGGTCGTGCCTCCGGAAAACCAGACGTCGCCCGCGCCGCTGCCCCAAGCATCCGTCGTGCCGAAGGGCCCGAGCGGCTGCTCGGTCCACTCGCCCGCTTCGAGGTGGCGGGCGACGGTGCCTGCCGCGACCCAGACGTCGCCCGCGCTCGTCGCGTAGACCGCGGAGGGGAAGGTGGCGGCGTCCCCGCCGGGCATTCCCAGGTCCGTGACGCCGCCGGGGCGGACCGACAGAGCGATCCCCTGCGTGCCGTCCCAGCCGACGAGGATCGTCTCGTCGGGTCCGACCGCCCACAGGTCGGTCACGCTGGTCCCATCGGCGAGGCCGGCGTCGACCGCCGTCCACGCCGCGCCGTCGTAGTGGAAGAGGGAGCCGAAGCCCGTCGCCCAGACGTCGTCCGGGCCGAACCCCGAGATCGAGTCGGCGAAGCCGACGACGCCCACGGCCTCCTGCGACCAGCGCGTCCCGTCGAAGTGGATGAGCGAGGAGAACCCCGCACTCCAGACGTCGTCCGGGGCGCTGCCCCAGACGGGCATGCGGTTCAGGAAGGGAGTCAGCGTCGGGGGCGGCGAATGGAGGATGCGGTCGCCCTGCACGTGGAACATGTGGGTGCTGGACGATGCGACGACCTGGCCGGGGGCGACCGCCCAGAGGTCCGTCACGGCCCCGCCTGCTGGAAGCGGCGTCTCCCAGCACCAGCCTCCAGGGGTGCACACCGGCCCGTCGTCGAGGTCGGAGTCCGTGTCGGCGTCCGAGTCCGTATCGCCGTCCGTGTCCGTGTCGGAGTCCGCGTCGCCGTCGTCGCGCCCGTCCTCGCCGCAGCCGCAACCGGCCGTCGCGGCGGCCACCGCCAAACCGATCGCCACCACCTGGATCGCGCCCATGACGGGATCTTACCCGTGTGCGGCCAAGGAGGCTGGTGTGAAAGGGCGCCGTAGCGAGGGTGCCGAGACGTGGCGAGATCGGCGCCGGCGGACCGAGGACCGACGAGCCGTACTGGACGTACGGAGAGGAGGCCGCAGGGAGCACGGCGCCGAGATTGCCGCGTATCGGCAGCCGCAGTAGGCGGCATTTCACACCAGCCTCCTGGAGGTTCAGACGTCCAGCGCGAGCTGCAGCATCACGGTCGTCTCGTCCGGGTTCGCCACGCCTGCGCAGGTTTCGCCGCCGGCGGAGGCCGGGCGTTCGAGGCGCTCGAGGTCGAGCTGCAGGCGGACGACGTCGAAGGCATGGAGCGTCGCGCCGACCGTGCCGCCGAGCGTTTCATCGCAGCTGTGCTGGCTCGACTCGTCGACCAGCTCGGCCCTCAGGTGCGGCTCGATCGACGGGTGGCGCCCCTCGCCCAGGGAGATGTCGTAGGCGGCGAGGGCGTATCCGCCGACGAACGACGGGCGGCCGGAGGCTGGGCCGGGCTCGAGCCAGTTCTTGCCGGTCGCGGCTTCCAGCTCCGCGTGCCAGCGCTTGCGGTCGTATTCGACGTCGAGCTCGTAGGCGAGCGCCCAGAAGCCCTGCTCGGTGGGGGCGTCTGGCGAGCGCAGCGCCGCGGCGGCCGCTCCGACCCGCAGGCCTTTCGCCACGCGCACGGACGCGCGCACGGTGGGATCGGTCGCGCCGTGATCGCCCTGCGACAGGCCGAGGTCCAGGCGCAGGCGAAGCAGTCTCTTGAAGCGCAGCGATGCATCGAAGCCGACCTTGCGGCCGGCGTACCCGAGCGAGGTGTCGGCGAGGTCCGCGGCGTCGCCGGTCGAGACGAAGCCGACGTACTCGCCGCGGCGGATGGGGCGCAGATCGCCGAGTGAGCGCAAGCGCGCGCCCGAGAACGGCACCTTGCGGTGGCCGGCGCGCAACGTGAGCCACTTCGTCGCCTCGACGGCCGCGAAGGCGTCGAGGATCTGCGGCAGGAGCCTGCTGGTAGTGTCGGCGCCCGAGAGGACCGGCGCGAAGTCGGCGCCGAGCTGGCCCTCGACGGGCTCGAGCGGCCGCCACGTGAGCTGCAGACGTGCGCGTGCGAGCGAGAAGGAGCCCGTCGCGGGGTCGCGTTCCTCGATCGTTCGCGCCCAGCGCGTGTGCAGCCGGCCGTTGACCTCGAGGACGGGCGGCGGCTCGCCCTCGGGGAAATGCTCCGCGTCGGCGGCGATGTCCTGCGTCTCGGCGATGTCCGGATCGGGATCGTCGTCGTCCCGTTCGAGGAGGAAGACCTCGACGTGGTGGTCTTCCGGCTCCACCTGTGAGAAGGCGACGGAGGGGACGAAGCAGAAGGCCAACGGGCCGATCAGCAGGAGCCGTCTCCGGCCGTGTACGACTCGAGCTCCTCGGATTCTCCGACGTCGCCGCCCGCGAGGATCTCTTCCTCCAGCACCTTGCCGACGCCCTCCGCCCAGTAGTAGCGCTTGGTGCTGCCGTCGGTGACGTCCACCCGTTCGATCACGAGCGCGGCGTCGTAGGTCCCGGCGGGAACGTCGACGCTCTCGGTCCCGACGACCGTGTGGCGGTACTCGCGGGTCGTCTGGTTTCGGATCCCCGAACCGTCGTACTCGCAGCGTTCGTGCGTGATGAACTCCTCGCGGCCGGTCGTGTAGGGTCCCGAGAAGAGGCGCATGAAGAAGGGCGAGTAGGTGACCCAGTGGTCGAGCGCATCGGCCACGAAGAAGTCCTGCTTGATCCGGACGATGCCTTCCGAGGTCGACTCCATGTACAGGACGCCCAGGTCGTCCGGGTCGCCCGTGCCGGTCGTCTCCTGCACGAACACCCGGTGGGTCCGGTCTTCGTCCGTCACGCAGTCGACGAACGCGATCTCCTCGCACCCGGTGATCTCCTTGCGGACGGACGTCTCCCCGGCAGGCCCGCCGAGGTTGCGGTATTCCCAGACTGCGCCGATGGCGAGGGGGAAGTAGTCAGTCGCGCTGCCCACGGGGCCGGGATTCAGCTCGTCGCCGCAGCCCGCCGCGAGCCCCGAGATGGAGAGCAAGAGAAGGAGGAAGCTGCGCATGGCTCGAACCGTAGCACGGGGGGCATGGTTTTCCACGGAGTCTGGTACGCTCGGGACCTCCCCGTGCTTCCCCGTCGGGCGATGATCCTGCTCCTCGGCTGCTCGGCCGGATGCACCGACGAGTCCAAGTGGTCGCAGGGCGACGGCGACATCGACTCGGACGCCGACACCGACGGTGACACGGACGCCGATACCGACGCCGATACGGACGTCTCGCTCGCGGAGGACACCCTCGAGGAGTGCACGGACGGCGTGGACAACGGGGACGACGGGATCCAGTCGTACGTCGACTGCCGAGACGCGGACTGCCGGCCGTTCGCGCGCGACTGCGCGCCGGTGATCTGGGACGACACGGAGGCGCCGTCGGAGATGGGCTGCCTCGGGAAGCCGGACCCGTCCGGGCCCGGTGTGGGGATGGTGAACGTCACCTTCGGCGCTGTGGACTACGAGGGCGACATCCCGATCGACGCCGCCTACACGCTCGATGTCTATTTCAACAACGAGTGCGGCGTCGGGGATCCGGATGCGACGGTGTCGGTGGGCCCGGGCGAACGGATCAGCGCCCCGGTCGCCGTGCCAAACCACCGGCACATCTGCGTGCTCTTCCACGCCATCGAGGGGCAGTTCAGGCAGACCGTCGAGCACGACAAGCGGACGCCGGAAGACGACCCGGAATCGGACCTCGACGGCGCGATGGAAGCGATCACCGTCAAGGAGTCGACCTACCTCGTCATCCCCGCGACGCTCGGGATCTCTATCGAAGCCGGCAAGGGGATCGTCATGGGAGGCTTCGACGACTGCGCCGAGAACCCGTTGGCGAACGTCGTCGCGTCGGTGGACTCGGACGACCCGAACATTGCGATACGCTACTTCGTCGACGAGTTCCCGAACCGCGAGCCGGTCACGACCACCGAGGATGGCCTGTGGGGCATCCTCAACGTCCCGCCTGGCGAGGTGACCGTGCAGCTCGAGGGACGCCTCGAGGACGGTTCGGACCTGGTGCTGCTCGGCCAGCGCTTGGTGCGCGTGCAGCAGGACACGATCAACTTCGCGAACATCGGCGTCCTGCGGAAGTGATCCGGAAGTGATGGGAAGAAGAAGCACGACACACGTTTCGCATGACGGGGCGGAACGTTTCCACGGACTCTGGTACGCTCGGGTCCTCTCCGTGCTTCCCCGCCTTGCCATGCTCCTGGCCTTCGGTTGCTCGGGCGGTTGCTCCGGCGAGTCCAAGCGGCCGCCCGCCGACGGGGATGCCGACACGGACGCCGACACCGACGCCGATGCGGACACCGACGCGGACGCGGACGTCGACGCCGACGCCGACTGGGACGCGGGCGCGGATGCCGGCTACGAGGACTGCCTCGGCCGGTGCACGGGCGGCCTGCTCTGCTGCGACGACGCGAACGGGACCGGCATTCGCGGGTGCGTCGACGCGCTCTTCGACGTCCGCAACTGCGGCGCGTGCGGGAATACCTGCCGCGAGGACGAGATCTGCGCGAACGGGACCTGCGCGTGCCCGGGCGGGGAGTGCGACGGAATGTGCGTCGACCACGCGTGGGACCCATGGAACTGCGGCTTCTGCGGGAACACCTGCGGTGCCGGGACGCCGATCTGCTGGCTGGGGTCCTGCCGCGACTGCGAGGGGACCGGGGGCCTGACCTGCGGAGACGAGTGCCCGCGGGTGATCGAGGACGAGTCGAACTGCGGCGGATGCGGCGTCGACTGCACCGACGACGAGTCGTGCGTCGGCGGGACCTGCGTCGGCGGCGAGTGCGGCGACGACTGCGACGACAACAACGTGTGCTGCGACCGTCCCTGGGGCGGCGACGACTCGGGCTGCACGACGCTGGAGTGGGACGGGACGAACTGCGGCGCCTGCGGCAACTGGTGCGCGGGCGGACAGATCTGCGTGCGCGGGACCTGCGTCGGGTCGACCTGCGAGGCGCGCTGCGACTGGGGACAGGTCTGCTGCGACAACGCCTGGGGCGGCGAAGAAGGCTGCACCTCGGTCGAGTGGGATCCCGCGAACTGCGGGAGCTGCGGAGCGGACTGCGCGGACGGAGAAGTCTGCGCCGAGGGAGTCTGTAGCGATCCGTAGCGCTTTCGACCGCAGGTTCGTTCGTTCCCGAGAAACAACAGGAGACAGGAAACCGGCAACGGGCAACAGGCAATTCGAATTGCCCGTTGCCGGTTGCCTGTTTCCTGTCTCCTGTTGCTTTTTCCTTCGAGCGTTACGTCGAGAAGCTCTACACTGCGGAGAACCCCTTGTACCTTCGGATCTCCTCTGCGCGGATAGGCAGTTGGTCGCGCAGGATGTCGAGGAACTTCCCGCCGTCGTACAGTTCGACCTGCGCGGGTGCGCTCGAAGCGGCGCTCTCGGCCTCGCCGGTGAAGCCGGCGGCGGCGATGAAGATGCCCTTGAGTGTTCCGGGCGTGGCGCGGACAGTGTCCGCGAACCCCAGGACGTCCGGCGCGTCGATCTGTCCGTTCACCGTGACCGGCGTCGCGTACAGGAGGATCTTCCCGCCCATCATCGGCTTCGGATCGCGCAGGGTCAGCTCCACGACGCCTCCGGTTCCGACCGAGCTCCAGACGGTCTGAAGGCCGAGGGTCGCGACGAACTCCTTGACGATCTCCGCGAAGTCTTCCACGGGAATCTCCGGGGCATTAACGTCCACGCGTTCGGAGTGCCGCTCGATCGGCGGACCGTACCTGCCGATGAGGAAGATGAGCAGGAAGCCCATCCCGATGGCTCCTATGGCGATGACGAAGATCACGAGTCCCGCGGAGCATAGCCTCCGGGGGGGTACGCGGCGAGGCTTGACGTGCCGTCCTGCCGGGGCTAGCAGGCGTGTGACATGCGCGGACATTGCCTGCTGCGGGGCGCCCTGTTGCCCTGTGCCCTCCTGACCTCCTGCTCCCTCTTTGCCGGGGATCCCGTTGCGCCGCCCCCGGCGCAGAGCTGGGGGACGTTCCACGCGCTCTCGGACTCCGAGACGCCGACGGACTTCGTCGCGTCCGGCTCGCAGGTCTGGGTCGGAACGAGCCGCGGGCTCCTGCGCTACGACGCGGGGGCGGAGGAACCGGGGCGCCTGCGCACGACGGACGGCCTGCCGGCCGACGAGATCCTGGCCCTCGGTGCGAACGCGCGAGAGATCTGGGCCGCGACGCCCGCGGGGCTGGTGATGCTGCGCGGCGGCGAGGTCGTGCCGCACATCTCCGACTATCCCTTCGTCGGACGCATCCGGTCCCTGGCCGTCGAGCAGGACGGGCGCCTGTGGGTCGGCGGGTCGGCAGGCGTCGCGCGGTTCTCCGGGACCGAGTGGACGAAGTGGACGGACCGCTACGACGTCACGCAGATCGTCCCGACGGACGACGACGGGACGTGGATCGCGACGCAGGGAAACGGCATCGCGCGCCTGAAGGACAACATCCTGTACGAGCACGGCGTCTCCGGGGGGTTGCCCGCCGCGTTCATCCGCAACGTCGTCCCGCGGCCGCGGGGCGAGGCGGTCGTCCTCGCGCAGGGCAGCGACGGGACCTCCGTCGGCTACTGGCACGGCGGCCGCTGGTACACGTACACGCTCAAGGGAGACGAGAAGCTCGTCGCGCTGCTCGAGGTGGACGGCCAGCCGACGCTCCTGACCCCGTCGCGGATGCTGACGCTCGTCTTCGACGGGTCGGTCGCCGACGACGCGATGCACCTCGCCCCGACGTCCGTGGGACCGGACGCCGAGCCGCGCCAGTTCCGCGTGAGCCCCGCGCAGCCGAGCGGCGAGCCGGGACCGATGCCCGAGGCGAACCGCTTCCCGGCGCCGATGCGTCCGATCCCCCAGGCGGCCGAGGCGCCGAGCGGGGCGCCCGAGATCGGGTTCACCGCCAAGCCCCTCGCAGTCGGCGCGCCGGTCGTCGCGGCGCGCGGGGCGGGGGAGGGGATCCTGCTGGGCACGGTCGGTCTCGGCGTCATCCGTCTCGAGAGCGACCAGCAGACGAACTACCGCACCCGCGACCTCGTGCTCGTGGACCGCGCATTCACGGTGGCGACCGATGCCCAGGGCTTCTCGTACGTCCTGACGCGCGACGGCCGCGCGGCGCAGTTCGACGGGGAGCGCCTGGCGATCGTCGACGTGACGGACGACCCGACGATGAAGGTCGTCGCGTTCGCGACGGGCGGGCACGGACCGCAGATGAACGCGTTCGCGCTCGCGCACGCGCCGGGTACGACCTGGTGGCGCATCTTCCGGCGCGAGGGCGACCACTGGACGCTGCACGTCGACCGCGAGTTGCAAAGCGCCGACGGCGTGGAGGACGTCACCTTCTTCGGGATCGACCCGGAGGGAGACTTCTGGCTGGGGCTGAAGGTGAAGCTGGCGAACCGGATCCTCGAGCGCGGCGTCGCGGTGATGAGCCCGAACCGGCCCGAGGTCGTCTACCACCACTCCACGGCGACGGCGGAGGTCGACGGCACGGGCGCGAAGAAGATCCCCGACACGCTCTCGTCGGTCGCGTTCGAGCCGGAGGGTGGCGTGTGGTTCGCGTCCCTCGACGGAGCCGTGCGCGTGTCGGCGGAGGAGGTCGTCGTCTACGGCGAGGAGCGCGGCCTGCAAGGCGGCGTCGTCGGGGCGGTCGACATTCTTCCGGGCGGAATCCCGATTGTCGCTACGCACGGCGGGGTCGGGCGGTTCGCGGACGGACGCTGGCAGTTCGAGCGGGACCGCCGCGTCGTCGACCTGCACCCGATCTGTCTCGCGATCGACGGGAACGCGCGGGTCTGGATCGGCTCGAACCACGGCGTCCTCGTCGGGGACGAGGGCAACTGGTCCGGCGTGCGGCAGGCGGACGGCCTTCTGTCCGAAGAGGTGACCGCGATCAAGGTCGACGGCGCGAACCGGATCTGGTTCGTGACCTCGGAGGGCATCTCGTTGCTGACGCAGTAGCGCGCACCGGGTGCGCTCCGGCGCGCACCCGGCGGGCAACGACGTCCACGGCCGTCCCTTTCCGGGGGGGTACGCGGATTGCAGCGCAGCGCTGCATGCGTCCCTGGATTGCCCTCGCCCTCTGCTGTGCCTGCGCCCGCGAATTCGAGGGAGGCGGGGAGGCGGACTCGGATTCGGACACCGACACCGACGTGGCCTCTGACGGCGACTCGGATACCGACACCGACACGGGGCCCGCGCCGTGCGGGTCGGGCAACCGTCCGCTGCCGGATGGGCTCACGGCGCTGCAGCGCGACGACGGCGAGAGCGACTGGAACGTCCACGGGACGACCTGGGAGTACCCTGCCGGCGTATCGATCCCGGCGCAGGCGCTTTGGGAGGCGACCCGCTTCGACCTGCCGCATCCCGCGCGCATCCACGGGTTCTCGGTGTCGTGGTCGAACCTGCCGATTGCGGCGGCGGACTCCGAGCTGGAGGCGGGGCTGTACGGCGACTTCGGGTACAACGGGTTCGATTTCTGGAGGGGGGAAGCGCTTTGGACGGGGACGCGTTGTCTCGAAGACGCGGCGGGCGGGGCGTGGGTGGACTACGTCTTCGAGACGCCGATCGACGTCGCCCAACCCGGGCTCGCATACGTCGCGCACCCGAAGGGGGCGGGCACGGAGGACGCCGTCTTCGCGATGGATCACTCCTACCGCGGCGCGGGGGACTGCGCGGCCTGGAACGACTGCGGGAGCGCGTTGAACCTCCCGGAGGCGGATCCCGACTCGACGTACGACGGCGTGTCGTTTCCGATCCCGTACGACTACCTCGTGCGCTTGCACGTCGAGTACACCGACGAGGCGACGGCAGACGAGATGGCGTTCGAGGCCGTGGGCGACGTTGCCTTCGGCGGGCGCGTCTCCTGGGGAGACTACGATCGCGACGGCTGGGACGACGCGCTTTCGGGGGCACAGCTGTGGCGAAACGGCGGGGACGGGGCGTTCGAGAACGTGACGGGCGCGGCGGGTCTCGACGGCGACGGAGGAGGGGGCGTCTGGGGCGACTACGACAACGACGGCTGCCTCGACCTGTTCGTCTTCCACGAGGGCGCTGCGGGCGTCGACCGTCTGTGGCATGGCGAGTGCGACGGAACTTTCGCGGATGCGACCGCGGCGTCGGGGATCGAGGACATCCAGGACGACGTGAACTGCGACGACGCCCTGGATCCGGAACGGTCGCCCACGCACGCGGCCGCGTGGTTCGACGTCGACGCCGATGGGCTCGTCGACCTCTACATGGCGAACTACGAGTGCGACTTCGACTACTACCGCGACAAGGTCTGGCACAACGACGGGGGCGGCGTCTTCTCCGACTGGTCGGGGACCAGCGGGTTCTCGAACGTGCGGTACGCGTCGCGCGGCGCGTCTCCGATCGACTACGAGCAGGACGGGGACGTCGATCTCCTCGTCAACAGCTACCGGCTGCAACCGAACGTGTTCTACGAGAACCGCGGCGGGTCCGTGGTGGAGCGGGCGGCGGCGCTCGGGCTGGCAGGCGTCGACGAATGGGGGGCGTTCGGCCACACGATCGCGACGGCCTGGGGCGACCTCGACGGAGACGCCGACTTCGACTCGGTGCACGCGAACCTCGCGCACCCGCGCTACTTCCACTTCTCGGACAAGACGCAGGTGCTCCTGCAGCAGGCGGATGGGGCGTTCGAGGACACGACAGGAACCTGGACGGACCCGGGCAGCAGCGGGAGTGGGCTGCGGTACCAGGAGACTCACTCGGTGCCGCTGCTCGCCGACTTCGATCAGGACGGGGCGCTCGACCTCGTGGTCTCCGCGGTCTACCCGGGGCGGCCGACGGACTTCTACTGGGGGGCGGGGGACGGGACGTTCGTGCTCGATTCGTACCGGTCGGGGATCACGACGACGAACGGCTGGGGGATGGCCGCCAGCGACTACGACCACGACGGGGACGTCGACTTCGCGCTCTACGACCTGTGGGAGAACCGGCTCGGCGCGGAGGGCGGGCACTGGCTGGCGGTCCAGGCGATCGGCGACGTGGACTCCAACCGTGCGGCGCTCGGCGCGACCGTCCGTGTCGTCGCGGGTGGACGGACGTTCGTCCGTCACGTCGCGGGCGGCAGCGGCCAGGGCTGCCAGGACTCGCTCTCGCTGCACTTCGGCCTCGGCGACGCCCTGGAAGTGGACCGGATCGAGGTCGACTTCCCCGGCGGCGGGACGGTCCGCTACGAAGGCCCCTTCGGCGTGGACCGCAAGATCTGGGCGATGGAGTCGGGGACGACCGAGGAGGGGTGGTGACTCAGGAACGGTCCGAGAGGGCGTCGTAGCGGAGCCAGCTCGGATCGCCGGGGCGGTAGCGGACGGGGAACCGTGCGCCGACCTGGACCTTGTGGACGCTCGCTTCGCGGCTAGGCACGACGAGCTGGCCGTGGAAGGACCCACCGGATTCGGGCTGCACGTCGACGGCCAGGCTGAAGATCCGGATCGGCGCGCCGCCGGCCTGGCGCGTCCCGACCTCAGCGACGGAGCGCACGAGGGCCGACGCGCGCGGCGCCGAGAGGAACCGCAGGGAGGTCCCGATCCCGCGGGAGATAGCGAGGAGGTTGAACGACGCGAAAGTGGCGAGCACGACGCCGGTCCAGAAGGCGATCCCGTCGGCCGCCGCGGCGAGCCACGCGCCCCCCCCGCACGCGGCGAGCGCCGCGGCGGCGATCAGCCATCCGACCGGGCTGAGCGCCTGGCTCATGATCGCGCGACCAGACACGCTCCGGGCGAGGGCATCCACCGCCTCGACGGCGGACTCGCGCGAGACGCCGCTCGATTCGCAGAGTGCGATCGCCTCTTCCCGCGCCCCGGCCAGGACGCGTTCCCGGACGCGCGCCATCACGTCCTGCACGACCGTTCCCTCGACCGTGGCCTGGGCGGGTCCGGTCGGCGTGTGCGAGACGCGCACGAGGGCGCCGCAGTAGAGGCAGGGCCACAGATCGCCGGCGGCCCCATTCGACGAGCCGGCCGAGAGCACGGCCCCGCAGTTCGGGCATTCGAGGATCGAGACTTCGTGCGCGCTCACTTCCAGTCCACGCGCGCGACGCGGACGGGCGCCGAGATCCCGCGCAGCGAGACCGATCGCTCGTCCGAGAGGGGCGCGGGGAGCGCTACGCCGAGCGTGGTCTCCACGCTGACGACGATCTCGCCGCCCTCCGCGAGGGCGGCGATCCGCGCAGCCTCGTGGACGCCCACCCCGTGCCAGTCCCCGTCCTGCCGGGAAGCTTCGGTCGCGTGCAGGCCGATGCGGACGGAGGGAGCGAAACCGTGGGCCCGGCGATGCGCGGCGAGCCTGCGCTGGATCCCGATCGCGCAGGCGATGGCGTCCGCGGCGGTCTCGAAGGCGACGTGGAAGCCGTCCCCGGTGTGTTTGATCTCCTCGCCGTGGTGCTCGGCGAAGCACGAGCGCAACGCCTCGTCGTGCCAGCGGATGAGATCGCCCCAGGCGACGTCCCCGATTGCCTCGACGAGGTTCGTCGACTTGACGATGTCCGTGAACATGAAGGTACGGGCCGCTCTCGCGGGTGCCTCCGCCTCGGCACGCCGGACGAGATCGCTCGACGCGCGCTCCTCGTCCAGGACCGCGCCGATGCGAGCGAACGTCTCGCGGGCTGCCTCGATCTCCGCGCGCGCAGCCTCGTCGTCCCCCTGCGCCCGATAGGCGCGCGCGAGGACGAGTCGCGCGCGGGAAACCTCGTAGGGCAGATCGAGGGGACTCCAGATCTGCAGCCCTTCGCGCAAGAGCGAGATCGCAAGGGCGGCGTCCTTCTCGGCGAGGCGCAGCCCGCCCCTTCCCACGCGCGCGGCCCCCTGCAGCGCGGGACTCCCGAAGGTCTGGGCGGAGTCTTCGAGCTCCTCGGAGGCGGCTCGCGCGGCCGGCAGATCTCCGGCGGCGATCGCGATCTCGATCGCCGCGGGCAGCAGGCGCGTGCGGCCGAGACGATCCTTGCGCTCGGACAGCGTACGGGCGATGGACGCGCAGGCGGCGGCGGCCTTCCCCTGCGCGAGGAGGAGCAGGCTCCTTCCCGGCTCCGGATCCCGCCCCATCGCATGCGCCTGCTTGAAGGCCGCGGCGGCGCCCTCGAGGTCGCCCATCCTCAGCCTGATTTCGCCGACCTCGTAGTGGGCGCTGGCGGACGCGTGAAACACCTCGTGCTCGGCGAGTTCCTCGGCCGCGCGGGTCGCTTCGCCCAGCGCCTCGGTGAGCGCCCCTCGCAGCCGGACGATCTCGGCGCGGTGAACACGGCACAACCCCGGGAAGCCTCCCAGGCTCTTTCGCGCGCACCAGCGCCGAGCGGCCTCCGTCCACTCGCTGGCGCGGCCGAAGTCGGACAGGCCGGCGCACGCGTCGATCGTGGCGCAGTAGATGACGCCCGTCGCCATGGGCGACACGTCCCCCGCGACGACCGCGACCATCGCCTCGTCGAGGAGAGCGCGGCCCTCCGCGACCCGGCCTTGCAGGATGAGCACGCGCCCCTTGCGGTTCAGCGCGAGCGCGATGAGCTCGCGGTCCGAGAACCGCGTGCCCAGGTCGAGCGCGCGCTCGGCATGTCGCAGGGCCTTTTCGAGGTCCGCCGCCTGCTGGGCGCGCAGCGATCGAGAGAACTCGAGCGCCCCCTGCTCGACGCAGTCGGGCCCGCCGTCGAGCAGGCGCTCGGCCTTCGCGAACCAGCCCGCGGCCATCGCGTGCTCCAGACGCCCGACATGCATCCGTGCGAGATCCATCGCGGCGACGGCCGCGCGTCTGGAGTTGCCGGCCTCCGACCAGATCGAGAAGGCGCGCTGGAGGAGATCCCCGTGGAGCC
>Ga0247727_10002816_pt1 | contig 39186 bp, 33 predicted proteins | sample WisWelCaveWW1625_FD_202498 | JGI IMG/M metagenome (GOLD analysis project Ga0247727, IMG submission 202498) | Biofilm microbial communities from Wishing Well Cave, Virginia, United States - WW16-25 | ecosystem: Environmental > Aquatic > Deep subsurface > Groundwater > Cave microbial mat | place... | reverse complement strand
CGAAAACATTTTATCCTTGATCGCATGCTGCAGTTTTTGCGTCGTGCCCTCGAAGCCATTTATGGTGTGATCTCAATGGTTGAGTGCTCCAACATAAAACTTGCCAAACTGTGATCTACTGAGTCTCATTGGCTGAATTAGGTCGCGGGGCGCTTGAGTGCGGCAATTTCAGCCTCCAGATCGCGGAGCTTTTGCGCCAGCTCATCAATGCGCTGGTCGTAATCGGCACGTTGCCGTTGCACCAATCCCGCAAGCTCTTCCTGCCTGCGATTGTGCGCACGCTGCTCCCTTTCTAAAACACCGAACTCCTCGCCCAACTCTTCTTTCTCTTTGATCAGCTTGTCGAAGTGCTTCTTGCCGATGGGCCGATCTTGGCGCGCAATCCCAAACGCGACGCCAATCCCGATAAGTGCCGAGAGCACACCGGCGAGCACATTGAATTCTATTGTCATGTAATGCCGAGAATAGACGAGGGGTTAATTCGTCGCCTTGTTCAACTCTTCCATCCGCTGAATGGAAAATTTGAGGGTTTCTTCTTTGGAATGCGGTTTTGTTCGTTCCGGTTCCGTCATTCTATCTCAAGCCGCCGCCTCCGCGATGGGCTCGAGCATTGCCGGGGCGTTCGCGGCTTCAACTTCGACTTTGCCAAAGTGTTTTATCTCCCTCAACAAAATCACACCACCGATCATCGCGCCCACCATTGTCGTTACGAAACGCCAGAGCAGGGCATAAATCAAGAGCATCTGCGGCGGCAGCACTTTGCTCATGAGCCAAACCGAGGAAAGCTCGGCCACGCCGGAAGCGCCGGGCGTGGGCGCATAATAAATCATGAAGAGTTGGATGACCTGCAAGCCGATAAAAATCCCAAACGGAACTTCCTGCCCCAAAGCCCGCGCGATAACATAGCCCATGAGATATTTATTCGTGAACAACACTTGCGTGGCCAGCACGGTGACGAGCAATAGCCACTTGCGTTGGCGCAGAATCAAACGAAAAGCCTCACGAAAGCGTTGCGTTTCCCGCGTGAGTGTTTCCAGCAAGCGTTCGTGCAAAGCCAGAAATTTTTGTGACCGTATTGGCAACAGATTGAGCAGAGGCCGGAGCAGCCCCAAGGCCGTTTGAGGGAAGAGGAGCAAGCCGAGCAACGCAGCGACGATACTGCCAATGACCCAAAAGCTGAGGTGTAAAAGCGCCGTGAAATTTTCACCGAACAAATCAGAAGGCAGCAGCAGAGCGGCGGCAATGGTGGAGGCCATAAAAAAAATCAGCGTCGCGGCGAGATTGACGATGGATATGAGCATGACCTCGGAGAGCTTCGCGCCGTAGCGCCAGAGCATATAAATCTGCGCCGGGCCGCCGCCGGTTTGAAACGGCGTGACTGCGCCCAAAAAAATATTCGCCCAATTGGAGCGCATGCACTGCCATAACGATATGCGAGGTAAAATTTTCCCATCAAAAAAAAGCGCGTAGCGCCACCCGCCTAGAATGAAATCAATCGCCAGCAAAGGGAGCAAGCAAAAAACGAACGGCCACTGTAAATCGCGCAACAAATCTTCGAACCCGATCGGTCTCTTCCACACGAGACCCAGAATGGCGCCGAGGCCGGAGAACACAATGAAACCTTGCACGCCTCTTCGAATGGCTTTGGCAGAAGGCAGTATATTCGCTTCAGCAGAGCGGTTGTCCATCGGTGTTTTCCAAAGTCGGTTTGCCGGACCATTTCAGGACGGTGTTGAACACGTCGGTGGTGCGCGCCGGGCGCTCGTCCCATCCCGTTTGATTATAGAGCAGTGGTACCATCATATGCTCGCGGTGCAGAGAGCCGTGTGAAGAATGATGCTCGGGCCATTCATAAGCTTCGCGCAAATCGCAGCCGATTTTTGAGGACACCACTAAATCTCCCGTGCGACCGCTAGCAAATAACTGCTCGATTTGCTCCAAAGCATCGGGATAGTCGGAATGAAAAGTCTCAGCCAGCGCTTCTTGCAAATTCATCGGCGAGGCAAGCTCGCCCAGTCCGAACGGATCGCCGGTACGAGGATGATACGTCAAGCCTAGCGCATGTCGAATGATCGTCGCTCGTCCCCGCGCCGAAACGATTTCATACGAGTGCCCATCTCCGCGCCAAGCCACGAAATCGACTTCTTCACGCTGCAACAATTCTTCCCACACCGAACCGAGCGCGTGCGGAAGCTCATCACCTTGCAGCGCAACGCCGCTTTTGCCGTTGAGGCAATAAACGTGTCCCATGGCGTTGCCGGAAATCATCACCGAGGCCGCGGGATTTTTTTTCCACACGAGCGGATAAAACAGCGTTTTCATTCCGCGGTTTTGGAGGAACATCGCCAAGTCAAAGTGCCGGTGCGTGGCTGAAAGCCCGTGATCGGAAGTGAGGAGCAGCAACGTGTCATCCCATCGTCCTGAGCTTTTGAGTTTTTCCACCACTTGCCCGACGCTGAAATCAACAAAGCGATAAGCAGTCAAGACTTCTTCGTGGCGCGGGTGCGTGAGGTGCGAATAAGCATCGACGCCGGGAAAGACAACGAAGATGAACTCCGGCTCTTCTTCCAGGCCGCGCAGGAGGTATTTGTGCGCGGCATGATCGACCGGCCGCCATTGGTGCGTGAAGTGTGCGCGGGAATACAACGGCAATTTCACTGCGCGGGTGAGATCGCGATGCTTCGGCAACCCGCGTGTGATCATCGAATAAACGTTGAAGGAGCGCGGAAGGATTTCGTGCAAGCTCGGATGATCTTTAGAGAGGTCATCATTGAGCCACGGCGCTTCATATCCCATATAACTGCGAAAGCTGTTGCGGCCCCAACGCTTGCGGTGAAATTCTGCTTTATCCAGCCAACGCATACCGGGGAGATTGGCCGTGCCGGGAAAACATCCCATGAGAAAAGGCAAATAAGCCGGGCCCGTGGTGGAGGGAAAGCACGAAGTCGCCGCGCGAAACGTGCCGGGCGCAAAGATTTCTTTTCGAATATTCGGCAGATCGCCCGACTCGAGCAATTCCAACATCACGTCCGGGCGCGCGCCGTCGACGAGGTAAATAATGACGAGAGGTTTTCTAAAAGGCATGGAGAATTGTTGGTCTGGTGAGGGGCCTTCGCATCGCCGTTTGGAATCGTTTTCGAGGGGAAGAATAAAACAAAACTCGAGGCCAAGCGCAACATCTGTTTGCAGTACCGGAAAATCCTTGTGAAGGCTGCGGACCTCCACAAGGATTTTTCCGGTGAGGTGAGTGCGACGCCTTATCGCAGCAACAGCATGCGCTTCCAGTTTACAAAGCTGCCTGCTTGCAAACGGTAGATATAAACGCCGCTGGGCAAGTGTTCGGCCTGAAAGACCGCGTGATGCTCGCCCGCAGGTTTGATTTCATCGATCAGAGTCGCGACTTCGCGCCCGGAAAGATCGTAAACTTTCAAAGTCACCGGCGCGCGCGGAAAGCGAATAGGGAATAGTCGAATTAGAACTTTTAGCAATGTCTACTGTCTCTTCTTGGCCCTTAGCGAACTTGATATTCAAGGCTTTCATGTGATAATTCAAAGCTTCGCGATTTTTCCCTGTCCAACCAAGAGCATCGCACCGTTGTTGTGCGCAACGCTTCAAACCAGTGGAGTGTCAAACTTTAGTTTGACGAGGCACTAGGCCCGCTTCTCTACGTACAACGTTTCCGCTTTGCACTCGTCATTTTCAATGCGAAGCAAGATTTCGGACGCACCCGCGCTCCCTCAACCAATACGCGAAGCGTTGTCAATGCTCGAACAATCCAGCGCTCCAAAAATTCAATACTCCACCAATCCAATGCTTCATCAATCCAACACTCCATTGCTGCAACAGCCAAAGGTTTCTGAATCACTCAATCTACAGGAGGATGCCAATTGAAACGACGTGATTTTATGCGCATATCCGGCGTGGGTATGGGCGCGATGATGGTCCCGCTGATGGGATCACCCGTTTCCATTTTCGGAGCGGTGACGCCCGTGCCCAATGGCGACAAGAAGAAGCTCGCCGATATTGCGCTCAATGCCGCGCGCTCCAAAGGCGCAACCTATGCCGACGTTCGCATCGGCCGCTATCTCAATCAATTCATCATCACGCGCGAAGACAAAGTGCAGAACATCGTGAACACGGAGTCGTATGGCGTGGGCATTCGCGTGCTCGCGAACGGCACATGGGGCTTTGCGGCGACCAGCGATGTGACTGCCGATAAGATTGCGAAAGCTGCCGAGCAGGCGGTCGCGATTGCGAAAGCCAATTCCGTTTTGCAAACTGAGCCGGTGCAACTCGCGCCGGAAAAGGGTCACGGCGAAGTTTCATGGCGCACGCCGATTGAGAAGAACGCGTTCGAAGTGCCGATCTCCGAAAAAGTTGATTTGCTCATGGCAGCCAACGCCGCGGCGATGAAGAACGGGGCGAATTATATCAACACGTTTCTCTTTTTGGTGAATGAGCAAAAGTATTTCGCATCGACCGACGGCTCGTATATCGATCAAGACATTCATCGCATTTGGCCGAACTTCACGGTGACGGCGATTGATCCTGAAAAAGGAAAGTTTCAAACGCGCGATGCGTTGAGCGCGCCGATGGGCATGGGTTGGGAATATCTCGATGCGCGTGCTTCGAGCAAAGTGACGGGCGTGACCACGCGCTACGGCAATCATTATGACATCATCGAAGATGCAACTTTGGCCGTGAAACAAGCGCGCGAAAAGCACACGGCGAAAACCGTGGAGCCGGGCAAATATGATCTCGTGCTCGATCCTTCGCACTTGTGGCTCACCATTCACGAATCCGTCGGGCATCCACTCGAACTGGATCGCGTGCTCGGTTACGAAGCGAACTATGCGGGCACCAGCTTCGCGACGCTCGATAAGTGGAAATCGAAATCGTTCAAATATGGCGCGCCGATTGTGAATCTCTTTGCCGATAAAGTGCAAACCGGTTCATTAGGCGCGACCGGCTATGACGACGAAGGCGTGAAGTGCAAACGCTGGGACTTGGTGAAAGAGGGCGTGCTCGTGAGCTATCAAGCCATTCGCGATCAAGCGCACATCCTCGGCGAGAAAGAATCGCATGGCTGCTGCTATGCGGATAATTGGAGCTCGGTGCAATTTCAGCGCATGCCGAACGTTTCGCTCGCTTCGGGCAAAGAGCGGCTCTCCGTTGAAGAGATGATCAAAGGCGTGGAGAAGGGTATTTATATCGTCGGCGACGGCTCGTTCTCCATCGATCAACAACGCTACAATTTTCAATTCGGCGGCCAGTTGTTTTATGAGATCAAAAACGGCGAGCTTGCGGGCATGCTGCGCGACGTGGCGTATCAATCCAACACGCAAGAGTTTTGGAACTCGTGCGCGCAGATTTGCGACGACCGCGACTATCGCCTCGGCGGCTCGTTCTTCGACGGCAAAGGTGAACCGGGCCAAATCAGCTCGGTCTCGCACGGCAGCTCCACCACGCGTTTCAACGGCGTGAATGTGATCAATACTGAGAGGAAGATTTAGTTGATCGTAGATTGTGGATAGTGGATTGTTGATGGTGAGCGAGAAATTGAGGATTGAAGATAGACTATCGAGGATCGAAGCGCGAACATCCAAAATCCAGGATCAAGTATCCAGCTACCAGCATCCAACAACCAGCAACCAAACTCATATGAGGTTGAAAATAAAATGGCCCTCTTAACCCAAGACCAAGCTCGCGACATTTTGAAAAAAGTCATGAGCTATTCGAAAGCGGAAGAATGCGAAGCCAATTTGAACGGCAGCGTTGGCGGCAATCTTCGTTATGCGCGCAATACCGTGACCACGAGCGGCGTGCAGAACGACACAACACTTGTGGTGCAATCGAGCTACGGCAAGAAAACCGGCACCACCACGATCAATGAATTTGACGACACTTCTTTGGAAAAGGCCGTGCGCCGGTCCGAAGAGCTTGCCAAGCTTGCGCCGGAAAATCCCGAGTACATGAATATGTTGGAGCAGCAAACGTACTCCACTGCGAAAGCCTATTTCGAGAGCACGGCGAACATCACGCCGGAGTATCGCGCGCAAGCCGCAGCGAGCAGCATCAAGCCGTGCCGCGCGAAGAATCTCACGGCAGCCGGGTTTTTGCAGAACGGCGTGAGCTTTCAAGCCATGATCAACACCAAAGGCTTGTTCGCGTATCATCCCCAAACCGACGTGAATTTTTCCGTGACCGTGCGCTCGAACGACGGCACCGGCTCCGGCTATGTGACGCGCGATTATAACGACGCCGCGAAGCTCGATGCCGCAGCGGCTTCGCAAATTGCATTGGAGAAAGCCGAAGGCTCGCGCAACCCGGTTGCGATCGAGCCGGGCAAATATACCGTCATTCTCGAGCCTGCGGCATCGATTGATTTATTGCAGACGATGTTCTTCAGCATGGATGCGCGCCAAGCCGATGAAGGCCGCAGTTTTCTCGCGAAACCCGGCGGCGGCACCAAGCTCGGCGAAAAGATCGTCGATGAGCGCATCACGATTTATTCCGACCCGACACATGCCGAAGTGCCGAACGCGACGTGGAGCGGCGACGGTCGTGCGCGCGAGCGCACCGTGTGGATTGAAAAAGGCGTGGTGAAGAATCTCTACTACTCGCGTTTTTGGGCGCACAAAAAAGGCGTGAAGGCGATTCCGTTTCCCGCGAACGGCGTTATGGAAGGCGGCGTCGCAACCGTCGCCGACATGGTGCGCGACACGAAGAAGGGCGTGCTCGTGAGCCGCACGTGGTACATTCGCATGGTCGATCCGCAAACGCTGCTGCTCACCGGCTTGACGCGCGATGGTTTGTTTTACGTCGAGAACGGCAAAGTCAAACATGCCATCAAAAATTTCCGTTTCAATGAAAGCCCGGTGATCATGCTCAACAATCTCGAAGCGTTGGGCAAGCCCGAGCGCATCAACGGCAATTTGATTCCGCCGATGCTGATTCGCGACTTCACGTTCACGAGTTTGTCGGAAGCGGTGTGAGGGCAAGGAGCCAAAAAGGATAAAGAGCCAAGCAGCCAATGAGGCGAAGCGGGCGTTTTCACTGTAATGGCTTTGCTAGCGAACGCAGAGAAGCACAGATTGGCGTTGATTGAAGCTGCGCGTTTATATAAATCTGAGTTGCTCTGCGTTCGGATTTTTGCTTATCTTGAGGATGACTTAATGAAAAGGAGAATATCATGCAAAAGAGATTAACCATTACCCTGGATGAAAAAGTCTATTGGGGCTTGCAAGAGATTGTCGGACGACGGCGTATTAGCCAGTTCATAGAGGATTTGGTGCGTCCTCATCTCTTGCGCCGTGATTTAGAAACAGGCTACAGAGAAATGGCCCAGGACGAAGCACGTGAGAAGGAAGCATTGGAATGGACGGAAGCTCTGGTTGGAGACGTTAGCGATGAGTCGCGGTGAAGTCTGGTGGGTAAATTTTGAACCCTCTGTCGGAGGCGAAATCCAAAAACAAAGACCGGCAGTGATTATCAGCAATGATAACGCTAATCGGTCTTTGAATCGGCTTCAAGTGGTTCCACTTACCACCAATGTTAGTCGTTTATATCCTGGCGAAGCCTACGTCACTTTGAATGAAAAGCAAAGTAAGGCCATGGCCGATCAGCTCACTACTGTGAGCAAAGTGCGTTTGATGAATTTCGTCGGCAAATTATCAACGCGAGACCTGCGGCAGGTAGAACATGCGGTGAAGGTGCAGCTTGGGTTATAAACCAAATTCGATTCATCTAGACGCTCATCTTCGCCGCCCGGATTTCTTTTTCACCCGCCTGCAATACGCTTCCGGCGATTGGGACGTTGATCAGCGCATGCCTGCCAACCTGCTCAATTCGCTGGTGGAATACACCACCATCGAGATCGACACGGAAGAGAAAATCATTCCTCTGAGCGACCCCGAAGTTTTGCACTCGCCGTTTTGTTATCTCTCCGGCCACAAACTCGTGCAATTCACGAACAAAGAGCGCGATAACTTTGAAAGATACGTGCGCAACGGCGGCTTCGTGTTTGTGGATGATTGCAATCACGACATCGACGGCTTGTTTGCGAAGTCATTTGAAGCGCAAATAGATGCGATCTTCGGAGCGGATGCGCTCAAAAAAATTCCAAACGATCACGAATTGTATCGCAGTTTTTTTGAATTTGAAAAAGGCCCGCCCACGACTTCCATCGAGTTGAACGGCTGGGGCGACGATCTCGTGCATGATTATCTCAAAGTCATCGAAATAGACAAGCGCGTCGCCGTGCTCTACAGCAACAAAGACTACGGCTGTGAGTGGGATTATGATTTTCGCAACAAACGCTGGCTGGCGGAAGACAACACCAAGTTCGGCGTGAATATCGTCATGTATGCGATGACGGCGTGAACTTAAAACTTTTCCCGTTCATAAGCCTTCCTATCAAACTGTCATTCTGGAAGAACCTTCCCTCGCTCTCGGAACGTCTCTCAAAAACTGGGTGTGTATCGAGCACTAGGGAAGGTTCTTCCAGAATGACAGTGTGAGGAATTAAACTTTTCCAACAAGAGAATAAAATGACTGAACTCCAAGTTCACGAACTGTTGCGCAAGCTCTCGGCGCTGAAAAAAGAAATTCAGAAAGTCATCGTCGGGCAAGAGCGCACGCTCGACGAGTTGTTGACGGCATTCGTCGCGGGCGGCCATTGCCTGCTCGAAGGCGTGCCGGGCTTGGCGAAAACGTTGATGATCCGCACGTTGGCCGAGGCCGTGCATCTCACTTTTCGCCGCATTCAATTCACGCCCGATCTCATGCCCACGGACATCGTGGGCACGGAGATTCTCGAAGAAGATCACGCCACGGGCAAACGCTTTTTCAAATTCAATCAAGGCCCGGTGTTCGCGAACATCGTGCTGGCCGACGAGATCAATCGCACGCCGCCGAAAACGCAAGCGGCATTGCTCGAAGCCATGCAGGAATTTGCGGTCACATATGGCGGCACGACCTATCCACTGAGCCGGCCTTTCTTCGTGCTCGCCACACAGAATCCCATCGAACAAGCGGGAACCTATCCGTTGCCCGAAGCGCAATTGGATCGCTTCTTATTGTACATCAAAATTGAATACCCCCGAGAGCAAGAGGAGTTCGATATTCTCGCCACGACCACGACAAGCAAGAAAGCGAGCGCGCAGCCGGTGATGACCACCGAAGAGATTCTTACGGCGCAAACGCTCGCGCGCGAAGTGATGATCAATAATGATTTGATTGATTACGTGAATCGTTTGGTGAGGGCCACGCGGCCTACGGATACGCCGGTCGCGTATGTGAAGGAATGGGTAAGATGGGGCGCCGGCCCCCGCGCCGGTCAAGCCATGATTCTTACCGCCAAAGCGCGCTCATTATTGCAAGGAAGATTTGCCGTGACGTTGGAGGATTTGCAGGCGATGGCCGCGCCGGTGTTGCGGCATCGCGTGTTGATCAATTTCAAAGGGGAGACCGAGCGGATTACTTCGGAAGAGGTGACGCGTGAGCTGCTGCAAAAAATTCCCGCGCCGCGCAGCCCGTTGTTGTGATCGTGGATAGTGGGTCGTTGATGGTGAATCGAACTTTTCAAGCTTTCTTTCACACTACCTACAATCCACGATCTACTATCCACGACTTACGCTCGCGAAACTCACTACGCTTTCTTCTTCGCGTTGTATTCCTGCAAGATCGCGGCGACCATGCGCTTCAGCTCTTCGGAGTCTTGAAAGCGCAAATCCACCTTCAAAAACTCCATGGCCCATTTGTTTTGTATCTTGTACAGCGTGACCAACGCAAGCTTTTTCACGCGCTCGTCTTTGTGATTGCGATAGACGTGCATGACGTTGTAAACCGCGTCATTGATGTCCAGCTTGTCCGCATGCTTGATGAAGAAATCCATCGCCGATTGCCGCAGGCCGTCATTCTCCGAAGCGAGCGAGCGCACCAAATTCTTGCTGACCAATTTCCAATTGACTTCTCGCTCTTGCGCCGAGCTGTTGTTCCAAGCCAATAGCGCGATACCGAGAGCCGCGCACGCCAAAAGCTTCATGCCCGATTTCATGTTTCACCTCTGTGCTAAAACGGTTCGTAGTTGTTGCGGATCGCATGTGTAGTCGAACGTTTTGTGCCGGTCTGCAAAACGCGACACTCTACGACCTCGCCCATGAATTTGATGGCGCACTCTTACGGGCGCATGTTGCGCAAGGTTTCAAAAGCGCGCGTACTTGAAAATTTTTTAACCGTTCGGAAGATTGTCTGTAACCTTTTCGCCGGCGTCATGGTCTTATTCAAACCTTGATGAACACCTTACACGTTAAACTTTACACGCGGCCGTCATGACTGTCTCCACTTATCGCTTCATCGACCCGCACATCCTCGCGGCGATCTCGGACCTGCAACTCTTGGCCAAGACCGTGGTCGACGGGTTCATGCTCGGCGCGCATCAAAGTCCGCTCTCGGGCGTGGGCTTGGAATTCAATCAATATCGCAGCTACCAGCCCGGCGATGATTTGCGGCGCGTGGATTGGAAAATGTACGCGCGCTCCGACCGTTATTACGTGCGCGAGGCCGAAGTCGAAACCAGCATCACCGTGCGTTTCATTCTCGACGCCAGCGCTTCGATGGCGCACGCGGAGAGCGGCTTGCAGAAGTTCGACTATGCGCGCTTTCTCGTGGCTTCTCTCGGCTATCTCGCGCATCAACAAGGCGAGGCGATTGGTTTAGAAACCTTGAACGATATCGCTCCCTCACATCTTGCGCCCAAGCGCGAGCCGCAGCAACTGCATCGTTTCTTGCACGAATTGGAAAAGCTCGAGCCGCGCGGCGCGTGGCCGAAGCTGCAGCAATGGCAGCGCGTGCTCGAAACCGTGCAACGCCGCGAATTGATCGTGGTGGTCAGCGATCTGCACGAATACGACAAAGAAATCACGCTCGCTTTATCCAAGCTGCGCGCGCTCAAAAACGAAGCGCTGCTCTTTCAACTTTTGGGCAGGAATGAAATCGATTTTCGACATGAAGGCTATGTCACTTTCGAGGACCTCGAAACCGGCCAAACTTTTCCCGTTGATAGCGCGCTTGCGCGCAAAGATTATGTTGCAGCCGTGCAGAGCAACTTGCAGCAGCTCAAAAGAGATTTGCGCGACCTGAATATTGCTTACGAACTTTTTACTCTCGATCAACCGTTGGACTTTGCGCTGCGCCGTTATTTGACGCAACGCATGAAGTTGAATTAGTAAAAGCGGGTCAAGCCGCAACCAAAACTTTACTAAACTTTTCAAGTTTAGTAAAGTTTTTTGCTCTTTTAGCAAAGAGTTTATTTGTAATCGTAGAGCGCACACCAGATGGCGCTTTCTCACCGATTTGGAATTATCTCCCTCGCGCCTTATCTTTCTCAACACTTGAACACTCGCGGGCTTCCGCAAGTCATGTGATAAAGTCCGCGCTACTCAAAAGCAATTTGCCCTCTCATGCTGCAGCTTCTCTCCCCGCTCTCGCTCTTCGCGCTTGCGGCCTTGCTCGCGCCGATCGTGATTCATTTGCTGAGCCGCAAATCCGGCAAACGCATCAAAGTCGGGAGCATAAAATTTCTCGTTCATTCGGAAAGCCGCAGTCTCAAAAGTTTGAAGCTGAACGAGCTTGCGCTGTTGCTGCTCCGTTGCGCGCTGCTGGCATTGCTGGCTTTGCTGCTCGCGCAGCCGCAATGGCTCGGCGCATCTCGCACATCGGAATCGCGCGGCTGGGTGTTGGTCGCGCCGGAGTTGTATCGAATCCGCGAGGTTGCTCTGCAACGGAAGCTGGATACTCTCGCAGCAGCAGGGCATGAGTTGCGCGCATTCGCTTCAGACTTTCCTTTTTTGAATGCCGACACAGCACATGGCCCTCGCGAGAACTATTGGTCATTGCTGCGTGAATTAGAAACGCGCGTTCCGCCCAACATGCCCGTGTGGATTTTTTCTTCCGATGAGCTTCGTAATTTTCGCGGCGCGCGTCCAGCTTCGAGTTTGAATATCGTTTGGCAAAATTATTCGGCTGCAGAGCCGAATCAATGGATTCATTCGGCGAAGCATTTGAATGCCGATAGCGTGCAACTACTCGTCGGATGGAGCGGCGCGCAGCGAACGAGGTTTGCGCGCTACACGCTGCCGGCGCCCTCGCGACCAACGATCTTCGCAGAAGGCGCGTTGCCGCCGGTTGAAATCATTCTGCAAAAAAACGGGCACATATTACGATTGGCGCAACGTGACGCGCGCCCTGCTGACGATAGCATCTTCGTGCGCCAACCAGCCGCCCTAAAAACGATCACGATTTATTTTGATAAACCCCGCGAAGAAGACGCGCGTTACCTGCAAGCGGCATTGGCCGCTGTCTCGGGCTTTGCTGCGGCCTCGTGGCAAATCCGATCTGAAATGATCGCGGGCAATGGCGCTCATGTTGATCAAAGCGCATTCCTCTTTTGGTTGGCCGAACAACCCGCGCCGAAAAAGTTCTTCGACGCTATTGCGAACGGAGCCGCGCTTTTCACCGATGCCGGTGCGCGGCCGTATCAAACCGTTGTCAGCGAGATTGTGACGAGCGTCTCCCTTTCACAAACGCCGCGCTTGTGGTGCAGAGTTTCGCAAAGCGGTTCCGGCCTCGTGTTGTGGCGGGATGGTTGGGGCGAGGCTTTATTGCAAGCCGAACGCATTGGCATGGGTTGGCGCTATCAGTTTCACAGCCGTTTTCATTCGCAATGGAATGAGTTGGTTTTGCATCCCGCCTTTCCGGAACTACTGCTGCAGCTCGTCGAACCGCGCGATGATACTACTCCTGCGCTTCCTTCCGAACGACGACAGTTGAGCGCCGCGCAAATTCTGCCGCAAAAAAAATCTGTTGAGGCGCATGCCGACAAGCCTGCGCATGCTACCGACTTGCGCTTCCCATTGTGGTTGCTCGCCGCTTTGATATTCGCATGGGAGCGTTGGCTCTCGGAGAGGCGGAGCGCATGACGCACGAGCAAGCTACGAAGTGGCTGCAAACGCTCGCGCAGCATTGGCGCATGCGCGTTTATTTCAGCCTCGCGTTGAAAGCGCTCGGCATAACTCTGCTCGCGAGCGCTGCCCTCGCGCATTGGGCCACCTCACATTATGCGCTCGCCACTGCGCTCTGCTTCGTTATATTTATGTTGAGCTTTTTAACGGGATGGTTCGCGCGACGCCGCAAACGCATTGACGCGCATTTGATCGCGCGGCATCTCGATCTCGCCGTGCCGCAATGCGAAGAAAGCTGCGCGTTGCTGCTCAAATCCGAAACGGCTTTGACGTTCCTCGAGAAATTGCAACGCGAGCGTTTGTTGCGCGCGCTCGAACGATGGCGCGGTGAAGTGCAATGGCCGTCTGCGTTGCTTCGCGGAGCAGGGTTATTCTTAGCGGCGTGTGCCGTGCTCGCAATTTTGCTCAATCTCGGATTGGCCGCGTTGCGCAAGCACGAAGCGCGCACAGTTCCTGCTTTTGTTTCAGCTTCGACTGCCTCGCACGCGCAGAGCAACGCCATTGCGCGCGTCGCGCTCATTGCGGTTGAGATTGAGATCACTCCCCCGGCATATACCAACCAGCCGCAACGCGTGGTTTCGGACTTCAACTTGCGCGTCGAAGAAAATGCGCGCCTCGCGTGGCATCTCGGCTTCAATCGCGCTCTTGCAAACGGCATTCTGCTGCTGAACGCCAAAGATACGTTGCATCTGCAACCCGAAGGCGAATCAAAGTATGCCGCGCACATGCATGCGCTGGAAAACTCCTTCTATCAATTTTTATTTGCCGGAGAGAAGCAGGAAACGCAAGCTTCGCATTATTTTCGTCTCGAAGTCCTCGCCGATGAAGCGCCGAGGGTTTCCGTCACTGTTCCGCCGCCGCGCACGGTGATCATGCCCGGACAACCGCCGCGTGTGAATATGCAAGCCGAAATTGAGGATGATTACGGCCTCGCGCACGTCGAAGCCTTCGCCACGTTAGCGCGCGGCACGGGCGAGGCCGTGCGCTTTCGCGAAGCGCAATTGCATTTTGAAAAGATCGACAAAGTCTCGGCGCGGCAATGGCAATTGCAAAGCGTCCTCGATCTCGCGCAACTCGGCATGGCCCCGGGTGATGAGTTGTATTTTTTCATCGAAGCCCGCGACAATCGCGAGCCGGCCGCGAATCGCAGCCGCTCGGAAACGTTCTTCATTGTTTGGCAGGATACTGCGAGCGCAATGATTGTGGAGAGCGCGAGTTTGATGATCAACCCGCTGCCGGAATATTTTCGCAGCCAGCGCCTAATCATCATCGACACGGAGAAGTTGCTGCAAGATCGTCCGCGCATTAGTGTGGCGGAATTTCAAAAGCGCTCGCAAAATCTCGGGTTCGATCAGCAAGCTTTGCGCATGCGCTACAGTGAGTTTTTAGGGGAGGAAAGAGAAGAAGGCGGCGCGCCGGAGCCGGAGCATGAAGGCGAGGTGATCGACAAAAGCGCGGCGGACACCAAAGCTTCCGCGGTCGAAAAAATCATCGAGGAGTTCGAGCACCAACACGACACCGAAGAGAACGCCACGTTGTTTGCGCCTTCGGTCAAGTCCATGCTCCAAGCCGCGTTGGGAGAAATGTGGAACGCCGAGCTGCGCTTGCGCACGAATCGCCCCGAAACCGCTTTGCCGTATGAATACCGCGCGCTGGCGTTATTGAAAAGCGTGCAGCAGCATTCGCGGGTTTACGTGCAGCGCGTCGGGTTCGAAGCCACGCCTATCAAGGTGGAAGAAAAAAGACTGACTGGCGAGCTCGAAAAAATTTCCAACCGCACGGCGCAACGCAACGCGCCGCGCGATTCCACTTTGCAACACGCGCGCGCCGGGCTCTCCATATTACGCCAAACGGAACGCGCGCAAGCCGCGCCCACGCCCGGAGAACTCGCGACGCTCGAACAAGCGGGCGGAGAGTTGGCTCGCGCTGCGCTCAAAAATCCCGCAAAAGATTTGCGCGCGTTGCAAAATTTTCATGCCGTGCTCGCTGATTTCAAAAATCAACGCGCGCCATGCGAAGCCTGCTTGCTCGCCGCGCAACGCGCTTTGTGGCAACTCTTGCCGCCGGCCGAACCTGCGCCTGGCCAACGTAATGCGTCGAGTTCTACGCTCGCTCAAAAATATTATGCTTTGATTTTCAAATTCGGCAATCGCGCCCCATAAATGTCATTCAGAAGGAATCCTTTTTAGCTCCGGGCGCCAACTCCCGTGTTCAAAAAGATTCCTGCTGAATGACACCTTGAGGGTTCATCCTCAAGTTTTCGTTGCAAGAAATTACGGAAACCTTCATGACGTTTGATCGCAGTTCATTCATCATTTTAGATGAAATCGGCCCCAATGGAATCGTTGCCCTGCTTTGCTTGCTGCTCCTGCTCGCGGTATCGTTTTGGGCATGGTGACGAACGCTGCGCAAACGGTTCATCGCACGAATGGCGGCGAGCGCAATCGCGGTCTTCGCATTGTTCGCTTTGGCTGTTCGCCCGCAATGGAACTCGCAAGTCTCGGCAGTCTCAGCGCTGCTGCTCACTTCGGACGCGGAAAAATCTTCTGCGTTGCAAGCCGATTCACTCCAATCCGTAGCATTAAAATTCGCGCTAGCTGATGAGGCGCCTATCAATCCGCTCGCCGCCCCGCCTCCGCAAACGATTCCCGACCTCAACTACCTCAAGCGGCGCTATCCTCAAGTACGGCACTTGCATGTGCTCGGGCATGGCATGCGCGATTATGATTGGCAAGAGTTGGATTCAGTTGCGATCACGCCGCACTTCGCGCCTTTGCCTGAAGGCTTCAAATTTGTGTCTTGGCCGCGCGCTTTGCGGCTGGGGCAAACGCTGCGCATGCAAGGCGAAGTCGCGCGCGAAGACCGCGCAAAGCATTGGCTCGCGTTGATCGACCCCGGCGGCGTAGTGGATTCGCTTGCCCTCGCGCCACGTTCGACGACGTTTGAATTTCACGCCACGCCGCGCGACACCGGGTTTTATCTTTACACTTTGCGGCTGCAATCCGAAACGGGCCGCGCGCTCGCGGAAGAAAAACTCGCCGTACACGTCACGCCGCCGCGGCCGCTGCGCATTTTGATTTTGGAAAGCTCGGCAAAGTTTGAAACGAAATATCTCAAACACTGGGCCGCGCAGCGACAATGCCGTGTGGCCATTCGAACGGCGATCAGTCGCGGCCGCTATCGATTCGAATTTCTCAATCAGCCGCGCCGCGATCTCACCGCGCTCACGCCCGCATTGCTGCGCGATTTTGATTTGATCATAACCGAAGGCCGCGCGCTGCAAAGCTTGAGCATAAAAGAACGCCGAGTTTTGCGCGACGAAGTTGAAAAAGAGGGCTTGGGCGTTTTATTATTTGCGGATGAAGTAGCCCTCGCGCCGACGCGACAAAATTTTCCCGAGGCGGATTTTTTTCTGCCCTTTCGCTTCGAAGCGTTTCGCGATCTCGAACAACGCTCCGTCAAGCCGCGTTGGCCCGATGCGCCTGCTTCCGCGCTGACTGCGATTCCATCCGAGCCAGTTGCACTGCTGCCAACATGGAGCAGCACGGCGCTCATGCAAGACGAACAAGAACGCGCGCTAGTCGCAGCCGCGCAAAGCGGGCAAGGGCGAGTGGCGTTGTCTCTTCTACATGAAACATATCGTTGGATTTTGGAAGACCATGCGCAATGGCATGCTTCCTATTGGGCGCACTTGTTTGCAGAATTGGCGCGTCAAGAGCAACATCGCGAGGTGTGGGCTTTGCCCAGCGATCGGCCCATTTGTGTTGATCAACCCCTCGCTGTGACTCTCACAACAACGAACACGCTTCCCTTCGGCATCATCAAAACCTCGCACGCGCCGCCGGATTCATTTTTCCTGCGGCAAGATGAAATCGAGCCTTCGCGTTGGAGCGGAACATATTGGCCGCGCGCAACCGGCTGGCACGAAGTCGCAACGCCCGGCGGCGAGCCGAGCTGGTTTTACGTGCATGCGCAAGACGAGTGGCAAACGTGGCAGCGCGCGCTTAAAATTCTAGCGACCTCGCACCAGGCGCAGCGTTTCATCGGACGCGAGCACGTCGGCGCTCAACGTGCGTTCACAAAAACCGAAACCATCCCACCTTTGTGGTTCTTCCTCGTTTTTGTATTGAGCTGCGCTTATTTGTGGTTGGAAAGAAAACTCTGAGTTTGTTTTCGCGCCGAGGCGTCATTCACCGGCGTTGCGCCGCCGTTCGCGGAATTTCACGCACCCGAACGCGCGTGTTGCCGTATCTTGAGCAAACAAATACGGCATCGCAATTCAAGCAAGGAGGTTGACATGAACGAACGCACCGGTTTTCGCATGACGCCGCAATTGATTTTGGGCGTAAGCATCGCGCTGCTCGGCGCGCTGTTCTTGTTGGACAATTTGCGCATCATCTATATCGGAGACTTCTGGGATTTTTGGCCCGCGCTCCTTATCGTTTTCGGCTTGAGCAAAATGGTGCAGCCGCGCGGCTCTTCCGGCCGCGTCGCCGGGTTGATCTTCACCACCATCGGCGCCGCGCTGCTTTTGGATAATCTGCGGCTCATCAATTTTAATATTTGGAACTACTGGCCGCTGCTCTTGGTGATTGCCGGCGCGTCGCTGATTTGGCGCGCATGGGACACCGGGCGCGCGGCGCAACCCGGCAACAACACCGAAGGCGTCATTTCCGTGGCCGCGATTTTAGGCGGCGTGAAGCGAGTGAGCACGAGTCCTAATTTTAGCCGCGGTGAATTTACCGCCATCATGGGCGGATGCGACGTCGATCTGCGCCAGGCTTCGATGCAAAACAGCCCGGCCGTGATCAACATTTTTGCCCTGTGGGGCGGCGTCGATATCAAAGTGCCGAACGATTGGAGCGTCGAGATTCAAGGCATGCCGATCTTGGGCGGGTTCGACGACAAAACTTTTCATCCGCAAAACAGCGCGAAGCGCCTGCTCGTCAAAGGCGCCGCCATCATGGGCGGCGTTGAGGTTTTGAATTAGATTTAAATTGCCAATTGACGATTAGCTGCCTTGCAGACTGAAAGAGCAAACTTCGCATGCACCCAATTCTTGCGCACAAAACCAAGCTGGGTTTATATCTCGCGGCGTGGTTGGCGCTTGCCGTTTTGCTGGCAGCATTGACGACGCTCGCGGGAAATTTATCTTGGCGTGAAGCATTGGCGCTCATTGGGCCACTGACGTTGTTGTATGCTTTCGTTTGCCTTTCCACGTGGTATCTTTGCCGCGCTTTCAGTTTGGAGCACAGCAGCCTGACGCAATTGTTCAGCGCGCACGCGCTGGCCGCTTTTTTTTCAGCCGGATTATGGTTGTTGCTCGGCAAAATGTGGGCGGAAGTTTTAGCCAAACTGCCGTTCTTTGCCGGGCTCGATGCGCGTTATCCGCAAAACTTGGCGTTGCTCGCGGGCGCGGCAGTGTTGCTCTTTTGGCTCATGGCCGTCGTGCACTACCTTTTCATCGCGTTCGAAAATACGCGCAACGTTGAAAAGCGCTTGTTGCAGCTCGAACTGGTTTCGCGCGAAGCGGAGCTGAAAAATCTCAAAGCGCAAATTCATCCGCACTTTTTGTTCAACAGCCTGCACTCGATCAGCGCGCTCACGGCGCTGGACGCGAAGGCCGCGCGCGAAATGTGTCTGCGCCTTTCCGATCTCCTCCGCAAAAGCTTGGCGATGAAAGCGGATGCGCGCATTCCTTTGCGCGAAGAATTGCAATTGCTGGAAAACTATCTCGCGCTCGAACAAATTCGTTTTGGGCCGCGTTTGCGTATTGAACAACACCTTGCGCCGGAAACTGAAAATTGTTTGGTGCCCGCGTTGTTGTTGCAGCCGTTTTTTGAGAATGCCGTCAATCACGGCATCGCGCATCTCGTCGAAGGCGGGACCATCGTTTTGCGCGTGGAGAGGCCCGGCGAGAGTTTGGAGTTGACGATCAGCAATCCTTGCGATGCGGAGCGCGCGCCGAGCAAGGGCGAAGGTTTGGGATTGCAAAACGCCGCGAAGCGTTTGACGACGTTGTATGGCGAGCAGGCGCGCCTCGCGTGGGAAGATCGCGCCGAGCATTTTCGCGTGAGTGTCATCTTGCCTTGTGAAAGCGCGCAATAATGTTTGCAATCCTTCTTTTGCGACAAAATAATTCGACGGCAAAATTATTCTAAATCATTCTGCCTAAAGCTCTTTGCCCGTGAAGCGGCGCCAACAGTTTTCATTCGCGTGAATTTGCGCCCATTCGCGGTTGCCCTTTTGTTTGGCAAATATTTTTCAACTTGAGAGATTGCCATGAACTCTGAAACGCCTTCCCGCAAAACCCGCGTGCTGCTGGTTGATGATGAAGAATTGGCGCGCAAAATTTTGCGGGAATTTCTTGCGCCGCACGAAGAGATCGACATCGTTGCGGAGTGCGCCAACGGCTTCGAAGCCGTCAAGGCTCTCACCGAGCTGCAACCGGATTTGATCTTTCTCGACGTGCAAATGCCCAAGCTCAACGGCTTTGAAGTGTTGGAATTGGTGGAGCGCCGGCCCGGCGTCATCTTTACCACTGCGTATGATGAATATGCCGTGCGCGCGTTTGAAGTGCATGCCGTTGATTATCTCTTGAAACCGTTCAGCGCGGAGCGCTTGACCGAAGCCTTGCGGCATGCGCAAAATTTAATCGGTCGAGAACCGGCGTTGCCTTTGGCAGATTTGACGGCAGCCGCGCGGCCGCAAATCACGCCGCTCGAACGCATCCTGATTCGCGAAGGCACGCACGTACATGTTATACCCGTCAACAAAATCGATTACATCGAAGCGCAGGACGATTACATCGCCATAAAATCGCAGGGCAAAACCTTTCTCAAGCCCGTGGCCCTGGCCGAATTGGAGCGCAGCTTGGATGCCCGCCGCTTCGTGCGTATTCATCGTTCGTATATCGTCAATCTCGAACGCATTGCGAAGATCGAATTGTATGCGAAGGACAGCCGTCGCGTCGTGCTCCATGACGGCGCGCAACTGCCGGTGAGCCGCGCGGGCTATAGCAAGCTGCAAGCTTTGATGTAAAATAAAAAAAGCCGCGAAAACGGCGCGCGGCTTTTTTATCAAACACAAAAACAAAACTATGCTTTCTTCTGTTGAAAGCGGCGATAAACCCACAGAATCAACATCGCGCCGAGTACCGCAGCGATGAACCCGGCTGGTTCTCCCGGTTGATACCACTTCACAAATTGCCCCAAGAAAGTGGCGAGATAAGCCCCGCCGATTCCCAGCACCGCAGTCAAAATAATTCCTCCCGGATCTTTTCCCGGCATCAAGAACTTCGCAACGACACCGACCACTAAACCGATCAGCGCGGTCCAAAGTAGATCCATAAGACCTCCTTCTCCTCGGTTGATTGAGATGATTAGAGAAATGAATTTGATTTGGGGGAAAGAGAAACGATCCTATTCGGCAGGTCCTGAGGCAGCGCACAAGGTGAGAGATGAAATAAAGCTCGACCGGCGGCTCCGATATGAAGTCGCGCCGCTCTCGTGCGTCCGCAAAAATCATCGCGAGCATAGTCATCTAGCCCGCGAAAGTCAAGAGCGGGATTTCGGAGAGGCCGATGCTGAGCCTCCGTCGATCGAGCTTACTCCGGTTGCTCGTTGCTGGTTGCTCTGATACCTGATTAAAGCAACGAGCAACCAGCGACCAGCAATTCATTAAAAGCCGGCGGCCGCTGCCTTTCCCGGTGTCAATTCCATTGGCCGCCGACGCTTTAGAAGCGAGCCGTAAGTGTGCTGTGCCGGATGTCAATGTCACAATACTGCACTCAAGCAAGACAAAGTTGTGCGGTGCAAAAGATGTTATCTCGTGTCTCATCCTGATCGTATCGCACGGCTCGTGTTTTATCACTTCGAACTTCGTGCCATGCGCTAGGAACGGCGCAATGAGCCGATAAAATGAACATTGCCTAGCGATGATTGCGGGCGTCGCGTATGACGCAAAGAAAACGCGGGGCAAATCCACCAATGCGGAACAAAAAAACCGGGGCAACTCACGCCGTTTGTTTTCGCATGAAAGCGCACGTGTTTTGATTTTCATGTTGCGCTGCGCTCGCTTCCGAATTTTTTGGCGCAGCCGTTTTGTTTGAAGCAAGCGCGTCCGGCTTTTCAAAAGATGCAGAGTGACTCGTATTGAGCAAATTCAGCCAATGGCATTGCTTGCACGTGAAATATCTTCCGAATAATTCTTCGGCGGCATAACTCGCGCTTTTCTCGCAAAGCGCACAGGTTAAAACGAGCATAACGGCACCTGATTTTGGTGGGATAGCTATGGCGAGTTGTACAAGTGTTGCGAATAAAACAGGCAAGTGATGTGCCGCTGAAAAGATTTTCTTGCTTTCACGTAGGGCGTGGCTTAGACTGAGGAAGAGGCATGTGAGTTGCTTGAGGTTCGCGCAATACTTCATGACCACTTTACACCTTACACTTTACACGTTGTATAGTCGTAGATGTAACTCATGTGACAATAATCAACTTTTGTCGCTCAACTCAAAGCAAAGGAGACGCACCGTGAATGGATTATTCGATGAACTGTTGGGCGCGGTAGGCCCCGAGGTTTCGCAGCAACTTTCTTCCACGTTGGGAATCGATCGCAACGTGGCCGGACAAATTTTGCCGCAAGTCGCGCCATTGATTCTCGGCGGCTTGAAACGGCAGATGCAAAACAACGGCGGCGCGCCGCGCGTCGATCACATTCTCAACAAGTACGGCGATGCCGGTGTGCTCGATGACATCGGTGGATTGTTCGGCATGCAGTCGCAGCGTGAAAGCGCGGACCCGCGTTTGGGCGGCCTGCTCGGCGATTCCGGCGTGCAAGCCGCAAACCTGCTGTCGCAAAATTTCAATCTCGATATGAACACGGCGATGAAGGTCATTCCGATGCTGGCTCCGATCGTGCTCGGCTTTCTTTCACGCAAGCGCGATACCGGCGGCGCAGGCTCGACCGGTTTGGCTTCGATGTTGGATCAAGACGGTGATGGCGATGTATTGGATGACGTGGCGGGATTCTTTATGCGTGGTTTGTCCGGCGGAGGCGGCGGGCAATCCGGCGCCGGCATGTTGGGCGATCTGCTCGGCTCGGTGCTCGGAGGAGGGCGGCGGTAACTTTTCTACATCCTTGCGAAGGTTTGAAACCTTCGCAAGGATTTTTTATTCAATCTCATACTTCTCTAGCCGATAACGAAACGTGTCACGCGTCAATCCTAGCAACGAGGCTGCGCGCGTTTTGTTGCCTTGCGCGAGAGACAGGGCTTGCGTCAAAAAAGATTTCTCCACTTCTTCGAGTTGAATACCGGCTTCGGGCAAATGGAAATCAAACGAGGGCGAAGCCCTAGCTTGATCAACGGCGAGAGGAAGCGATAAATCTCTCTCGCGAATTTCAGAGGCCTCGCAAAAAATCATCGCACGCTCGATGATGTTGCGCAGCTCGCGCACGTTGCCCGGCCAGTGATATGCGCGCAGCAATTGCTTGGCTTCCGGCGCAAAACCGGCAACACGTTTTTTGAAATCGAGGTTGTAAAGTTTGAGAAAGTGTTCCGCCAAAGCCGCGACGTCCTCTCCGAGTTCGCGCAACGGCGGCAACTCGACACTCACCACGTTGAGGCGATAGAACAAATCCTCCCGAAATTGTTTGTTCTCCACCGCGGCTTTTAGATCGCGATTGCTTGCGGCGATGCAGCGCACTTGCACTTTTTTTTCTTGAGTGCTCCCCAACCGCCGGAACTTGCGCGTTTCGAGCACGTGCAAAAGCTTGGCTTGCAAGCTCAACGGCATCTCGCCGATCTCATCGAGAAACAACGTCCCGCCGTCCGCCTCTTCAATCAAACCCTTCTTGCTTTTAACGGCATTCGTGAACGCGCCCTTTTCATAGCCGAACAACTCGGCTTCAAGCAGATTTTCCGGAATGGCCGCACAGTTCAACTCCACGAACGGAGCCTGGGCTGCGAAGGAAAGATAATGAATCACGCGCGCGAGATGGCTTTTGCCCGTGCCGCTTTCGCCTTGCAACAACACCGTCGCGAACGGCGCATGCGCTAATCGTTGCACCAGCTCTTTCACGCGCGTTATCGCAGGCGAGTTGCCCAAAATGCTATCCGTTAAAAACTGCTGCTGCGCTCCCAAAGCCGCGCGCAGCAAAAGAATCTCGTTGCGTTGCTGCTGGCGTTCTTGTTGAAGAATATACTTCTCGGTTTCGTTTGCAACCGTGAATAATAGCTTGGCCGCCTCGTTGGAATAAGCCGGCAATACGGCGAACTTGAGATCGAGATAAAGCGTGCCGCCCTCCGCCGAGGCGCGATGAATACACGGCAGCATCAATTTTTCGTTCGGCGTTTCACTGAGTTTGAGGAGCGCGTCTTCTAATCCAACAATTTCAGGATAACATTCGGCAGCGAGCTGGCCGAGCGCAGACTGCTGCTCCGGCGAGGCCAGTACAGCAAAGAGTTCACTGAATTGCGTGAGGCGCAAATCACGGTCGAGCAACGCAAACCCGACACGATTTTCTTGCAGCAGCTTTTCCCAAAATTTTTCCATGTTAGATTTTTAAAAGTGATCTCTTTGCTTTTCCGGCAAACACCTTTAAACCGCGAATCAACGCGAATGGCCGCTGATTTTTATTCGCGCTGATTCGCGCGCATGAGCGGTCGCCTTTTGTTTGATTGCAGCGCACTCGTGTTATAGTATCATCATTTGAGCCAACGTCGTGAAAGCCGCTTCGACGTTTTCGCCGGATTTCGCGCTGGTGAAGAAGTGCGCGGCAGTCCTTTGTCCGAGCGCTTTTTTAAACTCTTCCGCATTCAAGGTTCCGGCCTCAGCCAAATCGCTTTTATTGCCCGTGAACGCCAGCTTAACATGTGGCGCAACGCGCAAGAGCCGCGCGCAATATTCCGCGGTGGCTTGCACGGATTCCGGGCGCAGAACATCATACACGATCAATGCGCCGTGCGCACCGCGAAAATAATTTTCCACGTAAGGGTGCTCTTCTTCCTGGCCGGCAATATCCCACAACAGCAGATTCACATTCGCCTTTTCGAGCGCCACGAGCTTGTGATCGACTTTGACGCCGATGGTGGTGTGATATTTTTCCTCGAAAATCTGATTCACATAGCGGCGCACCAAGCTCGTCTTTCCCACGCCAAACATGCCGAGCAGGCAAATTTTCTTTTGTAGAATAGCCATTCCGACCTCAGCCACATTTAATTTCTCTTGGATTCAAGCACACCCTCCTGGCCCCCCTCAAGGGGAGAATGCTTCTTTATAAGCACGCCTTCATGTGAGATGTGGAGCGTGACGGGTTGGTGTACTGCTCCCAATTCCCCCAAGTTTATACCGTCAAGATAAAGCTCGAGCCCGCCGGCATTGCCCACGCGCATGCGCATCGAGCCGTGCGCGCGCCACGCATAAACCTCCCCCGGTTGAAATCTGAAATCTTTATACGTCGTCGAGTCGTGTTCATTGTCAAAGACGCGCATCCACACTTCGCCGTTCATGCGCGCCTCTAAACGAAAGGGTGTTGTGCTCGGCGCCAAAGTGGCGGCGGCCGCTTCGAGCATTGGCGGAGTTTCCACCAATTCATTTTTGGGTTTGAATAAAAACCACGCGAGTAACATCAATGCGAGGGCGCCGATTGTGCCCCATGCAATTTTCGCTGCAGGCGATGCGCCTAGTTCCTCATGCTTGCGCGGCAGTCCGGGCGTTGCCTCGAATGACTGCACGAACTTCCGCATCGGCGGCTGCGCGTTTTGCAGCTCCGCGGTATCGCCGTCGAAGTTGACGATCGCATGGTAGCACGTGTTTTGAATTTTGTTGAGCACGCGCCGTACTTGCTCCGAAAAATCTTCTGGCGGCTGGCCCTGCGTGGCCGCGGCCAAAAACAGCATCGGGCTTGCCATCACAAAAGTGCTGCGGTCGCCATGCTTGAATTCGTGAACGTCGCTGCCTTTTTCCTCGCCATGCACGTCTTTGATGAAATCTTGAATCGCGGTGAGCATGCTGCTCACCATTTGCGCTTTGGCGCCGGCTTCGGTTTGCGCAGCCACGGAAACGTGCGCCATCAACAAACCGGTTTTGCGCGCGATCAAAAAAACTTCTTCCACGGTGAAGGGCAAAACTTGCGGCAGCACGGCCAACGACTCCGGCACGCCCGTGAGTTTGGCTTTGAGGCGCCGCCACGTGCCTTGCACGTTGAACGCGCGGTCGAGGCGCTGATTGATTTCGCGCACCAGTTTGCGCATGGCTTCAGCGACCGCGCGCTTCACGGTTTGGCCGATGATGGGATGCAGCGCCTCGACCATCTCGTCTTTGGAATCGTGAATTTGTTTTTTGATCGCCGGCGCCATCAACGGCGCAACCACTTCCGCCATCTCTTCGCCGGAGCTTGCGATTTTGCGCTCCAGCGTATCGGCAATCACCGGCTCCAATGTAGCCGTGAACGATCCCTTATCTTCAATCTTGAGGCGCAGTTTGGCCAGCTCGTCGAGCAGGCGATGATGTTTGAGATCGAGCTGTTCATGCGCTTGCGAGAGCTTTTGATACTCTTGCGCGAGAAGCGCGTGGCGCTCGAGCAAGCCGGACTGCTCGCGTTGCATCCCGCGATTTTCCCCTTCCAAAGTGCGCAACTGCGCGAGCGCATCTTCCAACAGCAACTCCCGCAAGCGCTCGAACTCATCCTGCGGCTCGAACTCCGGCCGCGCTTTGAGAACGTCGACAACCGTGACTATAGGCTTGTCTTCAAATTTACTCGGCATCGGGCTGACCGGATTTGGGTTTCTTGCGCGCAGTACGAGGCTTGCGATTCAATGATGAGAGATTGAGGCGAGGAGGGGCGGGAAGCGCACGCAATTGGCGCGCGAGCTTGGACATGGTTTTGGCAAACGCGGCGCGCCCTTCGTGCTCCACGGCAAATTGCTCGACGACTTTTTGCAGTTCGTGCGCGATATGTTTGATGCGCAAAGTGGTTCGGCTACGATGCCTCGCAGCGCGACGCACCATGCGCTCCATCTGCGCCTCGAAACCGGCCTGCATCTGCTCGAGCTTTTTAACATAACCCGCGCGCTCATTTTGATTTTGCGCGAGCAATTGCCCCACTTGGCGCGAGAGCTTTTCGACTTTCTCTTCGAGCGCGCGAATTTGCGGCCCGGTAATGAGATCGCGAACCGCCTGGATTTTGCCGGCCGTCGCGCCGTTTTCTCGCAAGGTTTTTTTATCAATCATAATTCCACCACTGGCGTTGTGCTGCAATCTCGCGAATGCGCAATCGGATGGGGGGCAAGAGTGATCCTCGGCGCTGGATGGAATATCGATGATTGGGCAGGGCGTAGCGCATTTGCTATCCTCATGAGCAAAATTGCTCTCGTTTCTTCGGGCATGATAAACAAATCTCGCTGCAAAGTCAAGCTGTTGGAGCGCGCCATAGTAATGCCTCCGTTAGTGTGGTAGCGCAGGCGTCCTCGCCGGCAGACAAGATGTCTGCGCTACTTTTTCCACAGGTAACTGAGGGATTACATGCTAGGTAATCCCTAACCATCCTGACCTTTACCCATATCTAAGATACTGAACACAAGGGAGGTTTTTAGCGTTTGCCAAATGGAAGTGCGGTGAAAAGACATTGCACAGCATTGGGGGGGGTCAAAAAACCCCAACGGGACGCAATGTGAAAGCGAAGAACAACGCCCTGGACAGTCCGGAACCTGAAATATCGCTAGCCCCAACGGGGCGAAATATTTTGAGAAGATAAATAACCGAAGATAACGAGCGACATCTCCGGGAGATTCTATCCCGCCCCTTTGGGGGTTAGGAGTTGTCTCTCCGGGATTCATAACCAGGGCGTTGCCCTTCGCTGCTGCATTTTACCCCTTTGGTATTTGTTAAGCTCGCGGGAGCCCCGGCCCTTCTAGACGAATCTTCTGTGTCCAGTAACAAAATTTGTGGGACACATTCAGGTACCTGAGGGATTACGACGGAAACAAAATCCGGCTCATTGCAATCACGCTCAACTCGCACGTGCCGCAAGGCCATAGAAGCAACGGCCACTTTCAGCTTCGCGATAAAAACCTTCCACGCGATAGCCGCGTTCTTGATAGAACAAAAACGCGGTTCGCGTTGTCGCCCGCCATGCCATTGCTCTCTCCAAATCGCTTGCTTTCACCGTTTGAATATCGAAAGGAACTTCAACACGAACCGCCGAAGCTAGCGGCAGATCGCCCGGCTTCGTGACGAGCGCGGCGTTCTCATTCACAATCAGCACAGCGGCAAAACGTTCTCGCGTGGCGAGCGTGAGCTGCGCTTCTTCTACCGGCGGCTCTTGCGAAACCTCCCACGCCACAATGAAGCGGTCCAAACTCAAACCGCGATAAAGCTCTCCCGGCGTATCGCTCGCATACATGTCCGGCACGTATTCCGTCACGCGCGCGCCGAGGCGATTCAAATTCAAATGCGCATTGCGAGCGACCAACGGATCATAGGTCCAATAGATGACTTCCACGCCGATTTCGCGTACGAGCTGTTGCTGATATTGCTTTAACTTTCGCCCGAGCCCGAGATCGCGAAACGCCGGCCGCACCGCGAGCATGTCCGACCAATGCACGAGCCGTCCGTCTTTCATGCCCGTCAATCCGAAAACAAATCCTAGCAGCGTTCCGTCTTCATCAAACGCGCCCGCAGCCACGCCGCCGATCTTTTGGCTCACTATCAACAAAGAAGGCGGAACACATTCGGCGAAGGTATCGCCCCACGTTTCTTTTTGCAGCGCGAGGCAGGCGCGATAATCTTCATGCGAGCTTAAACGACGCAAGGCGACGTTTGCCGCCGAGCTTTTATTGAAATCGAAACTCATTGCATGGTTCCTCATTGAAAGAATATAAAGACACGCGGCAAGCTTACATTTGAAAACCGAAACATGCAAGTGCGTTGCGCCAACTTTTTCATACTCGATTCAAAAAACTGAAATCTGTTTTGGCAAAGGCGTTTTGTTTTCTTATTTTCCGCGCTTGAAAAATCTTTTGTTCGATATTTGATTGATAAGGAGTATCAACATGTCTTCACCTTTTATGCCCAAGCTGTTTACGGTGTTACGCGAAGGGTACACGCGCAAACAGTTTTGGCAGGATCTCACGGCCGGGGTCATCGTCGGCATTATCGCGCTTCCTCTCGCCATCGCGTTTGCCATCGCCTCCGGCGTCAAACCCGAGCAGGGCCTCTACACCGCGATTATCGCGGGTTTTCTCATCTCCGCCCTGAGCGGCAGCCGCGTGCAAATCGGCGGACCCACCGGCGCGTTCATCGTCATCGTTTACGGCATCGTGCAGCAATACGGCTATGACGGGCTGATGATCGCCACATTCATCGCCGGCATCATGATCTTGGCGATGGGCTTTGCGCGGCTCGGGGTTGTGATCAAATACATCCCCTATCCCGTCATCGTCGGCTTCACCACCGGCATCGCGCTCATTATTTTTTCCGGACAGATGCGCGACTTCTTCGGTTTGCAAATGGCGAACGTGCCCGCGGAGTTCATTGACAAGTGGACTGTGTACGCCGAACACTTCGCGACGATTAATCCCCATGCTCTTGGCATTGGTTTGCTCTCGCTTGCCATCGTCGTGTGGTGGCCCAAGCTCACGCATCGCGTGCCCGGCTCGCTCATTGCGATTCTGGCTGCGACGGCATTGGTGCACGTGTTCAATCTGCCGGTCGAAACCATCGGCAGCCGTTTCGGCGAGGTGCCCAGCCATCTTCCCAAGCCGCACGTGCCCGAGCTTTCATGGAGTCTCTTCACGAAAATGTTTTCGCCCGCGTTGACGATCGCGCTGCTCGCGGCTATTGAATCATTGCTCTCCGCGGTCGTTGCCGACGGCATGTTGGGCACGCGGCATCGTTCGAACATGGAGCTGATCGCGCAAGGCGTGGCGAATATCGTCTCGCCGATTTTCGGCGGCATCCCCGCGACGGGCGCAATCGCGCGCACGGCCGCGAATATTAAAAACGGCGGACGCACGCCGATTGCAGGCCTCGTACACGCGCTCACGTTGTTGTTGATCATGCTGTTCTTCGCTAAATGGGCCGCGCTCATTCCCATGGCCACGCTCGCCGCGATTCTCGTGGTCGTGGCTTACAACATGAGCGAATGGCATCTTTTCATCAAAATCTTTCGCAGCCCGCGCAGCGACGTGGCGGTGTTGTTGATCACGTTTCTGCTCACCGTGCTCATCGATCTCACGGTTGCGATCGAAGTCGGCGTCGTGCTCGCCGCGTTTCTATTCATGCGGCGCATGTCCATGGTCACGCAAGTCGGGTTCATCACCGAGGCGTCGAAGAGAGCGAGGAAGAAGATGAAGAGCTCGTGCGGCGCGATCCCAATGCGATTTCGAAACGTGAAGTGCCGGACGGCGTCGAGGTGTTCGAGATCAACGGCCCGTTCTTCTTCGGCGCGACGGATAAATTCAAAGATGCGTTGCAGCGCGTGGCAAAACCACCCAAAGTACTCATTCTGCGCATGCGCCACGCGCCGGCCGTTGATGCCAGCGGCTTGCGCGCGTTGGAAGACGTTTGCGATAGAGCGCGCAAAGAAGGCACGCACATCATTCTCTCCGGCATTCACCGGCAGCCTTTGCACGCCTTGCGCCGCTCGCCCTTGCTGGAAAAGATCGGCAAGAAAAATATCTTTCGCGATATTGATCGCGCATTGAATCGCGCGCGAGAGGTTCTCGGGTTGCCGAGCGTAGCGGCTCCGAATACGATGTCCCACGCAGCCCAATCTGTCCAACGCGAGGCTAGCCGCAAAATGTTTTAGAATAAAACCGCCGAACCGTAATGCCTCAGATTGGTGGAGAACGTAGCGCAGACCTCTTGTCTGCAGGCAGGAGGCCTGCGCTACTCCACATGTAACTGAGGCCTTACGCCGAATCTGATTGTGCGCTTGTTTGTTAAGATACTCCAAAGTATCTTACTTCAAAGTATCTTAATAAAAACCTGGCAGCGAGGACAAAATGTTTTTCAACCGGCAAAACGAGCTCAAACGCTTGGAAGAGCGCTACAAAGAAAAGAAGGCGCAATTGCTCATCGTATATGGCCGGCGGCGCGTGGGCAAAACCGAATTGCTCAAGGAATTCGCCCGCGACAAGCGCAACCTCTACTTCCTAGCCGATTTGTCGAGCGCGAAAGAGCAACTGCAAGAGATGACCGAGCGCGTGCGTGTGCTGACGCAAGATACGTCTTTGCAGGACAATCCCTTCGCCAATTGGCGGGCGTTGTTTGCGTATCTTCATCGGCTGGCGCAGCGCGAGCCTTTGAAGTTTTATGAAGCCGGCGCGTTCTTCGAGGCCTTTTCTTTCGAAGATCGCATTCGCGCGTATGGGATTTTAGGCGGCATGCCTGCTTACTTGTTGCAGTTCGATCCGCACGCCGCGCTAACGCAAAACCTGAGCAACACCTTTTTGCAAACCGACTCGTTTTTGAACAACGAAGCGCGCTTCTTGTTGCTGGAGGAGCTGAAAGAGCCGCGTAATTATTTCTCCATCTTGAAAGCGATTGCCGCAGGTAAAAATCGCACCAACGACATTATGCTGACGAGCGGACTGGATCGGGGCGTCGTCGTGAAATATCTGGACGTTTTGCAAAACCTGCGCATCGTGAAGCGCGAGATTCCCGTCACCGAGCCGCAGCCGGAAAAAAGCCGCAAGGGCATTTACCTGATTCAAGATCGCTACTTGAAATTCTGGTTTCGCTTCATCATGCCCAATCAAAGCTATATCGAAGAAGACCGCCAGGATTTTTTGCTCAAGCAACGCATCCTGCCGTTTTTGGATCAGTACCTTGGCGACGTGTTCGAGCACGTGTGCATGGAGTTTCTGAAGAGGTGGAACCGGGCCGGCAAGCTGCCTTTTGAGATTGATCGCATGGGACGCTATTGGAAGGGCGAGACTGAGATCGACATCGTGGCCTTCGACGCCAAACGCGAACACGCGCTGGCGGCCGAGCGCAAATGGAGCACGAAAAAGTCGGAACCAATGTGCTCGACGGCTTGATCGTTAAAACCGCAGCATTGCAACAGGAGCATGGGTTCAGAAAAGTTCATTACTGCCTGTTCTCCCGGTCCGGTTTCACTGACGGTTTGAAACCGGCAAAACGTGAGGATCTTTTTCTTTTCGATTTAAAAGACCTGGAAGCAGCCTCCGATTTTTCAGTCCCAAAGAAACGCGCATGATCAAACCCGTCCTTTGTTGTATCAGCCTGATCGTTTTTCCTTCACACCCGGCGCAAGAAATTTGTGAATGGTATTTGCCCATCAACACAACGAACCGCCAAACGTGGGAGCAAGTGCGCCTCACGCAAATCGGCGAGTTCGGCTTGATGCGCAAAGCGCGCCCTAACGTTCCCGGCCATTATCACACCGCAACGGACTTCATGCGGCCCGGCGATAATTATGAAAACGAGCCGATCTTCCCGGCAGCGCGCGGCCGTATCATCAGTAAGCGCGATGACGGCCCTTTCGCGCAACTCATCGTCGAGCACGTTACACACGACAACGACACGCTCTGGACCGTGTATGAACACCTCGCCGGCTTGACGGTTGTGGTCGGCGACACCGTTCATCCCTTCACGCCCCTCGGTCGCTTCATGACCAAGAAAGAGCTGAACAAATACGGCTGGCAATTCGATCATCTGCACTTCGAAGTCATGAAGCACCGCCCGCGCCCTTTGCAACCCACCAAGAAGACGCCGATGCGTCTGTTCAAAGTTTATAATTTGGAATGCTACAAGAAGGCTGATTTGGAAAAGTATTATCACGCGCCGCAGGAATTCTTCTCTGCATGTTGGAATAAAGCGAGCCCATAAAGGCGGGAGGGCAAAAAGTATTTGCTCTCCTGGCTGACCTTTCATATTTTGATAAGGCAATATTGTTTTGAATTCTTGTCTGCGTTGGCTCCTTACACTCATCAAAAGGCCACGCCTTGCCTCCAACCAACGCTTCTCCTGAAAAACACCTTCAGCATCAAAGCCCTCACTTCGCCCAACGCCTCGGTCTCTTCGACGCCACCATGCTCGTGATGGGCGGCATCATCGGGTCCGGCATTTTCATGAATCCTTACGTCGTTGCTACGCAAGTACACACGCCCATGTTGATTCTTGGCGCGTGGATGTTGGGCGGGCTCGTGGCGCTGGCTGGCGCTTACATTTACGCCGAGCTGGCTGCGCGCATGCCGCAAGTCGGCGGGCAATATGCTTATCTGCGCGAAGCCTATCATCCGCTCGGCGCGTTTCTTTATGGCTGGGGACTCTTGCTCGTCATTCAAAGCGGCGGCATGGCAGCCGTTGCCGTCACCTTCGGACGCTATTTCATCGAGCTGACTCATCTTCCTTTTTCAGATAAAACCATTGCGACCGCCACGCTCGTTCTGCTCGTGCTCATCAATTGCCTCGGCGTGCGCGTGGGCGGAACCGTGCAAAGCGTTTTGATGGTTTTGAAAATCGCCGCCATTGTCGCGCTCGTTGCATGTGGTTTGTTGCTCGTGGAGGATTCGCAATTCGCGCTCACGCCGGTGTTGGATCAACCCGCGAGTTTTGATTTACTCCTCGCGGTGGGCGCGGCGATGATCCCCGTGCTCTTTGCTTATGGCGGCTGGCAGACTTCAAACTTCATCGCTGCCGAAGTGAAAGAGCCGCGCAAAAATTTGCCGCGCGGATTGTTGCTCGGCGTGTTGGGCGTGATCGTGCTCTATCTCGCCGTGAATTTTGTGTGCGTGCATGCGCTCGGCGCAGAAGGTTTGGCGAATACGACAACGCCGGCCTCGGCCGTGATGCGTCTCGTGCTCGGCGAAAAAGGCGCAGCGTTCATCGCCCTCGGCATCACGATTTCAACTTTGGGTTTTCCGCCGTCGTGAAAAATATTCGCCCCCAACTCACGCGCTCTCCGCCGAAGATGCGAAAGTTCCCGGCCATCCATATACAACGTTGTTCTTCGTCGCAATCTGTTGGCTCGTGGTGTTGAATTGCGTTTATAAATATCCCGAGAATACGTTGATCGGCTTGGCAATTCTGCTCGCCGGCGTGCCGGGTTATTATTTGTGGCGGAGGGGGAGTTCAGTAAGCTGTGGTCATTAGTCATTGGTCATTGATCATTAGCCATTGGTCATTGGTCATTGATCATTAGCCATTAGTCATTGGTCATTAGTCATTAGTCATTGGTCAGTAGTCATTGGTCAGTAGTCATTGGTCAGTAGTCATTGGTCATTGGTCATTAGCCATTAGTCATTGGTCAGTAGGCAGCATTGAGTATCCAGCAACCAACCCGAGAGCTACATGCCCCAACGCGTGATGAGTTCCGAATACATGAAATGGGCGAAGCTGCATTCGGGTGGCAAATATAATTTGGCCGCGAGCGGCGTGCGGTGGTATGCGCTCAAAGATTTGCCGGTGACGCTCGACGATCTCGAAATCAACGGGCCGAGCGCATACGGGCATCCGCCATTGCAGGAAGCGATTGCGCGCAGATTTGGCGTGAGCACGGACATGATCGTGTCCGCGGCCGGCACTTCGATGGCCAATCATCTCGCCATGGCCGTGACATTCGAACCCGGTGATGAAGTTTTGATCGAACACCCAACCTATGAATTGCTGCTCTCCACCGCGCAATATTTGGGCGCAAACGTGAAACGCTTCTCGCGAAATTTCGAAGCCGGCTTTCGCATTGATCCACGCGAGATTGAGCGCGTCCTCACTTCGCGCACGCGCTTGATCGTGCTTGCGAATTTGCACAACCCCAGCGGCGCGTTTGTGGATAACGCAACGCTTGCCCAAGTTGGAGAGCTAGCGCGCAGCGTCGACGCGTACGTGCTTGTGGATGAAGTTTATCTCGAAGCGATGTTCGAGCAACGACCGCAATCTGCCATTCACCTCGGCAACGAGTTTATCGTCACGAGCAGCTTGACCAAAGCCTATGGCTTGAACGGTTTGCGCTGCGGCTGGGTTTTAGCCGCGCCGGAATTGGCGAGAAAGATGTGGCGCTTGAATGACCTCTTCGGCGTGATCCCCGCGCACCCGGCGGAGCGTTTAAGCGTGATTGCCTTCCAGCATCTCGATCACGTTGCAGCTTCATCGAAAACGCTGCTGCAAGAATATTTTTCCAGACGCTCTTTTCCAACGAACCATCAATTGCTTTACTCCTCACATGGCAAACAATCCTCAACTCCTCGCCATCGTCGCCGACGGCACCAAAGTGCAATCCGTGCTTTTACGTCAAAAAGCTCGTGGCAGAATAATTTTTCAACAGAATGATTTCATCGTAAAATTATTTTGCGTGTTTTGCCATACCTTCACCGTGCTCGGGCTTTCCTCGCCGGGGCTTGGGCAAACGCTGCCTTTCGATCATTATTCCATCAAAGACGGCCTGCCTTCGAATTGGATCACGACGATCTTTCAAGATGCGCGCGGCTATTTGTGGTTCGGCGGCGACGGCGGCATGTCGGTTTATGACGGCGTCAGTTTTAAAAACTACGACACCGACGACGGCCTGCCGGTCGGCCACGTGTGGTGCATTCAAGAAAGCCGCAAAGCGCCGGGCACGATGCTGATCGGCACGCACGGCGGCGGTCTCAGCAAATTGCAGGATGGCAAGATCACCTCGCTCACTCTGGGCAACCCCTCGGCAAATGTCATCGCGAAGATTATGGAAGATCGTGAGGGCGTGATTTGGTGTGGCAGCATCTGGGGCGTTTACCGCGTCGACGGCGATAGCGTAAGCTTTTTTTCAACCGGAAAAGACACAAGTTGGGTGCCGATTCTCAAGGAGACGAGAGACGGCCGGATTTTGATAAGTATTGGGAAGGGCTTGTATCGCTATTCGCCCGCAACGAAAACTACGGCGCGCGTGCAACTCAATATCGCTCCGGTGCTCTTGACTTGCATGGTCGAAGACGAAGACGGGACGCTATGGTTCGGCGCGGACAATGGCGCGATTTATCAAGTGCGCGACGATCGCGTCGTGGCTTCACGGCAAACGCGGTTGGACGCCATAAATGAAGCGCTTGCCGACGGCGACGGCAATCTTTGGTTTGCGACAGGCGCAGGCATCATCAAAATCTCCAAAAGCAATTTTGCCGAAGGCGAGATTACTCAATATACAACGGTGCATGGAGTGCCGGATATCGACATCCAATTTTGCCTGCGCGATCGCGAAAACAATCTCTGGTTTGCCAGCAGAAATCAGGGGCTCTTCAAATTATCCGAATCACGCCTCGTTACCTTCCCAATACTGAATCTACAACCAGACGATTTGAATCGCGCGGCGGTTGCGGATTCAACCGGCCATTTGTTCGTGATTTCCGGCGAAGGGCTTTGGGAAATTTGGAAGCAACACGCCGCCGGTTGGCAAAAATTTCTGCATCGCATTCCGGCGGTTTACCGGCAAAGCAATCAAAGAGAATTGTCGCAACGCTTGGTCGCTGCAGACATTGCGCGAGACGGCCGATTATGGCTCACGGTTCTTGACGGCGGATTGTTCGGGTATAAACTCACGCCGCGCGAGAATCAATCCTCGCTCTTGACGCTCGTGCATACTTTAAAATCTGACGGCGATCTTCCGAAAGGCCGGCCGGTTGGAATTATGATTGATCGCGACGATCAGCTCTGGTATGATGTCTGGAACGGCCCTCTCGTCCAGGTGAATCTTCGCGAACTGACGCAGCGGACTTCGTTTCAATTCGAGGGCGGCACCACGCGAGCGCTCTGCCATGATCCTGAAGGCAATCTGTGGGTCGGCACGTTCAACGGCGGCATTTCCGTTTTGGCGCGTGAAAATGGCAGCTACCGTTTGCAGCGCCGCTTGACTGCACGTGACGGATTGCCCAGCAATCAAATCCGCTCACTCGTGCAACGCCGCAATGGCGAGATTTGGATCGGCACGCGTTTCAACGGGATTGCGATTTATCAGGAGGGAAAGTTTCAGACACTGACGACGAAGGACGGATTGCTCAATAATGCGATTTGGGCGCTGGCAGAAGATGAGGAGGGCAGGATGTGGATCGGCACTTCGGTCGGCATCCAATATACGGCGCCGGAAAACTCGCGCCGTTTTTTGGCGCAGCCAAAATTATTTGGCAAGCTCTTCGGCGCGGTTGGGACGATCCCGCGCGCCAAGGCGATCTGGGGCGTCAGCAGCGAGGAACTGACGATTTATGAATATGGCCGTCAAAGCCGCAGCGCGCCGCCACCGTACATTTATATCACCGGCGTGCGCGTGAACGGCAAAGAACGCGCGCTCGTCAACGAAGCGGAATTTCCGCATGATGAAAATGCCTGGCGCGTGGATTTTGCCGGACTCAGCTTCAAGGATGAAAAGGCGCTGCGTTATCGCTATCGCATGCGCGGATTGGAGGGCGAGTGGCAGGAACCCACGAATCAGCGCACCGTTAATTACGCTTCCTTGCGTCCCGGCCAATATACTTTCGAAGTGCGCGCGATCAACGTTGACGGGGTGGAAAGCAGCGCGCCGGCGAGTTTGACTTTCACGATTCTACCGCCGTTTTGGCAACGCTGGTGGTTTCTCAGTATTGCCGCAATTTTCTTGGGCGCGACTTTATATGGCATTCACATCGTGCGCCTCGAGCGCGTGCTGGCCATCGAAAAAATTCGCGCGCGCATTGCCACGGATTTGCACGACGACATCGGCGCGGGTTTGACCCACATCGGCTTGCTCTCGGAAATGGCGCTGCAGAAAGCGGGCGTGCACCAGCAGAACGGTTTTGAAGGACCCCGAACGAGTCATGAGGGAGAAACGCTTGCAGAGCTGGGCGGCGCAGTCGAACGCATCGGCGGCATCGCGCGCGAGCTTTCGGGCGCGATGAGCGACGTGGTGTGGTCCATCAACCCGAAACACGACTCGATGGACGCGTTGCAGCGGCGGTTGAAAGTTTTTGCTCATGAAATTTGTAACGCCAAGAATATCGCTTTGCAATTCGAAATCGCGCCGCAAATCGCCATGATGAAGCTTCATCCCGAAATTCGCCGCAACTTGCTGCTCATCGCCAAAGAAGCGCTGCACAACATGGCCAAGTATTCCGGCAGCCCGGCTGTCGCGGTAAAATTTGAAACGAACGGCGGCGAAATGATTTTGACGATCGTTGATCAGGGGAAAGGTTTCGAGATTGCCACTGCAAAGCCCGGCAATGGCTTGATCAACATGCGCAGCCGCGCAGAAAAGCTCGGCGGAAGGTTTGAGATTGCATCTGAATTGGGCAAGGGCACGCGCGTGCGCGCAGCGGCGCCGTATAAAATTCCATCTTCTTAATTCCACTTTGTTGCGAGGATCTTGCATGAATAAATCCGAAAACGCGATTCGCGTTGCCATTGTGGACGACGACGCCAAAGTGCGCGAGGTGATCACTTGGCTGGTCGAGCACTCGGAAGATTTCGAATTGGCCGGTGCGTTTTCCGGCTGCGACGAGGTCGTCGATCTGGTTGCAGACGATCCGCCCGACGTCGTGCTCATGGACATCAACATGCCGGGCATGTCGGGCATCGAGTGCGTCGAGCGCCTCAAAACCGAATATCCCGATCTCAGAATATTGATGCTCACGAATTACAGCGACGATGACCGCATTTTTGAATCGTTGCGCGCGGGCGCGGTGGGTTACTTGCTCAAAAATTCTTCGACGGCCAAACTTTCGGAGGCGATTAATGAAGCGCACCACGGCGGCGCGCCGATGTCCGGCGAAATCGCGCAAAAGGTCATTGCCTATTTTCACAACCAAAAGAAAACCACGAAATACACGGCCACGCTTTCAGAGCGCGAGCAGGAGGTGCTCAACGCGCTCTCCGACGGTTTGAGCAACAAAGAGATCGCGGCCAAGCTTTTCATCAGCGTGCCCACCGTGCGCTTTCATCTCAAAAATATTTACGCCAAGCTGCACGTCAACTCTCGCACGGAAGCGGTGCTCAAAGCGGTGCAGGAGAAAATCAAATAACCCGGCCGCAGCAGTTGCGGTTCATCCGTTGGCGTCGCTCTATTCGCCGATGGGGTTGCGGTTTTCAGTTTGTTCGAGGGGCGAAGCTCGGCTCGCACAGCGCAGTTTTCCAACGTATGAGACCTCGCCAAGCAAGCCGGGCTTCACACATCATTTCACCATCTGCATGCGCCCACGATACCACTGCTCGCCGATTTGCAAGCGATAGAAGTACACGCCGCTGGCGGAGAGATTGCCCGCGCTGTCGCGGCCGTTCCAGAGTTTTTCATAAACCCCGCGCACGTGCTCGCCGTTGGCCAGCGTGCGCACCAGCTCGCCGCGCAGATTGAAGATTTGCAGCTTCACATTCGCCGGCTCTTTTACCGCAAAGCGAATCGTGGTGGAAGGATTGAATGGATTCGGATAAACTTGCCCCTCGGTGAAATTGTCAATGGCCGCTTCCTCCTGCTGACTCAGCGTTGCGGCAAGCTCGGCCTCGGAAGTTTTCGATAGGCCGAGATCGATGCGGCTGAACCATAAATCATCGGTCGTGCTATTGCCCGCCACCATCATCAAGCCAGTCGCATTGGTCACAGGCGTTAGCGGCGCGGAGAGGTGATTGAAGTTGTGGCTCGCGTTTTTGATGAACACCGTCGCGAACGCGTCGATGATCGTGTTCTCCTGGCCGAAAGCAACGGAGACGTACTCGCCCACGTTCGGCGTGCTGCTCGCGCGAATGCCCATCAAAAAGAGGCGATTGTTGCTCGCATCGATTGCCAACGCGGGGCTGCTCCAATCATAACCGATATTGATGATGAACTTGCTCCACGTGCCGTTCGCGTTGCGTTTATAGAGCGTGTTGTTCGGATCATTCGCGCCGTTGGGATTGGTGCGCGTCATCACATAAACCACGCCGTTGTTCGTCACCGCCGCGCAGAGCGAGCCTTCCGGCGTTTCCGTGCCGAAGCGCGCAATCGCATTGGTCTCGTCCGTCCACTTGTTGTTGAGATCGGTATCGAGGTGCTTCATGAAACCGAACAGCTTGCCGGTGTTGGTGTTGATCAAACTATAAAACACGCCGACATAGTTTCCGCTCGCTGAAAAAGTCACGGCCTCGGTTTGGCCTTTCACACCGGACAAGCCGGTTTTGATCGGGATCGTGGCGGACCACGTGTTGCCGTCGTTCTTCGAAACTTGCGTTTCGAG
>Ga0247727_10002815_pt1 | contig 39199 bp, 46 predicted proteins | sample WisWelCaveWW1625_FD_202498 | JGI IMG/M metagenome (GOLD analysis project Ga0247727, IMG submission 202498) | Biofilm microbial communities from Wishing Well Cave, Virginia, United States - WW16-25 | ecosystem: Environmental > Aquatic > Deep subsurface > Groundwater > Cave microbial mat | place... | reverse complement strand
CAGGATGCCAAGGCCGCCGACGATCACGGCCACGAGCCACACCACCTGTTTGGGTGCATTGAGTTTCATGTTCCCTCCTACCGTTAGGTTAATTGTTTGGATGTTATTGGGACAACCAACAACCTTAAAACTGACCATTATGATAATAATTTCTCAAAGAAAGTCAAGCAAAATATCGGCGCGGTTTTTTTTGCATCTTGAATTGCGTGGATTTTTGACCTATATTCCATCGTTTATTAATTAAAGCAATTCAAGCGTTAGGGGCCTTTCCAAAAAATCAGGAGGGAATATGTGGAAGGAATTTAAGGAATTCGCGATGCGCGGCAACGTGGTGGACATGGCCGTTGGTATCATCATCGGCGCCGCGTTCGGGTCGATTGTGTCTTCGCTAGTGTCCGACGTGCTCATGCCGCCGCTGGGGTTGCTGCTCGGCAACGTTGATTTTTCCAACCTGTTCATGGTTTTGAAAGAGGGCAAGGTCGTGCAACCTTATACCTCACTGGCAGAGGCGCAGGCCGCCGGCGCGGTAACTATCAACTACGGAATCTTTCTCAACAGAGTGATTTCGTTTGTGATCGTGGCTTTTGCGGTTTTCATGTTGGTGAAAGGGATCAACAGAATCAAACGCCAGGAACAACCGAAGCCGGCAGCGCCGACGACCAAAGAATGCCCACAGTGTTTTTCAACGGTTTCCATCAAGGCGACCCGCTGCGCATTCTGTACTTCGGAAATTAAGTGAGATTGCTGGGCAGTCCAAAAATGGGAGGAAAATGTCATTTACGAGGAGCGATAGCGACGAAGTAATCCCACGATTTCAGCACAGAAGTGGGAGATAGCTTCGTTTCGCTCGCAATGACATACATCTTTTTGGACAGCCCCATGACCGAATTCATTTTAGGACAATGGAGGATTGCATGGCAAAAGGAAATTTTAGCGCTTGTTTGCTGTGGACTTTTTTGATGGCGCTCGGAATCGGATTTCTGTTCGCGCAGGAAACGCAGACGGCGCAACCTGCGCCGCCGCAGTATGGCTGGAAAAATGAAATCATCGGCAATCTCAATCTCACCCAGGCGAGCTTCAGCAATTGGGAGCAGGGCGGCGAAAACACCCTGGCCTGGCAGACTAATCTCACCACCAGCTTCACGCTCGATCAGGAAAAGTATAATTGGAAAAATACTGGCAAGTTTACTTTAGGTTTTGCAAAAATCGCCGGCACGGAGGCGCGCAAATCTTCCGATGAAATCAGCATCGAAAGTCTGTTGACGCGCAAAGTCAGCAAGCTGCTGAACCCGTTTGTTTCGGTAACGGCCAAAACGCAATTTCTCTCCGGGTTTCAATATCCCAACGATACGACGAAAGTGAAGATTTCCAAATTTATGGATCCGGGTTATTTCACCCAAAGCATTGGCGTGGGTTATTCGCCCAACGAGGTAGTGTTGACGCGTATCGGCTTCACGATGAAGGAAACGATCACCAGTGATTTTCCGGTGCCATTTGCTGATGATCCCAGCACGCGCAACAAAATTGAGAAAACCAAAATTGAACCCGGCCTCTCGTCGATTACCGATGTCAAAAAGAAATTTGCTGAAAACATTTTGCTGACCTCGCGACTCGATATTTTCTCCGATTTTGAAGCGATTAAGAAAATTGATGTTTTGTGGGAGAACGATTTAACATTCAAGCTTACGAAATTAGTCAACGTTAATTTCGAATTTGATCTGCTTTATGATCGTGATATTTCCACACGGCGGCAGATTCGACAGGTGTTGTCGGTGGGCTTCACGTACACGTTTTTGTAGAATCGTGCTATTTCGTAGCCCGCGTTCCACGCGGGAGTTGTTGTGTGGATATCTGATGCACCCGCATGAAATGCGGGCTACTTAATTCGTCAATCGTTCAACGTCCGTTTCAATTTTTCCATAAATTCGGCGCGCGGGATTTCCTTCGCACCGAAGCGCTGGAGCAGTGGAGTGAGCGTCTGCACATCCATCCAAGTGAGGCCGAGGTTGCTGAGGTAGCGCGTGGCTTCAATGAGCGCAAATTTCGAAGCGTTCGGCTGGGAGTAAAACATGCTTTCGCCCGCAAAGAACTTGTCGATTAGCACGCCGTACATTCCGCCCACTAACTCCTCTTTCCCATTATAAGCTTCGAAGCTGTGGACGTACCCGCAACGATGAAATTCGATGTAGGCCGAGATCATGTCGCGGGTGATCCAGGTGCCGCGTTGTCCCTTGCGGGTTTTGCTGCGGGCGCAAGCGCGAATCACCGCCTCAAAATTGGCGTCCACTCGAAAGGTGAAATCAGAATTTTTTAAATAACGCTGCATTCGCGCTGGGATATGCAGCTCATCAAATTCAAGAACGGCGCGCTGCGGCGGCGCAAACCAATAAACAGGCTCGCCTTCGATAGGCCACGGGAAAATACCGTTGGTGTAAGCTAATTTCAGCGTCTCGACTTCGAGGTCGCCGCCAATCGCCAGCAAACCCGATTCGTCGGCCCACTCCACCGGGGGAAATTGCGTAATCATTCAGCGTACTCTTTTCCAATATCATAAGACCGATACCATCGCTTCGAGCGATGGTATCGATTTGAGAAATAATAGTCACGACCGGAAAAAGATGCAAGCATTCGCTCAAGATATTTGTTGATTGAAAGTTCTGATAGCCATACCTTTTGCGAAAATCAAGACGATGCATGAATCAAATACACCGGCTGCCGCAATTAAAACCAGAATGGATCGATTCCCACGAAAATTTCATTTTGTTGGAAACCAACAAATTCGATTCCGAAAATAGATACAGCTTTCTGTTCACCCACCCGCTGGCAATTCTCGAAGCGAATGAGTACGACCGGATTTTCGAAATCTTCGAACAGATCGAGGAATACGCGAAACGCAACTTTCTCGCGGGATTCTTTTCGTATGAACTTGGCTACTATTTCACCAATCAAATGGAAGACGAGGAGGCGTTCGAGTTTCCGCTGGTTTGGTTTGGAGTGTACGAAAAGCCGCTCATTTTCGATCACCAAAGCGGAACGTTCACAGATTTTCATCAGGAGTGGTTTGCTGATTCTAAAACGCCTAGGCCACTTCATTTAATCTCTAATTTGCAGTTGACCATTTCACTGCATGATTATGAAAGTCGAATTCACCAAATAAAAAAGTACATCGAAGACGGCGACACCTATCAAGTCAATTTCACCACTAAGTATGAATTTGATTTCGCAGGCCATCCCTATTCTTTATATCAGGATTTGAAGAGGAAACAGGAGGTGGCTTACAACGCGTTCATCAAAATTCGTGGCCGCTACATTTTATCGATTTCGCCCGAGCTGTTTTTCCGAAGACAAGGAAATAGCGTCGTTGCGCGTCCCATGAAGGGCACCATGCCGCGCGGGCGCACTTTCGCTGAAGATCAGTTGCAGTCGCAGCGGCTCGCCGCCGATGAAAAGAACCGCAGCGAAAATGTGATGATCGTGGATCTGCTTCGCAACGATCTGGGCCGCGTTTCAAAAACTGGCAGTGTGCGCGTGTCGAATCTTTATTCGGTGGAAAAATACAATACACTATTTCAGATGACATCGACGATAGAAAGTGAGTTAAAGGAAGGCATAACATATTTCGATCTTTTCAAAAGCATTTTCCCGTGCGGTTCGGTCACCGGCGCGCCCAAAATCCGCACCATGCAAATCATCCGTGAATTGGAAAGGGCGCCGCGCGGCGTTTACACCGGCGCCATCGGTATGATCTCTCCGGGAGGGGATGCGGCGTTCAATGTCCCCATTCGCACGATCACCACTGAAAACGCTCGCGGCGAGATGGGGGTCGGCAGCGGCATCGTGTACGACTCCGATGCCCGCGCCGAGTTCGAAGAGTGTCAGCTCAAAGCCAACTTTTTGATTGAACAATACCACGAGTTTTCGTTAATTGAAACCATCCTCTGGCAGGACGGCTATGTGCGGCTGTCGCTGCACTTGAAACGGCTGCGCGAGTCAGCGGCTTATTTTGATTTTGCTTATAATGAAAATGAAATTCTGGAAAAGTTGCGAGACGCGGAGAAGCATTTTATAATTTCGGGCCGCTATAAAGTCCGGTTGCTTTTAGACAAAGAAGGAACCATTCAGATAGGCGCCGAGCCGTTGGCATATCAAAAAACAGAATCGGGGCGAGCGGCGATTTCATCCGTACGAACGTCATCGCGCGATCGGTTTTTGTTTCACAAAACCACGCGCCGCGATTTGTATCAAAGCGAATACGAGAAATATTCAGTACAGGGATTTTTCGATGTGATATTCATGAATGAAAAGGGTGAGATCACTGAGGGCGTGATCTCCAACATTTTTATAAAAAAGGACGGAAACTATTACACCCCGCCGGTAGAGTGCGGACTTTTGAACGGCGTTTTTCGGCAGGAATTTTTGGCCAAGAGTTCAAATGCCGCCGAAAGAACTTTGTCGCTGGAGGATTTGTATTCAGCCGATGAGATTTATTTGACCAATTCGGTGCGGGGCATGATGAAGGTTGAAGTAGTTTAACGCCACGTCTTAAGGAATAAAAGTTATGGGAGCGCGAAAGATTTTAGTTAAAGATATTCGGGTTATAGTCTCGAAACTCATAAAAGAATATTCTCCGGAAAAAGTTATCCTCTTTGGTTCGTTGGTTGATGGGAAATTTGGTGCTGACAGCGACATTGATTTGCTAATAATAAAAAAAACCGAAGAGCGTTTTATAGATCGTTGGGCTTCGGTAAAAAAAATACTCAGGGGAACGCATCGTTCCATACCTCTCGATGCTTTCGTTTTGACTCCTAAGGAGATTGAAATGCGTTTGTCGGTCGGTGACCAATTTATTGAAGAAGCCCTGAAGGGGAAAGTTCTATATGCCCAAGAATAGAAACAGGGAATCTTTGTATCCGAACGATTGGTTACGCATAGCAGAAAAAGATTGGCAGCGTGCTCATCAACTTTTGGATGAACACGATCCAGAACTTGCGGGTTTTTGTTTACAACAAGCAGTTGAAAAATATTTGAAAGCGTTTCTTCTTTCAAAAAAGTGGCAACTGCGCCGGATTCATGATTAGATGCGCTACTCGATGATGCTATCGCGTTCGAGAATTCTTTAGAGAAATATCGGGAAGCTTGTGAGCGCATTAGCGGCTTCTATATTATTGAACGTTATCCGTTACTTTTAGAATCCGGAATTACCGATGAAGATGTACAAAACGCTATGGAAGGAATGAGCGGTTTTGTGGAATGGATCAGAAAAAGTATTTGAAAAGAAAAATAAGCATGTCCCTTTCCCTCAAGAACAAAGTCGCTATCATCACTGGCGCCAGCCGCGGCGTGGGCAAAGCGGTGGCGTTGAAACTCGCCGAACATGGTGTCAGAATTGCGGTAGGGGCGAAGACGGTAGAATCGTCGGCGAAAACGCCGGGGTCGATCTATGACACCGTGAAAGAAATCGAGGCGCTCGGCTCCGAGGCGCTCGCTATTCCAACGGACGTTCGCTTCGAAGATCAGATTCAAAATCTGGTGCAGAAAACTATCGAGCGATTTGGGCGAATAGATATCGTCGTCAACAACGCTGGCGCGATTTTCTGGCTGCCGGTGGAGCAGCTGCCGGTGAAGCGTTTCGATCTGATGATGCAGATTAACTACCGCGCCCCGTTCATACTTTGCCACGAAGCCACTCCGTTTTTGAAAAAACAATCGGAAGGGTGGGTCATCAACATGTCGCCGCCGGCGCAAATAGGCGTGCTGGCCGCAGAAAATTGGGCGGGCCGCACGGGCTATCTGATGAGCAAATTCGGAATGACGCATTTGACACTCGGACTCGCCGAAGAACTTAGAGCGTTCAATATTTCGGTGAACAGTCTATGGCCGACGAGCCTCATCGACACCCAGGCCACGCGCGTTTTCGCAGAGATGTTCAAAGCGGACGCCAGTGTAAAATGGTATTCACCCGAATTGTTGGCTGCGGCCAGTTTGGAGATTTTTAAAACGCCACCGGCGCAGTTAACCGGGCAAGCTTTGATTGCAGAGGAATTTTTGAAAAGTCGTGGAATAAAAGATCTGGAAAAGTACCGCGCCCCTAGCCCGGTTTAATGTCCAACAAATTAACATCGGAAGGAGGATTTTTAATGGCAGCTTACGTAGTTTTGGTTTACGGCATTCTTGTCGTCGCGGGCGGAATCATGGGCTATGCGAAAGCTCAAAGCAAACCTTCGTTGATCGCCGGCGGAGTGTTTGGACTCATAGTTATTGTTGCCGCGTTATTGATGCTAAAATTTAACCCAGCCGGCCGCTACCTGTCTTTGGCAGCATCCGGTCTCTTGCTCATCTTTTTTTCACGTCGATTCAACGCCACCAAAAAGTTTATGCCCTCCGGTTTGATGATGGCCTTGAGTCTCATCACAGTATTCACCCTGTTGGCGAGCTGGCTTTAACGGATTTCCATATTCAAAAGATTTGAGGAGGAGGAGATGATCCATTCTTTCCGCTCTTTTATTCGTGCGGCCCTGTTTTTCATTTTTCCCATCACAGTTTTTTCACAGCATCTTCCTGAAGGCGATTACCACGCCAACCGCGAACGCAGCATCGACATTTTACACTACCGCGCCGATTTGAGTTTTGACTTCGAAGATCGGCGCGTTCACGGAAAAGCAACCATTCGTTTTGCCCCGCTCTCGGAGATCACCTCTTTTTCTTTGGATGCCTTCGGCTCGACATCGAAACTGTAAACCTGGTTAAATCTGATGGCAGCCAACCACTGAGATTTACGACTGTCGATGGTTTCAACATCGAGCTTGGGCGGCCCTATTCGGCGGATCAAACCCTCACGGTTGAAATCGCCTATTCCTGCCAACCCAATGCCGGGCTTTACTTTCAAAAAGATCCAAATCGCAACGGACAGTATTTCATTCACACCTACGGCGAAGGCGGACTGCATGCCAACTGGCTGCCCATCTACAATGATGTCAACGACAAATTTTCCTCCGAAATGGTGGTGACCGCGCCAGCGCCGTATGTAGCCATTTCAAACGGTGACTTGTTGAAAGTTAAAGACCTTCCCAACGGTGAAAAGGAGTTCCACTGGTCGCAGAAGCTTCCACATTCCAATTATCTGATGGTAGTTTACGTTGGCGAGTTTGAAAAAGGTGAGCTCGCACCGGCCTTTGGCGGTATTCCGATTTCTTATTGGACGCCGAAAGGGCGTTTGCAGGAAGGTGGCTATGTTTTTCGCAACACTCCAAAAATGGTGGAATTTTTTTCTACCCGATTTGATTACCGTTACCCGTGGGAAAAATACGATCAGATTGCGGTCCCTGATTACGCCATTGGCGCGATGGAGCACACTTCGGTGACCGGCCACCGCGAGTCCGTTTTGCGCGACGCCAGCGCCCCGCTCGATTTCAGCCCTGATTTTACGAGTTACTACGCTTTCTGGACCGCGGAAGGCACCATCTCTCATGAATTGGCGCATCATTGGTTTGGCGACAACCTGACCTGCAGCAATCTGAGTTACATTTGGCTGAACGAAAGTTTCGCCAGTTACCTGCAAATGTTGTGGGATGAGGAATCGTTGGGGGAAGAACAACTGCAAATGGATCGCCAGGCAGCGTTGGATCAGTATCTCGCCTACGTCAGAGATGAAAACATGATCCGCCCGCTCGAGTACCACTATTTCGAGAAGCCTGATGACATGTACAACGAAGAACACACCTACCTCAAAGGCGCGATCGTGCTGCACATGCTGCGCAATATTTTGGGCGACGATATTTTTTTTCGTGGACTGAGTTTCTATCTGCACCGGCATGAATTTTCTAATGTCGTGAGCGCGGATCTGAAAAGCGCATTTGAAGAAGCCGCCGGCAAAAATCTCGATTGGTTCTTCGACGATTGGGTTTACGGCGCCGGCCATCCGATTTTCAAAATCACTTACGAATATTTCGAGAAGAATAAACTGGTTGATTTGAACATCGAACAAATCCAGCCGTTTGTGGAAGGCCAGAATGAGTTTACCCTGCCGCTGGAAATCAACATTGCGACGTCGACGGGCGTTCGCAATCACATCGTCTGGGCGGAAAATCGCGAAGAGCACGTCTTTCTCGAATCGGATGAACGACCCTTGATGCTGAGTTTTGATGGCAGTGGCGCGCTGGTGGCCGACGTGGTTTTTGAAAAGACGTTAGACGAGCTCATTTATCAAACCAAAAATGACGCCCTCCCCGGACGAATCTGGGCGTTGCGCCAGTTGGCACAACGTTTTCCGACCAACTCGAAGACATTGCAAGCCATTGCTGAGCTTCTTTCGGGAAATTCCTTCTGGGGAGTGCAGGCCGAGGCGGCTTTGCAATTGGGAACGCTGCGAACTCCAGCCGCTGAAAAAGAAATGAAAACCGCTTTGAAAGCCAGCGACTACCGGGTTCGCAAAGCCGCGGCGCTGGCATTATCAAAATTTGGAACATCAACTGCGGAAGCGACGTTGCGTGATCTCATCTCCGAAGATTCTCACAGCGATGTTGCGGCAACGGCCATTGTCGCTCTTTCTGAAGCCAATCCCGAAGCTGATTTAGCTTTTCTGCGCAAACAGTTGGAACGACCCGCTTGGTACGATGAAGTTACCATTGCGGTTTTGGACGCATTCAAGATTAGTGGTCAACAAAAATTAGTGGGAGAGATTCGCCCATACGTTGAGGATAAGTACAATCAACAAGTTCGCATATCGGCGCTGGAGGCATGGAAAAGTTGCGCCCAGGCCGACGTGCAGCTGCATCAGAAGTTGATGGAATTCGTGGAGGGATCGCCATATAGTCTGCAAAAACTGGCCATTGAAATGCTGGGCGATCTCTATGTGGCCGCGGCGCGGACACTGTTGGAGAAAACTGCAAATCAATCCGGCGATGATAACATTCGGGTGTTGACGCAGAAAGCTCTGAATAAAATCAATCGCCTGGATGAAAGGACGCGATAAGATCGACGCCATCGTTTTAAGCGATGGCGTAATTGATTCTCACAAATAAAAAGCCGCCAAGGTTTCGACTTGGCGGCTGGCACAATTCAAAAAATGAACTGAAAAGTTTTTCTTCGGCGCGGCTGCTATTCTTCCGTATCTAAAAGTCTTTACTTTTTCCGAAGATTTGCTCCTGCCTTTAGCATCGGGTCTGTTTTTTTCTATTCCTGGTTCATCAAACTACAAAATCCTTTTAATTAATTAAAAATGTAATCTCCCAATCAATGTTTCTATTTTCGACAAACCCCAATAAAATCTTTATTAGCAATTGAAAATAATTTGAGAACCTTTTGTTTTGTATTGAGTAGAATGAAAAAGACCGATTGGTCGGTATTCCTTCGGACCAGGTTTATAAAATGATGAACAAAAACAAAGGCGAGTGTACTCGGAAACTTATTATCGAAAAAGCGACTGAGCTTTTTACTCAATGCGGTTATAACCATACCTCACTGAATCAAATCCTGAAAGCGACTGGCCTGGCGAAGGGAGGATTCTATTTTCATTTTAAAAGCAAAGAAGAATTGGGTGTCGCGGTGATCAAGACGTTGGACGAGTGCTGGATAAAAGAACTACTTCCCGATATGCGCGACTGTGCGAATGCCAGGGACAAACTCGTTCGTTTGTGTGAGGCGCCCGGCGACTGCAGTTGCAAGGGCGCCGTCCGTCCGGCCATTTTGTTGTTGAATCTGGCCACCGAAATGATCGAGGTCAACGATAAATTTTCTGAAATGCTGCGAGGAGTGTTTCTCGGCTGGCGTCGAATGCTCGAACTAATAATAGAAGAAGGCAAGAAGGAAAAAATCTTCAGAGAAGACATCGACTCAAAGGCGGTTGCGGCAATTATTTTGAGCAACATCTTGGGCGCGAATCTGCTTGCTATGCTCAACCGTAATATAAATCTGTATCGTCTTCAATTGCGTACTTTAAATGAGGTCTTATTCGTAGGAATTTTAAAATAAACGGGGACGGAGAGAATATGAATTGGAAGATAAAAGAATCAAATAAATATAAAGGAGAATTCGAGCGCTTGCTGGCTGAGAACATCAACGGCATGTTTTCTATGGCGCTGCGCATGACTCGCAACCCATTGGATGCTGAAGACTTGGTTCAAGAGACGGCGCTCAAAGCTTTCCGCTATTTTCACAAGTTTGATCTCGGCACCAACTTCAAGGCCTGGGTGTATCGAATTCTCACCAACAATTTCATCAACAATTACCGGCGCGACAAAAAAGCACCGGGGCGCACGGACATAGACAGCGTTTCCTTCAAGCTTGATGACAAAGGGGCGGAGTTCTGGGAGCAATTAGATGATCGCAACAGTGATTACAACTACGAGGATTTGTTCGACGACGAGATCAACTCGGCGTTCGAGCGTTTGCCGGACGAATACAAAATCGTAGTTCAGCTTTCCGACGTCGAGGGTTTGAGTTACAAAGAAATCGCAGACGTCATCGAACACCCCATTGGCACAGTCATGTCGCGCCTGCATCGCGGCAGGAGGCTGCTGCAAAAGAGTCTGAACAAATACGCGCGGGAGAAGGGATACTAATTCTGACCTACGGTGCCGCGGTTGGTTTCCACCACGCTTGTTGATCCAATAAGATCGGTTTTTAAACTTATTGGATTTTTCATTTTTGATAACGCATCACCCGCTAAACCCTGTCTGTTTCATAACTCATCGGCGTTGTTTAGTTTTCACTGTCGCTAAGAGGAAACCTTGGAAATTGCATTTTTTTTCTTTTGCTTATGTTCAATGAAAGGTGTATATTTCGCGGGTTTTGAAACACACCTAAAGGCTGCAACTTTATTATACTATTTGGCTTTGTGGGAGGCGCTTCAAAAAATGCGGCGAGAGATATTCAGGTGGTGGAGTCAAAATTTAGGCAAGCATATGGAAATTGTGGTGTACGGCCATTATGGCTTTGCCCTGTTGATGTTCCCCACTGCGGCCGCGGACTTTTTGGAATACGAGCGTTTCCAACTAATCGATTCGATCACGCCATTCATCGATGGCGGCAAATGCAAGGCCTTCTCCATCAACAGCATCAACAATGAAAGCTGGCTCAACGATTGGATGAATCCTCGCGACAAAGCCATTCGACATCAGCAATACAATTATTACGTCACTGAAGAAGTCGTTCCATTCATTCGCCACGATTGCAAAGGGCAGGTGGCAATCATCAACACCGGCGCATCATTGGGGGCGCTGCACGCGGCTAACAATTTTTTCCGCCGCCCGGATTTGTTTGCTGGTGTGGTTGCGATGAGCGGCTGCTACGATTTGAAATATTACGCGAACGGATACTACGACGACAATTGCTACTTCAATTCCCCGGTGGATTATTTGCCTAATTTGAGCGACGACCAGGTTCTAACCGAGATGCGTTCGAACAAGCATATTCACATCGTCACCGGGCAGGGAGCGCACGAGTCGCCCCATGCCACCGTGCGGCTTTCCGAAATTTTGCACGCCAAAAGCATCCCGCACGAGTTGGATTTGTGGGGCCATGACATGCCCCACGACTGGCCGACGTGGCGTCAGATGCTGCCACATTACTTGGAGACGAGATTTTAACACCTCCCTTAAATTCCGCTTTTTGGAATTTGGGGGAGGCCGGGAGGGGGTCGATCCCCTCCTACCCTCCCCATTTTTAAAAAACGAAAATGGGGAGGGCCTCTATCGCACGCAGATCGCACCAGAGTTGGCAATCGCCGACTTCAGATTGTCGGCTTTCGTATTTTTGAATTGACTTATTAAAGCCCTAAGATATTGAATGAAAATCTGTTTCGCCGTGAGTGAATGTGTCCCCTACGTGAAAACCGGTGGTCTCGCCGACGTAGCGGGCGCGTTGCCAAAGGCTCTGCAGCAACTTGGCTGCGAAGTGAAAGTTTTTCTGCCGCTTTACAGTTCAATTGACGTCGTCAAACACGATTTGATTTTTGCCGCTGAGCTGGCAGATATCCCGGTGTATATCGGCGACAAGCTGGTGACGTTCAACACTTGGTATGGCCATCTCCCCAACTCCGAGGTTGCGGTGTACCTCATCGATTGTCCGCTATATTATCACCGTGACCACCCTTACACCAGCGACTGGGATGAAGACGAGCGCTTCGTGTTGCTGCAGCACGCGACCATGCAAATTATGCAACGTTACAATTGGGCGCCGGACGTGGTGCATTGCAACGACTGGCAAACCGCGCTGTTGCCAATTTATCTCAAAGTCAATTACAAGTGGGACGCGCTATTTGCGAACACCGCGAGTCTGCTTTCTATTCACAACATCGCTTACCAGGGCCGCTTCTCACGCGATGCCGTTTATCGCGCCGGGTTATCGTTCATCGACTATTATCCCGGCGGCCCGCTGGAATTCGACAACTCCTTCAGTTTTTTGAAAACCGGAATTCTGTTCTCGGAAATAGTTTCAACGGTCAGCGAAACTTACGCCCACGAAATTCAAACCCACGAATACGGCGCGGGACTGGATGGCGTGCTGGCATCGCGCAAAAACGATCTCTTCGGCATCCTCAACGGCATCGATACCGATGAGTGGAATCCCAAAAGCGATCGCTTTTTGCCGTTTCCGTACTCGGTAAAAAACCTCGACGAAAAAATAAAAAATAAAAAAGCGCTGCTGGAGAAAATGAAACTCCCGTTCGATGAGAATGTGCCCGTTATCGGCATGGTGTCGCGGCTGACTCCGCAAAAGGGCTTTGAGTTACTGGCGCCGGTCATCGACGATTTGACGATGCTGCCGCTGCAGCTCGTAGTACTCGGCAGCGGCGAGCCGGCTCATGAAGAGTTTCTGCGCGCAGCAGCGACCACCTATCGCGATCAATTTTCCACTTACATTGGCTACAACAACGAGCTCGCGCATTTGATCACCGGCGGTGCGGATATGTTTCTCATGCCGTCGCGTTACGAGCCGTGCGGGATGAATCAGATGTTCAGTTTGAATTATGGCACGGTACCTATCGTCCGCAAAACCGGCGGCCTCGCCGATACGGTGAAAGACTACCACGAATACTATGAGAAAGGCAATGGCTTTTCGTTCAACGATTTTGCTCCGGAAGCCCTTTATCTCACGGTCCGCCGCGCGCTGGACATTTTTCAAAATAAGAAAACCTGGCGCGCGATGATGAAGCGGGGCATGAGCCAGGACTTTTCCTGGGAGGCCTCTGCAAAGCGTTATCTTGAGCTGTATGAAAAAGCCAAAGAACGACATACTGAAAAGTAGACCTCGACTAAGTTTGTGGCCATTTAAGGAGGAGGGATACAGATGGATTTTGCATCTATTTTGGGAATTGTCAGTTTAGTAATTTCAATAGCAGCGATTCTAATAGTTCTAGTTTTTGAACGCGTCAAACAGGAGCAAAAAATAACGCGAATTGAAATTCGTCTCGATAAATTTAATCAAAGCGCTGACCAGTTACTTGAGAAGTCTTCAATCATTATGCACGAACTCAATAACCTAAAGGTAGACACGCGTCGAATTCAACCAACAGGCTTTAACATTATTGTGAGTAAACAATGGAGATTTATTGAACAAATTTTCCACTACAGATTTGAAAAACATATAATCTCCAAAAAGATCTCAATGAACTATATAAATGATAGAATGCGAGTACTTCTAGATTCCGGCTCTACAATAGATTTAGTAGCAGCTGAACTTCTAGAAAACGACGTAAAAGATGTGCATGTCTATTCCAATAATGTGTATGCAGCTATGCATCTCGTTGGAACAAATCAAGTTAATTTTCATCTTTTTGGGGGGCATTTCAGTGAACGTTTTGCAGCTGTATATAGTAATGAAACTAATAACTTAATTGATACTTTGGACCCCGATTTACTCATACTTGCCGCTTCTGCTTTCCGTTTTGAGCAAGGAATTATGGTACACAGTGATGATATTGATAACATCGATTTTAAAAAAACGGCTCTGAGAGCATTCAGAAGATCGCAAAATGGTAAATTATTAATTGCAGTAGATCCATCAAAGTTTTTTGAATCAATAGAGGAAAGGAGGGGGGTAATAGATTCAGATGAATGGCAAGAAATAATCTCTGAGGCCGCATCTCGTATTGTAATTGTAACCTCGCCCAGCCCGCTTAATTTTAATTCAAAACAACAAACGTCAGTTGCTACTGAAATCAGTAAATACAAAAAAGCCAGTGTTCAGGTGGACGACAGTGAATTGACGGGATAGATATTTGGAATTCCTACATTCGTAGTTTTGACGTGGCTTTAAATAATCTCAAATTAAACTGTTATTAAAACTGATTTAAATTTCTGAGGAGGTAACCGATTATGGCACAAACGAAAGTGGGGTATAACGAGCCCCTGTACGTCATGCCCTTCGATCACCGCGGTTCGTTTCAAGCGAAGATGTTTGGGATCAAAGGGCGGCAACCGAACGATGAAGAGACGAAAATGATCGCATCGTACAAGCAGATCGTTTATGAAGGTTTTTTGAAGGCGTTGGAAATGGGCGCGCCCAAAGACCGCGGCGCGATTTTGGTGGACGAGCAGTTCGGCGCCGATTGCGTGCGCGACGCTTTGAAAAAAGGCCTCAAAGTGGCGATGCCGGCCGAGAAGAGCGGACAAGATGAATTTGACTTTGAGTACGGCGATCAGTTTGGCGCGCACATTGAAAAATTCAACCCGACATTTGTGAAGGTGCTGGTTCGTTACAATGTTGAAGACGACGCCACGGGCAACAAGCGTCAAGCGGCGCGGCTGGCGAAACTGAGCGACTACTGTCACAAAAACAATCGACTCTTTATGTTCGAGCTGTTGGTTCCCGCTAACGAAGCCCAGCTGGCCAAAGTTGGCGGCGACAAGAAAAAGTACGACACCGAAGTTCGTCCGACATTGATGCAGAAAGCCATTGCTGAGCTGCAATCGCTCGGAGTTGAAGCTGATGTTTGGAAATTAGAAGGTCTCGAAAATGCCAAAGACTATGAGAAGATCGTAGCGCAGGTGCGCAGCAAAGGCCGCGACAACGTTGGCATCATCGTGCTCGGCCGCGGCGAAAACGACGAGAAAGTCCGCCACTGGCTGAAGGAAGGCGCACGGGTGAAGGGAGTCATCGGATTTGCGGTGGGCCGCACGGTGTTCTGGGATGCGCTGGCCGGCTACAAAGAAAAGAAGCACAGCCGTGAGGATGCTGTCAAAATGGTGGCCAACAATTACAAAGGCTTTGTAGATATATTCTTGAAAGCCCAGGCCTAGCAGAAATCCGAAATCCTAAACTCGAAATTCGAAACAAATTCAAAAGACGAAATTCAAAACCTGCGAAAAAACGGACCGCAAGAAACTCGATGCGGAAGTAACTCTGATGCTATTGACAAGCAAAGTTTCGTCATTTATTATTTGAATTTCGGATTTGTTTCGGGTTTTGGATTTAGACATTCGAATTTTCAAGCTACATTGATTTCAAAATAACGTTGTTTGTGTTTATGAAGCAGCGCTGAATCAAGGGACACGGACGCCGGCAGTATGTGTGCCATCTTTGTCCAATTCTTTTTGTATTTGGAGTGGAGATATGTTAACCGAGCAGAAAAGTCAAGGCAGTGACTATCACAACGATGATGGCCGTGCACGGGTCCAAAAAATCAGCCGCTATTTTTTGATTGTCGCGCTGATTCTCAGCATGATCATGTTTTTTAATCTCATCAAGATTTTCCTCGTGCCGGTTTTGATGGCGACAGTATTTACTACTCTCTTTTATCCGTTTTACGAGTGGCTTTTGAAGAAAATCGGCAGGCGAAAAAACATCAGCGCCTTTATCTGCTGTTTGATTTTGCTGCTGGGCCTTTTGGTTCCTTTGTTTGCGATTGCCGACCTGGTGACGCAAGAGGCCATCGACTTCTATAATAGCACCTTTCCGCAAATTGTCGAAGCGATCCAGGGCGATCAGGGCCTCGTTGGCAAAATTAAGAACTCCGCGTTGTTGAAGCGGCTCAACATCAATGAAATTGATTGGGAAACCACCCTGCAGGGGGTCGCGAAACAAATCGGAAATTTTATTGCGACGACCTCTCGCGGCACGTTTCACGTTGTGACCAACCTTTTTGTAATGCTCTTCACGATGTTCTATTTTTTCCGCGACGGCGAGCACATCATCCGACGAATCAAATATCTGAGCCCAATGGATGATACCTACGAGGAGGCGCTTATCTACCGTTTTATTTCGGTCTCTCGCGCCACGATTAAAGGCACTATGTTAATCGGACTAATTCAGGGAACGATGGGCGGCATCACCATGTGGATTTTTGGCGTCGGCTCGCCGGTGTTGTGGGGAGTGGTGATGGTGATTCTCTCGATTATACCTTTAGTGGGCTGTTGGCTGGTCCTCTATCCCGCGGCGTTCTACTTGCTCATGACCGGAGAGGTCTGGCAGGGTATTTCTATCATGCTTATTACCGCTTTTATTATCACTAATATTGACAATTTTTTGCGGCCGCAATTAGTTGGCAAAGATGCCGGTATGCACGACCTGATGATTTTTTTTTCCACCCTCGGTGGGCTTAGCGTTTACGGCGTGATGGGGTTTATTGTGGGACCGGTGATCGCAGTTTTTTTTCTGACCATTCTCGATATTTACAGCATCGAATTTAAAACCACCCTTGACCTGGCGCAGAATGCCAGCTTTTCCCACATTAAAGAGGAGTTTCCCGCTGAAGAGCCGGTGAAGGAGCAATAAGTTATTGGGGTTCGATCCCTAATAAATCAATTCTATTTTCTCAATTCGTGAGCGTACGGGCAGTAGCTTTTTGATATTGATATAAATAGCCTTTTGGCCTTCCTGGGTTTGCGCCAGCGCCGCTTTTCGATTCCATTCGTTGAATTCCGCGTCATCTTCAACTTGCATTACAAGCAGAGCGCCATCTGGAATCGAATCTGCAAATTTTGGATTTTCGATTATGAAGCGATCAAATTCTGTGACCAATTCAGTATTCTTGCGTTCGAATTTATTCATGGGTAAAGCTCCTTCAAAAAACTGTTTTTGTATTTTTCCCAATTTTCATTGATGTCGGCATCTGCAAAGGTTAACGCTTCCTGGAAAGTCATATCTAAAGATTCTTTCTTTTGCTCGTTTCGATTATTATAGCGATCTACATGGGCAAAGCCATGCGACGTATCATAACGAATCACTTCTTTCCAAGTTCCTTGGTATTCGATTTCTAATTGCACCATGAATTGTGTGACCCCGCCCTTTCTGTGCAACAGGAACGTGGCGTTTGCGAACGCCGTGAGCGAGAAAAAGTAAATATTCTTTTGAATGCATTAAAGAATAAACAATTATAGATAAAATCCAATCATTTTTTTCTCCTTATCTTTTCACTCTCTCGGCCACCTTGTCGCGCAACGTTTTAAATCCTTTGTCGATGATCATCTTTGCCGCCGACTCTACCAATCGCTGTCCGATTTTGGCGATGGTTCCGCCAATTGAGGCCTCGCCATTGTAGCTCATGATTGTTTCCGCGCCGTCGGGTTTTAGTGTCACCAGCATATCGGCGCGCACGAACCCGCCTTTGCCGCTGCCGTCCAATTGCAGGCGATAACTGGTCGGCGGCTGTTTGTCGAGGATGTTAAATTTGGTGGTGTACTGGCTGGCAATCGGCCCGACTTTCGCTTCCAAAATGCCGGTGAATTGATCTTCGCTCGTCTGCTTCATTTCTTTGCAGCCGGGCATGATTTCCGCCAAAAAAGTCGGATCCAAAATCAGCGACCAAACCTTGACAGGTTCCGCGGGTAATGTGACCGTGCCTTCTATCTTCACTTTTTCCTCCTTAACATAAAGAAATACAGGTGAAATGTAAGGATTCCGTCTCGACAATTCAAGCGAAATATGCGAAACTCAGCGCCACGAAACCATTGGCATTTGTCTGTTTCGTTGTTTAAATTCTCGCTGTTTTGAAATGGGTTTATGCAATGGCTTGGTACAAAGAATGGTTTGGCGAAGACTATCTCAAAGTTTATCCACACCGCGACGATCGGGAGGCAAAAACGCAGGTAGATTTCGTCGCCAAATTTCTACAGCTAATAAACGGAGCTCGCGTTCTCGATCTCGGCTGCGGGATGGGGCGCCATGCCGTTGAGTTAAGCCAGCGCGGGTACTGCGTCGCCTGCCTCGATCTTTCATCGGTATTGTTGCATCTGGCCAAAAAGAGGAGCGGCTTAACTTGTCGCGCGCACTTCGTCCAAGCCGACATGCGACGGATTCCTTTTGCTGGCGTCTTCGATGCGGTGCTGATTTTTTTCACCACCTTCGGCTATTTCAAGGAAGATGAGGAAAACCGGCGGACCTTGGTTAGTATTCGGGAAGTATTAAAACCGGGTGGATGGTTTTTCCTAGATTATTTGAACAAAGAATTCGTAGTGAGTGGCCTGGTGCCGAGCGACTCCTGTTTCAGAAACGGATACGAAATTTTGCAGGAACGCCGCTACAACCAGAAAGAGCAGCGCATCGAAAAAAAAATTAAAATCAAAGAAAATGGCCAGGTGCGTGAGTATCGCGAGTCGGTCCGATTGTACACGCTCGCTGAGATGCAAGCTATGTTGACGGTCGCCGGATTAACGCTGGCGAAAACCTTCGGTGATTTTGACGGCAGTGATTTTACCTCCGCCAGTCCGCGTTTGATTCTGGCCGGAAAAAGGGAGGCGAATTGATGACGGTTCCGTTTCGTGATGTTCCCGGTTCCTCGCGTTTGTTTCTCGACTATCTCGAAAACTTCGAGCACGTCGCCGAGTTTTACAATGGCGATTTTCATAAGCTCGAAGTGTTTTTCGAGTGGGCGAAACAGGTACAATCGCGAAAACTCCCGCCCCACAGCTTGTTGCCAATTCTTAGAGAGCAAAACCGGTTCTTTGGAGGTGGGGTAGAAACGGACGAAAATCTGTCACGTTTGGAAAAAGGCGCGTTGGCCATCGTCACCGGTCAGCAAACCGGATTGTTCGGTGGTCCGTTATTTACATTATACAAAGCGTTGACCACTATCAAGCTGGCCGCTCAGTTAAACGAAAACGGAGCGGCGACTTTTGTCCCGATTTTCTGGCTGGCCTCCGACGATCACGATTTTCGCGAAGCCAATCACATTCAAATTCTCGACAAAACAAACCAGCCATTTGAGATCAGCTACCTCAATCATCCACTCGATTCGCGCATTCCAATTTACGATATCAAATTATCTCAGCGTATTTCTGAAGTGCTTCAACAATTAGACGACGCCACTCACCCGTCCGATTTCAAGCCCGAGGTGCTGCAAACCTTGCGGGACGCGTATCAACCCAAAGCGGCTTTTTCTCAGGCCTTCGGAAAATGGTTGATGCAATTGTGCAAATCCTTCGGATTGATTTTGATTGATGCCAGTGACCCACGCATAAAATCTCTGGGCAAAGAAGTTTTTAAAAAGGAAGTGGCCGAACACTCACCTTCTACTCGATCTGCGATGAAGACGACGGAAAGGCTACTCCGGAAAAATTACCACGGGCAGGTCCAGCTTCATGACAACGTGCTGAATCTCTTTTTTGTTGAAAATGGGCGGCAGGCGATCGCCATCGATGAAGAAAGATTTTTTATAAAGGGAAAGAACCGGACTTTTGAATTGAAAGAGCTTTTGAATTTGCTGGAAGAGAGGCCTCAGCATTTCAGCCCGAATGTTTTGCTGCGCCCCATTTTTCAGGATGCTCTTCTGCCGACGGTGGCTTACGTGGCCGGTCCTGCGGAGTTGGCTTATTATGCGCAAATGAAAGGCATCTATAAAGAATTCGGAATGCCGATGCCCATCCTCTATCCGCGCAAAAGTGCGACTTTGCTCGAACCGAAAATTCAAAAGGTGATCGAAAACTACGGTCTCAAAATTCAGGATTTCTGGATCAATGCTGAGGTTCTGATAAATGGCATTTTGCAGAAACAACTGCCGGAAGAGATCGAAAAACGCATTCGTAACACGCAATTGTGCATCTCGAAAAACTTGCAGGCTCTTGAAGATGTGGTGATGGAATTTGATTCGACGCTGCACGATGCCGTGCAAAATGCCAACGGACGCATTCTGCATCAAGTGGAATTGCTCGAAAGCAAAATTGTGCTTGCCTACAAAAAACGCAACGATGTGATCGTGAAGCAAATACAAAAAGCTGCGAATCATCTGTATCCCAACAATCAGTTGCAGGAAAGGGCGTTGAACATCACGCCGTTTTTGTTTAAATATGGCTGGGGATTTGTTCAAAAACTTTATGATGAATTAGAGCTCTCCAATTGTGATCACCAGATTTTTGAGATTTGAACCATTAGCAGAAATCCGAAATCCGAAACTCGAAATCCGAAACAAATTCAAAAAGCAAATTCAAAAATGATAGTACTTAACCGCATAGAAAAGTCGATTGTCTTATGATACTCGATTGCACCGCTATTAGATATTTGATTTTCGGATTTGTTTCGTGCTTCGGATTTCGACATTTCGAATTTTGTAGTTCAGTGAGGAGAATATGAAGCTCGACGTTCTTGCTTTTGGCGCGCATCCGGACGATATCGAGCTCACCTGCGCCGGCACGATTATCAAATTCGGCGCGATGGGTTACAAGACTGGCGTCATCGCGTTGACCTGCGGCGAATTAGGAACCCGCGGCACGCCTGAAATCCGCGCCCGCGAATTTGACGCCGCCGGCAAAACCTTGGGTCTGGCGGTTCACAAAATGCTTGATATTCCAGACAGCGATATTTCGGTGACGATGGAAAATAAACTCAAAGTCATTCGCGAAATCCGCGCGCATCGTCCGCGAATTGTGCTGGCGCCGTACTGGGTCGTTCGCCATCCGGATCACGGCCACGCGTCGGATTTGATTCGCGAAGCAGCGTTCTTCGCCGGCTTAAAAAAAATAGATACTGGGCAGGAAGCGTTTCGGCCGTATAAAGTGATATATTACGCCGAGCGCTTCGAATTTCAACCGTCGTTCATTGTGGATATTTCCGAGCATCACGAAAAAAAGTTGGCGGCGATTCAAGCCTATCAATCGCAATTTCACAATCCGCAGAAACACAAGTATGGTGAGGAGGAAACCAACATCAGTCGCCCGGAGTTTTTGGAGGCGATTATCACGCGCGATAAGCAGTACGGATCTTACATTGGCGTGAAATTCGGCGAGCCATTTTTGGTGCGTGAGCCGATGCGGCTGGATGATGTGGTCGCGTTTTTCGGTCCGGGGTATTTGACGGGAATTCAATGAATTTTCCAACGTGCCAAGGCACTTTCAAAGTGCCTGGCACGTATTTGCTCAGGAGAAAAAAATGAAAATTGGCATCGTTTGTTATCCCACCCATGGTGGCAGCGGGGTAGTGGCTTCGGAACTGGCGTTGGGTTTGGCGGAACGGGGACACGAAGTTCACATCGTGAGCTACGCTACGCCGTTTCGATTGCGCACGTTTAATCAGAACGTCTTCATTCACGAAGTCGAAGTCGCCACCTACCCACTGTTCAAGTATCCACCGTACGGACTTGGATTGGCAACGAAATTAGCCGATGTGGCCGAGGAGTACAAACTTGATCTTTTCCACGCTCACTATGCCATGCCGCACGCCGCCAGCTCGTATATCGCCAAAAAAATCATGCGCGACGATCGAATTAAGATCATCACGACGCTGCACGGCACGGACATCACGCTGGTGGGCGCGGACAAATCGTTCCACCGCGTCATCAAATTCAGCGTCGAGGAATCCGATGGCGTCACTGCGGTGTCGCGTTTTCTCAAACGGCGCACCATCGAAGAATTCGACATTAAGCAGGACATACGGGTGATTTACAATTTCGTCGATACCAATCGCTGCAATCAAAAATTTGAAAAGTGCACAAAGTCGCGGTACGCTCCCAACGGCGAAAAAATTCTGATGCATGCATCCAATTTTCGTCCAGTCAAAAGAATCAGCGATATCGTGCGCATCTTTGCAAAAGTGCGCGAGCAGATTCCCAGCAAGTTGCTTTTGTTGGGCGAAGGTCCGGAGCGGCTGTTCGCGCAGCAATTGGTGAAAGAGCTTAAGATAGGTCAGGATGTGCAATTTTTGGGAGAACAGGATTACATCGAAAACTTGTTGAGTTGCGCCGATTTGTTTTTGTTGCCAAGCGAACAGGAAAGCTTCGGGCTGGTGGCGTTGGAGGCCCATTCGTGTGGTGTGCCGGTGGTGGGCGCCGCAACCGGCGGCTTGCCCGAAGTGGTGATTGACGGCGAGACGGGCTTTTTGCTGCCGGTGGGCGATGTTCCGGGCATGGCGCAAAAATGCGTCGAGTTGCTCACCAACGATCAACTTTATCAATCCTTCAGCAAGCGCGGCCGGGAGCGCGCTGTATCCTGCTTTGAGCGGCAGCTCATCATCCCGCAATATGAAGCGTACTACCACGAAATACTGAATCGGTGACCAACCATGCGCACGCTTTCTATTCGCACGCGCCTCATTTTTCTTTTCACCCTGCAAATTATTATCGTGTTTTTCGCCGGAGGTTTTTGTCTCGATTGGCGGTTGCAACGGACTCTGGAGAGCGAACTCGCCGACAAGTTGCAGAGCCTCGCCTCGGCAGCGGCGCTGCAAGTAGATGCGGAGCTTCTCCTCAATCTCTCTCCGGGCGATGAAGAAAGCCGAACCTACCATAACCTGAGATCGCAACTGCAATCTGTGATGGAACAGATCGGTGCGCGCCGCATTTTTGTTTTCTCTAATGATCGCCGCAGCTTGGTGGACACGGAGCCGCTGACGCGAATTGGATCGGAATACGTCTTTTTGGAAGTGAGCGTCGGGGAATTGGCCGTTCTATTTGCCGGGAAACCCGCGAGCTCTCCGCTGTTCCAGGGCAGCGATGGGCGGCTTTATAAAACCGGCTTCGCGCCGATTTTTCTTGACGGCGATGTCGCAGCCGGGCTGGCGCTTGAGGGCAGCGCCGAGACGCTTGATGCCATTCAAAAAGTCCGCCGCGATCTGCTGTTGTTGGGCGTGGCGGTTTTGCTCGGATCGATAATTCTCGGATTTTTGTTTTCCCAAAGAATCACCATCCCCATCAATCGCTTGAAGCTGGCGGCGCAGCGGATTGCACGAGGCGACTATGAAGCAACGGTGGAAATCAAAAGCTCGGATGAAATTGGTTTTCTCGGCCACACGATGGAAGATATGCGGCGCGCCATCGTGCAAAGGGATATCCGGCAGAAAGCGATGTTGGCCGGGGTAGCCCACGAAATTCGCAATCCCCTCGGCGGCATTGAGTTGTTTGCCGGACTGTTAGCCAGTGAGCTTCAAAATGATAAAGAGAAAAAAGAGGCCGAGAAAATTCTGAAAGAGGTTCAAAATCTCAAAAAGGTTGTAACCGATTTTCTGGATTACGCCCGGCCTAATAGGTCGCAAAAAGAGAATTGCCGAATCAAAGATATTTTTCAAGAAGCGCAAATGCTGATGGCGCATGAGCTCAATGGCTGTCGAGTTGAATTTTCTGAAACGAACCCGGAGCAAACTGCTTGGGTCGATCCCCAGCATCTTAAACGTCTTCTTCTAAATTTGATGAAAAATGCGGTGCAGGCGATGTCCGGTTCCGGGACCATTAACCTCAATGTGGCCGCCAACGAAAGAAATGTGATGCTTAGTTTTTCGGATACCGGTCCGGGCATCGCACCGGAAATCCGCGAACAGATTTTTGAGCCATTTTTTACCAAGCGCGAGGGCGGGACTGGACTCGGTCTAGCAATTGTGAAAAGCCTTGTGGAAGAAAACGGCGGGACGATTGAGGTTGCGGACGTAGAAGGCGCGCGATTTGAGATTGTACTGCCGCAGCGATAGAAAATTGGCGTTTATTTTTTACTGAAGGGAGAGGTATATTGCCAAATGAAAAAGCTATTTAACAACGATCAACTGGATTTGCTTGCAAAGACGATGGTTGATGTTGGAAAGCTTGTTTTCGCTGCATTGGTTCTTGCACAGATATTCTCGGAACAAAAGCTGAACGTATTTCTATTTGGTTTTGGTGTGGCGGTTCTTAGTGTTTTAACAACTTTAGGAATTTTAACTCTAAACAAAAGAATATGGAGGAATGAACAATGGAAGAGGGACTGGCTATTATATTTGCAATGGCATTGCTTTTTGGAGTTGGCGCTTACCTCTTAGTGTGGTATGCTGATAAGAAAAGCGGCCGCAAATCCCCGTCTAAATGAACAAAGCCCCCACGCCCGCCAGCACCATCGGCAGAGGCTTGAGTTCGCGCTTCAACGGATCCAATGACAAACCAAGCGCCGCGAGGGTTAGCGCCCCTAATAATTGGTAGTCGCCCTTCTCTCCGAAAATAACGTCCGCGCCGCCAATTCTATCTTTATACTTGAACAACGCGATACCCTTCTTGCGGACAATCTTGCTGCCATCGGCCAATCGAAACGTCTCCTTTGTCAACGGTTTGATTCCCAGTTTTTTTAAAATAGTTGAGGGCACGACGGAATAAACCGCTCCAGAGTCGATTAGAAATTCCACTTTCACGGTTTTCTTTGGATTGGCCGGGTTGCCAACTTCGATTTCTAAAACCGTTAAGCCCATTCTTGCTTCTCCAATTTTTATTTCGTGCTAAAAGAAAGTTGATTGATCTGCGCCTCTTTGAGCAGCCGCTTTATGGCAAGTTCGCAATAGCTTTCATCCATTTCAATCCCGATGACTTTGCGATTCAGTTTGTGCGCCGCGATTAACGTGGTGCCGCTGCCCATGAATGGATCTAAGATCAAATCATCGACGAAGCTGAATAACTGGATGCAGCGATGGGGCAGCGCCACGGGAAACGGCGCTGGATGTCCCACCGCGGATTTCCTTTCTCCGGAAAAAGTCCACAGCCCATTGGTCCAGTCCATGAAGTCTTTTCGGGCGACATCGGAGATCCCGCTGCCGCTGGTTTTTTTCCACGAGGTTTTGTAAAGCACGATAATCAGCTCCACAGGCGCGATCACAAACGGCGCGGACGCGCTCATCCACGAACCCCAGGCCGTGCGCCGGGAAATGTTGCCTTCATTCCAAACGATGGTTGAATGATATTTGAAACCGACGTTTTTTGCAATCGTGGTTAAATCGGCGCCGATGCTTTGCTGCCCGCCTTTGTTCTTGTCGAGTGGAACATTGAGGCAAAGGCGTCCGTCAGCTTTCAGCCATTCGAAGACGCGCGCCAGCCACTGGCGGTTGAATTCGAGATAGTCGTCGTAGGACGCGTCATCGTTGTGAGAATTGTATTGAATGTCAACGTTGTACGGCGGGGACGTCACCACCAGATCAATCGCGCCGGGATCGACGGCGCTGGTCGAAAGGGTATTGTCGTGAATGATTTTGAGCGACGCGTTTTGAAAAAAAATTCCCATACGTATTTTTGGTAAGTATTGCCAGAAGCATGGCCGAAAAGTTGGTTAACCCAAGAATTGATGGTTCGACTCCGCTCACCACGAAGGTCAGCTTCATCCTGAGCGCAGTCGAAGGATGAAAGTCGGTCACGTTTCTGGCAGCGAATATAGAAAACATAATCCAAAACTGCAATTTAATATCTTGCTAAAATTGGAACTATTTGGTATCTTTGCCGAAAATTCGTGACGGAAATTGAGTTCTTCAAATCAGTACAACATCCTCATTGTTGAGGACAGCGACACCCTGCGTGAAGGCATCGTACGCGTCATCGAAAAGATGGGGCAGCGCGCGCAGCATCTCTCGGATGGCTCGCAAGCGCTGTCCCTCGCTCAGAAAAATCCATTTCATCTGATCGTAACGGATTATAAATTGCCCGGTCTCGACGGCATTTCCCTTCTGCAAAAGGTGAAAGAGATTGCGCCGGAAACCGAGGTGCTGGTCATCACCGCGTTTGGCACCATCGAGCTGGCGGTGGACGCGGTGCAGAAGGGCGCGGCGGATTTCATTGCCAAGCCATTTTCGCCGGAAGAGCTGACGCTGAAAGTCAAAAAGATTCTCGAGCGCATCAAAGAGCGGGAAGAGTTGTCACGGATTTCCGAAGAGAACGTTTATCTGCGCGACCAGTTCGAATCAGAATTCAATTTTGGGGAGATCGTCGGCAACTCGCCGGTGATGAAAGAGGTTTATCGCACCATCGAAAAAGTGGCCAAAGGCGATTCGTCGGTGATCATTTACGGCGAAAGCGGTACTGGCAAAGAGTTGGTGGCGCGCGCAATTCACAAAGCCAGCAGCCGCTCGGAGCGCGCGTTCATTCGCGTCAACTGCGGGGCGCTGGCGGAAGGCGTGCTGGAGTCGGAGTTGTTTGGCCACGAGCGCGGCGCGTTCACGGGCGCGCTCAAACGCAAGAAAGGACGTTTCGAGCTGGCGCACCAGGGCACGATTTTTTTAGATGAAATTGGCGACATCCCGCTGCAAACGCAGGTGAAGCTGCTACGGGTTTTGCAGGAAATGGAGTTCGAACGCGTCGGCGGAGAAGAAACCTTGCAAGTGGATGTTCGCATTATCGCCGCCACGAATAAGAATCTCAAAGCGGAAATCGAAAAGGGACAATTCCGCGAAGACCTTTACTATCGGTTGCACATCATCCCCATTCACCTGCCGCCGCTGCGGGAACGCAAACAGGACATCCCGCTGTTGACGGATTTTTTTGTCGCAAAAATTAGACAGGATCTGAAACTGCCAAACTTGACCATTGATGACGGCGCCATGGAAAAATTGCGGGCATATTCCTGGCCCGGCAACGTCCGAGAGTTGGAAAACGTGCTGGAACGCGCGGCAGTGCTATGCGACGAAGAACGGATTCGCGCCAAAGATTTGCCACTGATGGTTGAGCAGCGGGAGGCCGCCGATTTCCTTCCCACCAATGGTCTCGATTTGAATCAAACATTGGAATCGGTGGAGAGGAAATTGATTGAAAAAGCGATGGCCGAAGCCGACGGCATCAAAACCGACGCGGCAAAACGCTTGGGCATCAAAACTAGCGCGCTCTACTATAAACTTGAAAAATACGGCTTGCTAAAATTGGCACGATAGTTGTTCAACTCTGGCCTGACGTTTGGAAAAATTATGAACAACGGAAGGCATAATTTATGAAAACCATAAAACATATTTCCATAATTCTGATTTTGTTGGGGCTGTTCACCGCCAATTTGCTGGCGCAGGAAATAGCATCGCAGGAAGCGGAATTGGTGCGCCTTGATTCTCTGATGCAGAAGTTGAGCAGTCAACGCACTACGTTAGCGCGTGATGTGGCTGCTTACGCGAAAGAAATTCAGGAGTTAAAGGCTAGAGATAGTCGCAGCTATTTCCAGCAGCAACGGTTAGAACGCTTACTGAAGGAATCGCAGGATGTCACCAAAAAAATCGAGAAGATCGATTCACAGGTGCTATCGCTGCAGAACTCGTATGTGAAGAGCGCCAACCGTTTAGTTTACCTCTACGATGCCGAAATCTCGAAGCGATTGAAGCAATTGGAAAATCAAAAATTGGATTCTGGGCGTCAGCGGGAATTATTGGCCGAGATCGAGAGGCTGCGTTTGCGCGCCGAGTCTGCGAAGGATAAAATCGGCGAGTCAAAAATCATGACGCACAAAATACCGCGGCTCGCAATTGAGCCCAGCGATTCCCCGAAGCAGATCGAACAGAAGGCGGATCTCTTGAAGGATCAAGAGGATAAGCTGCGGGCGACGGCTGCTCGCATCGAAAGACAGACCACGGATCTGAAGAAGGAAATGGAGCTGAAAAATCGCATGAGCGATCTGGTGACCGACCTCTCCGTGTTCGATCAGCAGGAAGAGGCTATGGGCAATGTCAACACGTTCGATGTGCAGGACCTGACTGGCGAAGCTGGCGGCTCCACAACTCCCGATGGTCAGTTTGGCGAAGGCGCAGGCCGCGGCCAAATCGGCAAAGCCATCGAGCAGAGCCTGATTTTTGGACAAACGGACTTCGACTTCAGTAACCTTTCGCCAGAAGAGTTGGAGGATGTGATTGCCAATTTGAAAAAACAAGAACAGCGGCTGAAGGCGCAAGCCGATAGTCTGGCGCAGCAGGCGGAGACCTTTTACAAAACGGCACAAGATATTAAGAAACCATAGATTAACGGGTGGCACGAAATCGAATAAGACGTAATCTAACTGTCATTTTTTGTGTCGCGTTGTTAAGCGCGTCCGAGGAAGGAAGCGGGCAGACGACTTCGCAATGGCGGGTGAAAAACCGCCTGCAGACGAGCTACGAGTTCGACAGCAACATTCGCGAAGTTCCCGCTTCGGATTCGACTAAAGAGATCCAAGATTCCTCGGCGCGCTTTCTTTTTCAGTCGCAGGCCACGCGCAACTCTCCCCAAACCCGCGTCGGTCTGATTTTCCGCACTGGGCTGCAAACCTTCTTTCACAATTCCATCGAGAATAAACTCATTAACGAAGTTGAACTTACGGGCAGCGTCAAGGTGTGGAAAATTGTGGCTGGCGTGCGCGGCTATGGCCGGCTGAAGCTCTATTTGAATGACAATCTCGATTACGTCAACGGCAACGGCGAGGTCTTCTTGCAGACGCCGCTGTTCTCCAGCATTGCCAGCGAGTTGGCATATCAAGCCGCCGGAATTAACTATCAGAATTTCAGTATTTTCGATTACTCGGATAATCAAATCAAGTGGCAGATTTCACGGAAATTGACGACAACCTTCACCAGTAGTATCGAGTTTTCGTTCCGACAAATCCGCTATAAGCGCACGCTCAACTTCAATCCGAACCAACCGAGTTTCGGCCTTAAGCAGAAAGACGATAACTACAAAGTTTTTTTCCAGTTAAATTACACCAGAAAATTCCTCGTCAATCTGAGTTATTCATTTATTCACAACGACTCCAACACGCAGGGGTTTGGCTACAACCGCCATCAAATCGTCCTGTTTTTTGGAACTCCGCTGTTTGCAGGCGTGTGGCTGCGCGGCTACAGCGCTTACCAAAGCAAGCACTACACCGAAGATTTCATCCCTGTGTTTCCCATCGACCTCGATACCGAGCGCGAGGAAAGCAACTTTTTCATCGCCGATCTATCCAGAGACCTCAATCCGGGCCTGACGGCCTTGCTGCGCTTGGCGTACTATAACAACGAGTCCATTATCCGCAGCCGTTTTTACCGCAAGTTCCTCGTTACCGCGGGCTTCGATATCCGCTTTTAGTCTCAGTTTTCTGATACTCTCTCAAAAATCTGATAGCCTATCTCAGAAATTTGATGTCATCTCAGTGAGCCACCCGGCTCTTCCGCATCGATTTGGCTTGTTTTGAGAAGGGGCTATCCGCTCAAAATTGCTTTCATCATCCCTGGCACGCGCGTTGCTTGAAGCATAGGCAAATTCGTTTGTTGTCAAATCATGAGGTTTAAAATGAAATACTACTTCCCCCTGCTTTTGTCTATATCACTCACGGTCGCGTCCTGTGATTTTCCATCGATACTGAGCGAAGACTCCCGCAATACGGAAACCTCGACGCGCCAGGACAGTGTCGCCGATACTTTGTTGGCGGTTCAGATCACTGGCGGCATTGCGGGCGTTCTGCAGAATCTTTTGGTGGATGAGTCGGGCCTGGCGGTTTTCACCGACAATCAACAAGTCAACCGTCAATGGACCGTTCAACTGTCCAATGCCGAAGTTCAGGAACTGGTCGATCTGTTTATCGAAAACGGCTTTTTCTCCTACCGGGGCGCCTACACTGACCCACAGGTAGCCGATGCGTTCTTTTACAGGATTCTACTTGTTCATAACAATCAAAGAAACTCGGTGGTCACGGATCATTTCGGCGATCCGGAGCCGCTGAAGCGCATCGTCGACGGTGTCATCGTGCTGCAAAATCGCATCATTGAAAACGGCCTCAGCCTGAAATTAGATGTCAAGCCGCTGGCCAATGAAGCCAACAAGTTTGATTTGACGCTGACAGTAACCAACATCAGCAAAGAGAAGATCGATCTGCGTTTCAGTTCCAGCCAGGTGTTTGATTATTACGTCCGCCGCGAGGCTGTGGAAGGCTCGTTCAATCGGTCCGGAGGCTTTCTGTGGAATTGGTCGAGCGATAAAGTTTTCGCGGCGGTTCTTTCGAATATTTCACTGCAAGCCGGGGAATCCCAGTCCTATCAAGTCACTTGGGGTGGGCGTGATAACGCAGGCAACGTTCTCACCGGCGAAGTGTTTTTGGGAGCCACCTTGAAATCCGTTCCCGGCGGCAGCGCCCAGGAACAGTCAGTCAAGCTTTAATGAACTTCGATTTTAAAACCTTATCGTTGGGATATTGCCCATGCTGATCATCTATCAAACCAGTACGCCAAAAACTCGCCCGCAACAAACGGCTGCGGTCTATTTTCCAGTGAATGTTGGCGACCAGTGGATCTACCAGAATTTTGAAAAGAATTTCAAATGGTTCATCAAAGTCGTTGGCGCCAAAACCATCAACGAAAAAAGGTACTTTGTCTTTGAGCGCAGCTTCGAGAAAAGCACGTACCGCGATACCAGCTATTATCGCGTTGAAGATAGCCGCGTATTGATTCATCATTTTTATGTGCTGGTCGATTTTGACCGCGTCCCACAGCACAGTTGGGATAGCTACGGGGTGATCAAAGGCACGGTGTTGAACTCGGGATCGATGGTTTCGGCGCCGGCCGGCGCATTTGCCAATTTGTATGAAGTCAAGTTCGAAATTCAGGGCAGCGCCAGCGGCAGCGAATGGTTGTGCAAATACGCGCCCGGTGTCGGGCTCGTGGAGTACCAGACCACCGGCGGGACTTCGCGGTTGATCGAAGCATCAGTGAAGGGCAAAATCTTTTCGAACGCGCAAGAAATGACCTCGTTTTCCAATGAAATGAATTAGGAAAAATGTTGCCTGAAAAGAAAAAGGGTTCATTCAATGGGACCAAAAATCATCGGGACTCGCAGTGACCGGTCGCGCACTGTCATTACGAGACTCGTGCTGTTCAACGAGTCGAAGCAATCTCCATTTCTTGTGGTACTTCCAACAAAAAGATTTAAAAATTTCCACTAAAATCTAACCCAATGAGGAGGCCGTTATGCGCCTGAAGACTTGTTTGTCGCTGCTTCTGCTGTTAAGTTTTGCCGTTTCCGGTTTTACAAAGAATTCCAACCCCAATCTCGACCAACTTAAGAAAGAACAAATCATTCGCTCCATTAATCTTCTGCGCGCTGCCCACAAGCAGCCAGCGATTACGTTTGAAGGCATCTTCAAACAGTCGCAAACCGCTGTCTTGAACAAAATCGCCAGCGGCGGCTCGATTGCCGGCACCATCTCCGGCGTGTCCGACCGTTACATTTTTTCGGCATCCGTCGTGGCGTGGCGCAGTGATGCTGACCCCGCAGACAGCACCGGCGTCCGCACCGCCTACTTTGGGAAAGTCGAACCCAATGGCAGCTACGTTATCTACGAACTCGAGCCGGGCGACTACTACGTGCTGGCGCTGGCGGATACCTACGTCCCGAAATTTTATAACAACGTCACCGATTTTAGCGACGCCACGACCGTGCCGGTCAGAGAAGGCGAGGTCACCTCGGGCGTTGACTTTTTCCTCGAACAAATCAACTCCGGGAGCGCCAGCCTTTCCGGCAAAGTGGTGGCGCAGCACAACGGCCAATCAATAGCCCGCGCCTACGTCAACGTCTTCGCTCCGGACAATCCCTTTTTCTACGGCTGGACCGAAACCCGCGACGATGGTACTTATGAAATCACCGGCATGAAATCCGGAAAATATTATGCTTACGTTTGGGCCGACGGTTATTTGAACGAATACTACAAGGAACGAGCGTCGTTCGATTTAGCTGATGCCATCGACGTGGTGGAGCCGAATCACTATAGCGACATCGACTTCACCCTCAGCCGCGGCGGCATGATTTCCGGCGTCGTCACCACTGTGAATGGCAAACCGCTCTCCGGCATTTATGTGCAGGCCTACACCGATTATCGTACCGATCCGGGCATTCCGCAGCCGGATTCCGGAACCGGCGTCGTTTATGGCTATGGCTCAGCGATTACCGATGAATCCGGATTTTACCGAATCGTTGGGTTGCCGGCGAGCGACTACATCGTCTCCGCGCAAATGTGGAATCAGTGGTTTTATCTGATGGAGTTTTACGACAACGTCACCGACATCAACGAAGCCACAGCGGTGTCGGTGGAAACTGAGGTGGAAACGCCCGGCATCGATTTCGATCTGGATGTACCCAACACGTTCGGTTCAATTTTTGGCACGGTGGTGGATGCCGATGATAATCCGATAGTGGGTGCCGTCGTGCAAGCACACGCACCGTTCGATTGGTCGGCGGGTGGAGTGCAGGTATGGGCCTATGCCTACACTGATGAGCGCGGCAACTACACCATCGACAACCTGCCGGATGGCGAATATCTCGTTTCAGCTTATGCGCAAGTGGGCTGGCAGTATGTCAATCGCTACTGGCCAGATGCCGAAACTCCCGAAGAGGCCGTGCCGGTGATAGTGAATGGCGCGACAGATCGCCAGCCCACGAATTTTCAGCTGCCCATCCGTCCTGGCACCGCGGCGATTTCCGGGCGCGTGCTGCGAAACACTGGCGAGCCAATTCTCTATGCTTACATTCAGCTCAACTCTTACGACCCCAATATGGATCGTGCAGATGGTGCGATTTGGGCCTACGCAGCCACTGACAGCAACGGCAACTATCGCATTGATCGGCTGCCCGCCGGTGAGTATGTCGTCTCCAGCCAATTTTGGGAGGACCAGAATTTCGCGCAGCAATGGTTCGATCATAAAGACAACCGCAGTGAAGCCACGCCGATCGTGCTGGCCGATGGCGAGCGCCGCGACGACATCAACTTCGATTTGACCCTGCGGCCGTATTACGGCGCCATCGCCGGTACCGTCACCGATGAAGTTGACGGCGCGCCCATCGCCCGCGCTTATGTGGAAATCACTCCACTCGGTTTTAATTACTTCGAAGACGGGCTTGCCAGGCCCAGTTTCTGGCCGGGTTTCGCGTGGCCGTATCACGCCATCACCAATGAGTCGGGCAACTACCAAATCGAATGGCTGCCGCAGGGTGAGTACTATGTCTCCGTTTACTCGGATGGCGCGTTCGAGTATTTTGAAAATGCGCCCGTGCCGGAATTGGCCATGAAAGTGAAAGTAGTCGGCGGCGAAACCACCGCAGTCAATTTCGCTCTCACTCCGCGCGATGAAGGCGACGGCGTCATCTCCGGCACAGTCACTGATGAATGGAATAATGGCACGCTGCAAATTGCCATTGTCATTGCCCGGCCAACGGCTGTGCCGGCAGTCTTTCCCGATTCCGAGAAGTTTTTCAACACCATCACCAATACCGACGGCACTTACGAATTGACCGGCCTGCCAGCCGGCGATTACTACCTGTTCAGCTTCGGCCCCGGCTACATCGGCGAATATTATGACAACGTTTATGATCCCTCCGAAGCGAAAGTGATTACCGTTGTTGAAAACCAGCCGGTGACCGGCATCGATTTCGCGCTGTCGCCGATTCTCTGGCTGGCCGGCTGCCCGGAATGCGATATGGCCGCGCCGGGACAGGGCGGCGGTCAGGTGTTCGGCAAAGTCACCGATGGCGGCGGCAAAGTAATTCGCAACGCCTCGATTTACCTGTTGAACGACAGCGAGAAGCCGGTTTCGTTTGCGCAGAGCAACGCCGAAGGCATGTACGAATTGCGCAACGTGCCGCCGGGCCGTTATCGTGTGAAGGCCACGCATCTGAACTTCACAGGTGAGTTCAACAACGGCGTGAGAAACTTTGGCGATGCCCAGGTGATCGAAGTGGGCAATGGCTCACTGGAAATCAACTTCGTGTTGGATTCCGTCACCGGCGTGGATGATGATCCGCCTGTGCCGACGGCCATCGAGTTGTACGGCAATTATCCGAATCCGTTTAATCCCGAAACGCTCATCAAGTTTGGATTGCCCGCAGACATGAAGGTGCGGCTGCGCATTTTCAACCTGTTGGGTCAGGAAGTGCGCACGCTGGATGGTGGACGTTTGGCGGCCGGCGAACATGCCCTGGTTTGGGATGGCCGAGATTACTCCGGCGCGGTTCTGCCCAGCGGCATCTATTTCTACACGCTGGAAGCCAACGGCCAGTCGCGAGCAGTACAAAAAATGACAATGTTGAAGTGACTAACGCACGTGGCGCTGTCCAAAAGGTACCTGTCATTGCGAGCGAAGCGAAGCAATCTCATGATTTTGCCTGCCTGTGCAGACAGGTGCTCAAATTATGAGATTGCTTCGTCGCTAACGCTCCTCGCAATGACAATTTCCTTCCTTTTTGGACAGCCCCACGTATTTTGGGAGTCCTATTTGAGCAACAAACGGATTTTATTTTTAGCAGCAATTTTGCTTTTCACTTGGATTGTTGGCTGCAACATCCTGAGCGAAGAAAAGCAGCCCGATCTTGTGAACCAGCTCGGAACCATCGAGCAATTCGGAATTCACACAGATCAATTCGCCATCCGTCCGGATGCCGACACCTCGATTGCTTATTTTCCAGTGAACAATCTGCCGGCGCCATTCCGCGAAGTTGGGTTGCGTGTCATCTTCAGCGGCAATATTCGGCCATTTCCATCTGATCCGGCTCATGATCATCGCTATCCGCTGCTTGAAGTCACGGCGATAGAAAGATTTGATACGGAGTGAAAATGAACGACTCGCGATATAGCAGGTTGTACCTGATCGCGTTGTTGTGGGTTTTTATGTTACTGGGCTGTGAGCATAACGTTGGGCCGATTGGTCCCGAATCTGAATTTCGTCAGATTGCCTGGGACGATCTTACGGGAACAGAAAAAGCCACCGTCATTGACGACTGGCGCGAGGCGCCGGTGGCAGATGCTTCGTCGTTGTTTCCCGGCCGCGAAGCCGTTTCGGTGCAATTTAATACCACGCAAGATCCGTTGCTCGGGCCGATCGTGGTTTTTATCGATTCGCAAACCAAAGAGGTAGCCGGGCGGTCGCCCCGTTTTTGACGCCGTGCTTAACTCAATCAAAAGTGAAGGTGAGTGATGAGAAGAGTAATTTTATCGTCAGCATTGGCGATCCTTGCCATGATCGAATTCAGTTGTGAACACAACACTCCAAATTCGCCGGAAGAGGCGGGACTGGGTTATTTTCCCATGAAAGTGGGCAACCACTGGATTTATGAATCTGCCATTCCCCAGTCTGATTGGGCTTTCGAGTTAAAGATCGTCGGCACGACCCACATCAGCGGAAAAAAGTATTTTATTTTTGAAAAACGCAACTTAGACAGCGGTTTCGTGGACAGCACACTCTATCGCGCGGATGAAGACGGAAAAATTCATATTTACAAAGAGGGGCAGGAGCGCTTGTACATTGACTTTGCGCTAGCCGCGGGCGAGTCATGGCCAAGCTACTTGGGTTATACCGGGGAGATTAGCCAAAAGAATGGTAGCCGAGAGGTGCCGGCCGGTGCGTTCGAAAATTGCGTGGGCGTGTTCTTCGATGCGCCAGACAGTGTCGACGAGGAACTCAATAATATCTATGCGCCCGGCGTCGGCCTAATCGAAACCTCCGGTTTCCGGTTTGTACTTCAGCTCAAATCTGCGGTGGTAAATGGGGTGGAGTTTCCTTAACTGTGAATTGAACCGGAGTAAAGTGATGTCAACAAAATTTATCGTATCATTGCTGCTGATTTCTCTGCTAATGGCTGCCTGCTCGCATACGGTCAACGAGCCGCGCGTGGAGTTCGTGCCCGGAGAAGTCCTCGTGGTTTTTAACGCGGACGTCAGCGAGCCGGCTGCCAGAGCCTTGATTGCCGATCGCGGCTTGAATTGGACTCGCATCATCTATCAGTACCCACCGATGTTCACTGTGCTCGTCGGCGTGCCGGTTGGCGAAGAGCAGAATTGGGTGACGCGGCTGCGGGGAGAGGCACTCGTTCAAAATGCCGATCTGAATTGGCTATATTATGTAGATTAATGGCATACAAAGTTTAAACTTGGACAGCAAAGAAGGAGATTATCGTGAAACGACTCATCCCTCTTTTGTTCGCAGTCAGCCAGTTTTTTGTGGCTTGCGAAAACGTCGGCATCGTTGGCAAAGGCCAGCTAACTGAACCGTACGATTTGAAAATAAGAAAAGTAACCGAGAACCAATCTCAATTCAGCGCCTATCATTACGATGATGAACTCCGCGTCGCCAAGTATGAATTTGGCAGTCGTGTCCCCGGCGACGAGCGAATTACGATCTAGCTGACTATTTTTATCAGAATAGCCGCTTGAGCCGGGTCGAGCAGTTCGTGCTTCTCAATGAGCAATTTGTGAAAACACAAATTGAAGAATATGACTACGACTCCGCAAATCGGTTGGCAGCCATTCGCTTTCAGGCGAGATCGGAATTCAACAACAGTTGGCAGGAGAGCGTGCAGGAATTTCATTACGACGATCAGAACCGAGTGAGCAAGACGGTTTATCCCGGGTTTTCGGAAGAGCGTTACTTTTATGACGAAAACGGCAACGTCAACAAAATCGAGAATTATTTAATCGGCGCCGAGTACGACGGCCCGCTGACGATCACCTACACTTACGACACGAAAAAGAATCCGTACTATCTGCGTCCGGAATATCGCACCGGCGGCGTGAAGTTATTAAGCCCGAACAATGTCATCGGCTGGGAAAGCATTTCGCCGGAAACCGATGAAGCGATTGCGGCGGCAACGGTGACTTACGAATACAACGCGGAAGATTATCCGATCCGATTCACGCAAACGGTGCTCTCGCCGTTGACCGATCTGCAGCCGGCGCTGGAGGTTTCCGAAACGGATTTTGAATATGTTCAGTGAACAATTTTTTTAAAGTGGAGCTTCGAAGTCTATGAAGACCGCGATCGTCGCCGCCGTTCTTTCATTTATTCTGAGCGGTTTATCCGCGTGCCAGGACGAGAACCTCACGACTTTCGGCTCGACGCTTATCCGAGTCCACAATTCTAGCGCCTATGGTTATGAGGATATGGTGGTGAATGACGCCGCGTTTGGCGATCTTGGCCCCGGCGAAAATTCCCAGTATCAGTTTTTCGACACAGCGTACCGCTATGCCTATGTCCGGCTATTGATTAATGGCGCGGAGTTTATCCTCCAGCCCATCGACTACGTTGGGGAGACGCCGCTGGGCTCTGGGCATTTCACCTATGTCATCGACGTATTCGATCTTGACAATCGCCAGCTTTCGATTTCAATGATACAGGATAATTAAATTAGTAGCGCATGTCGCCAGCGCAATCGGTTGCTCTGATGCCATGAATTCTTTTTTTGAATAAGGATTTTGGACAAAATAAGTTTGGAGAATCAACATGAAAAAAATCGCTTTGCTTTTGCTCGTTCTGTTCAGTGCTTGTCACGGCCTTTTAAATCCGGTAAGCTTCGAAGGCCCATTTTTTCTTAATTTCGGCGAGAGTAAGATTTTAACGCCGGATAATCTGCGCGTCGAATTCAACCAGATTATCGAAGAGTCCCGTTGCCCTGGCGATGTCCTCTGTCCGTGGGAGGGCCGCGCGCGTATCGGGTTGCTCCTGCAATCTGCCGGCGATACCGTTCAAGTAGAGTTGACGTTGCCGGGATTCGCCACGCAGTCAGATACGCTGGCCCATCAGCCCGTTGATACCATCGGGTATCGCATCACGCTGTTGCAGTTGGATCCTTATCCCGACACTCAAAGGCCGCCGCAACGCGATTCCGATTACCGTGCGTTGCTCAACATTTCCAGACTTGTGAGGAGGTAACTCTGCCATGTTGAAAAGAACAGGAATCTATGTCGTGTTCCTGTTGACACTGATGTTGGCGGGTTGCACACATCAGCAAAATTCCAAGGCCGTGACCTCGGTGGAAATCGATCGAACATCCGTGCCGCAAAATATCATCATGTGCGTGGATCGCCCGTTTGTGTTTGTGATTCGTGAGCATCATTCGAACACTACTTTTCATGGGCAAATTGTTGAACCAGAAATCGGAGGATGAGATATGTTGACCAAGATCAAACCATTCATGCTATTTAGCCTTCTCCTCGCGGCTGCTGCCATCATCAGTTGCCAGGACATGGGTAGTGAACCTGAGCAAAACTTGTCGGCATTGACTGACAAACTTACTTATTCCACGGAAGAATACATCGGCATCACTGTGACCAACAACGGGGATTTTGTTGCGCACTTTGCGAGTTGTTGCGCCAGTCTTGCGTACTACATTGACAAGTATGAGAATGGGACCTGGCGATTGTTCAGTAGTCCAGGGATACCATGCCCGCCTTACATCGCTTGTCGCAGCATGGAGCTGGTCGCCGCAAGAGCGGAACACCAGGTTGGCAGCGCCATACTTAGCGAGCGTGGCACGTTTCGGATTCGAGTTCCGTACGGACGGTCAAATGAGAACCTGACTGCAGAAGTGGTGAGCAATACTTTCGCCGTTCAATGAGAGACTTATTTGCAGAGGGCTTGAGTGAATCCAATTGTTGAATCCAAGTTTGAGAGTGAGTTATGTTGAGCAGAATTAAGTCACTAGTATTTATTTGTCTTTTGTTTGCGGCGATTGCCGTCCTTGAGAGTTGTGAACACATGGGCAATGAACCTGAGCAAACCCTGTCGGCTTTCACTGACAAAGCGACTTATACGACGGAAGAATATATCACCATCACGGTGACCAACAACGGCGATTTTGTGGCGCACCTCGCGAGCTGTTGCGCCAGCCTTTCTTACTACATCGACAAGCACGAGAATGGGACCTGGCGACTATTCAGTAATCAAGGCGTGCCGTGCCCGCCCGGTCTGGCGTGCCCCAGCAGGGACCTTGTCGTCGCCAGGGCGGAACACCAGGTTGGCAGCGCATTGCTCAGCGAACGCGGCACCTTTCGGATTCGCGTGCCGTACGGACGGTCAAATGAATACCTAGCCGCAGAGGTGGTGAGCAACACGTTCGTCGTTCAATGAACAGTCGAAGTTTAACGTGAAAAGGAATTTGGCAATACTTGAAAAAGAGGAGATGAGCCATGATTAGAATAATGCTTTTGACGGCGTTGCTTGTTACAATGATCTCTTTCGTGGGTTGCGCCTACCAACAAAATCCGGCTGCGCCGGATGCCCGTGAGCTGACGTCGCTGGAAAAGCGACTGGTGGAATCTGACAACCAGTTTGGGCTGAAGCTGTTCCGCGAGGTGAACAAAGCCGAGGCGGATAAAAA
>Ga0247727_10002814_pt1 | contig 39223 bp, 37 predicted proteins | sample WisWelCaveWW1625_FD_202498 | JGI IMG/M metagenome (GOLD analysis project Ga0247727, IMG submission 202498) | Biofilm microbial communities from Wishing Well Cave, Virginia, United States - WW16-25 | ecosystem: Environmental > Aquatic > Deep subsurface > Groundwater > Cave microbial mat | place... | reverse complement strand
TCGGCTCATGCCGATGCTCCTCAACGCACTCAAGCAGGCAACGATGGACGAGAAGAAGCAGAAGAAGGTAGGTTAAGAATGAGCGCAGGGCTCTCCGTCAGAACTAACGAGTTTCGGGACATCCTCCTCTTTGCCGCCGCTTAGCGCAAAGGCGAGATTTGGGTGTTTCCCTCCAATGGCAACGTCGGCCCGGGTAGCTATCGCGATTTCCTGATCCCCCTCTGTCGCTGCAGCACCACGTCCCCAGATTACGGTGACGCCGAGTATCGTTGGGGAGGAAGAGTCGAACCCTACAAACTCCATCGACGTTGCGAATATCCGGAGATCGTCCTGAAAGTTCGTCGCTCCGAATGCCGTGAGATGCGGCGGCGACAACCCGGGGGTGCCCGGAGTAACGCCGATATTTGCGGCAGCAAGTTGTTGCGCCGTGAGGGCATCGTTCGGATTCTGTGGACGACAGTGGGCCCATGTTGGACAGGCGAAGAAGATCACATGGACGATGCTCAGAGAAAGCGCTGCGGAGACGAGGCGCTGGCACATATGCGACTCCACACTATTGCCTAGGAAGAGACCCATTCGGAACCCCGGGAGTGTCGCACAGGAGCCACCCACTTGTCGACCCATTTCAGATGCGTCAGCAGCCTGGCAGCCTGTCGTTCGTTAGTCTTGCCGAGCAGCGCCAGGCAGCGGGGGCACGGCCACAGAAGCGCTTCAGGCACGCCCTCTTCAGCGGAAGTGGATCACGGGAGTTTCGCGCTCAATTCGGCCAGCGTGCCTCGGCGGCCGAGGTCGATAGGGAAAAGCCGGAATACAAGCAGGAGGGAGCGAGAGGGGAGAGGTAGGCGAGGTCAGACGAAACCAGGGAGGGGAGCCGCCGCGCGCGCTGCCGCGCGTCGCGTCGCAGGAGGGGAGGAAAGAGACAGCACAACTGCCACGAGCGCGTTCCGACAGGCACGAAAGAGACTCACGCGATTCAGGATTGCACGTGAGTTCATCGATCAGGTCCGAATGGTTCTTCGTCTGCTCCCTCCTCGCGTCTCGCTCCCATGAGAAAGCCGAGGTGATGCCATGGCCAACACCACGACGAAGCTGCACGTTCGAGGACTCTGGGACGCCGCGCGTCAAGGCGACGACCGTGCCCTGGCGATGCTCCTTGCATTCCTGATCACCGACGGCCCGTCGTGGTTCGCCGGGGTCCTCCGGCGCCGCGCATCGCAACGGTCCGGACGAACGACCGAGGTCATGCAGCGCGCGGCGATCGACGTCATGCGTCGCGCCCGCAACGGCACGCTTCCCAAACCGCCGGCGGAGCCGTCGCGCTTCTGGGGACTGATCATCGGATTCATCACCTTCGCAGGAAGGGCCACGTGGCGATTCATGAAAGGGACGCCGAAGGAGTGGCCGACCGTGCTGGAGCCGCTGCCCGTCGAGGATGCGCTGGTCGGTCCCGCCGCCGATCCCTGCGACATGGCCAGTCAGGCTGAAGAGGGCACCGACCGGGATCGGCTCCATCGCGCGATGGACGCGCTCTCCGTGTTGGATCGCCGGCTCCTGGAACGTTCGCTTCAAGGCGCCACGCCGCGTGAATTGGCCGCGGAACTGAACTCCAACGAGGTGGCCATCCGTCAGGCGCTTCACCGCGCCCGAAAGCACCTTGCCGGGAAGCTGCGGGGAGAATCCTCGTGAAGGTCGGCAGATTTTCAGTCACGAACCGTGCTCATCGTCCCGTGATCTCATGGACGGCTGATGAAGATGCGCGCGTGATCGAGCCGCCCCTCGCGTCGGGGCGTGTGAACCACTTTTTTGGAAACTTGAGCCATGAGCGACGAATCCCATGAACACGCCAAGCCGTCGCGCGTTCAATCCAACGACGGCGGCTGTTTCCCACCGACAAGCGCTTCTGGCTCGCACGAGCCGCGCCCCGCGGGCGAAGCAGCGTCCGGAACGTCACTGGATTCGTGGAACGAAGACGAGCGACGCCGGGTGGCGACGCTCTTCCTGCTGCTCGATGGAATCGACCGCGATCGCCGGAGGGCCAAGCCCACGGAATGGACGGACGGAAGGGAGGCGGCATGACCACGAAGGCAATACGGTTCTTCCGGGTCTCCTCCGACCGCCAGGAAGACGGCTACTCGCTTCCTGCGCAGGAGCGTGAGAGCAGCGAGTACGAGCGCCGGCACGGATTGGAAGTCGTGCACTCGTGGGCCGTGGCGGAGTCCGCCAAGCGGTCCGAGGTGCGCAAGGCCTTCAAGGAGTTCGTCGCCTTCATGCGCGTGAACCCTTCGGTCAAGGTCATGCTCTTCGAGAAGCCCGACCGGATGACCCGCAACTTCCACGACTTGTGCACGATCTACGACCTCATCGAGAAGCACCACAAGGAAGTCCAGTTCTTCAAGACTCACCTGACGATCAACGAGAACTCCAAGTCGAGCGACCAGCTCCAGCTTGACGTTCAGGTCGTCCTCGCGCGCAACTTCGTCAACAACCTCGCGGAAGAGGTGAAGAAGGGCCTCAACGAGAAGCTGAAGGACGGCGGCTGGCCCGGGGCGGCGCCAACCGGGTACCTGAACGATCGCATCACCCGCGCGACCGTCATCGATCCCGCCCGATGCGAGATCGTTCGCAAGCTCTTCGAGGTCTATGCGACCGGGCGTTACTCGCTCGACCAGATCGCCAAGATCGCACAGAAGGAGGGGCTCGCGCACCCGCTCAGGAAGACGTCCGTGAAGAAGAGCGGCGTCTACCACATCCTGACGAATCCCTTCTACTTCGGCCTGATGAAGTGGAAGGATCAGCTCGTCGAGGGGAAACACCCGCCGCTCATCTCCAAGGCTCTCTTCGACCGCGTGCAGTTCGTCCTCGGCGGCGAGAAGCGACCCAAAACCCGGAAGTTCGCCTTCCGGGGGTTCGGCGTCTGCGGCCACTGCGGCTCGTCGATTACCGCGGAGTTTCACACCAAGCACCAGAAGAACGGGATCTCGCGCAGCTAACGTCTACTACCGCTGCACGGGATGGAAGAACGAGGGCAAGGTCTGCGCGGGATCACACATCTCGGAGCGCGATCTCGTCGCGCAGCTTGGCGAGCCCCTCCGGGACCTCCTGATCGACACCGAGACGCTCACGAAGATCCGCGCAGCGCTCGTGGAGAGCTTCAAGGGCGAAAAACAGTACCACGCGGAGCGGATGACCGCGCTCACAGCAGAATCGACGCGGCTCAAGACCTGGCTTGACCGGGCCTACACCGACCGGCTGGAGGGCATCCTGACGACGGAGGAATACAGGCCGAAGGCCGATGTGTGGCGCCTCCGGCTCGCGGACATCCAGAACGAGATGCGGGCCCATCAGTCCGCGGACGCGAACTATCTGGAAGATGCCCACCACATCCTCGATCTCGCTCAGCGCGCCCACGATCTCTACCTGGCGGCGGGGGACAACTTCGTGCGGCGGCAGATCGTCGATCAGGTCGTTTCCAAAGTGGCCATTTTCGAGCGCCGGGCTGTTTTGAACCTTGCGGAACCCTTCCAGACCCTTGCCAAGCTGGCCATTGCAGCCAGATCTCGGAAGGGCCGTTCTCTAAGATACGCCCAAGAGGACTTGAACCTCTAACCTTCTGGTTCGTAGCCAGACGCTCTATCCAGTTGAGCTATGGGCGCACGCGCCAGTGAAGGCGCCGCACGGCTGGACCCGTGCGCGGATGGATAGTTTATCGACGCCCCTCCCGGAATCAAGAGGCGCGACTGGGCTCCGGCACCCGTGGTCTTAAAAAAAAAAGTGACCGCCGCGGCCTGCAGACCCGGGACAGACGCTATCGCGCTTGTTTGAGGAGGCGGGAGCGGGCTAGGATCGTGGCCATGCCGTCCGACCCGTATCGCATCATGGTCGTCGAGGACGAGCTGCAGTTCAGCGCCTCCCTGAAACACAACCTGGAGAAGCGCGGCTACGTGGTGCAATGCGCCGAGTCCGTTGAGGAGGCGATCCCGGCCCTCGACAAGTTCATGCCGCACCTGCTGGTCACCGATGGGGCCTTGCCGGGCGCGCAGGGGCTTTCTCTCGCGGCGTTCCTGCGCCAGAGCGGCAAGCACAAGGGCGTGAAGGTCGTCGCGATGTCGGGCGACCCGAGCCAGAAGCAGCTCATCAGCGTGATGCGCGACCTTATCCACGCGTTCCTCGAAAAGCCGTTCAAGGCCGAGGAGCTCGTGGAAGTGATCGAGCGGCTCCTTCCGCCCACGTAGCGCCGCCCCGGGGAGCCAGGCCCATGCATCGCCCCATATGGGCGATTGGGCTTGTGCTCATGGGTTCCTCCGGGTAGCATGGGCGACGTGTCGACTACGATCGATGGGCCCTTCCGAGTCCTTATTGTCGATGACGAGTCTCTCCTGAGGGAGGCGTTCCGCGCGTTCCTTCAGAAGAACGGCTATTTCGCCGCGGTCGCCGACACCGTCGCGCGGGCGCAAGCGGTCCTCGAAGAGTTCATGCCCCACGCGGTCATCGTTGACGGCAACCTCCCGGACGGACACGGCCTCGAGTTTGCTGCCGGGATCCGGAAGTCGGAGCGGCGCAAGGCGACGAAGATCATCGCGATGGCCGGCGATCCCACGGAACTTCGCGTGGCGGAGATGCTCAAGTCGCAGTACGACGTCATCCTGCGCAAGCCCTTCCCGATGCGCGATCTTCTGGACGCGCTGTCGCGGCTGCTCCCCAGGAAGGAAACCGCCGACACCGAGTAGTCGGCGCCTGATAGGGCCAGGCAAGGTCTGTACTTCACTTCGTACATCGTGCTTCGCACTTCCCATTCCTGTCACAGCCACTTCTTGAAGTAATCGACGATCCGCTCCTCCATCGCGCGGCGGTCCTTCTCGCTGCGCGGCATGTGGCGCTCCTCGGGGTAGAGCAGGAGATCGTACGGGCGGTTCGCCTTCGACATCGCGTCGATCAACCGCGCCGTGTGGCGGAAGTGGACGTTCTCGTCGACCATGCCGTGGATCAGCAGGAGCTTGCCGGCGATCTTCTCCGCGTGCGTCATCACCGAACCGTCGCGGTAGCCGTCGGGATTCTCCTGCGGGGTCGACATGTAGCGTTCGGTGTAGTGCGTGTCGTAGCCGTCCCAGTTCGTGACCGGCGCGCCGGCGACGCCGACCTTGAAGACCTCCGCCGCCTTCGCCAGGCACATCAGCGTCAGGTAGCCGCCGTAGCTCCAGCCGTAGAGGCCGACGCGGCCGCCGTCGACCCATCCCTGCTTCTGCGCCCAGCGGACGCCGTCGACCTGGTCCTGTACTTCGATCGTGCCCATGCGCCGGTAGATCGCCTTCTCGAAGGCGAGACCGCGGCGCGACGAGCCGCGGTTGTCGACGCGCATGACGAGGAAGCCCTGCTTCGCGAGGTGCTGCGCGCGGAGATCGACCGTGTTCGCCCACGCGTCCTGGACCATCTGCACGTGCGGGCCGCCGTAGACGTAGACGATGAGCGGCGCGGGGAGCGTCGCCGGCTTGAAGAGCTGCGCGTAGAGCGTGACGTTGTCACGGCTCTTGAACGACGTGATCTCCGGCGTGACGAGATCGAGGTCGACCTTCGCCGAGGCGTGCACGACGCAGGGCTCGCCACGATGCAGCGTGACCGACGGCGGAAGCGACGAGGACTCGTGGATGTCGACCCAGGCCTTGAGGCCGGGCGCGAAGACGGCGTCGTGGAGGCCGGGCCCCCTGGTGAGCTGCTCGGGCTCGCCGCCGTCGAGGGACGCCATGAAGACGTGCTTCTCGACGGGGTTCTTCGACGCCGTGAAGGCGACGCGGCGCGACTTGCCGTCGAATCCGACGACCGCGTCAACGGGCCAGTCGCCGTGCGTGATCGGGCGAAGAAGCTGGCCGTCGGGCGAGTAGAGATAGAGGTGTTTGAAGCCGGTGCGCTCGCTGGCCCAGACGAACTCGCCGCTCTCCCGCACGAAGCGCAGGTCGTTGTGCAGGTTGACGAAGGCGTCGGCCTGCTCAACGAGGAGCCCCTTCACGTACGGCCCGTCGCTGAAGGTGTTGAGCGAGAGGCGGCGCTGCAGGCGGTCCTGGGTCTGCATGAAAAGCCGGCCGTCGGGATGCCACGCCGCGCGCGCGACGTATTCCGAGTCCTCGGGGATCCATCGCGTCGGGCCGCCGTCGATGCCGACCACGCCGATCCGCACCTTCGCATTCGCGGCGCCCGCGAACGGGTAGCGATGCTCCTCGATTTCGAAGGCGTCGCGTCCCAGGTGGGGGATCGGATAGACCGGGATGTGCCGCTCGTCGGCCTGCTCGTAGGCGATCGTCTTCGAGTCGCGGCTCCACCAGAAGCCGGTGAAGCGGTGCATCTCCTCCTGCGCGATGAACTCGGCCAGGCCGTTCGTGACGCCGGGCGGCGCGTCGTTCGTCAGTCGCGTCTCGTTCGACGTCGCGATGTCGAGCACGAACAAGTCGCCGCCGCGGACGAAGGCGATCTTCGTTCCGTCGGGGGAAAGGTGCGGGTCGATCGCGTCGCGGCCGACGGAGCGCGCCTGGCCGTCGCGCTGAACGAAGAGCTCGCCGCGAAGCGGGACGAGCAGCGTCCTGCCCTCGTCGCTCCACTCGTAGTGGGTCACGCCGGTTTCGCGGAGTCGCTGGCGCTCGCGGCGCAGCTGCTCGTCGCGCGAGATGTTGGAGTCGGTCACGCCCTCGCCGGGCGGCGTGAAGAGGACGCGGCGCTCGAGCGTTTCGAGGTCGACCGCCCAGAGGTCGCGGGCGAGGCCGCCCTCCCGCGCGAAGAGGAAGGTGAGGAGGCGGCCGTCGGGCGAGAAGCCGGGCTTGCCGGGGATGACGGTGCCGGGGCGCGGGTAGCGCGCGACGAGGTCGAGCGTCAGTTCTGCCATCGCGCAGAAGTATAGTGAAGGTCATGCCCGACCGCATCACGGAGCAGGCCGGCGCCATCGTGTGGCGCAAGGGTGAACTGCTCATCGTCACGACGAACGCCGGCGGATGGTCGATCCCGAAGGGCGGGATCGACAAGGGCGAGACGACGTGGGAGGCGGCGGCACGCGAGGTGCTGGAGGAGGCGGGCGTCGAGGGCGAGATCGACGAGGAGCCGTTCGCGGTCTACGAGTACGGGAAGTTCGGCGGGCGCTATCGCGTGACGGTGCACCTGTTGAAGGCGACGCGTGTGCTCGATGACTGGGACGAGAAGGGCGAGCGCGAGCGGAAGTGGATCACGCCTGAAGAGATCGGCAAGGCGGTCAGCTATCCGAACATTGCGGAGCTGTTGAGGCGCGTAACGGTCTGATTCCTGATCGGCTCCCGGGCTACTTTCCGCGCCTGGCCGGGAGTCGAAGCGTTCCCCCGGCAAAGGTCTCGGACGTGATGGGGGACATGACCAGATCCCTGCACGCGGGATGGCCCACTCGCAAGGAGTACTTGGAGCCTGTCGGCAGAAACAGGGTGTACTCGCCCTGGCGGCCTACGCCGATCGCGAGTTGCTCGTCGGGATCATCGAAGCTATCGACGAACTTGGAGAGCTTGATTGTCGCGCCAGGCAGTGGCCGGTCATTCGCGTCGACGATCAGGCCGGTCGACGTGCGGCCTTCGCGCCGCTCCCTCACCATGATCTTGATTGCCTGGTCGGCGCTCGCTCTTGAGAAGTCGCCGACGACGCGGATGACGGGTACAAAGCCCGCCACTACCGCGATGATGCTCACGCGGCCATCTTCCGTGACATCGAACACGAATTCACCCGTGTCGTTCGCGACCTTCCATTCCGTCGTGCGCCACTCGCTGTCGCCTTCCATGCCGTCTGTGTGGATGACGACCGAGGCATGCGAGGCGGGGCGGCCGTCCTCGAAGACGACGCGACCCGAGACTTGCGGGTACTCACCTGCGGGCCTCGCTTGGGCGGGGAGATGCGGTGGTGGCGCGGGCGGTGTTGCGCAGCCGGCAAGGAGAAACGCAATCGCAAGAGCCCTGCACACGACTTTGACCTTATCACACGGAGTCGCCAGTTTCGTCCTCGTCTTCGGCGGGATGTCATCGGGTGATGTGTCACCGGCTGACACACCCCTCCTTATAATCCGCCTGGATGCTGGAGGTCGTGACCGGACCCTTCCATTCAGCGCTGGAGAGAGAGTTCGTCGGGCGGTTGAAAGCCGCGAAGGGGGACCCCCTCGCCCCGCTGGTGGTCATCGCTCCGTCGCGCCGGCTCTCGGCGCGGCTGAAGGAGCTGGCGCTCGAGGCATTCCCGGACGGCGTCGCGAACGTCCACTTCCACAATCTCTATTCGTTCGCGCGCGAGCTCTACGGCGGCCAGAAGGGCTGGCGGCTCGTCGAGGACGACCTCTTCCACGAGAAGCTCGTCGAGCGGCTGATCACGGACCACATCACGGACGGCGCCCTCGCCCGGGCGCTTGAGTTGCGCAGCGGCGCGAAGGCGATCCTCGGTGCGGTGAAAGATCTCCGCGAAGGCGCGGTCGATGCGACGCCGGCGATCGAGCTGTTCAAAGAGGGCGGGCTGGGCGGCGAAACGCTCAAGGAACTCCTCACGCTCCACCTGCTCTACGACGCCGCGCTCCGCGACCGCAAGGTCCACTCGCGCGCCGACGTGGTGCGTCTCGCGGCGTCGAACGTCGGCCGCATCGCCGGTGCGAGGGTCTTCTACTACGGCTTCTACGAGCTCGTGCAGGCGCAGATCGACCTCTTCCGCGCCGTCGCAACCTGGTGCGACGTGACGCTCTTCTACCCGCTGGCCGCGGGCGATCCGGACTTCGCCTTCGCGCAGGACTTCTACGACAGCATCGTTCGCGGCGCGACGAGCCGGGTGACGGACTGTGCGGAGAAGGCGAGGGTCGTGGAGCCGCGCGTCGTGAGCGCGTCCGGGGCGCGCGACGAAGTCTGGGCGTGCGCGAAGTGGATCCTCGCCATGCGCGAGCGCGGCGTGCCGTTCCGCGAGATCGGCGTCGTCGCGCGGACGCTCGACCCGTACGTCGATCATCTCGAGTCGCTGTTCGGCGCGCATGCGATCCCGTTCTCGTCGAGCGCGTCGGTGCCGGTCGAACGCGAGCCGCTCTTCGTCGCCGCGAAGCTGCTGCTGGAGCTCGCCGAGAACGACTTCCGTCGCGACGAAGTCATGGACTTGATCGCGTCGCCGTACTTCAGGCGCGCGGACGGCGACGACCCGGCGCTCTGGGACCTCGCGACGCGGTTCATGGGCGTCGGCCACGGCGCCCGCGAATGGGAGCGGCGGCTGCCCCCGTCGTCGGAGGACTACGCCTACTCGGAAGGCGCGCGCGGCCACGACAAGAAGTTCGTCCTGCCGGCGGCGCAGGTCGACCGCCTCTCGCGCGTCGTGCGCGCGCTGCTCGCGAACGCGCCTGCCGCTGAAGGCACGTGGGCGCAGCGGTCGAACTGGGCTCGCAACCTCTTCACCGAGTTTCTTGAGCCGCACGGTCTGCTCGACGAAGTCCTCGACGCGCTCGCGTCGCTCGACGACGTCCTTGAGCCGCCGACGGCCGCGGAGTACCGCCAGACCTTCCGCCAGCGGCTGTCGCGGACGGGACGGCCGGCGGGGCGCGAGAATGTCGCGGGCGTGCGCGTTCTCGATGCGATGGCGTCGCGCGGCCTGCCGTTCCGCGCGGTGTGGGTCATGGGGATGAACGAGCGCGTCTTCCCGCGCTACATCCTCGAGGATGCGTTCCTCGACGACCCGGTGCGTGCCCGGCTCAATCACCGGCTCGGCTGCCGGCTCCCGTCGAAGCTGAAGGGCTACGACGAGGAGACGCTGCTCTTCCGGCTGCTCCGCGACTCCGCGCGCGAAACACTCGTTCTCTCGTACCAGCGGTCGGACGACCGGGGCCGGCTCCAGGTGCCGTCGGTCTTCCTCGAGAATCGCCGGGCGGATGACGCCGTTCCGCGCCGCCCGGGCGAAAGGCTGAAGACGCAGCCGTTCGAACGTCTCACGCCGCGCGAGGCCGTGCTGCGCGCGGAGCTGCGGAGCGGGCGGGGAGTCGAGGCCGCGAAGGGACTCGGCCTTCCGACCGGCTCGCTCGAGCCGGCACTCGACTTCCTGCGGCTGATCGAGACCGACGCGGAGGCGGGCGTGCGCGACGGGCTGACGGGGGCGCTGCCCGACCACTGGGACCGCGCGCGGAAGAACGGGATCTCGGCGACGGCGCTCGAGACCTACGCGACGTGCGGCTTTCTCTATTTTGCGCAGAAGGTCGTCGGGCTCGAGGAGCTTGATGAGCCCGAAGCCGAGGACGCGACGACCGCCATGGAGACGGGCAACCTCTACCACGAGATCCTGCAGCAGGTCTACCAGACGGTCGACTTCGACGAGGCGACGGGGCGTGCGTTCGACGCGCTGGAGGTGAAGCGGAGCATGCGCTATCCGCTTCTGTGGGAGTCGGAGCGCGGGCGGCTCCGGAAGGTGCTGGAGAAGTTCCTGGCGTACGACCGCGAGACGATGGGCTCGTGGGTTCCGGCGTGGTTCGAGCTGAAGGTCGAGCAGGAGCTGCTCGGCGTGACGTTCATGGGCTACATCGACCGGATCGACGTGAACGGAGCGGCGCTGCGCGTGATCGACTACAAGAAGTCGCGGATGAAGTACCGCGGTTCGGTCGAGTCGGCCGTCTTCAAGAACCGCACGCACTACCAGCCGCCGCTCTACCTGCTGCTGGCCGCGGCGAAGCTGCGCTCGATGGGCCGGACGGTCGACCTCGGCGCGTCGAAGGCCGGCTACTTGTTCCTCGAGGAGGAGGATCACCGCGAGGCGTGGCTCGACGACTTCGAGTCGCGGCAGGGCGAGTGGCTGAAGATCCTCGAGCAGCAGGTCACCGGAATGTCGGGCGGCGACTTCGTGCTGCGCGAGGGCGAGCACTGCCGCTACTGCGACTTCCGCTCGGCGTGCCGGAAGAACCATCTCCCCACCCGCCTGCGCGCGAGGGAGTGGAACCGCGCATGAAGACGCAGATCGTCGTTCCGCTCCAGGACCGCGAGGCGCGCCGCGTCGCGTCGCGTGCGACGGTGAACGTCGCCGTCACGGCCGGCGCGGGCACCGGGAAAACGACGCTGCTCGTCGAGACCGTGCTGGCCAAGCTCCTGGTCCACGGGCGCGACATCCGCCGCATCCTCATGCTGACCTTCACGGAAAAGGCGGCGAATGAAATGCGGCTGCGGCTCGGGAAGGCGCTCGAGTCGCTCCTGCATCCGCCGTCGGAGGACGACAAGGACCGCCGCGCGCGATGGGAGGCGGAGGCGCACGACGTCGAGCCGCGGCTGACGGCGGCGCTCGGATTGATCGACCGCGCGGAGATCGGGACGATTCACAGCTTCTGCGCGCATGTTCTGCGCGAGCATCCCGTCGAGGCGGGCGTCGATCCGTCGTTCGTCGTCGACGAAGGGTCGCGGTTCGAGGCGATGTTCCGGCGCGAATGGCCGGCGTGGCTCGACATCGAACTCGGCCGCTCCGCGCCGCGGAAGAAGCTGTGGCTTGACGTGCTTGAGAAGGCGAAGCTGCGCGAGCTCGAGCTCGTCGCGCGCGGGCTTGCGTCGTTCGAGGTGCCGTCAGAGGCGCTCGATCCGGCGCGGATGCGGCCGGCCGGCGAGCAGCGGCTCAAGGCGTTCGTCGATGAGATGCAGGCGCTGATACACGCGGGGCTCGGGCACTGCTCCGATCCGCGCAACAAGCTGCGGGCGCACCTCGCGCAGATCGCGGCGTTCCTCAAGGACCCGACGAAGGGGGCGCCGGCATTCCTCGCCGACAGCCCGGGCTTCGACCGTCGCGGCTGGGATGATTTCGAGGCGGCGCGCCGGCTGGCCGAGGACGCGTTCCGGATCGCTCGGCTCGTGCGGTCGGTGGACGGCGAGCTGGGCGCGAAGGCGCTCGACGTGCTGGCGGAGTTCGCCCGCAAATTCCGCAAGACCTACACGTCGGAGGGGTTCCTCTCGTTCGACGGCCTGCTGATGCAGACGCGGGCGCTGTTGAAGTCGCACCGTGCCGTTCGCGCGCGGCTGAAGGCGAAGTACGACGCGATTCTCGTCGACGAGTTCCAGGACACCGATCCCGCGCAGTGCGAGATTCTCCTGTTCCTGGCCGAGTCCGGCAGCGCGGCGGAAGCGCGCGACGTGGAGCTTGCGCCGGGCAAGCTCTTCATCGTCGGCGACCCGAAGCAGTCGATCTACAGCTTCCGCGGGGCGGACATCGTCGCGTACGCGGACGTGAAGAAGAAGATCGCGGCGCAGGGCGGCCGCGAGGAGGTCCTGCGGACGAACTTCCGGTCGCACAGCGGGATCATCTCGACGGTGAACGGCGTCTTCCGCACCGTGATCCGCGAAGAGGGCGATCTTCAGCCGTCGTACGAGGAGATTCTTCCGCTCGAGGGGCGCGTGCCGACGATGCCGTCGGAGGCCGTCGAGCTGACGCTCTTCGAAGGCGGGGATGAGGACGAGGAGTTCAGCGCCTCCGACGCGCGCCGCGCGGAGGCGGCGTGGATCGCGAAGCGGCTCAAGCGCGAGATCGGGACGACCGAGATTCGCGACGCCGACGGCGCGGTCGTGAAGCTCCAGCGGAAGCACGTCGCCATCCTCTTCAAGGCGCTGACCGACGTGCACCTGTATCTCGAAGCGCTGCGCGCCGAGGGGGTCGAGTATGTCGTGGAGGGCGAGAAGTACTTCTACGGGACGAGCGAGGTCGTCGACCTGACGAACCTCCTGCGCGCCGTGGCCGACCCGCATGACCGGATCGCGGTGGCGGGACTGCTGCGATCGCCGCTGGGCGGCGTCGACGATTGCCGGCTGTTCGAGCTGCGAAAGAAACTCGACTATCGCACGCCGCTTCCCGATGAACCGGGAGTCTACGCGGTGCTCCGCGAGCTGCGTGCGCTGGTCGGCACCCTGCGCGTGGCGGAGTTGATCGACCGCGCGTTCGAGACGACCTGCGCGCTGGAGATCGCGGCGGCATCGAGCCAGGGCGAGCAGGCGGTCGCGAATCTCCTGAAGCTGCGGCAGACGGCGCACGCGCTCGACGCGCACGGGGGCCTCTCGCTGCGGCAGTTCGTGTCGCGGACGAAGGAGAGCGTGCGCGAGCTCGAGGAGGAGGGCGAGAGCCCGCTCGCCGACGAGACGCTCGACGCAGTGCGGGTGCTCTCGATCCACAAGGCGAAAGGGCTCGAGTTCCCGGTCGTTTTCCTTCCCGACCTCCATCGCCGCTTCTTCGATTCGGACGAACGCGTGCCGGTGCGGTTCGACTGGCCGACCTACACGCTGGGGCTGCGGCTGGGGAAGTGGGCGGACGCGGGAGGAGCGGCGCTCGCGTGGCTCGAGTCCCGCCGCCGTCGCGAGGAGTCGCGTCGCGTCTTCTACGTGGCGATGACCCGGGCGCGCGAGTCGTTGATTCTCTCGGGCGGGGCGAGCTTCAAGCCGGGGAGCAACCTCGGCCTGCTGCGCGAGGCGGCGCCCGACGTGCTCGCGGGCAGCGCGGGCGAAGAGCGGATCGCGAAGGCCGGCGACGGGGAGATCCGCGTGACGCGGCTGAAGGCGCCGGCGGGGCGGCCGCCGGCGGGGCCGAAGCGCGAGAAGGCGAAGGAGGGGATTGAGGCCGTCGACTGGACGGCGCTGGCGGAGTCGTGGCGGCGGCGGAAGGCGGAGCGTGACGCGGCCGCGGCGGTGTTCACGAGCCCAACCAGGAAACAGAAAGAGGGAGAGAGGGAGAGAGGGAGAGAGGGAGAAGACGAAGAGGAAAGGAGAGAACACGCGATGGCGCTGGGGTCGCTCTGTCATCGCGTGCTGGAGCACATCGACTTCAAAAAGCCCGAGGTGACGAAGCTCCTCGACCATCTTGCGGACGATCCGTCGCTCGCGGCGGAAGCGAGGCCGATCCTCGAAGCGTTTGTGCGAACCCCGGCCTTCAAGGAACTGGCGAAGGGGAAGATCCTCGCCCGCGAACTGCCGTTCCTGATGCGCGACGGCGAGGCGATGCTCCAGGGCGCGATCGACCTTGTCGTGAAGATCGGCAGCCGCGTCGTCGTGGTCGATTACAAGACGGAGCCGGCGTCCGACGATGCGAAGGGGCGCTACGCCGAGCAGCGGCGGTGGTACCTGAAGGCGGTGAAGGAGGTGCTGGGGATCAAGGATGCGGCATTCCGGCTAGTCTTCCTGATGGGCGGGCAGGTTCTCGAGTGGTAGTCACCATTTGGCCACCGCGGTTCTAAGCGCTTCAATCTCAGCCAGCGTCGCGGTCTTCAGTCCCCTCGTGAGCGACCCTTTCGACTTCATCGACGCGAGCGGCCGCAGGAGCTCCAGCGCTTTCAACGTCGCGCGCGCGACGTCGTCTTTCGTCATCGACTTCGCGATGACGCGCCCGTTGACGATGGCGACGCGGCCGAGGACGGCGACGCCGTCGAGGAACCCGGGCTCGAGTTGCGCGGCGAGTTCGGAGGCCGTGCGCTCGAGGTCAGCCTCGACCGGGGGATGCTTGCTCATCCGCCGATGATAGCAGGTGATATAAAGAGGTTGATGGCGATGCTGTGTCCGGCGCAGGCGGAGGCGTTCGCGCAGCTGCAGGCGTGGCGGCCGCACGGAAGGGTCTTCGTCCTCGACGGGGCTTCGGGCTGCGGGCGTACGACCATCGCCCGCGAGGCGGCGCGGGAATTCGGAGCCGCGTGGCTGGACGGGCGCGACTTGTTCGAGTCCATGCGGACGGCGAACGCATGGCGGATGGAGGAGCAGTGGTGCGGCACGGTGCTCGCCGCGCTCCAGGCGCACAAGCGCGTGGTCGTGGACGACTGGGACCTTGCGCACTTCATGGCGGGCGGCTGCCACTTCTACCCGCGCACGGGCGCGCTCGACGCGGCGCTGGAGGCCGTCTGCGAGGCGGCCAGCGCCCAGGACGCGTGGCTGTTGTTCGTCGGCACGGCGGGGGACTCGCTTCGCCGCCTGTCGCTGGCCCACGTCGGCGTGCCGCGTTTCAAGGTGGCGGACCAGAGGTTCCTTTTCGAGGCGGCGCTCGGGGCCGAGGCGTGCAAGGCCGTCGATTTCGACAAGATCTACCGCTATGCGCCGCGGCTCACGGCGCGGGCGATCGCGAAGTCGGCCGTCCACCTCCGAAAGCCGGGGCTGACGACCGAGCGCGTGCTCGACTATCTCCGCGAGATGGAGCTCGCGACCAACGTGGACCTCGGCCAGGTCGAGGCGGTCGGGCTGAACGACCTGTTCGGGGTGGACGACGTGATCGCGAAGCTCGAGTCGAACATCATCCTGCCGCTCGAGGACGACGAGCTGGCGAAGCGCTTCAACCTGACGCCGCGGCGCGGCGTGCTGCTCTACGGGCCGCCGGGGACGGGCAAGACGACGGTGGGTCGGGCGCTTGCGCACCGGCTAAAATCGAAGTTCTTCCTGTTCGACGGGACGGTCATCGCCGGCACGTCGGATTTTTACAGCCAGATGCATCGCATCTTCGAGGCGGCGAAGCAGCAGGCGCCTGCCGTGGTCTTCATCGACGACTCCGACGTGATCTTCGAGAACGGCGACGAGTCGGGGCTCTATCGCTACCTGCTGACCATCCTCGACGGCATCGAGTCGGAGGAGGCGGGGCGGCTGACGGTGATGCTCACGGCGATGAATGTCGCGCACCTGCCGCCGGCACTGATCCGGTCGGGGCGAATCGAGCTATGGCTCGAGATGCGGCTGCCCGACGGGTCGGCGCGGCGCAAGATCCTTGAGGCGCGCGTCGCGGCGTCGGTCCCGGAGAAGTTCGATGCGAACTTCGACGCGCTGGTGCAGGCGACGGAGGGCTTCACGGGCGCGGATCTCCGACGGATGGTCGAGGACGGCAAGAATGTCTGGGCGTACGCGGTCTCCAAGGGCGAGGTCGGCGATCCGAACGAGCACTTCTTCGCGGCGGCGGGCGAAGTGGCGAAGAACAAGCGGCTGCTGGCGACCGCGGAAGCGACGGCGTCGGCGCACTTCCCCACCGTGGGCGCGCGCATCTCGATGATGAAGGCGCTGATGGGGAGAGGCGTGCTGCCGCCCGAGTAGGGGGCCGGCTGTTTTTTTTTCTCGCGCCTGCGTGGGAAAAAAATAACCCTTGCCACCGTGGGTTCGGGTAGGGTTGCTCCGGTCAAGGCCTGGCCCGGTTCACCGCCCCCGACGATGCAAGGGGTACCTGGATCCAGGCTCACCTGGACCCACGCACAGAAACAGAATATCACGCGGCTGACGGGAAGTCACGCCCGGAGCAAGCCGGTCCAACCCCGCTCGGGAAGCGGCGTTAGAGAGCCATGATAGCGCTGCTCGTCGCGTGCCTCGCCGCCGGGTTGCCCGCCGGCGAGACGGAAGTGAGGATCCACCCCTTGAAGTCGGCGCGCGCCGCCGACGTGGAGAGCCTCGTCGCCGCTGCATTCCGCCTGCGGCCGGACGTCCGCATCACGAGCGATCCGCAATCGAACTCGGTGATCGCGACCGCTGACGCCGCCACGATCCTGGTCATCGAGGAGATGATCCGGAAGCTCGACGTGCCGAAGGAATAGGGCCGACGCCCGCCGCTTGGAATAGTGGCGCAGAACGGCGGCGACGGAGGGGTACCCAGCCCCGCACGACAACTGCTCCGCGTCCTTTGCACCGTCGGCCCCGCTTGGCCGCCACCGCGTCCCACCATAGAATCTCATGTGTCAGACCGATGAGTGTGAACGAGTATGGACACGTCGAGCACCGGGAACGTCTGGCACGAGCTCCACGATCTGTATTTTGAAGCCGGCCATTGGATGTACGAGGTCGAAGACTTCGGCAGAGCCGCTCCAATCATCGAGCGCCTCAGGAGAACTCTGGCGTTGCACGAAATCGGCGACGACGACGACGAAGCCATCCTCGCTGCCTCGTGCAAGGGCCTCATCGCCGACCTTGATGGCAAGAGAGCTGGCGCTACAGCGGGATCTTGACTTCAACGAGAGTGAACTGCGCACGCTAATCGATAAGCCCTGAACGCGCTTGCGCGCGCCGAGAAGCGCCGTCGCTCGTAAGTTGGAGGAGCCCATCGATGCAGGCCGGTGACGCCGTCGGCCCGTTCGTTCTCGAGCAGAAGCTGGGCCAGGGCGGCATGGGCGAGGTGTGGCGCGCCCGCGACACCGCCATCGGCCGGACCATCGCGCTGAAGTTCCTCTCGGAGGGCGAGGACCTCGACCGCCTCCACCGCGAGGCGCGGATGGCGGCGGCGCTCGCGCACCCGGGCATCGTGCAGATCTTTGCCGTCGGCGATCGCTGGATCGCGATGGAACTCGTCGACGGGGTGACGATCGAGCGCGCGGGGCTCGACGCACGGAGCGCCGCCGCGGCGATTCGCGACGCCGCGCGGGCCGTCGCGTTCGCGCATGCGGGCGGCATCATCCACCGTGACCTCAAGCCCGCGAACATGATGATCCAGCGCGGTGGCCGCGTCCGCGTGCTCGACTTCGGCCTGGCCCGTGAGCTTCGCGAAGGCAGCACGCTGACGGGCACGGGCGTGATGGTGGGTACGCCCGCGTACATGAGCCCCGAGCAGGCCCGCGGCGAGCGGGCCGATGCCCGCAGCGACGTCTACGGGCTGGGCGCGACGCTTTACGAACTGCTCGCGGGGCGGCTGCCGTTCGACGGCTCGAACGTACTGGACATCGCGCTGAAGGTCGTCGAGGTCGCGCCCGAGCCGGTCCCCGGCGCGCCGCCGGACCTCATGGCCGTCGTGATGAAGTGCCTGGAGAAGGAGCCGGCGGAGCGCTATGCGACCGCCGCCGAAGTCGCGGATGATCTCGACCGCTTCCTCCGGCGCGAGCCGGTCGTGGCGCGACCGCCCGCGCTTTCCCGCCGCTTCCGCCGCCGTCTCGCGTGGATTGCCGCCGCGAGCCTCGCCGTCGTCATCGCGGCGGCCGGCGCGTGGGCGCTGCGACGGACCGATCGCGCGGCCGCGTCCGCGGAGCGGGATCTCGTCGAGCAGACTCGCGTCGCGGCGAAGACGGCGCTTGAAGCCGCCCTGGATCTGCGGCGGGCGGGCAACCTCGAGGCGATGCGGCAGCTCGCGCCGAGCGTCGAGGAGGCCTGCAAGCGCGCCTCACGTCTGCTTCCCCGCGCCGCGGAGCCGCACTACCTCCTCGGTCGGATGTACCGCGCGCTGATGCGGCCTGACGACGCCCTGCGCGAGCAGGAGGCGGCGCTCGCGTTGGAGCCGGGGCACGCGCCCGCGCGCTACGAGCACGCCCTCCTTCTCGCGAAGCGCCTGCGCGCGCACAAGAACGAGCTCATGACGGAGGCGTGGCGCCTCGAGGTCGAACGGCTGCGGGCCCGCGGTGGCGGCCGCCTCGAGCCCGGCGAATGGAAGCCGCCCGTGATCGAGCACGACGCGGAGATCAAGCGCCTGCTGGAGCGAATCGATGCCGACCTCGCGGAGGCCCGCGGCCTCGAGCCGGCGGAGAGCGCCTGCGCGCGCGGGCTGCGCGCGATGGTCCAGTCGCGAGACGACGAGGCGAAGGAGGCATTCCGCGAGGCCGTCCGTCTCACGCCGCCGCTCGAGGACGCCGTCGAGGCGCTCGCGTTCCTGGAGGGGAACGATCTCGCCGCCGCGGCCCGATGGCTGACGATCGGGATCGAGCACGACCGCGGCTACGTGCCCTATCTCCTGTCGCGCGCGGTGCTGCATCGGCTCTCGGCCGGCTATGCGCCGCTGCTCGGACTTTCGCAGCGGAACTTCCACGAGGCGGCGCTCGCGGACCTGGAGGCGGCGGCGGCGCTCGATCCGCGGTCGGTGCAGGTCCTGATCATGCGGAGCGACGAGCGGTGCTCGCTGGCGGCCTTCGGCCCGGACGCCGACGCGCTCCTCCGCCTGGCCGAGGAGGACGCGACGCGCGCGATCGAGCTGGAGCCGTCGAATGTGGAGGCGCGGATCCAGCGGGCGATGGTGCGCACCGAGCGCGGGGCGGCGCTGGGCAACCGCGGGTCCGATCCGTTCCCGTTCTACCGCAACGCGCTGGCCGATCTCGACGCCGCGCTCCGGCTCGACCTGGCATCGGACCGCGCCTGGCGCCGCAAGGGCATGGTGCTCGTCAACATGGCCAACCGGACGGCGGGCGCCGGCGGCGATGCCGAGCCGCTCTATCGCCAGGCCATCGACGCGCTCGGCGAGGCCGTCCGCCTCAATCCCTCCAGCCCCGAGAACTGGATGGAGCGCGCGTCGGCGGCGGCGAACTGCGCGGCGTCGCGGCGGGAGCGGGGCGGAGATCCCACCGCGCTCCAGGCGCAGGCGATCGCGGATTTCACCGAGGCCCTCCGGCTTCAGCCGCTCTGGGCGGACGTCTGGATGCGCCGCGGGAACGCATCGACGTCGGTCGCGCTCTACCAGGAACGCACCGGCGTCGACGCGACGCCGTCGTACGAGGCGGCCGAGCGCGACTTCGCCAAGGCGATCCAGCTCGACCCGGGCTGGTGGCGCCCTCGCGCCATCCGCGGCAGGATGCGAAGCAACCGTGCGGCGAGGATGGGGGAGGGGCGCGGCAATCCCGAGGAGCTTTTCCATGCGGCGAAGGACGACCTCGAATCCGCCGCCCGGGAGGACTCGTCGGACGAGACCCTGCTCGCCCTAGGGGACCTGCTCGCGAACTGGGGTGTGCACGACGCGCGCGCCGATCGCGATCCGACGGCCCGGTACCGCGCGGCGATCGACGTGCTGGATCGCGCGCTTCAGCGCAACCCGTCGCGGGACGAGAGCTGGCAGGCGCGGGCGTCGGCGAAGTACAACGTCGGAGCGTGGGAGGCGTGGTCGAAGCGCGACCCCACCGCGTGGTTCGAGGCGGCGCTGAAGGACGTCGCGGAGGCGCTCTCGCGGAACGATGTGCGGCCCGACACGTGGGTGCTGCGGGCAAAGATCCGGGCGGACTGGGCCGGGCACGTCGAAGGGTCGGGAGGGGATCCGGGCACGCTCTACGCCGGCGCGATCGCCGATTTGGACCGCGTGCTTTCGATGCAGCCGTTGCGGGCGGAGGCGTACGCGTCGCGGGGCGTGTCGAAATCGCGGTGGGCCTCGTACCTGGAGAGCGGCGCCGGCGATCCGGGTGCGCTCTACGCGGGCGCCGTGGACGATTTCGGCCGCGCGCTGGCGATCGTTCCGGGGAATACGGCGATCCGGCTCAACCGGGCCGGGACGCTGATGAACATCGCGTTCTGGCGGATCCAGCGGAAGGTTGATGGGACGGAGGCGCTGCGGGCGGCGGCGGCCGACTTCGATGGCGTCGTGAAGGAGACTCCGTCCAACGCGGATGCGTGGTTGAACGGCGGGAGGGCGCACCTGTACCTGGCGCGCGCCGCGAAGGCGGCGGGGGGCGACGGGCGCGCCGAGTACGCGCTGGCGCTGAAGTGGTGGACGGAGACGGTGAAGCGGCGGCCCGATTTGGAGGGCTACCTCAAGAAGGGGATGGATGAGTGCCGGGAGGCGACAAAGCAGTGAGGACGGAACGTACGATTTGTGAAGCATGAAGCACGACGGGTCCCCTCAACGGTCGGATGGAGGAAGCTGAAACTGCCAGGGACAGCGGCGTAGGCCTCACGCCACGAACAGGAAATCACGCCCCTCAACGCGACTCTCCGCCAGGAGCCGTGACTTGATCAACGCCCTCGCCCCGCGACTCCCGACCGCGCCGAGAATCGGACCGCCACGCTTGAGCGCCTCCTCGGGCGTGACAACGCGGACGCCGCCCGCGACGACGCGGCCGATCTTGCGCGGATCGATGTCGATCGCCTGCTCGATGGCGACGCCACGCGTCTTGAGGTCGCGCATCCACGCGCGGCCGATGGGACCGGCGCCCCAGACCGTCAGCGGCCGCTTCACGAACTCGTGCCGCGCCAGGTAGTGCAGCTTCATCGCGTAGATCGCCTTTTCGGAGTACATCGCGTGGGTCCGCGTCAGCCGGTTGGGCCGGTCGCGCCACGCGACGAGCACGCGCGGCACCTTCGCGAACCGCGCGCCGGCCTCGCGCATCCGGTGCCACAGGTCGTAGTCCTCCGGCCACTCGACGTCACGGCCGCCGCCGGCCTTCTCGTACGCATCGCGCGTGAAGAGCGCGCTCGGGTTGGCGATCGGCGACTCGATGAACATGCCGTTGACGATCTCGTCGTGCGAGACCAGCGAGTTCTGCCAGCGCGCGTAGTGCCGCAGTCCCTCGGGCCCGGTGACCTTCACGCGGGTCGCGACGACGTCGGCCTTGACCTTCATCTGCTCCGCGAGTCGTTCGCGGTGGCAGAGGTCGTCGGCATCCATGCGCGCGACGAGCGGCGCGTCGGATCGTCGGGCGGCCGCGCGGAGCGCGGAGACGACTCCGCCGTGCTCGACGCGGATCGCATCGACGCCGGCGCGCTCGAGGATCTCCGGCGTGCGGTCGGTCGAGCCGTCGTCGACGGCGATGAGGCGCCAGTCGCGGAACGTCTGGCGTTGAAGCGACCGGAGCGCGGCGGGGAGCGTCGCCTCGCCGTTCCAGACCGCCATCCAAATGTCCAGACGTGCCATGCCGGTTTAGCGTCATATAATAGATGCTCATGACCCGCCTCCTTCCCCTGCTCTTCCTCTCGTTCGCGGCGGCCGCGGCAGGGGACACGTCGGGCGTCCCCTCGAGCGCCGATCCGCGGAAATTCAAGGAGATCGCCCGCTACACGCCTCCGCAGACGACCTGGATGGTCCTGGGCGGCGGAAAGACCATCATCACGCAGAACCCGGACGGCAGCGTCGGCGTCGTCGACGTCGCCACGGGGAAGGCGCTCGGCTCGCTGAAGGGTCACGCGTCCGATCTGCACGATGCCGGGTACAGCCGCGACGGCCGGTTCCTCGTCACGGCCGGGATGGACGGGCAGGACAAGATCTGGGATCTCACGACGATGAAGGAGATCGCCAGCATCGGCGCCCACGCCGGGTTCTCCTGAGCGGTCTCGCTGAGCCCCGACGGGGCTCTCCTGGCTGCCGGCGGCAGCAACGACGCGACACTGAAAATCTACAAGGTGAAGGATGGCTCGCTGGTGAAGAGCATCCCCAGCGAGTCGGGGGCGATCCAGACGACCTACTTCGATGCGGCGGGGAAGAACGTGGTGATCAGCACGCCGAACACGCTGAAGGTCTACGACCTCGCGACGGAGAAGCTCACGACGATCGACGCGACGATCGGCTACATCCACAACGTCGACTTCTCCCGCGACGGCCGCTTCATGTGCGGCCACTCGCGGACCGGCCAGCTGGTGATCTGGAACGCGAAGACGTGGGCGGAGGTGAAGCGGATCGAGGCCAAGGCGGGCGCACGGGCCTACTCCGCGTTCAGCCCCGACGGCCGCTACGTCGCCTCCTCCGGGCGGGACGGCAAGCTGAAACTCTACGACGTCTCCACGGGACAGGAAGTGCTGACGCTGGCGACCGATCTTCCGGCCTCGCGCGTGAAGTTCACCGCCGACGGGTCGGCCCTGGTGGCGGGCGGGACCGACGGAACCGTCCGGCTCTACGCGACGTCGAAGGCAGGACGGCCCACTCCCGTTTCTTCCAAGCAGGAGCCCGACGATGACCCGGAGAAGTAGCGCTCTTCCCGTGCTGCTGGCGCTTTGCGCGGCGGCCGCGGCCGACACGTCGCCGCGGCTCCTGGGATTCTCCCCACGGACGGCGTCGGTGGTGGCGCAGGCCGACGCCCATCGGGGCCGGATCACCGCGCTCACGTTCACGGCCGACAGCCGCAGCGTGCTGACGCTCGGCCAGGACCAGAGCCTGAAGACGTGGACCTCGTCGCTCAAGAGCGCCGGTGATGCGATGGACCGGCAGTTCCGCGGTGACCGGATCGACGTCACGCCGGACGGGAAGTTCGTCATCGGGACATCGGTCGACGGCCAGTCGGTTCTCGTCGTCGACCGGAAGAAAAGGGAGACGGTCGCGACGCTCGGCCGCTCGATCGCCATCAACAAGGCGTTCGCGCTGAGCCCGGACGGCAAGAGCGTGGCGATGCTCCTGAACACGGGCCAGTCGCGGATCTACAACGTCGCCGACGGCAGCGAAAAGGTCGCCTTCACGGGGCAGCAGCACGGGATGGGCGCGATGGCTTGGTCGCGCGACGGCAAGATGGTCGGGTCGGTGGGGCTGATGCGCACCGGCCGGATCATGGATGCTGCGACGGGCGAGGAGATCGTCCAGCTCGAGGGAAACTTCACGAGGGCGAGCGATCTCGCGTTCTCGCCCGACGGAAAGACGTTCTGCGTCGCCGACTGGGGCGGCGTCGTCCGGCTTTTCGACACGAAGACGGGGAAGGAGACGCTGACGCTGACGCAGCGCCAGGGCGGGCTGAAGGCGCTTGCCTTCTCGCCCGACGGCAAGCTGATCGCGCTGGGTGAGGCGACGGGCGGCGTGAAGATCTTCGACGCCAAAACCGGGAAGGAGCTCCGGTCGATCGACGATGCACACGTCGCCGGCGTCTACGCGATCGCGTTCAGCCCCGACGGGCGATACCTCGCGACGGGCGGAGGCGACGGCAAGGTGAAGATATGGGGCGGCGGCGGCGCGATGGTTGCCGCGAAGCCGCACAAGGCGGGCTACCTCGGCATCACCGGCTCGTGGGACGACACGGCCAAGGGAGTCGTCATCGCGACGATCGTCGCGGGCGGCGGCGCCGACAAGGCCGGGCTCCAGGCCGGCGACGTCATCCAGGCGATCGATGGCAAGACGTTCGACGACTTCGACATGATGAAGGCGATGGTGACCTCGCACGTGGAGGGCGACACCATCGAGGTGAAGATCGACCGCGGCGGGAACGAGCAGAAGATCAAGGTCAAGCTGGGGCAGAAGCCGCCTGAGTAGTAGCCAGTCGCCAGTGGACAGCAGCCAGCCAGAGCGGAGGCCGAGGAGCCAACAGGAGTCATGAGCACTGAGGCCCTTGTGCCACGTCTTATATGGTGATGCGCCGAACCTCCCTGCTCCTGCTGCTCGCCGCCGCCGCGTGGGCCGACACGTCGTCGCGCGACGTCGCCATCGTTCCCAAGCAGCTCGGCCTGTGGAAGACCCTGGTTCCGAAGTGCCAGCGCGTCTACGGCGTCGCGTTCAGTCCGGACGGGCGGCGGCTCGCGGTTGCGGGAGAGGATGGGTCGGTGCGGATCCTCTCGACCTCCTCCTGGAAGGAGGAGCGGAAGCTCGGCCAGCACGCGGGGGGTGCGTGGTGCGTGGCGTGGAGTCCGGACGGCCGGTGGCTCGCGAGCGGCGGGCTCGACAACCGGTCGGTGATCTACGACACGTCTACGTGGAAGGAGCACCAGGCGCTCGGGAATCACACGGCGTACGTGTACGGCGTCGCGTTCAGCCCGGACGGCAAGACGCTGGTGACGGCATCGCTCGACGCCACGGCGCGGGTGTGGGAAGTCGCGACGGGCCGTGAGCTGCATGTCCTGGCGGGCCACGGGGACGGCGTCTCCGCCGCCGCGTTCGCGAGGGACGGGAGGACGCTCGCGACGGCGTCGTTCGACGGGACGATCCGGCTGTGGAACACGAACACGTGGGCGGAGCCGCGGCTCCTCCAGGGGCATGCGAATGCCGTGATGGCCGTGGCGTTCTCGCGCGACGGGAAGCTGCTGGCGAGCGGCTCGGGCGATTTGAAGGTGAAGGTCTGGGACGTCGCGGCGGCACGCGAAGAAAAGTCGATGAACGGACACACCGGCCAGGTGAACGCCGTGGCGTGGTCGGTGGACGGGAAGTGGATCATCTCCGCCGGCGGGCGGGAGGTGAAGCTGTGGGACCGAAAGAGCGGGGCCGAGGTCGCCTCGCTGGTGCACCACTCCGGCTCGATCCAGGGGATGTCGGTCGATCCGGGCGGGCGGATGATCGCATCGGGGTCGGTCGATCTCCAGGTGAAGCTGTGGGCCACCGTCCCGGGCGGCACGACCAAGCTCAAACCCAAGGGGTTCTTCGGCGTCTCCCTCGACAACACGGCGCAGAAGGAGTGCGTGGTCGCGCAGGTGCTCGCGGGAACGGCAGCCGAGGCGGCCGGCATGCAGGTGGGCGATGTCATCCTCGCCGTTGACGGGCTCAAGGTCGCGGACTACCAGGAGGCGATTGCCGCGATCGGTGCGCACTCGGAGGGCGACCAGCTCGAGTTCACGATCCGCCGCGCCGGGGCCGACATGAAGGTGAAGGCGAAACTGGGGAAGCGGCCGGACGGACAATAGGAGAGAGAGAAAGAGGGAAAGAGGGAGCGGCGGCTAGCGCTCCGCCAGGACTGCGTCAACCAGTTCGCGGACGCGCGCGGCCTTCGAAACGCGGATGATCTTCGTCGTCTCGGAGCGCTTCGGGATCGGCCGCTGCGACAGCTCCTTCCAATTCTCGCGCGCGTGGACGAAGAGGTACTGCTGCGCATAGCCGGCGAAGCCGCCAAATCGCTCGTTCGCGAAGGTGCGGATCGCGTCGTCGCTGGTGCGGCGGTTGCGGAAGTAGAACCGCGTCATCGCCTTGCGGATCCACGTATCGACGGGGAACGCGTCCAGGCGGCCGAAGCCGAAGAGGAGGACGCAGTCGGCGACTTTTTCCGCGACGCCGGGGATGCACATCAGCGAGTCGCGCGCGTCCCCGAGGTTCGCGCAGGTGATGTCGTCGAGCATGCCGGCGGCGGCGAGGCGGGCGGCCTGTTCGAGGTAGGCGGCGCGGAAGCCGAGCTTGAGGCGGCGCAGGACGCCCTCGGGCGCGAGCCGCTCGGGGCGCGGGAAGATGAAGACGCGGCGGTCGAACCGCTCCATCGACTCGCCCGTTTCGCGCGCCATGTCCTCGATGTTGCGGGTGATGCGGGGAATGTTCGACGCGATCGACGTCACGAACGACGCGACGCATTCCCACGGGTCCTGGCGGATGAGGCGCAGGCCCCAGTAGCGGTCGAGGGCCTCGCGGATGACCGGATCGTGGTCGATGGCGCCGCGGATTTCGCGCAGGTCGTGGTCGAGGCTGAAGAAGTGCTGGAGGAACCAGCCGTCCTCACCTTCGAAGAGGAGGCGGTCGCCCTTCTGGCTGACGCGGAAGCAGCGGTCGGCGGACTGGACGACGTACCCATCCCCGTCGCGACGCCAGCGGAAATACTGGCCGCACTCAAGGGTGTGCCGCAGGTTGAAGTCACGGGCCGGGAGCCAGTCGGCCATCTCCTTACCATAGTCCGCCGCAGACGATGTCGTTGACGAATTCCGCGAGGGCGTGGATACTTCGCGGCCTATGAAGATCGCGATCAACGGCGCCGGCGGGCGGATGGGGCAGGCCGTCGCCCGGCTCGTCCTGGCGGAAAAGGACCTCTCCATCGCGGCGGCCATCGAGGCGGCGAACTCGAAGCTCCTCGGCACCGACTACGGGAAGCTGCTCGGCTTGGACCACCTCGGCGTGCCTGTCACGTCGTCGCTTTCTTCGAAGGTCGACGCGATGATCGACTTCTCGACGCCGGCGGCGTCGCTGGTGCGATTGACGGAGTGCGTGAGGACGAAGTCGCCGGCGGTGATCTGCACGACGGGCTTCACGGCCGACCAGCGGAGGGAGATCGAGGCGGCGTCGAAGAAGATCCCGGTGATGGTCTCGACCAACATGAGCGTGGGAGTCAACCTTCTCTTCAAGATGCTGCCGGAGATGGCGCGGATGCTGGGCGACGAGTACGACATCGAGATCGTCGAGACTCACCACCGGCTGAAGAAGGACGCGCCGAGCGGGACGGCGGTGACGATGGCCGAGCGTCTCGCGGGGGCGCGCGGGAAGAACTACCCGGACGACTTCAACTTTGGCCGGCGCGGCATGGTCGGCGAGCGCACGAAGGGCGAGATCGGTGTGCACGCGGTGCGCGGCGGCGACGTGATCGGCGAGCATCGGGTCTGCTTCATGGCGGAGGGTGAGCTGATCGAGGTGACGCACCGCGCGAGTTCGCGGGATCTGTTCGCGCGCGGAGCCATTCGCGCGGCGCGGTTTGTCGCGAAGGCGAAGCCGAAGCTCTACTCGATGATGGATGCGCTGGGGTAGCTCCCTTCACGGTCGAATTCACGAGCGAGACGAAGTCAGCCTTCGCGGCCGCCCCCCTCCCTTCGTAAGTCCATGGCGCGTATTCACTTGACCGTGCATCGGGTCGTTGGTTCAATGCCCGCCTTCTAACCCAACCGCGGCTCTGGAGGATCGTGTGGCCGGTCAGACGCTGACGAAAAACGACATCGTTCGCACGCTCGCGGAGAAGCACGAGCTCGAGATCGCCTCGACGCGCCGCGTGGTGCAGGGCACGCTCGACATGATTGTCGAGTCGCTCCTGAAGGGCGACAAGATCGAGCTCCGGAACTTCGGCGTCTTCGAGGTCGTTGATCGCCGGGCGCGGATCGCGCGAAATCCAAAAGCGGCGAAGCGCGAGGTTCTGATCCCGTCGCGGAAGGTCGTGAAGTTCAAGCCAGGCAAGGTGATGGAAGACAAGATCACGCTGCCCTCGATGAAGGGCGGCATCACGCCGGTCACACGGGAGAAGAAGGTCGATGAACCTCCACGAGTTTCAGGCGAAGCAGGTTCTTAGCAAGGCAGGGTTCCCCATCCTGGCCGGCCACGTGGCCGAAACCCCCGATCAGGCCGCCGACGCCTTCACGAAGCTGGGCGGTCCCCTCGCGGTGGTCAAGTCGCAAATCCACGCCGGCGGCCGCGGCAAGGGGACGGTCTACGAAAAGGACCTCAAGACCGTCCGCCTCCAGGGCGGCGTCAAGCTCGCGAAAAGCGCCGACGAGGCGAAGCAGCTGGCCGAGAGAATCCTCGGCTACCCGCTCGTCACCAAGCAGTCGGGCCCGAAGGGCCGCATCGTGCGGCGCGTCTACGTCGAGGCCGGCTGCGACATCGACCGCGAGCTCTACCTGGGCATCGTGCTCGACCGCAAGGCGGGCAAGCCGTGCCTGATGGCGTCGAAGCAGGGCGGCATGGAGATCGAGGAGGTCGCGGCGAGGGATCCGAAGGCGATCCTGAAGGAGCACTTCGACATCGCCCTCGGCATCCAGGGCTACCAGTCGCGGCGGATCGCGTTCGGGCTGGAGCTGAAGGGCGACACCTTCAAGCAGTTCGTGAAGCTCGCGCCGGCGCTCTGCCGGATGTACGTCGAGCGTGACTGCTCGCTGCTCGAGATCAACCCGCTCGTCGTGACGAAGCAGGGCGCGATCGTCGCGCTTGACGGGAAGATCGGGATCGACGACCGCGCGATCGAGATGAAGAAGCAGCCTGAGCTCGAGGCGATGCGCGACATCGGCGAAGAGGATCCCATCGAGTACGAGGCGACCAGCTACGGGCTCAACTACGTCTCGATGGAAGGCAACATCGGCTGCATGGTCAACGGCGCTGGGCTCGCGATGGCGACGATGGACATCATCAAGCAGGCGGGCGGGGCGCCGGCGAACTTCCTCGACGTCGGAGGCGGCGCGAACAAGGACCAGGTGAAGAAGGCGTTCAAACTGCTGCTGGCGAATCCCGAGGTGAAGGCGCTCTTCATCAACATCTTCGGCGGGATCCTGCGGTGCGACGTGCTCGCGCAGGGCATAGTCGATGCGGTGAAGGAAGTCGACGTGAAGATCCCGATCGTCGTCCGGCTCGAGGGGACGAACGTCGAGATCGGCCGTGAGATCCTGAAGAACTCGGGGTTGAAGATCATTCCGGCGGCGGACATGGGCGAAGGAGCGAGAAAGGTCATCGAAGCAGCGGGGCTCAAGCGATGAGTATCCTGGTCGACAAGAACACGAAGATCGTCGTGCAGGGCCTCACCGGCGAGGCAGGCACGACTCACGGCAACGGCATGCTCGAGTACGGCTCGGCGGTCGTCGCGGGCGTCACGCCCGGCAAGGGCGGCACGCCGTGGGAGTCGAAGAAGGGCGTGAAGGTCCCGGTCTTCAACACCGTCGAGGAGGCGGTCGAGAAGACGGGCTGCAACGCGAGCGTGATCTTCGTCCCCGGCGCGGGCGCGGCCGACAGCGTGATGGAGGCGGCGGCGGCGGGAATCCCGCTCGCGGTCTGCATCACCGAGGGCATCTCGATCATGGACGAGGTGCGGCTGCGCACCTTCCTGAAGGAGCGAAAGACGCGGATGATCGGCCCGAACTGCCCCGGCATCATCACGCCCGGCGAGACGAAGCTCGGGATCATGCCGGGCTACATCCACAAGCCCGGCGACATCGGCGTCGTGTCGCGCTCCGGCACGCTGACCTACGAGGTCGTCTGGCAGCTCACGAATCTCGGCCTCGGCCAGTCGTCGGCGATCGGCATCGGCGGCGATCCGGTGCAGGGGACCGACTTCATCGACGTGCTCGATCTCTTCAATCGCGACGCGAAGACGCGGGCGATCGTGATGGTCGGCGAGATCGGCGGGACGATGGAGGAGGAAGCGGCGGAGTTCATCAAGAAGAACGTGAAGAAGCCGGTGGTCGCCTTCATCGGCGGCCAGACGGCGCCTCCCGGCAAGCGGATGGGACACGCCGGCGCGATCATCCAGGGCGGGAAGGGGACGGCCGCCGCCAAGTATGAGGCGCTTCAGTCGGCGGGCGTGAAGACCGTCGTCAGCCCTGCTGACATTGGGAAGACGCTGAAGTCTGTGCTGTGAAGCCCCACATCCGCGACATCGTTCGCCGCGCGTTGGAAGAAGACCTCGGCACCGGCGACGTCACGAGCCTCTACACCGTTCCACCGAAGCGCAAGGCCGTCGGGATCTTCCTCGCCAAGCAGCCCGCTGTTGTCGCGGGGCTCGACGTCGTCGCCGAAGTCTTCCGGCAGCTCCACGGCGCGAAGTTCGTGCCGGTCGTGAAGGACGGCGCGAAGGTCAAGCCGAGGGCGGCGATCGCCGAAATCGCGGGCAACGCGCGGTCGATTCTCGCGGGCGAGCGGGTGGCGCTCAACTTCCTCCAGCGGCTTTCGGGAACGGCGACGCTGACGCGCCAGTTCGTCGACAAGGTCCGCGGGACGCGCGCGCAGATCCTCGACACGAGGAAGACGACGCCGGGACTGCGGCTGCTTCAGAAGGCGGCGGTCTGCGCGGGCGGCGGGACCAACCACCGGATGGGCCTCTACGACGCGGCGATGATCAAGGACAACCACGTCGAGGCGGTGGGCGACGAAGAGGCGCTGCGCGAGGCGGTTCTCGCGATGCGCGCGGAGAAGGGGCCGAACTTCCGGATCGAGATCGAGGCGCAGAACGAGGACCAGGCGCTCGCGTTCGCGCAGTTCGACATCGATGTCCTGATGCTCGACAACATGGCCGGGCCCGTCATGAAGAAGCTGGTTCCGTTCCTGCGGAAGCTCAATCCGTCGATGGTCATCGAGGCGTCCGGTGGAGTGAGCCTGAAGACGGTGCGCGCGATCGCGGAGACGGGGGTCGACTGGATCAGCGTGGGAGCGCTGACGCACTCAGCGCCGGCGGTGGATATTTCCCTTGAACTTCATTTGCCTCGAAAGTAACCCGCGATCTGGTATCTTTCTGCACTTCACGGACAACTTTTTCATAGGGAGGATTGCATGAGACTGAGCGCGTTTGTCCTGACCTTGGTTACCGCGACCGGTATCGGCTGCGGCGGGCTGCCCGGCGTGGGCGGCGGCGGTGGTGGCGGCGCCTACAAGCCGGACGCCGTGACGGAAAACCAGTTCGGTGGCGATCTCACGGGCGCGAAGACCGGCTACTGGATGTCGTACGCGTCGGACGCGAGCGGCAACAAGTCGACCACGAAGATCATCGTCGTGGGCGACGGCTGGGTCGAGTGGTGGATGGACGCAGGCGCCGTGACGTTCGGCCACCTGTTCGAGATCAAGGACAAGAAGATCGTCAACGCGTGGGCCGCGGGGAAGGGCGACAAGGAGTGGACCAAGATCAAGGTCAACCCGCCCCCGACCGGCGGGGAGACGCCGAAGTCGACGATCAAGGACTCCGACGAGGCCAAGGAAGTGAAGGCCGGCAAGTTCAACTGCCATCGCCAGGACGTCACGACCACCATCTCGGGCAAGGACTACAAGAGCACGATGTGGTTCGCGAAGGATGTCTGGAAGCTCCAGGGGGGCTCGGAGCATGGCGGCTTCGTCGCGATGGAGACCGAGGGCATGAAGATGTGGCTCGACGGCAAGGGCGAGGACGGGAAGCCCACGCTGGAGATGCCGAAGAAGTAGCTAGTAGCTAGAAGCTGGTAGAAGGAGAACGCGCGCTTCGCGCGCTCCTCCGTGAGTAGAGAAGTAGAGAAGTAGAGAAGCACTGATGGGGAAGGCCCGGGATCACGCCCGGGCCTTCTCTTTTTGACACTGACGCGCACGCCGCGACGTTGACCGGGGGCAGCCAGTGAAGCTCACCGCGGAGTCGGTGAAAGTCGACACGAAGCTCGTGGGGCGGAAGATCGTCTGCCTCGATGGCTGCGCGTCGACGAACGACGAGGCGTGGCGGCTGGCGCTCGACGGCGCGGTCAGCGGCACGGTCGTCTTCGCTGAAGAGCAGGCGAAGGGGCGCGGGCGGCTCGGTCGAGCCTGGGTGGCGCCGCGCGGCGCCTGCCTCCTTTGCTCAACGATTCTGCGCGAGCCCACCGAGGTCGAGCGGGTGCCCCTGGTGACGGCGGTCGCGGCACTCTCCGTTGCTGATGTCGTGGGCCCGGAGGCGGAGATCATCTTCCCGAATGATGTCTACGTCGGTGGAAAGAAAATCGCGGGGGTTCTCGTCGAGTCGCGGTTCGTGTCGTCGCGACCTGATCTCTTCATCGTCGGGATCGGACTCAACGTCAACGCGAAGCGGAGCGACTTCCCGTCCGAGCTCCAGGCGACCGCGACGTCGCTCCTCATCGAGAACGGCGCCGAGGTGAACCGCGCCGCGATCGCGCGCGCCCTGCTGGAAGCGCTCGACGGCTGGGTCGCGGAGTTGGGCGGAAACCTCCGGAGGGTGAAAAAAGCGTGGCGTGATCGTGCACGGATGCTCGGCCGGCGTGTAAAGATCATGCAGGGCGGGCGCGCGTTCACCGGCACGGTCACGGAAGTCGATCCGCTCGACGGCCTTGAAGTGCGGCTGGAGAGCGGCCACGTGCGCGCGGTTCGCGGAGAGCATGTCGAGAAGCTGGACCTGTTGAACTGAGGCCCCCATGAGAATCCTGGCGGCGCTGTTGATCGTCGTCGGCCTGCAGGACGACATCGCCAAGTACAAGAAGGATCTCGAGGACCGCGCGTACGGGAAGCTCTGGGACCGTCGCGACGCGGCGAAGGCGCTCGGCCGGATGGGCACCAGGGAGGCGGCGCAGGTCCTGCTCGATTTCTCCGGCAAGGGTGATCCCGCAACGCGCGAGGCGATCGTTCTCGGGATCGCGGCGATCAAGGACGAGGCCGTGCGCGGATTCGTGCGCGACCAGATGGGGAAGGTCGGCGACGGACGAGCCGACGTGGCCTGGGCCTTCCGCCGGATGGCGTGGGACGGCGCGAAGGAGGCGCTGCACGCGCTGCTCACGGACAAGTCGGCGGCGGTGCGGCTCGAGGCGCTGCGGGCGCTGGAGGTCCTCAAGGACGCGCGCGTCGCGGAGGCGATCGGCGACAAGGATGCCGACGTCGCGGAGCAGGCGCTGCTCTCGTGCGCGGCCTTGAAGGCGGGCGATGCCGCGGCGGTGAAGAAGCGTCTCGACGATGCGGGCCGGGTCCAGGCAGCGGCGCTTCGGTGCCTCGCGGCCATCGACCAGCCGGCGGCCGAGGCGGCGGTAGAGCCGTTCACGAAGTCGAGCGCGAAGGTTGAGGCACGCATTGCGGCGGCGGATGTCGCGGCGTCGTTCGCGCCGCTGAAGACGCTGCTCGACGACAAGGACTGGCGCGTTCGCGTCGCGGCGGCGGCGGGGATGGAGCGGCTCTGGTCGGTCGAGGCGCTCGGCGCGCTCGTCGACCGGCTTCAGAAAGAGGACGGCCGGCTCGTGCTCGACATCGTCACCGTCCTCGAGCGGATGACCCACAAGGACATCGGATACGACGCGAAGGCCTGGAAGGCCTGGTATGACGCGCAGAAGGAGACGTTCAAGCTGCCGGAGAAGGGCAGGAACGCGGCCGCGCCGAAGGAGCACAAGACCGTCAGCACCTTCTTCAAGGTGCCGATCCTGTCGAAGCGCGTCGTCTTCATCGTCGACTGTTCGGGGAGCATGAAGAACGACGACGAGATCTACAAGGGCAAGCGGAAGATCGACGTGGCGATGGAGGAGTTCGACAAGGCGCTCGGCGCGATGCCCGGCGACGCGAAGGTAGGCGTCATCATGCTTTCGACGGAGGCGACGGCGCAGAAGGTGCGGTCACTCGGGCCGCTCATTGAGTTGAAGGCGGGGCGCAAGAAGGCGGTCGACTTCCTGAAGTCCTCGTGGGGGAAGCTCGAGGACATCAAGCGCGGACGCGGCGATATCTACGATGCGATCCTGGAGGCGGAGGAGATCGCGGAGGCGGACACGGTGATGCTCCTGACCGACGGCGTGCCGACGGACGGGAAGTACATCGACCGGCAGCATTTCCTGGAGGCGCTGGCGCGCGAGCATCCGAACCGGCGGGTGGCGGTGCACGCGATTCTCATCGGGAGCAAGGGGATCGATGAGAAGCTGATGGAAGGGACGGCGGCGGCGACGGGTGGGATCTACATGCCGCGCCGCTAGCGCCTGGCCGTCCCTCGTCGCAGGTCCCGAGTCCCGCGTCGGTCCCTCGTGGCACGTCCCGCGTCCTTGACTCGCCATCGTGCCGCCGTAAACTGTTGCCCACTCGACCGGGCGTTTAGCTCAGTTGGTTAGAGCGCATGGATCACACCCATGAGGTCGGGGGTTCAAGTCCCTCAACGCCCATTCGACTCGGCGGCGCTTCGCGCCGCCTCGCTCAGGGCAAGCCCACCCCATTCGCCGCCGAGGCGAATGTGGTGAGCGAAGGCTGCGTGAGCAGCCTGAGTCGAACCACGTGCAAGCTATCATCTCCCTCATGTGGTGCGTCTACATCGCGGTCCTTGCGGACGGGCGCTTCTATGTAGGTATCAGCCGCCTCACGAAGGATGCGCTGCTGCAACAACACCGCGAAGGCCGCCACGCCGCGTTCACTTCGGAACATCGCGTAGTCTGCATCGCATGGACTGAGGAACATTCGAGTTCTGAGTCCGCGAGAGCACGAGAGCGTCAGCTCAAACGGTGGACACACGCCAAGAAGCAAGCCCTCATCGCCGGCGATTTCGGCAAGCTCAAGGTGCTGTCGCGTTCGCGCCAAGCGGCGAAGAAGCGATGAAGCGCGTCGCGGCCCTCTACCAGTTGAACGGGCCGTCCTGTGGACTCTTGGCCCGCTCGGATCTCTTGCTCAGTTCGTGAAGGGTTCGGGACGCGACAACGTCCAAGAAGAGGATGGGAGTCGTACTTCTCCTCGTTCTGCTGCAATCGCCGTCGGAATTCCGCCGGCGCCTCTCCGATGAAGATATCGCCGTCAGAAGCAGCGCAAGCGACGAACTCAAGCGGATGGGGCTGCGCGCTTTGCCAATCCTTGAGTGCCTTGACGACGGCAGCGATCTCGAGCTCTCCCAGCGCGTCGGCGCCCTGCGCCGCTGGATTCGAGCGGATGAGCTTGTGCCTGCCGCCATCCAGGTGCAGATGCCCGGCCTCGTCGACCGACTAGCCGCCAGTGGGCCTCACGAATGGACGGCCGCGTTCCTGGAGTTGCAAAAGACATTGCGACCGAGTCACGCGGTCATCTTGGCGCCTCTCTGTCTGCCCGCGCTGAGAGGCGCCGTCACGGTCGACGAGCGCGGTCTGCTTGTGGATTGGATTCAACTGTGCTACTTCGAGCCCGCTGCGGATGAACTTGTGCGCTTGCTTGTCACCGACAACGCCGCACTTCGTCGCAGGATCGCCGACGCGCTGTTTCTCATCTTGGGGAGGAAGGCGATTCCCCATCTGCTGCCGCTGCTTCTGGATGCTGACGACGATGTCCAACTGGCAGCGGCGTACCTCCTGAAGTTGCTGGAAGCCGGCACCGAGCTCAAGGCCTTTCTGCGAACTGTCGCTGCGCAGGGGGGCCCCAAGGAGAAGCCTGTTGCAATTGCGACAAACGGCCGATTAACGGCAATGCCGCCCGAATTGAGCTGCCGAAAGCCGTGTCCACCCGAGTTTGGCGACGAGATCGTAAAGCTGCTCGGAGATGGCCTCGAGGAAGTCGTTCAAGACCTGCTGATCGTTTTTGGCCCAAGGGTCCTTCTGGGTCTCTACCTGTTCGGAAGGGACAGACTTCCGGCTGAAGCGCTATCACGGGACCTTCGCCCCCTGCTCGCATCGGTGAAGGCGGACGTGCGCAGGACCGCACTCAGCGCCGTAAACGTCTTCGGGCTGTCGGATCTTGTAGGCGAGGTGCGCCTGGCGCTGCGAGACATCGATCCGCGGGTCGTCGTGAGCGCATGCAACGCCCTCGCCCGCTTGTGCGCCAAGGAGGCAACTGCCGAGTTGCGCTCACTCCTGCGGCACGACTCTCCGGACGTACGCCTCGCGGCGATCGAGAGCATCGCCGGGTTCGACGCATTCGACCTGGAGGATGATCTGGCGCGAGCTCTGGCGCGCTTGGAAGACGAGAGCATTAGCGTGTCAAGTGACCTCGGATTCGCCCGTACCGGACCGACGCCGTTCAGGAGGCGCGTCGCCGCTGCCGAGGAGTCCATCATTGAAATGATGCGCCGGCGCAACCGGTGAACCGTGCTGGTTCCGTGGCTGGTTAGCGCATCGCGTCCCACACCCGAGCCTCTCGCTTCGCCTCCGCAAGCATGTCTTCGAAGCGCTGCCAGGCGGCCTTCGGACTGCCGAGCCGAACGAGTTCCTCCAACATGCGGTGGCTGAAGTACCGGAGGATCTCCGGCGTCCGGTTCGCCTTCAGGTGGTCGAGGATCGGCGCCGGCAGTTGCCGAAGCCGCAGATACCGGGAGATCATGTGGTCGGGGTCGCCGACGACCTTCGAGAGGCCGATGGCGGTCTTCACCCCCCGCTCCTCCATCTGGCGGGCGTAGAAGTCGGCGCGCTCCCACGGGGCGGTCGCCGTCAAGTAGGTCCGGTACTGCTTCCAAACCTTCTGGTCGATGGTCCCGACGTGCCGGAGGATCCCGGGTTTCTCCTCCAAGACGATCTTGGGCTGCCGATGGAGCCGCATTGCGTAGAAAGGCGCCAAAATTCGCAGGAATCTGCGTCTCTGGTTCGCGGAGCGGCAAGCAAGGCAGCTCGCGGCCATGCCGATGGCTCCTGGAGTCGGGGAACCCGCCTCCAGAGCAGGGGATCGCCACACCGATCCGACCTGCCAAGAATCGACGAGTCTATGTCGTTCGCCTCCGGCGTTCGACCAAGCGTATGGGCCTGGCCGAAAGAAGCCGGAAGCTACGGGAATGGGAGGAACTCGCAGTCGTACATGCGAGCGCCACGAAGGGCGCGGGACACCGACCGCGAGAACAACAAGAAATGAAGATTGCGGGCCCCATCCCCGGGGGCAGCGACACGCCGACGTCGGGTTGTCAAAGAGCGACGTGGTAACGACTCAGAGTGCGAGCCGCCGTCGTCCCGCCTGCTCATGGGTTGTGGCCGCTCTCGATGCGTTCGATGAAGTACTCCAGCGCCGGGTACGAAGCTCGCCACTTCTTGAGTAATGCGAGCGACCTCGGCCCGCCGACCCACCCGGCGCAGCGGAGGAAGCGTTCGCGGACGACGCCATCGCGGGACTTTCCTACTTCGGCCTCCACGTCATCGAGTATTTCCTCGCCATAGAGTCCCATCGAGCGCTCAAGGGCGTAGCTGAGGTCGTCGTATTCCTTTGAGCCATCGTTCCCCTCGAGATCGCGCAGCATCTTGATCATAGGAGCGATCGCCGCCTTGAGCTTGATCGTGCCGGCCGCAAATATGGCACCTTGCCGAAATGAGCCGTCCCTCGTTTGCGAAAAGGCCTGGAGAAGGTATGGCGTCGCGCGATCACGTAGCCGGTCGAGCTGTTTCAGCGCATCCTTGTCCCCAATGCGGATCAGGAATGGAATGATCCGTTCGCTTGTCGTCTTGCGTGCGAGATCGCGGAGGCGCCAGTAGATGTGCTCGTCGTGCGCGCGGTCAAGCAGCGCCAACGCCCGCCCGATCCTCTCATCCTCCGAAGAGGCCGAATCAATCTCGCGCTTCCAAATCACTGCTGCTTCGATTCGCCCGACTGACCAGCCGGCGGCGCCGCCGGGTCGGCCGGGGCTGTCGCCCCTCCGACAGCTGCACCACTCGCGCGGGGACCACGTTGCGATAACCCGCTTGAGCGGTTCGATGGCTCGAGGATCCTCTAGATCACCCAAACGCGCAGCCGCTGTTTGAACGACCCGATAGTGCTTCTCGTCCAACGCCAAGATCCAGATGGCAACAGGATCATTCGAAACTCTCGCAGCCGAGTCGTAACGAGCAACGATCTTCTGCGCTTCCCCCTCGGTACGCTCCTGTGCCTCCCAGTCGAACTGCTCAGGAATGGGCGGACGGGGCTGCTGTGACTCTGCATTACGACAGGCCGCTGCCACCAGCGCGACCGCGAAGCTCAGGAACAGTCCAAGTGTCCGCACAATCTCACCCTTCTAACGATACGGCCATCTTCGCATTGCGTCGCAGGTTGCGTAGGATCCTACTCGCACTTCGCCCAGACCCCGGCCTCCCGCTTCGCCTCCCCAAGCATCTCCTGGAAGCGCCGCCACGCCGCCTTCGGGTTTCCGAGTCGGACGAGTTCCTCCAGCATCCGATGGCTGAAGTACTTCAGGTTCTCCGGCGTCCGATGGGCCTTCAGGTGGTCAAGGATGGGCGTCGGAAGCTCCATCAGCCGCAAGTAGCGGGAGATCATGTGGTCGGGATCGCCCACGACCTTGGCCAGGCTGGCCGCCGTCTTTACACCCCGTTCCTCCATCTGGCGTGCGTAGAATTCCGCACGCTCCCACGCGGCGGTCGCCTTGAGGAAGGTCTCGTACTGCTTCCAGACCTTCTGGTCGATGGCGTCGACGTGCTCCAGGACCTCCGGTTTCTCCTCCAGGGCGATCTCCGGCTCCCTGTGGAGCCTCCGGGCGTAGAAAGGAGCGAGGATTCGCAGGGTCCGGCGCTCCTTGTGGTTCGCGGGGAGGATCACATGACCCACTTCGACTCCGCGCGGCTCCGCCGCGCTCCGCTCAGTGCGAGCACGCCGGTGATTTCCTGCGATATCGCTACTGTCTCCTTGGCGCGGAGTCGAAGTGTGGTGAGCAAGGCCCGCGTGAGCGGGCCGCGTCGAACCACGAGCACACGAACCCGCTCCGGGTTCTATGAGTGCGTTGATGCCCACTCGACTCCGCGCGGCTCCGCCACGCTTCGCTCAGTGCGAGCACGCGGGTGAAAGAAGCGATACCGCTTTCAACAGCCTGGCGAGCACACCGACCTTGCAGCTCCGAGGATTCTGACGCCCTCTCGCCGTCTCGCCCGTCGTATCCCTGTGAGGCCATTCACCCAAGTACGCCTGGCGAGTCTTCTGTTTGTCCTCACGTTCATGACGGGGGTGATCAGCGTTGTCTACAACAAGCGGAATCCTCCGGCGTGGAGGTCCTTTATTGTGCGGCAGCGCGAACGCGAAACGAGGTTCAACAAAGCCGCCGAAGATCAGGAGGCGCGCGAGTCCATCTGGAAGGCTTGTTGCGAACTGAAGGGGGCCCAACGCTGGGAGAGCAGCATGAATCGAGGGGAGATCTGGCGCGATTACAGCATCCCTGAAGCGCGCCTCGCCGCCGGGCGTTCGCGCGGACTCACCGCGGTCACGTTCTCCCGAGTCGAGTTCTCAAACGGTTTTGGAGCCGTTCGCACGCTGCTGGAGGCAGCGAACGACGACGAAGCCTCGACGGATCAGCGACTGAGCGACCTGGCGGCCGCAACCCGAACGATCGCTGTGCTGACATGGATGCCGGCTGACCGCCTCGAGCGATCCAGCGACGCATCCCGCGGTCGGCCTTCGATGATTGCCACCCTCTACGATGCAGTCCGCTGCGCCGAAGGTTTTCGGGGAAGCGTCTACAGGCTGCTGGGCAATTCCGATCGTCACACAGCAGAGTCCCTCGAACAGGTATTTCGCCGCGCGGAAGAGGACCTCCCGAGCCTCAGCACGCTCGTCGAGCGCGAAGTCACTGTGCTACTAACCCGCAGGATCTTCGCGGTTTGGGAAGATCTCATGAGGCCCTGCGAACTTCGTCGAGCGTAAGGTCATGGAGAGCAAGGATGATCGAAAGTGTCTCGCGACCGCGCGCGGTGAG
>Ga0247727_10002813_pt1 | contig 39237 bp, 30 predicted proteins | sample WisWelCaveWW1625_FD_202498 | JGI IMG/M metagenome (GOLD analysis project Ga0247727, IMG submission 202498) | Biofilm microbial communities from Wishing Well Cave, Virginia, United States - WW16-25 | ecosystem: Environmental > Aquatic > Deep subsurface > Groundwater > Cave microbial mat | place... | reverse complement strand
TTTTATACGCGAATCCCCTGCCCCGGAACGGCCCCGGTGACCGCGATGAAGTCCGTCGTGATTGCAGACGCCCTCCGCACGCCGATGGGCAAACTGAACGGCGTGCTCTCGGGCGTTCCGGCGACCGACCTTGGCGCGCACGCGGTAAAGGCCCTGCTCTCGCGCACGAAGATTGACCCGAAGGCCGTGGACCTCGTCATTTTCGGCAATGTGCTGACGACCGGCCTCGGGCAAAACCCGGCGCGCCAGGTTGCGCTGCGCGGCGGGTTGCCGCCTACTGTTTCAGCGTTTCAGGTCGGAATGGTCTGCGGCTCAGGGATGAAGGCCCTGCACAGCGCCGCCCAGGCGATCAAGGCGGGCGATGCCGACGTCGTCATCGCGGGCGGCATGGAGTCGATGTCTCGGGCGCCACACTTCCTGCCCGGTTCGCGCGCGGGCTTTCGCCTCGGCCACTTCGAGGCGGTCGACTCGATGATCCACGACGGGCTCTGGTGCTCGTTCGAGCACATCCACATGGGCTGCACCGGCGACCACATCGCCAAGAAATACGCAATCAGCCGGGCCGAACAGGACGAGTTCGCCCTCGAATCGCACAGGAAAGCGATCAAGGCGCGCGACGAAGGCGCGCTTGCCCAGGAGATCGTGCCCGTCGAGGTCGATGCCGGCAAGGGGAAGAAGGCGCTCATCGAAACGGACGAGGGCCCGCGGCGCGATACCTCGCTCGAGAAGCTGCAGAAAATGTCACCCGCCTTCACCAAGGACGGCACGGTCACCGCCGGCAACGCTTCGCAGATCTCGGACGCCGCCTCCGCGCTGCTCGTGATGAGCGAGGACGCGGCCTCGACGCTCTCCGTGAAGCCGCTCGCGCGGGTGGTGGACTACGACGACTCCGGCGTTGCGCCGATCGACGTCATGATTGGCCCGGTCGGCGCGATGCAGGACGTGCTTGCGCGGAACAAGATCAAGGGAGCCGACCTCCCGCTCCTCGAGGAGAACGAGGCCTTCGCAGCGCAGACGCTCGCCGTGCTGCGAGAGATCCCCATCCGGCTAGAGGTCACGAACGTCCACGGCGGGGCGGTCGCACTTGGACATCCCATCGGGATGTCCGGGGCGCGCATCCTCACGACGCTCGCATGGGCCATGCGCCGGCGCAAGGTTGACCAGGGGATGGCCGCGATGTGCCTCGGCGGCGGCAACGGGCTCGCGACTCTTCTCGAAGCGCTCTGACGCGGATGGCGTGCACCCACGAGGAAGGCCCCGAAGGCCGCCCGCGGTGGCTCCGCGAAGCGTTAAAAAACCGCTAAATAGGCGGCCTCCGGTGACGCGACAATGGAAGCCGGCGAATCCCTTTCGGTGCGGGGCCTCTCCAAGGCGTTCAACGGCCTGCGCGCGGTCGACGGCATCGACCTCACCATTCGCAAAGGCGAGGTCTACGGCTTCCTCGGGCCGAACGGCGCGGGGAAAACCACTACGATCAAGATGATTCTGGGGCTTGTGACACCCGACGCCGGCACCGTGCGAATTTCCGGCCGGGACTTGTCCCGCGAGCCCCACGAGATCAAGCGGCGCCTCGGGTACCTGCCGGAGCGGGTCGCCATGTACCCCAACCTCACGGCCATCCAGACCCTGCGGTTCTACGCCAAGCTCAAGGGGCAGCCCACCGAGGGGCTCGATGAGCTGCTCGCCTCGGTGGGGATGAACGAGTTTGCCGACCGCCGGGTCGGCACGTTTTCAAAAGGGATGGTCCAGCTCGTCGGCTTTGCGCAGTCCCTCATCGGCCGGCCTGAAGTCCTGATCCTCGACGAGCCGACGACGGGGCTTGACCCGAACTGGACGCGGCAGGTGAAGGACCGCATCAAGGAGGCCAACCGAGCCGGCACGACAGTGTTCTTCTCATCGCACATCCTCTCGGAGGTCGAGGAACTCGCGTCCCGCGTGGCCATCCTCAACCGTGGAAAGGTCGTGGCCGAGGACCTTGTGGCGGCGCTCCGGGGGCGTACGAAGGCCCGCCCGCGCCTGCACCTGACCCTCCATTTCCAGCGGGAGGAGGCGGCGGCGATCCTCCGGGCGATTCCCGGCGTCGAGGACGTTACGGTCGGCGAGGAGGTAGTTGTCACCTCCGACGACCAAGCCCGTGGCCAGGCCATCGCGGCCCTGGTCCAGGCCGGAATCCCCCTTGCGGGAATGCGGACCGTCGACCCCTCGCTCGAGTCGGTGTTCCTCGAGTACACCGAGTCTACCCGAGGTGCCGTGAGATGAGCGAAACGGCCTCCCGTTTTGGATCGCTGCCCGACCTGCGGCAGGTGCGCACCGTGGCCGAGAAGGAATTCATGGACAACCTCCGCGGCAAATGGGTGCTCACGCTGTCTTTGATTTTCATCATCCTTTCGCTCGTCGTGTCCTACTTTGGGGCCACGCAGTCGGGCGGCGCCGCGGGCCTGCAGGGCTTTCGCGCAACCGGCGCAGGCATCGTCGCGCTGGCGACGACCCTCGTCCCGCTCCTCGCGCTCATGCTGACGTACGCAACGGTCGCGGGCGAGCGGGAATCGGGCTCACTCCAGCTGCTCTTGACCATGCCGCTTACCCGCACCGAGGTCGTATTGGGGAAAATGGCGGGCCTCGGGGCGGTGATGTCCGTCTCCATCGTTGCGGGCCTCGGCGTTTCCGGCGTCATCATCGCGGCGCTCGCGGGGACGGACGGGTGGGACGGCTACGCGCTCCTCATCCTCGGAACCCTGCTCTTCGCCATGAGCTTCCTTGCGGTAGGACTATTCTTTTCGACCCTTGTGGCCAAACGCAGCACCGCCCTTGGGCTCGCGGTCTTCCTATGGTTCTTTTTCAACATTATTTACGGGATCATCCTCTTTGGAATTGCGGCGCTTGCAGGGGTCCCGATGAGCTTTGGTCCGGGGACAGTGATCCAGTTCCCGGATTGGTGGTGGGCGCTCGACTTCGTCAACCCCGGCGAGGCCATGGGCCTCTTCGCCTCGCGGACGATCGGGTTTTCCGAGGTCGGCGGCTTCTCGTTCGGCTACCCCGGCTGGGCGACCGCGGGCCTCGGCGTGCTGGTGATGCTGATCTGGGCGGTCGTCAGCACCTTGCTCGCCATGATACGCGTGCAGGGGCAGGATCTCTGAGGCGCGAGCGGTTTCCGTCAAGACCGCTTAGTGAGCCGAGACGCCGTGCGTGGAGTCCTTTGCCGATTCTTCCTCCGCTTCCGTCGGGCCAGCCGCCATGTCGGGCACATCAAACAGGGCCCACGCGTGGCCGATTGCAAGGAGCGCCGCAACGCCGAAGATCGGTCGGCCCCCGACCACGAGCAGGATGCCTCCCGCCAAGGCAGCCCATCGGCGCTTGCGCGCCGCGACCGCCCTGCCGGCGATGATGGCGCCCGCCGCCGGCAACAAGAGCAGCCAAAAGACCGTGAACACCGCGGCGGGCACAAGGGCACCGAGCGTGCCGGGATTGGAAAGGACGATGAACGAGGCCTGGAGCGAGGCGCCCGTCCAAAGCACGGCGATGCCATATGGCCCGGCCGCCAGGATGAGGTCGCCAAACAGCGCAATTCCGAACCACGGCAGCGCGAGCACGAAAGGCGCAAACGCACCAAACACGAGGAGGAGTTTCGCGAGGAAGAGCGCCTCGGCACGCGGGGGCCGCCCCATGGGGTGGAGCCCCGCATCCGGCGCCGCCTCGATCTCGGGCGGCGCGGCGATCGGCTCGAGGGCGACCTCGGTTCGCTTCCATGGGTGCCGTGCGACCACCTGGCCCGGGAACGCGCGGCCGCCGACCATGAGGAGGACGAGCGCGACGGCGCCGAAGAGGAGGGAGGTGAACGTGAATACCGCCGCCGCCGCGCCGACGGCGCGGAGCCAATTCTCCCGCCGCGCCACGCACCAGAGTCCGTAGATTGCGGACACGCTGCCAATCATGACGAGCGCGCCGCCGATGGAGCCGGCGTTTGCCCCTGCCGGGGCGGTCCCCAGCATGAGGAGCGCAGCCCCGATGACGGTTACGCCAACCGCAAGGAACCGGACGAACCGCGTTTCGGGCGTGTTCGGCTCCGGGCTCCACGCGGCGATTCGAGCGACCACGACGCCCGCCGCTCCCGCCACCACAACGAGGAGGGCCCCCCACCAGCCGCCCGCGAGCACGGAGTAGGCCGAGGGCCCGCCTCCCGCAGGCCCCGCGGCGGCGCCGATGGGGTCAAACAGCGAGCCGAAGCCCGGGATTGCAACGATGATCGGCGCGACCGCCCCGAGGAAGAACACGAGCTGCGCCGCCGTGAGCAGCGAGTCGGTGACCGAGCCGCTCTTCACGCGCGACTTTTCCACGAGCTCGTCCGAGAGCCTCAAGCGGTCCGAGTACGGCCGCATCGACTGCTTCGTGGGCGCTTCGCGATCCGAGCCGAAGCGCTTTGCCTCGTAGGTGAGCGGCCCGGGGAGTGACATACGGCGCCCTACTCCTTGGGCTTGCGCCCCGCGTCCGGGGGCAGGACCCCCTCGACCGCCGCGATCGCGACCGCGGCCGACACCGGCGCCTTGCCGGGTGAAGGGGCCCGCTTCACCGACGGCCACTCGCGTGAGTCGCGCACGTCCCAGGGGTTCGGGCCCGCCACCGCCCCGCGGCGCATGCTGTGGAGCGCATTGTAGAAGAAAATGAGCTGGACGGCGCCGAGGCCAATCCCGAATGCGGTGGTGACCTGGTTCCACCCGATGAGCTCCGGGTTGTAGTCGTACACCCTCCGCGGCATGCCAAGCAGCCCCGTGATGTGCATCGTGAGGAACACGCCGTTCAGGAAGATCATGGTCGTCCAGAAGTGCCAGCGGCCGGCGCGCTCGTCCATCATCCGCCCGGTCATCCGCGGGAACCAGTAGTAGATCCCGGCGAACACGCCGAGCACCGAGCCGCCGAACAGCACGTAGTGGATGTGCGCGACCGCCCAGTAGGTGTCCTGCAACTGGTAATCGATCGGGATCGACGCCATGTAAATCCCGTCGATCCCGCCGATCGTGAACATGGCGACGAAACCGATGGCGAACAGCATCGGGGTCGTGAAACGGATGCGCCCACCGTACATCGTGCCGATCCAGTTGAAGATCTTCACGCCGGTGGGAAGGCCGATCGTCATCGTTGTGACCATGAACCCCGCCCGCACCCTCGGGTCGATGCCCGTCGTGAACATGTGGTGGGCCCACACCGTGAACCCGAGGAACCCGATCACCGCCATCGCGTACACCATCGCGCGGTAGCCGAAGATCGGCTGGCCGGAGAACCGCGGGAGCACCTCCGAGACGATCCCCATGGCGGGGAGGATCATGACGTACACGGCGGGGTGGGAGTAGAACCAGAACAAGTGTTGGTACAGCACCGGGTCGCCGCCGCCGGCGGGGATGAAGAACGTCGTCCCGAAATTGCGGTCGAAAAACACGAGCGTGAGAACAGTGCCGATCACCGGCGTGGCCATCACGATGAGGAAGGCCGTGACGATCTGCGACCAGACGAAGAGCGAGAGGTTGCTGAACTTCACGCCGGGCGCGCGCTCCTTGATGACCGTGACGAGGAAGTTCACGCCTCCGAGGATGGACGAGATGCCGACGAGGTGGAACCCCATGATCCAGAGGTCAGCGCCGAAGCCGGGCGTGCCGACCCTCTGCGAGAGGGGGACGTACCCGGTCCACCCGAGGGCCGCCTGGTCCTTGAGGAGGAAACCGATCCAGAAAAGGGAACCGGCGGAGACGTACAGCCAGTAGGAGAGCGCGTTGAGGCGCGGGAAGGACATGTCCTTGGCGCCGATCTGCAGCGGGAGGAAGTAGTTCCCGAAGCCGCCGACGAGGACGGGGATGATCCAAAGGAAAATCATCGTCACGCCGTGGATCGAGAAGAGCTCGTTGAACGTCGTCTGGCGGATGAAGGTCGGCCCGGGCGTCCACAGCTCGGAGCGGATGGTGAGGGCCGCGATGCCGCCGACGATGAAGAAGCCGAACGCCGTCACCATGTAGAGGATGCCGATGCGTCGGTGGTCGGTGGTAAAGAGCCACACCTTCCAAGCGGGTGTCGGCGCGTGGTGCGTGTCCATGGGTCAGGCCTCCGTGTCCGCTCAAATCCAGCGCAGGTAAATCACGATGTAAAGGAAAATCCAAACGAAGTCCACGAAGTGCCAGTAGATCGCGACGCCCTCGATGCCGAGGTGGCGCTTGGCATCGAATTGCCCGAGCAGCGACCGCGCGAACACGGCCGTGAGGCCCGCAAGCCCGGCGGTGACGTGGGCGCCGTGGACGCCCGTGAGCGTATAGAAGGCGGCGCCGTAGGTCCCGGACGAGAGGCTGAAGCCTTCGCCCATCAGGTCAAGGTATTCGGTCACCTGGTTGTAGAGGAACAGGCCGCCGAGGGCGATCGTGGCGCCAAACATGACCAAGAACATGGTTCGCGAGTTGCGCTTGAGGAACATGATGCCCACATGCATCGTGAAGCCGCTCGACACGAGGATTGCGGTGTTGATTCCCGTGCTGAATACCGGCAGTTCGGGAACCCCGGAGGGTGGCCAGCTGGATTGCCCGATTTTGGCCGTGAAGTAAAAGGTGAAAAGAGCACCAAACAGCATGATTTCGGTGAGGAGGAAAATGATGACGCCCCACCACGCGACGGGGCGCGCCAACATCTTCTTGAGGAACCCGGAGTCGGCGGGAAGCGCGTGCTCCTCGGCGGCCGCGGCGGGCCGCTTCCAGTGCATATAGTCCTCGTAGATCCAGCCGTAGATTCCCGAGAGGAAGAGGAGCACCGCGATGCCGAGCACCGGCCCGTGGAACAGGACGCCGTAATAGAGCGAGATGGTGCCGATGGCCACGAAGAGGGGCCACGGCGAGAGGTGCTCGTGGGGCGCGTGCGCGACCTCCCTGGCCACCTTCGGGTACTCGCTCATGCGCCTCGCACTCCGCGCGGTTGAAACGCGCGCTCGAATTTGCGCGGCGTCATCGGGCCAAATTCAAGATAAGCGTTACGATCCAGCGCGGCGGCGAATGGCAGGGAGCACCCCCGGCAAACTTTAAGCGGGCCGACTCCTTGCCTCGCCGCGGCGATGCGCGTCCACCGCTTGAATTTTGCGCTGGTTTGCGGCACTGCCACCTCGCTCGCCCTCCTTTGCGCGGGGGTTGCCCTTGCCGACCCGGCTGGGCAGTCCCAAGGCGCTGTCACGGACCCAGCGTCTCCCGCCGCGCGCGCCATTTCCGACCTTTTCTGGCAGGTCACCGTCATCGCGTTCGTCGTCGGCATTTTCGTCGAAGCGCTGATCGTGTACACGGTCCTGAAGTTCGGGGCCGGCCGGGCCGCGGCCCCCTCCGCGGAGGGTGACGATGACCCTGGGGAGGACTCCGGCGGCCACCACGGCGATGAATCCAGGGCCGCCTCGACCGTTTACCCAGGGCACCACGGCAACCAGAAAATCGAGATTCTCATCTTCGTCGTGACCGCCGCAGCGTTCGCGCTCCTCGTCGTGTTCAGTATGAACACGCTCTTTGCGATCGAAACGCCCCCCGAGAATGCGCCGAACTCGCTCACCGTCGAGGTAACGGGGAGCCAGTGGGCATGGTCGTTCCGCTACCCGGCGGAAGGCATCTCGGAGCTGTCGGCGATCTCCGAAATGCATGTGCCGGTCGACACGGTCGTGAGGCTCGACATCACGGCAACCGATGTGCTCCACGCGGTTTGGATCCCCGACCTCGGCGTAAAGGTGGATGCCGTGCCCGGGCGGTGGAACCACCAGTGGTTTACCGCCGAACGCGAAGGCCGTTTCCTCCTGCAGTGCGCGGAGTTCTGCGGCGGGGCTCACGGCAACATGCACGCGGCCGTGGTCGTGGAGTCAAAGGCGGTGTTCGACGCGTGGGTGGCTGCAAAGCAGAACCCCCCGCCGCCGCCGCCCCCGCCGGTGCTCGACGGCGACCACATCAGCGTCACGTTGGAAGAGTACCGGGTCGTGCTCGAGCGGCCGCTCAACATCAACCTAGGAGCGAACGTCACCTTCCACATCCGCAACAACGGGACGATGACCCACGCGCTCGCGTTTGAGGCACCCTACTCCGTGACCTCCGCGTACGTCGACGCGGGGTCGACCTTGAACTGGAGCGTGGTGTTCGACCAAGCGGTCGCCGACGCCATGGTGTTCTGCCCGATCCCCGGGCACGCGGCGTCGGGGATGTCGGCGCGTTTCAGCGTGTCGCAGCAGGCGCGCATCGTCGATGTGTACCTGCACGACTCAACAGTCCCAGGCGACACCTTCTCGATCACGCCGGGCACGATCGACCTCACGCCGGGCGAACGGGTGGTGTTCCGCGTGCACAACAATGGCACGCTCCCGCACAACCTCAAGCTCGGCGAGCCGTACAACGTCGTTAGCCCCACGATCAGCGGCGGGGAGACGACCTTCACCCCACCGATTACCGTCGCGGACGCCTCCGATTCCTACTGGTGCGACATCCCCGGCCACCGGAAGGAGGGCATGGTGGGGGAATTCGCCGGCGAAAAGGCGGCCACGACCGGCCCGCAGCTGCCCGGGTTCGAGGCGGCTTGGGCGCTGCCGGCGGTTGCCTGCGCCGCTGGCGCGATGGTGTGGCGGCGCGAGCGCCGCGAGCTTCGTTAGCGTCCCGCGCCGCGCGCAGCCGCCTCGGGAGGCGCGGCCGGTTCCTCTGCGGGCGGATTGGGCGTCCGCACAATCCCGCGGGCGTTTCCAACGACCGCAAGCAGGAACAGCGCCTCAACGAGCTTTGAGAATACACCCAGGCCCTCCACGGGCTCCGGCCACCCGAGCGGCGCGAAGGCGGCCGCGCGGGATACCGTGTAGATCGCGATAAGCGAAAACACGCCGAGCGCCATGACGGAATCATGCCGGCGCGCGATGAACGGGAACGCGACCCCAGCCGCGACCTCAAGGGGCGCCACGAAGGCGAAAAACGAAGCCGACGCGAGGTTGCCGAGGTGGTCGTTGAACGCGAACGCGTGCGCAAGGCCGTCGAGGGCAAGCAGGAGGCTCGCGAAGTACACGGGCAACCCGCCCCGCTTCATCAGCGTGTCCGTGCCCATCATCTGGGCGACGCCGAACGCGAGGAGGGGCACGCCTGTTACGGGCAAGGTCGCGCGGATCATGAGGCTCCCGCCGTGGGCGTGCGCGCCTTCGGCGATGCCAAACGTCTCCACGTGCGTCCAGAGGTCGATCACCCATGCGAGGACCCAGAACAAAAGGCCGCCCAAGATGAGCGCGCCCGGCCCCGTCGCAGCCTTCTGCAGGAGGCCCATCGCTCGGCCAAGAGGGCGGCCGTAGAAAAGGGTTGGCGGGGCGAGCGGAATGTGGGGGCAAGCCCGCCGATCCCGGGCTCCCAAAGTGAGCCTCATGTAGGCTGAGGGCGATCCCGCGGCCGGAGAGCAGCCGTGAAGGCCGAAGAGGTCCGCACGTTTGGGGTGGTCGGCGCAGGTCAGATGGGCAGCGGCATCGCGCAGGTCGCGGCGCTCGCGGGACTCACCGTGGTGATGGAGGACGTCGCACAGCCGCTCGTCGACCGCGGGCTCGCGTCGATCGACGCCTCGCTCGCGCGGGCCGTCGAGAAGGGCAAGACAACCGCCGAGGCCGGGGAAGCCGCACGCGCGCGCATCCGCGGCGCCACGCGGTTGGAGGACCTCAAGGACTGCGACTTCATCGTGGAGGCCGTCACGGAGAACCTCGCGCTGAAGAAGGAGATCTTGGCGACGCTCGACCGCCTCCTCGCCCACCAGGCCGTGCTCGCGTCGAACACCTCCTCGCTTTCGATCACCGAGCTTGGGGCCGCAACCCGGCGCGCGGACCGCTTCATCGGAATGCACTTCTTCAACCCCGTGCCGGTGATGAAACTCGTGGAGATCGTCCGGGGCCACGAGACAAGCGAGGAGACCTTTTACCTGACACGCGGCCTCGCGGAGCGCTTCGGCAAGGAAGCGTGCGCGGTTCACGACTTCCCCGGGTTCATTTCGAACCGGGTGCTCATGCCGATGATCAACGAGGCGGTTTTCGCTCTCCACGAGGGCGTGGCCGACGCCGCGTCCATTGACAAGGTCATGAAGCTCGGCATGAACCACCCGATGGGGCCGCTCGAGCTTGCCGACTTCATCGGCCTCGACACCTGCCTTTCGATCATGCAGGTGCTCGAGGAGGGGTTCGGCGATTCAAGGTACAGGCCCTGCCCGCTGCTTAGAAAGATGGTGCGCGCGGGGCACCTGGGGCGAAAGAGCGGGCGGGGGTTCTACACCTACCCGGCCTGAGGGGGCTTCGCTCCGCGGCGCCGCTGGAACACAAACAGCGCGGCAGCGGCCGCCGCCGCCGCGCCGATTGCCACGGCTGCCATTGCAACGCCGCCGGACGCAGCCGGGTCGCCCGGGGAGCCCGTTCCGTTGCCGGCCGGCGGCGGGTTTCCCCCGCCGCCATTCCCGCCGCTCGTCCGCGGCACGACCTTGATCTCGAACGACTGCGACGCGCGATTCCCCGCCGCGTCCACCGCCGTGACCGTGGCGTTGTAAACGCCGGGCAACCCAAGTTCGATTACCCCCGACGCGCCCGAGAGGGTCACGTCGAAGGCAAACGGGCCGGTGACATGCCAGGACACGGAGGCGAGCGCGAGGTTGTCGGAGGTCGCCGATGCATTCAGCGAAACAGCGGTCCCCTGCACGACCTGGGAGGGCGGTGTTTCGGCTTGGATGGAGGGCGGGCTTGCATCTCCGACCGTGAGCGTGAAGAGGACCGCCGCGGCGTTCCCGGCCGCGTCGGTGGCCGACAGGCGCACTCGGTATTCGCCGGGCGCCCTGAACGTGTAGGTCACGGCCTTCCCGGTGATCCGCAAATTGGCGCTGCCGTCTTGGAATTCCCAGACGAAGGTGCCCGTGTCGAGGAACGCCGGGTCGTTGTCGGTCGAGTTGGACGCGTCGAGGGCGACGATCTCGCCGACCCCGACGAACCGGTTGCCGCCTCCCTTCGCGGTCGGGGGCTCGTCGTCGCGCACGGTCACGGTGAAGCTATCCGGCGCCGAGGCGGGGTTTCCGCTCGGGTCCACCGCATCGAGCCGCACCAGGTAAACGCCGGGGCTCGAGAAGGTGATCGTGTGCGTCGGACCCACGAGGGTCTGAGTGCCCTGTGGCGTGTCCACGGTCCAAGTGAAAACGCCATTCTCGAAGAAGTCCCCGGCGTTGTCAGTCGAGGCCGCGGCGGAAAGCACCACGGGCTCGCCCGGCCCCACCAACCGGTCAGGCCCAGCCACCGCCTCGGGCCGCGTGCGGTCCCTCACGAGCAGGGGGAAGACCCGCGACGCGGAGTTCCCCGCCGCATCGGTGACCCGCAAAGTAAGCGTGACCTGGCCCGGCTCCGCGAAGACGATGTTGGCGTACAGCCCGTACGCGCTTATTGAGCCCGCAGGCCCGAGGTACGACCACTCCGCGCTTGCGCCTGCCGGAAAAAGTGGGTCGTTGTCGGAACTCAAGGTGCCGTCGAGGGCGACCGACACATCCTCGTCGACCTCCGGAGGGAGGCTCGCGACGATCACCGGGGCCGTGACGTCGGCGACCGTGACGTTGACGAAGTCCACCGCGGTTTGACTGGCCACATCGGTGACATGGAGGCGCACCTCGATCGTGCCCACCTGCGTGAAGGTGTGGTTCGGGCGAGCGCCCGAAAGGGTTGTCGGGACGCCCCACTCGGTGAACGACCACGCGAAGAGCGATGTGCCTTCGTAGTCCGGCGTTTCCGAGGTGCCTCCGCCCGCAACGAACCTGTGTTCGACGCCTTCGTCCACGCGGATGTCCGGCCCGGCGTCGGCCCACACGCCCGAGAAGGGCGCGACGTCGACCCGGAACGACGTGGTGTTGGCGTTTCCAAAAAGGTCGCGCACCTCGAGCTGCCCGGTGTAATTCCCGGCCGTGTAGATCGCGAGGGCAGACACCTTGCCGTAGGCGCTCCGCAGCGTCCCGTTTTGGTCCACCGTCCAGTTCCAAGCCACGATCCGCACATTGTCCGTCGATGCCGTTCCGTTGAGTGGGAACGGCACGCCGCGAAGCGCCGTCACATCGCCCGCCACCGCGACGGGCGCGCTCCGGTCTTGCTCTTGGATGTAGGTCGTGGCGTTCACCCCGACCGAGCGAACGGTCTGGACAAGCCCCGAAGGCCACTTCACCTCGACCGAATCGACGGTGTCGCGGTCGCCGAGCCCGAAGTGCATGACCTTGGACCCAGTCGAAAGGTACCCCGTGCCCACCATCATCGGGCGCACGTGCGTAAGGTTCCCCGCGCGCACCGTCACGAGGGCGCCGACGCCGTCGGTGTTCGAGACCGTGCCTTCGAGCTGGACTCCGAGCCACCGGTTCGTGGTGTTCACGACGTTTCGAAGCATCTCGTTCGGGCTGTTCACGTTGGTCATGTAGATGTCGAGCCGCCCGTCGCCGTCGACATCCGCGACCGCCGCGCTCCGCCCGATCTCGACGCTCGCCGCGCCCGACCCCGCGGACACGTCCTCGAACCGCAAGCCCCCGAGGTTCCGGTACAGCACGTCGCTCTGGAAGCGCTCCGAGTGGGAGTCCACCGCGCCGTTCACGACATACAGGTCCTCCCACGCGTCGTTGTCGTAGTCAAAGAAGATGGATGCCCAGGCGACCGAGCTGTTGTCGACGCCGGCCTCCGCCGCTTTGTTCTCGTACCCGCTCCCGTTCCAAATCCACAGCCCATTCTGCGCGTAGTTCGCGACGTAGAAGTCGAGGTCTCCGTCGTGGTCGACGTCCGCGACGTCTCCGCCCATCCCCCCGCCCCCGTCGTTCGCGCCGATTTGGTTCGACACGTCGTAGAACGACCAGTTCCCGTCATTGCGCCACATGCGGTCGAGCCCGAAGTCGTTGATGACGTAGATGTCGACGTCGCCGTCGAGGTCGTAGTCGAAGATCAGCGACTGGAACCCCCAGTCGAGGTCGTAGGTGCGCGACGACTCCCACCGCTCCTCGAAGCTGAGGTTCCCGAGGTTGCGGTAGAGGAGGTCCTGCTGCCGGTTGTAGCTCGCGACGAACACGTCGAGGAGGCCGTCGTTGTCGAAGTCGCCGAACGACGCGCCCGTGTGCCCCTGCCGGTCGGTGACGCCCGAGGCCGCGGTAACGTCCGTGAAGGTTCCGTTCCCGCTGTTCCGGAAGATGCGGTCTCCCGCGTCGTAGCTCGTCGCCCAGATGTCTTGATCGCCGTCGCGGTCGAGGTCTGCCGCCCCGCAGGCCATCCCGTACCCTTGGACGCCAAGGCCCGACGCGTTGCTGATTTCGGTGAACGACCACCCGCCGTCGTGACGGAAGAACTGGTTCGAGCCGTAGCCCACGACGTAGAGGTCGTCGTCGCCATCGCCATCGTAGTCGATCCAGCAGGCCCCCCGCCCGCCATTCAGGAAGCCTTTCTCGATTTCGGTCTCGAGGCGTGCGGGTGGCAGGATGGAGGCGTTCGCTGAGATCCCGGCGATCGCGGAATAGTTGTGGAACATGGGAAGCGCCGGGGCGGCAAGGGCGACAGGGCCCGTGGGGGCTCCCTGTCCCGCGGAGGCAGCGGCGCAAAGCGGGCCGAGCAGCGTCAGGCCCGCGAGCGCGGCCGCAATTGCCGCCCGACGTTGATTCTTCCGACCCAAAAAGCGCGCCGCCTTTGTGCCGTTGGAGCGGCAACGATTCGAAGGGCCTGGCCTATTTAGGGATTTGGTTGAGGGAACCGCCTTCGGCGTCCTCGCCGGTGTCAACCTTGCTCGCGCGCCTCCGCACCGCAAGCCACCCCACGGCTGCCGCTCCGGCCGCCGCGGCAACCGCAACGGCCGCAAGCTGCGCGCCCGCGGCGCCCAGCCCTGCTTCGCCCGGCGCGCCGCCGGTGCCCGAATTGCCGCCGGTCGCGTTTCCGCCGCCCGGGCCCGGGGTCGTGCCCGGCCCCCCGGAAGGCCCGGGCGTGGTGCCCGCGGGGGTCACGGTCACATTGAACGCACGCGACGCGGTGTTGCCCGACGCGTCCCGCGCCGTCACCGTCACGGTGTAGAGGCCCGGCAGCGTAAGGACCACTTCCCCGGACGCCTGCGAAAGCTGGCTGAGGAAGTCCGAGGGACCCACCACACGCCACGAGATTGACGGCGCGCCGGCGTTGTCCGTGCTCCCCGACCCATTGAGGAAAAGCGTTCCCCCTGCGGAAAGCGACGCGGGAAGCTCAGCGATCACGAGCACCGGCGCCTCGAGGTCGACGACGGTCACCTTGAACACCGCCGAGGCGCTGTTTCCGGAAGGGTCGGTCACCGTGAGCCGCACCCAGTAGACCCCTACGGTGCCGAAGCTGTACTGCGCCGAGGGGCCGCGCAGAGCTTTCCGGTCGGCGCCGTCCTGGAATTCCCAAAGAAACGTCCCGGCGTTGACGAGCGTGGGGTCGTCGTCCGTTGATGCGCTGCCGTCGAATGAGACCCGCGCGCCGACCTCGACCGTGCGGTCGCCGCCTGGGGCGGGCACCGGCTTCACGTCGTCCTCCACGCGGACGTACAGGACGTCCGGGCCCCCCGCATGATTTCCGCTTGGGTCCCACGCATCGAGCAGCACGCGGAACACGCCCGGGTGGGGGAAGGTGACGATCTGGTGCGCCGCGGTGTAGTTCAACGCACCCTCAAGATAGTTGACAACCCACACAAAGCGGCCGCCACGTGCGAAACTTGGGTCGTTGTCCCAGGATGCGGCGGCAGAGAGCACGACCTCTTGCCCCGGCAACGCCGAAAGGTCGGGCCCCGCGTTCGGCACCGGGGGGGTCAGGTCGCGCACCGTGAGGGAAAAAGTCTGCGTGGCACGGTTGCCCGCCGCGTCCATGGCCTCCAAGGTAAGCGAAAACACGCCGGGGTCGTCGAACTGCACCACGACACGCGCGCCCGTCCACGAAACCGGCCCTCCGTAGGACTCGTAACTCCATGCAAACCGCCCCGTCGCGGCGAATTCGGGGTCGTTGTCCGTGGTGGCTTCCGCGTCCAGCGCGACCGGCCGGTCCTCGTCGACGGCTGCGGGAACGGTCGCGCGCAGGTCCGGAGCGGTCGCGTCCGTCACCGTCACGTTCACCTCGTCCTGCGCGGAGGCGCCCTGCGGGTCGCGCACATCGGCCGTGACGCGGAAGACCCCCGGGCGCAGGAAGGCGTAGGTGGCGCGCGGCCCCGTCAAGTTTTGCGGACCGGAGAAGTCGGTGAAGGCCCACCAAAACACGCAGTCGTTCTCGTAGTCGGGGGTAACCGTGCTGCTGCCGCTCGCGACGAACAGAACGGACGCGCCCTGGGCGACGACCAAGTCCGGGCCGGCGTCCAGCGTGACGCGCGCGAGCGGCCGAACGATGACTTGGAACGCCATCGAATCGATTCGGCCAAACACGTCGGTCACCTCGAGGAGGCCAGGGAACGCGCCGGGCGTGTAGATGACCATCGCCGCCGTCTCTCCGGCCGCCTCCTGCGGCGTGCCGTTCACATCGACCGTCCAATTCCAGCGCGCGATGGCCACATTGTCCGACGAGGCGCTGCCGTCCAGCGTGAAGGGTGTGCCCTGATCGACGGAGAGGTCGGACGCGCGGGCCACCGGGTCCTCCGGATCGGCCTCCACGATTCTGAGGGTGGAGTTTGCGGCCACATTGTAGACCGCCTGGCGGAGCCCGGACGGCCACTGCACAATGATTTCGCTCACGATGGCCGTGTCGCGGACGCCGAACACGAGCGTCTTTGAGTTCGAGGAGAGGTACGACGAGCCGGCGGCCATCAGCTGCGTGATGTAGGTGTTGCCCACTCGCACGCTCACCTCCGCGCCGACGCCGTCGCGGTTGGACACGGTGCCTTCGAGCTGGACCCGCAGCCACCCGTTGGTCGTCGAGATCTTGTTGCGGAGCAGCATCGCGGGGCAGTTTACGTTCATCAGGTAGAGGTCGACGCGCCCGTCGCCGTCAAGGTCGCCCGCCGCGAGGCCCCGCGTAATCTCGGGGACCTCGGCCCCCGAGCCTTCCGACACATCGGTGAAACTCCCGTTGCCGTCGTTTCGGAACAGCTTGTTGGGCTGCGCCCAGTCGCGCCCGAGCTCGACCACGCCATTCGCCACATAGATGTCCATGTCGCCGTCGAGGTCGAAGTCGAGGAAAACGACGCCCCAACCGACCCAAATGTCGTCCACGCCCGTTGCGTTCGCGACATCGCGGAACCCATCCGGCTGGTTGTCCCACAGCCCGTCCTCTTCGTAGTTCGTGACGTAGATGTCGAGGTCGCCGTCGCTGTTCCAGTCGCCCCAGGCCGCGCCCATCCCGCCGCGGTTGTCGAACGCGTTGGAGATGCGCGAAACATCGGCGAACGTGAAGTTCCCGATGTTCATCCAGAGCGTGTCCGGCCCGAAGTCGACGGCCACATACACGTCCTGGTCGCCGTCGCCGTCGTAGTCCGCGGCGATCGGCTGGAACCCGTGGTCGAGGTCGGAGATTTTCGCCGCGACCGTGCGGTCTTCGAACTGCCAATTCCCGAGGTTGCGGTAGACCCGGTCCGTGGTGCGCAGGTAATTCGCGATGAAGAAGTCGAGCAGGCCGTCGTTGTCAAAGTCCGCGATCGCCACTCCGGTCTGCGGCCCGGTGTCGTCGACGCCCGACGAATTGGTCATGTTCGTGAAGGTGCCGTTCCCGTTGTTTCGGTAGAGGGCGAAGTGCGACTTGTAGTTCGTCGCGATGAGGTCCTGGTCGCCGTCGTTGTCCATGTCGGCCGCCGCGCAGCCCATCCCGTAGCCGGGGTCGCCGAGGCCCGAACCGTTCGTCACGTCCGTGAACGAGAGGTTCCCGTCGTTGCGGAAGAGTTGGTCGCGCCGCGGGCCGGAAACAAAGATATCGTCGTCCAGGTCGCCGTCGTAGTCCAGGATGCAGGCGCCCCGGCCGCCGTTCAGGAACCCGGCGCCATGCTCCTTGTTCAGCATGTCCGGGTCGAGGAGCGAGGCGTTCGCCTCGACGCCGGCCGACGCGGTCACGTTTTCGTAGATTGGGGAAGACCATGGGGAGGAGCGGTAGAGGGGCGTGGGTGTGGCCCCTGCTTGCAGCGCCAGCGCGGGCAGGGCCAGGCACAACGCCGCAACCGCAATCAGCGCGCGGCGGCGCCCTTTCGATATGGTCACACCTTCCTAAGTTCGGGTGGGGGAAAAGGCCCTTCGCCGCGTTTGCTGGCCTGGCTATTTAGGGGTTTCGACCTGCGCGCGCCCGCGCTGGACGGTGTCGCTTCGTCCAGCCGCGAGCGCAGCGTGAATCCGCAAACCGTTTTCTACCGAGAGCATCGTAAAGCGCCGAGGTCTTCGATGGGAAGGGCGGCCAAGGGCAAGGCCAAGGGGAAACGAGCGGCCCCCAGGCCGGTCAAGGCGAAAGCCGGCCGCGCGATGCACGTTCGGGTGGTCGTTGCGAAGCCCGGCCTCGACGGCCACGACCGGGGCGCCAAAGTGGTCGCGCGAGCTCTGCGAGACGGCGGGATGGAAGTCATCTACACCGGCCTCAAGGTAACGCCCGAGCAAGTGGTCCAAACCGCGCTCGACGAGGACGCCGACGCGATCGGGCTCTCGATCCTCTCGGGCGCGCACATGCACCTCGTGCCGCGAACCCTCGAACTGCTGAAGAAAGCGGGCGCGCAGGACATCCCGGTGTTCGTCGGCGGGATCATCCCCACCGAGGACGCGGAGAAGCTCAAGAAGATGGGCGTGGCCGGCGTGTACGGGCCGGGGACATCCACCGAAGCGATTGTGAAGGACGTGCGGCGGATCACGGGCGCGGCCTGAGCGGCTTCGTACGCAGGGCGGGGGCCTCAAGGTGGGCGGCGCGGCAGGCGGCCTTGCCGCAAAGGTGCTGGGCGGCGACCGCCGGGCGGCCGCGCGGCTCCTTAGCTACCTCGAGGACCGCGACCCGAGGGGCACGGAAGCGTACCGCGAAATTTACCGGAAAAGCGGCCGCGCGCACCTTATCGGCGTCACCGGGCCGCCGGGGAGCGGCAAGAGCACGCTCGTGGACGCTCTCGTGAAGGAGTACCGCGCGATGGGCCACAAGGTCGCCGTGGTCGCGGTCGACCCCACTTCGCCCTTCACCGGGGGGGCGATCCTCGGCGACCGCGTGCGGATGCTCGACCACACGATGGACCCCGGAGTCGTGATCCGCTCGATGGCCTCGAGGGGCTCGATGGGCGGCATTGCGCCGGCCACCTACCAGGCAGCCGTGGTCTACGACGCGATGGGCTTCGACAAAGTCATCATCGAGACCGTGGGGACGGGCCAGCTGGAGACCGACATCATCCGGTGCGCGCACACCGTCGCGGTCGTCACCATGCCCGGCACGGGCGACGAGGTCCAAGTTGCGAAGGCGGGCCTTTTCGAGATCGGCGACATCTTCGTCGTGAACAAGGCGGACAAAGACGGGGCGGACGCGACGCGGCGCGAGATCGAGTCGATGCTAGCCCTCGGGTCGTTTCCCCAGGGGTGGCGCCCGCCCGTCCTGATGGCCGTCGCGGTCGAGGGGAGGGGCGCGAAGGAGCTTTCCGAGCTGGCCAACGCGCACCGCGAGCACTTGCAGAAGAGCGGGCGCGGCAAAGAGGCGGAGCTCGCCCGCGCGCGCCATGTGATCTTGCAGGAACTCGCGGAGAGCGTACGCGAGCGGGCTGAGGAGGCGCTGCAGGGCCCTCTCGCGTCGCTCGTGTCTAAGGTCGCCGCCCGGGGCACCGACGCCTCGTCTGCGGCTCGAGAACTCTCGCGCGCCCTTTAGACGCGCAGCGACTTCAGCATCGGCTCGAAATTGATGTCCGTGCGTCCGTCCTCACCCGAGAGCCGCTGGCGCCCCGGCGGCGCGGTCAGGTACGAGGGGTTGCGCGCGCCGATCCGCGCCTCAAAGGTCGGCACGTGCTCGTTTTGGTAGAAAACGCCGATCGGGATGCGGTCGCCCCACTCGGCGCCGAGCTCGATGGCCTTCAGCATCTTGCCGTCCTGCTCCTCTGCCGAATGCACGACCGCGTCGTGGCCCTTGGTTTCGAGCCGGTAGATGCGGCTTCCCACATCGCCGCCCGCGGCGACGTCCTTCGCGCTGTACCAGTCCTTCGTGTTGATGTCGTTGTAGGTCGGGCACGGCTGCAGGATGTCGAGGAACGCGAGCCCCTTGTGGCGCACCGCGCGAACGATCATCTCCTTCAGGTGCTTGACATCGAACGAGTAGGACCGGCCGACCCAAGTGTAGCCGGACGCGACCGCGAGCCAGATGGGGTTGATCCCCTCGTTGATGTTCGGGGACGGGAGCGACTTCGGCTTCACTCCGAGCTTCAGCGTCGGGGAAGCCTGCCCCTTCGTGAGGCCGTACACGCCGTTGTTGAAAAAGAGGTACGTGAGGTCGACGTTGCGCCGCCCCGCGTTCACGAAGTGGCCGGCACCGATGCCGAGGCCGTCCCCGTCGCCGCCCGCGCCGATGACCGTGATCTCGGGGTTGGCAAGCTTCACGCCGATCGCGTACGGGAGCAGGCGGCCGTGCAGCGTGTGCGCTCCAAACGTCTTGATGTAGTGCGGCGTCTTCGCGGAGCACCCCACCCCCGACACCACGGCGACCTGGTGGTTGCGCAGGTTGAGTTCCGCGAGCGCCATCTGGAGCGCGGTGATGATTGCGAAGTCCCCGCAGCCGGGGCACCAGTCGTTGTGGACATCGGTCTTGAAGTCCTTCGCGGTGAGGGCGATGCTAGCTGCCAAGGGTCATCACCTCGCGGGGGCGGGCCGAGCCCTTTAGGATCTTATCGGAAAGCTCCTCGACTTCGGCGGGCACGACCGGGCGCCCGTTGGTCTTGTTGAGCCGGTGGTGCGCGAGCAGCCCCGTGCGCATCGCGATGATGTCCGCGAGCTGGCCGCTCTCGTTCGCCTCGACCACCGCGAACTTCTTCGCGCGGCCCACCGCTTTGCGTACTGCATCGGCAGGGAACGGCTCGATGAGGCGGATTTGGAGGAACGCAACAGAGCGCCCGCGCGCTTCCAAATCGTGCAGCGCATGGAGGATCGCGCCCTTCGGCGAGCCCCAACTCACGAGCAGCAGGTCGGGGTCGCTCGCTCCGAAGTAGCTCCATTTGCGCGACTCGGGGATGTCGCGCGCCGCGACCTCGAACTTCCGCCGCCGCTTCACCATCTTGCGGTCGCGGATCACGGGGTCTTCCGTGATGTGGCCGACCTCGTCGGCCTCGTCACCCGTCACATAGAAGATGTGCCCTTCGAGCCCGAACACGGGGCGCGGCGACACGCCGTTCTCGGTGATCTTGAATCGCGGGAAGGGGTAGGTCGCCGTTTTCGGGTCATTCGTGGTGATGAGCGCGCCGCGGTCGAGCGTGATTGCGTCGAGGTCCGGTGCCGGGATCGTCCCGGACGAGACGGCAAGCGCCTTGTCGATCAGGTGGATCGCGGGCGTCTGGTAAATGTCGGCGAGGTCGTGGATCCAGGCGGCGTCGTGCACGAGCTCCTCGAGGTCGCCGGACGCGAGGACGAAGCGCGGGAAGTCGCCGTGGCCGGCGTGGAGCGCGAACATGAGGTCGCCCTGCTCCGAGCGCGTCGGCATCCCCGTCGATGGCCCGGAGCGCTGGTAGAGGCTCACCACGACGGGCACCTCGTTGATGGCCGCCCAACCGAGGCCTTCCATCATGAGGCTGAAGCCCGGGCCCGAGGTGGAAGTCGCCGACCGGGCGCCTGAAAGCGCCGCGCCGGTCGCCATGGTGATCGCCGCGATTTCGTCTTCTGTCTGCACGACGACCATCGGGACGGTGCTGCCGTCCTTGAGCGGGAGCGCCTCGCGCGCTTCGAGGAATTCGCTCTCGTCGGACGCGGGCGTGATCGGGTAGTAGGTCTGGAACCGGCAGCCGCCCGCGAGCTTGCCGAGTGCAACAGCTTGGTTGCCGGTGAGGAACAGGCGGGGGCCGTGCGCCTTCTGCGGCGCGAGCTTCAACGGGAACGCCCGTGCGAACGGTTTGGCCGCCTCGAAGCCCGCCTTCGCGCCGAGCTCGTTCATCTCGTAGAGCTTGGGGCGCTTCCCGAACACGTCCTTCAGCCCCTGGATCAGGATTTCCTCTTCAAGGCCGACGAGCGCAAGCGACACTCCGACCGCGATGGTGTTCGCGACGCGTTCGATCTGCATGGCGTACGCCGCGCCGAGCTTCGGGGCGAGCGCCGTGAGCAGGTCCGTGAATGGGATGGGCACGGGGCGCACACCGCGCTTCTCCTCCGCCTTCACGAGGCCGCCGAGGTTGGTCGGCTGCCCGTGCGCCTCGCAGTGCGCCGCGATCTCGTCGGCGACCCGGTGCTCGAGCGTCGGGACGTCGTGCGGATCCACCGACGCGTGCGCGGGGTTGTAGACGAGCGCGCCGCCGGCCGCGACCTCGCGCGCGTGCCGCAAGCTCGACTCCGCGTCGAGCCCCACGACAATGTGCGCGTGCTCCTCGTGGGAGAGGATTTTCTGCGGTGAAACCATGACATGATAGTAGGAGTGCCGCCCTTTGATGTTCGAATAGAATTCGCGCTTGCCGAGCACTTCGAGCCCCGCGTGGGCGCAGGCGCGGCCGAAGGTGGTGGCTGCCGTGTCCACTCCCGAGCCCTGCGCGCCCCCCACGATCCATGACAGGAGCGGAATCTGATCGGGAGACCCTTTTTCGGCCATCTGGACAAGTTCAGAAATACGCCCCTAGTATCTGAGGTTGACCCTAATCTTTCGCGGTGAGGGGACGAGGGCACCGGCCTTACGCCCGCGCGGCAACCCTCATACGCCGCGCCGGGCCTCGGCCGCCCGGGAGGTGCGCGCGTGGCGCCCGATGTCGGTGTCTTGGTCGCATTTGCCTTTGGCGCAGGGATGGTCGCGTTCTTCTCACCTTGCTGCGTCGCGATGCTGCCCGCGTACGTCTCCTTCGCGCTCGGGCGGGCGGAAGTGTCGGGAAGCGCGGCGGGCGCGGGGGGCGCAGAGGTTTCGCGGCGGCGTCGCGAGCTGGGCGCGATTGCCGTCTGGGGCGGCCTCGTCGTCGCGGCGCTCGGGCTCGGGCGACTCGCGGTCGAGGCGATCGCGACCTTTGGCGGCGCGGCCGTCCCCAGCTCCCCCGAGGACCGAAATCTCTCCGTTGCGATGGCCGCTGCGGGGATCGTCCTTGCCCTGCTTGGATTCGCCCTGACCGCCGACCGCAAGCGGCTGCGCGCGGGCCTTGCCTTTGGCGGCTTGGCCACGGTCGGGTTCCTTGTGGTCTTCGTCGGAATCGGGCTGCCGATCGCGTATTTGGCATCGGGCCTCCCCTCGGGGTTGGGGTACCTCGCCGTAGGCGTGGGGATCGCGCTCGTCGGCCTTGGGATCTACACGCTGACGGGGCGCCGCTTGCCCATCCGCATCCCAGCGTTCGACCCCGCGGGGCGCGGTCGATTCGGCTTCCTCCTGTTTGGAATCGCCTATGGGCTCGCGTCCCTTTCGTGCACGTTCCCGATTTTCCTCAGTGTCGTCGCTCTCGCAGCGCTCTCCGGCGGCGCGGCGGGGGTCGCGGCGCTTGCCGCCTATGCGCTCGGCAAGGGCTCAATCATGATACTGGTCACGGTGCTCTCCACCGCATCGCCGGCCGCCGTCGAAGGGCGCCTGCGCAAGCTTTTGCCGCGGTTTGACCAGCTGATGGCGGCCGTCACGATTCTTTCGGGCGCGTTCATCGCCTACTACTTCGGGTTTCTCTACGCGCCGCGCTAGGCTTCGGCGGCGCGCGACGCCGGCCCCGATCCGACCGAGGCCTGCAAAGGGATGACGAAAGCCTTTTCCCCCTTTCGCGCGCTCGTCCAGGCGACCCCCGTGGCGACCCGAGCGGCCCCCCGTCCAAAGCCTGCGCCCGAGCGCGCGCCCACTCGAAAATCTGGCCACGCGCGTTTCGCGCGCGAGCGATGGGAAGCCGAGACGCTTCGCCCCTTTGTCCTGAAGATGCCCGAACGCGCGGACGGTTTCATGACGACCTCGTCCGTGCCGGTGAAGCGCATCTACACCGCAGAGGACCTGGCCCAGTTCGACGAGGCGCGAGACCTCGGGTTCCCGGGCGAATTCCCATTCACGCGCGGCGTCTACCCCACCATGTACCGCGGGCGACTCTGGACCATGCGCCAGTTCTCCGGTTTCGGAACGGCCACGGAGACGAACGCCCGCCTCAAGTACCTCCTCGCGCACGGCCAGACGGGGCTTTCGATCGCCTTCGACCTCCCGACTCTCTACGGCTACGACACGGGCGACCCGTGGGCGGCCGGCGAATTCGGAAAGTGCGGAGTGGGTGTCTCGTCGCTGAAGGACATGGAGACCCTGTTCGACGGGATCCCGATTAGCGATGTCACGACCTCGATGACGATCAACTCACCCGCGTCGACCATCTGGTCGTACTACATCGTGAACGGGCTGAAGCGCGGCGTCCCGCAGGAAAGGATGGGAGGGACGATCCAGAACGACATCCTCAAGGAATACATCGCGCAGAAGGAATTCCTGTTTCCTCCGTTGCCGTCGATGCGGCTCGTGGTCGACACCTTCGAGTACGCGGTCGAGCACATGCCGCGCTGGTACCCGATCTCGGTATCCGGCTACCACATCCGCGAGGCGGGCTCGACCGCGGTGCAGGAGCTTGCGTTCACGCTCGCGGACGGGTTCGCGTACCTCGACGCGGGCATCGAGCGCGGGATCAAGGTAGACGACCTCGCGCCGAAGCTTTCGTTTTTCTGGAACGTGCACAACGACCTGTTCGAGGAGGTCGCCAAGTTCCGCGCGGGCCGTCGCATCTTCGCGCGCGTGATGCGCGACCGCTATGGTGCGAAGAACCCACGCTCGTGGATCCTCAAGGCGCACGCCCAAACGGCCGGCTGCTCGCTCTCGGCACAGCAGGCGGAGATCAACGTGGCCCGGGTGACGATCCAGGCGCTCGCTGCCGTGCTTGGCGGCACGCAGTCGCTTCACACCAATTCGCTCGACGAGGCTCTCGCGCTTCCTTCGAACAAGGCGGTGCGCATTGCGCTCCGCACCCAGCAAATCATTGCCCACGAGTCCGGGGTGGCGAGCACCATCGACCCACTCGCGGGCTCCTACTTCCTCGAGGCGCTCACGCAACAGATGGAAGACGAAGCAATGGCCTACTTCGACCGCATCGACGCGCTCGGCGGCGTCATCCCCGCGATCGAGAAGAACTTCTTCCAGCGCGAGATTGCGGACGCGGCTTACCGGTACCAGAAGGAAATCGACGAGAAGAAGCGCACGATCGTCGCTGTGAACGACTTCACCATCGAAGAGGACCTCTCCCCGCCTCTCCTCGAGATGGACCCCGAGGGCGAAGCCAAGCAAGTCGCCGCGCTAAGCCGGCTCAGGAAAGAGCGCGACAACAAGAAGGCAGACGCCGCGCTGCGCCGCCTCCACAGGGCGGCGGAGGGGGACGAGAACACGATGCCGTTCATCATCGAGTGCGCGAAGGCGTACGTCACGCTTCAAGAGACGACAGATGTTTTCCGAGAAGTCTTCGGGGAGTACCGTGAGCGCTCCGTTTACTAACGGGCCCTCAAAACGGCTTGAACATCATTAGGAAAGCAAGGACCGCGACGCCTCCAAAGCCGACCGCCGAGAGCAACCACGGATTCACGGACGCAATGATCGCGCGGATTTCCTCGTCCGTGAGGCTCGTCTTCATTCCCGGTCTCGGCTTCCCCCCTGGCGGGAGCTTCAGGCCGAGTCCGACACGGAGCCTCGCGTAGCGCATGGTTGCAAGGGGCGTCATGACCCCGGCCATCACGAAGAAACTCACAAGAGCGACCCAGAACCATGTCGTCTGCCAGAAGGAGGCGATGACCCCGAGCGCAATCGCCGAACCAAGAAGCAACATGAATGCGACGTAGAACGCCCGGTAGGACGCCGCCGAGAGGTCGAGCAGCGCGCCAATTCGGTCGCGGTTCGTCTCGTTGCGCAGGCGGAACGCAATCGACGTCGCGCTGCCGTGAGCGAGGAGGAACAGGAACACGCCGATGATGTGGGCGTATTTGGCGAGGTAATATGGCTCGAGCGGCAGCACCGTCGCCCCTCGGGGGGCCGAATCCCGGGGAGGCGCTAATGTAGGTTTTGCCCGCCGCCCCTCATGCTCACGCGACACGCAAGTTGCCAACCATGCCCATCGACTCGTGGGGGATGCACCAGAACCTGATGTCGCCCGCGGACGCGAAGAAGACCACGAATCGGGTGGTCGAAGAGCCAAGCAGCGCATGCGAATAGGTCTTGCCGCCCGCCGAATAGGTGAAGGTGTGGTAGGCCGTGTCCTTGTTCACCACGGTGATCTCCGTGATCAGGCCTACCGGAATGGTCAGGTTCGCAGGAATGAAGAGGAAATTCTCAGCTACAACGGCCACCGTTGCCTCCGGTTCGATCCCGCTCGGGCTTCCCGCCTGGGATGTCGCGGTTGTCCAGGCTGCTGCCCCCGCCATCATCGAGCCAAACAGCAGGCCGGTCACGCCGACCGCCGCGATCCCCCAACGGGTGCGGAGCCCGTCGCGAAGCGATGTCGCTGGGAGCTTGCGCCGGGCGCGTCTGAACCCCGCAATTCCTGTGGGGACCCCGAGCGCGGCGGAGAGCACCATCAGCTCCGAGGCGATGTACTCCGGACCGCGTTGAGGCTCGAGGACGCTTGCCGGGCTATAGGCCACGACAAGCAGGGGCAAGAGGAGAAAACCGATGGCGCTGAGCACGTACGACCACGCCGCCCCTTTCCACGCGGCCACCGCGGGGCCGATGATTCCGGGGAGGGCGAAGGGCAAGAAAAGGAGGAGACCCCCAAGGTTTCCGCCGGAAAAAATTACAAGCGACACAAGGAGCGCCGCCATGCAAGCGACCATGACCGTGCCGTGAAACGGCCGGTCGAAGATTCCGCCCTTCGGGCGCGGCGGGAAATCGTCCGTGCTTTCCCTTTCCGCAGAACTCGCGTTGCCCCCCTCCGGCATTTCGCCTGCCCCCGGCGACCGCGATGCCGGCGCGACTCATATCAATTCTTCTTGAGCCGCCGGAGAGCCTGCCTCCCCCGCGAATTAGCCTAAATAGCGAGGGGGGCGATCATGGATACGATGGTCCCGCGTCCGCGCGCCGCCAAGAAAGCCTCGGCTTCGAAGGAGCGCGAGCGCTGGGAGCGCGAGACGCTGGGGCCCTTCACCAAGGCGTCGCCCGAACGCGCCGCGGGGCTGCAATCGGCACGCTCTCGGGGGGGCAAACGGATTTACGTATCGAGCGACGCGCACGCGGGCAGCGATGGCGAAGCCCTCGGCTTCCCGGGCGAGTACCCCTTCACCCGCGGCATCTACCCCACGATGTACCGCGGGCGGCTGTGGACCATGCGCCAATACGCGGGGTTCGGCACGGCGGCCGAAACGAACGAACGCTTCCGCTACCTCCTTAAGCACGGCCAAACGGGGCTCTCGACCGCGTTCGACTTGCCCACGCAGCTTGGTCTCGACTCGGACGACGCGGCCGCGAAGGGGGAGGTCGGGAGGGCCGGCGTGCCAATCGACTCGGTCGAAGACATGCGTGTGCTCCTTGCGCGGATCCCCCTCGACAAAGTCTCGACCTCGATGACCATCAACGCCACCGCCTCGGTGCTTCTCTCCATGTACCTAACCGTAGCCAAGGAGCAGGGCGTGCCGTGGAAGGCCGTCCGCGGCACTGTGCAGAACGACTTACTCAAGGAGTACATCGCGCGGGGCACCTACATTTTCCCGCCCGGACCCTCGATGCGGCTCACCTGCGACATCATTCAGTTCTGCGCGAGGGAAGCGGGTAACTTCAATCCCATATCGATCTCCGGATACCACATCCGCGAGGCGGGGTCGACCGCCGTGCAGGAAGTTGCGTTCACGCTTTCCGACGCCATCGCGTACACCGAGGCCGTGGTGGCCCGCGGGATGGCGGTGGACGCATTTGCGCCGCAGCTCGCCTTTTTCTTCAACGCGCACAACGACCTGATCGAGGAAGTCGCGAAGTTCCGCGCGGCGCGAAGGCTGTGGGCGCGCACGATGCGCGACCGCTTCGGCGCGCGCGACCCCCGCTCGATGATGCTGCGCTTCCACACGCAGACGGCGGGCTCGACGCTGACCGCCCAGCAGCCGGAGAACAACCTCGTCCGCGTGACCGTGCAAGCGCTTGCCGCCGTGCTCGGCGGCACGCAGAGCCTGCACACGAACGCCTACGACGAAGCGCTCGCGCTTCCGACCGAAAAGGCCGCGCTCCTCGCGCTGCGCACGCAGCAGATCATTGCGCACGAGTCGGGCGCGGCCAACACCGTCGACCCGTTTGCCGGGGCGTATGCCGTAGAAGCGAAGACGCTCGAGATCGAGGAGGCCGCCGAGGCGCTGATGAGTCGCGTGGACGCGATGGGCGGGATGGTCCGCGCAATCGAGAAGGGGTTCCCTCAACGTGAGATCCACGAGGCCGCGTGGGCGCACCAGCGCGCCGTCGAGAAGGGCGACGAGCGTATCGTGGGCGTGAACGTGTTTGCCGACGACGCCTCGGGCGCGGCAGCGCCCCGGATCTTGAAAATCCGCGAGGAAGCCGAAGGCGAGCAAGCGAGCCGCGTGCGCGCCCGGCGCAAGTCGCGCGACGCCGGAAAATGGGCCGCGTCGATGAAGGCGCTTACAAAGGCCGAGCGCGCCGGCGAAAACCTAATGCCCACGGTGATGCGCGCCGTCGCGGCGCGCGCGACCGTTGGCGAGATCTGCGCGGTGCTCCGCGAAGCCTGGGGCGAGCACCGCGACCGCCCCGGTGTTTGACCCGTGCGCTACCCCGTAATTGCGGGGCTCAAGACTCATGTACGGGTTTCCCCTTAGGCGGCCCTGGGGATGGGAGCGAAGTTGGCAAGTTCTGCCCCGGCCGGAGGCCCTGACAAGTCGACGACCCCCGGCTTCGAGCGCGCCTACCTTCATGTGTACACGGGCAAGGGGAAGGGAAAGTCCACCGCCGCGGCGGGGCTTGCCGCCCGCGCCGCCGGCCACGGGTACCGCGTGTTCGTCCTGTGGTTCCTCAAGGAAAAGGTGGAGGGCGGAGAGCGTGCGGCGCTCGAGCGCCTCGGGAACGTGACCTACGAGTGTTTCGGGCGCTCGGGGCACGTAAATCCGAAAAATCCCGACCCCGAAGACGTGGAATCCGCGCAGCGCGCGCTCGCGCGCGCCGCGGAAGTGCTCCGCTCCGGGCGCTTCGACCTTGTCGTCCTCGACGAGATCAACGTCGCCATCCAGCTTGGCCTCCTCGACCTCGGCGCCGTGCTCAAGTTGCTGGAGGCGCGCCCCCCCAATGTTGAGGTGGTCTGTACCGGCCGCGGCGCGCCCCTCGAGCTCATGGGCATCGCCGACTACGTGACCCGCATGGACGCGATCAAGCACCCCCTGGAGCGCGGCATCGAGGCGCGCCGGGGCATCGAGGAGTAGCGGGCCCATGGTCGAGGTCACGGAAGTCGGCGGGGCGGGCGCAGCCAAACCCGACGCCCCCGGCGACCTGCCGGAAGTCGCGCGCCGATCGCTTGAGGGCAGCTCGCCCGCGCACGCGCCGGAGCTTTCCCCCGCTCGCGGCGGGCCCCCCGTGCCGAGAGCGCCCGGAGGCGGCGTCCCGGGCGCGCACCGGATCCACATCCTCATCGCGGGCGGCGGGCGCGTGCGCGAGACCGTGTCTGAGGACCTGTCGGATGTATTGCGCTCGATCGAGCAGGCCGGCAACCAGGAAGTTTGGATCGACATCGAGGCCGACGACGCCGAGCGAGCGCTCGCGCCCTTCGACGCCAAGGTGTCGACCGACCACTACCTCGTCCAGAACCAGGAGAAGCGTTCGGTGCTCGGCTGGCCGTACCTCGTGCGCGACCAGCTTGCGCCCCAGTACTGCGTTCTTGTCGCCGCCGGCGAGAACGCCCTCGTGACCGTTCACCCCACCGACGTCCCGCACGACCCCATCGCGAACGCCCGCAAGGTCATCGACAGCGCCGTGCACGCGCGCACCGACGGCGGCTTCAAGCCGCTCGGCTCGTTCCGCGAGTTCGCGTTCCTCCAGATCGCCGAGTCCTGCGTCACCGAGATGATGGGCGCAATCCAGAAGCAGTCGAAGCGCCTCGGCCAAGTGTACGACAACGTCTACGGCGACGAGTTCCGACCGGCCGCCATCCAGACCGCACTCTTCGACATCCACCGCTACCTCGAGCAGACACTGTCCCCTACGCTGTTCCTCGCGCGCGAGTTCCTGTTCACCCTCGAGCGCGGGGGCGCCCACTTCCTCCCCCTCGAAGACGTGAAGACCGACCTTGCGCGGCTCGCCGAGGAGATCGACCGACTCATGGGGCTCAAAACCAACATGGAGACCACGATCGAGCTCGTGTCGAATGCCGTGCGCGCCAAGCTCTCGGAGGAGACGCTCCAGGCCTCGTGGCAGCTGCAGCTTGCCGTCGAGGTGCTCGTGCGCGTGTCACTGCTGCTCATGATCCCGACCGCGGTGTTCTCGCTGTGGCCGCTCATGCCCTTCCCCGTCGACCAGCCCTTCGATCTCTTAGGAATCCGGACCTACTCCGTCGTATGGAACGTCTTGACGGCGCTTGTGCTCACCGTCGCGGCCCAACTCTTGCTTTCGCGAATGTACAAGCGCGCGTTCAAGATCGACGCGCTGAAAGGCGCCAGGCGCCCGCCGGCTGCGCCGCCCGGCGGCGCGAGGTAGCCCCCGTCACACGGAGAGTTCGCCGGCGACAAACGCCTTGGCGCGGGCGTGCTGCGGCGCCTCGAAGAACTCGGCCTTCGGCGCACTTTCGACGATGCGGCCATCCACCAGCAGCGATACCCTGTCGGCGATGCGGCGTGCCTGGAACAGGTCGTGCGTCACGAAGAGCACGCCAAGTCCCCGCTCATGGGCGCTTTCGCCCGCCGCCTGCTCGAGGGCCTTGACGTTTGGGGGGTCGAGGTTGGCGGTGAACTCATCGAGCAACAGGAACTCGAGCGGGAGCACCGTCGCGCGGGCAAACGCCAGGCGTTGCGTTTCGCCGCCCGACAGCCGGTGTGCGGGCCGGTCGGCAAGCGCCGCGATGCCGAGTTTCTCGAGGGCCGGCCGGACGCGATCCGGAACCTCCTCCTTCGGCACGCCCCTCACCCGCAGGCCGAAAGCCGCGTTCTCGAATACGGTGGTGCGAAACGCGATCGGCTTCTGGGGGACGAGCGCCATCTTGAGGCGCGCCTCGGACTGCACGGGCGTGAGCCGCGCGTTCGGCCCCGATAGGGCGATGGCGTCGGTGTTGAACGTCACCGTCCCTTCGTCGGGCGCCTCGAGCATATTCAAAATCCGGAGCAGCGTAGTCTTGCCCGCGCCGCTGGGGCCGAGCAGCGCGTGGACCTCGCCGGAGTGGACCTCGATCGAAACCCCGTCGAGCACCCTGCGCCCGCCGAGGGTCTTTGCGACCCCCGCGCAGCTCAGGCTTCCCGGCGTCATTTGGAATCCCCCCCCTGCAGGAGTGTCAGCGCCGCGAATATGGTGAGCGAGATGGCGAGGAGGATGAGGCCTAGCCCAACGGCGATCGCGAAGTCACCGCGCCCCGTGTATTTCACGATGGAGGTGGTTAGAACTTCGGTCTCCCCCTGGATGTTGCCGCCAACGATGATCACGGCGCCCACCTCGGACACGGCCCGGCCGAAGCCGACCATCACGGCCCCGAGCACGCCGAGGCGCGCCTCGCGCACAAGGGTGGCGAGGAAAGTGCGCCCATGGGCGCCGAGCGTGCGGGCGGTGTCTCGCACCCCGGGGTCGACGCTCGCCACCGCGTTCCACGTGAGCCCCAGCACGAACGGCAGGATCAGCAAGAACTGCGCGAGCACCATGCCTTGGACGGTGTAAAGCCACCGCAGCGACCCCAATGGTCCCGTCCGCGAAAGGCTCAGGTACAGGAGGAGGCCGAGGAGCACGGGAGGCAGGCCGTACAGGGAATGCAGGAGCGTTTGCAGCACGCGCCGCCCGCGGAAACCCCGCGAGCCAAGCCACGCGCCGGCAGGGACGCCCACGAGTGCCGCGAGGAGCGTGGCCGTGCCGGAGACCAGCAGGCTAAGCGCCGCGACGCTGGCAAGCGAGGTCTCGGCCACGGGGAAGCCTCACTGGCGACGGGGGTCGGGAAAAAAGAGTTGGTGGCCCTCGACGGTGTAGTTGGCGATTCGCGCCGCCGTCTCGGGCGAGGTGATCCACAGCGCGAACCTTTCCCCAAGGCGCGCATTGATCGAGGGGGTCCTCGAAACGTTCAGTTGGATAACCGAATAGGTGTTCTTCAGGTCGGGCGTGGGGTCGGCAAGCCCTCCTTGGAGGATGAAAAGTCCGCCCCCCAACGCGTTCGGCCCGATCGATGGAATGGACCAATACGTCCCTTCGTCGGAAAGCGTGTAGCCCTCGAATTCGAACGTGGTGCGAAGGTCGTCGGCCATGCCTCTACCGATCGACTTGTACCAAGCGGTGGGGAAGGTAGACGCATTCAGGCCGATGGCCGCCCAGATGGAGAGTTCTTTGGTATGCGTTCCCGAGTTGTCGCCGCGCGACACAAAGATGGAGGCACTCGTGTAGATTCGCGTGAAAGCGTCCGAAGCATTCGACGCGTTACGTACGCCCGCGGGGTCGGAAGCAGGCCCTACGATCACGAAATAATTGTACATGATTTGCCAGCGTGCAGTCCCGCTCCCGTTGTTCATGAACGCGACCTCGGCCGACGGCGAATGGACGAGCGTGACGTCCCCGTCCCCGCGCTTCGAGTTCTCGAGAGCCTGCCCCGACCCGACCGCGACGACCGAGACATCGGCATTCTCTTTGGACTCGAAATCGGACAGGATTGCGTCGAGGAGCCCGGAGTCGCGGACAGAGGTGGTCGTCTGGAGCACGAGGCGTTCGGGGGCGGGGCCCGGCGGGGGGCCGAAGCAGCCGGCGGCGAAGACCGCGAGCGAGGCGGCCAAGGCGACCAGGGGAGGGGCCTTCGAGATTTGTGATGCGTAACGGCTCATGGGGATACGCCCGGAGCGAAACAGAATTGGTCGAAAAGAGGCGTGAGCGGCTTAGCCGTTTTGGTGCAGTTCGTTGATAGAAGCCCGTTCCCCCCCGCCCGCAAAACCTTCAGCGCCGCTTCCGAAGTCGCGCGGCGATCTCGGGGTGGCGCCTTTCCATCATAGTTTCAATTTCGGCCTTGATGCGCTTGACCTCGCGGTCTATGTCGATGTTCTTGAGATCCTCGTCGAGCTGCTTGGCGATCTGATGGAGGTCGAGAGGGTCGAGAACGATGCGGCCGTCAGGAAGCTCCAAGACCAGGAACTTGGTGCCCGTTCGCCAACCCCATCGGCGCCGGGCGCAAGCGGGGAGCAAGATCCGACCCGCCTTGTCCATGGTTACGACCGAACCCATGGAGAAAGGTGGTAATTCCCCACATGATAGAGTCTACGCGCGACTCCGTAATGTGCTCGTGATGGAACGAGGCGAGCGTGGGGCTTTCGGCTCCGTGTCTGCCGGACGGCCCCCTTAGAATGACCGGCGGCTCGAGGAAAGGGACTCCACTTGGCGGCCAAAGCGCAAAACGCGAATGCGCGACGCATAACTTCGGGCGTCCAGCGCGACGGTTATCTACCCCCTCCCCTGCGCGTGGCGGACGCCTGGCTACTTGAACCGCCCTATAAGGGCAGGGCGGTTTCGATGGCGTCCCCCTCAGTTTGAAATACACTGGCTGGCTTAGCGCCAGGCCGCTTCACCGGCAAAGGGAACCGTGGATGGGATGCAACGTTTCACAACGCGATGCCGAGACCGAGTAGGGGGGATTTGACCGGTGGACCGGTCCTACCGATACGACATCCGCCCCGCGGAGCGCGCGCGCGACCTAACGCGCATGGTCGAGATCGAACGCGCGTGTTTCCCCGAGAAACTCGCCTACTTGAGGAGTGAGATCTACCGCTTCTTGCGCGCGAAGAACGCGCACTGCCTCGTCGTCGAAGACCGCGAGACCCACCGCGTCGAGGGGTTCCTCATCGTTTCGTGGCGCAAGGGGTGCGCCGTGGGGTACGTCCAGACGATCGATGTCCACCCGGACGCGCAGGGGAACGGCCTCGGCAGGATGCTGATTGAGACCGCCGAGCGCGTGATGGCCGAACGGGGCCTCACGAAGTCTATTCTCCAAGTTTACCTACGCAACAACCCCGCGCTCGCGCTGTACCTGAAAGAGGGCTACACCATCCGCCGCGTGCGGACGCGCTACTACGCAAACTCGTTCAGAGGGGCGCGCGACGCGATCGAGATGGTGAAGGAGCTGGCGCCGCTGCCGCCCACCTCGTTGACAAGCCCCCCGCCCGCCGAGGCGACGGCGCCCCTCACAGTCGCGAGCCCGCCCCAATCCCAAGTTTCCGCGATGGGCGTCGTGCCGCACGAGGTTGCCGCCGTTGCGGATTCCCCGCCGCGCGCGGAGCGCTCGATGGGCGCCCTTGCCTTCGAGTCGCCTTGAGCTCGCGTCTACTTCAGCGCGTCCTTGAGGTCGAACGGCTCGAACCGGCCCCCCGCAAGGCGCACGGCGCCGCGCGTGTGCTCCGCGAGCACGCGGAAGGCCTTGGCTCGGAAACGGTCCGGCACGTTTTCCACGAGCGAATTCTGGGGGTCGAACTTCATCGACTCGACCTCGGGGTGCTCCTGCGGGTCGTACCCGCCCTCGTACTTGAGGTCGGCCTTGAGAACCTTGTACCCTTTTTGCGCGAGCCGGAAAAGCGTGTGCTCAAGCTCGTGCCGGTCGGTCCGCAGGCGCGTGTCTTGCAGGCGCCGCTCGAGCAGGTCGAAGTCCTCGTCCCGGTAGCCCATCACCCGGGGGTCGACGCCGGACGCCACCAAGATCGACAGCACCCCGAGGCACTTCGTGCACCGCCCGCAGGGGACAACTTTTCCATCCTCGAGGTGCGTAGCGTGGCACGACCGCTGGATCGGCAATAGCTTGGGGTAGCGCTTCGCGATGATGAGCTCCTCGGAGAACGACGAAAGCGGGCGGACGACCGAGAAGTGCTCGCACGCGAGGCCCCGCGACTTGTAGTACTGCGTCATCTTCCAGTCGAACTCCTGCGTCTGATCGTAGATCCCGTAGTAGTGCGGCACGCCCATGTAGGTCCAGTCGCCGGGCTCGTCGTACTCGTTGCCGACCACGAACGCCGAAATGTCATGCGTTAGCACGTAGGGCCAGAACGCAAACGCGTAGTGCAGGAAGGTGAACGTCCGCACCGGGTACAAGTCGGCGTGCACGTCGCGGAAGTCGGGGCGGATCACCCGCATGTGGTCCTTGATGAACAGGTACACACGGTCGACATTCGACCAAACCTTGCGCGTGCGGGGCTCGAAGCGCGTAAATGCGTCAAACGCCGGCTTCGCCGTCAGCCAGTGGCCTCCCGACTCGTTGAAGTAGAACGGGTAAACCTCAGCCCCGATTTCCTTTAGGAGGCCGTAGGAGAGCAGCGATTCCTTGCCGCCAGACGAGAGGACGCACACGCGATCCGGGTCGCTCTTGCGGTCGAAGTCGTGCCGCACCGTGCCTGCGGGCTTCAGCGCCGCGCGGTAGTCCTTGTAGAGCCGCGCAAGCTCCGGGTCCTCTTTGAATTTCGGCTCGTCCACGAGGTACTCGTTGCCCTTCAGCACCCGTCCGACGAGAGTCTCGCGCGACTGGACGAGCAGGAAGTCCTCAAACAGCTTTACGTCGCGCGGGTCGAGCGGAAACTTGAGCCGGATTTCCTTCGTGAAAAGCGAATAATTGACCACGGGGCAAAGCGCGGTGAGCCCGAAAAGGTACTCGAGGTCCTCGAAGTCCTTCGTCCCCTTGTCCGGCAAGTCCTCCTGGTACTTGTAGCGCAATTCGATCTCGCCCTCAGGGCGGCCGACGGGGTCGACGTCGATGCGCACCCGTGCCCAATCGTCGCCAAGCTCCGGCGGGTGCAGGGTGATCGAATTGAAGCAGTAGAGCGGGAGGTCGGGCAAGGGGGGGACACCTACTTGCGCAGGAACCGGCGCTCGATTTCGGCGGCGACCTTGTCCGCCCCGTGCCAGAGAGGGTCGCACGCGGGGACGTTGAACCGCGACTCGTACTCGCGCACGGTCGCCTCCACCTGCTCGCGAGTCATGTCTTCATGATTGAGGGTGATTGCGATCACCGGCTTTTGGGAGTAGGCCTCAAGGAGTTGGATCTCGCGGGCGAGGTCGGCCATCGGGAACTGCGGGAACCCGTCGAGGGTCTTGCGCGCAGGCGCGTGCTGCACGACGATGCCCTTCGGCCGGCCCGCCGCGATGAGTTCGAAACCCCCGGGGTACGCGGGGTGCGTGAGAGCGCCCTGCCCTTCAAGGACAATCACATCGGGGTGCTCTTCAAGGTCGCACGCGACGACCGCCGCTTCGACCTCGCCGGCGACATAGTCGTTCACCGTCGAGTCCAGCACAAACCCGTACTTGGCCCCCTGCATGATCCCCGTCTGGCCCGTCGCGACCATGTTGGCCCGGTACGCCCGGTTTTCCAGGGCCTCGACGATCTTCCAGGCGGTGGTGCGCTTCCCGATCGCGGAATCGGTGCCAAGCGCGGCGATGACCGTCGCCTTCACGCCTTCGATCGCGCCGGTGAAGAAGTTTGGAGGGCGAAGCAGCGGCAACTTGCGGATGTCGAACACATCGACGCGCCTTTGGCGCGCGAGCGGCCCAAACTCCCCGTCGTCGCCGATGAACTCGTGGAGCCCCGATACGATGTTGAGGCCCCGGTTGATGGCGCGGCGGATGTGGGGGCGCAGCGCCTTCGGGAGCATTCCGCCGTCCGTCGCCAGCCCGAAGATCATCGTGCGGATCGAGGGGTCCTTCTTCAGGGCGTCGTCCACGGACGCGAAGATTGGCACGCCGCTCTTCACGCCGTCCAACACGAGTCCCGCGTCTTTCCCAGCATAGCGCGAATCGATGACGCCCCGGATGTTATAGCGCCTTGAGCGCCGCAGGAGCCCGTTACCCGACTTGCCGGTAGGAGTCGCGAGCGCGCCCTCGAGGAGGATGACGGCATTCGCGTCCTCCGTGCCGATCTTGGCGTTCTGGAAATTCAGGGCGTCGGGGCGCCGCCTCTCCGCCGGCCGGCGCGATGGCGCCTTGCGTTTGGCGGGGCGCGCGCTCTTCCTTCGGCGCTTCGTCTTGCCCATGGGCGACCCCCGATGGCTCAACATCGACGTCCGGTCAAGATAACCACATGGTCGCCGTCGGCAAGGTCCGCGTGGGCCTCGAGCGTCTTGACGAGCGCGCGCAGGCCGGAGGTGGACGCGGGGAGCACGTTGATCCCCTCCTGCTCACGGATCATCCGCGCGTAGTTCACCATGTTGCGGTCGCTCGCGTACTCCGCGAACCCGCCGGATTCGCGAAGGGCGTCGAGCGCGATCTGCCCGTCGAACGAGTGGTAGTTGACAAGCGGCTCGTTGATCGCGGTCTCGTGGAGCTCCTCGGGCCGCAGGTCTTCGACCTTGTCCCTGCCCGCCTTGAAGGAGGCGATGATCGGGTTCCCGCGGTGCGACGACCCGGCGACCATACGTGGGAGCTCCGCCGTGCGGCCTTGGGCCTTGAGCTCCTTGAAGCCCGCGAAGATGCCAGCGAGCGTGGTGCCGTTGCCGACCGGCACGCTCACCGTCTCCGGGACGCGGCGCATCGAGCGGTAGATCTCGCGGGCGATCTCGGCGTACGCCCTCATTCCAAGCGGCGCCGAGTGCTCCCCGGGGTTTGAGTCGTACCACCCGTTCGCTCGGGCCTCTGCGCTCGCCCTTGCGACCGCGTCCTCGTACTTGCCCTCGACCCAGATCACTTCGGCATCGAGGTGCGCGAGCTCCTCCACGCGCCGCGTGTGGTAGTCCTTCGGGATGTACACCTTCGACTTGAGGCCGTTTTGATACGCCGCGTTCGCGATCGCCGTGCCGTAGTTGCCGCATGTTCCGATCGCGATGGTCTCGAAGCCCCGCTGGAACGCGTCGTAGACCTGCTGGTAGGCCACGCGGTCTTTCTGCGTACCCGTGGGGTTTCCGCCCTCAAATTTCGCGAACAGTTTCTTGACTTTGAGTTCGCGGCCGACGTTGCGCAACTGCGTGAAGATCGTATTGCCAACGCCGTCCCAGAGGAAGCGGCGCTCGGCGACGGTCGCGGCGAGAGCTCGTTCTAGGCTGCCTGACAACGGGGGTAGGTCACCTCAAGTCAGTTTCGCGCGTCTGTCCGGCGTTGCGGGGGCCAGGCGTCGAATCTGCAGGTTCCGCGATCCGGTCGGTGCCGTCCGCGGTGCGTCCCATCGCCCTTCTGCGGGCGCGATGTAGCGCCGCTTGCTCTTAAACGTGTCGAATCGCCAATCATGGCGGCTGATTCGCGGCCATCTACGAACCTCATGTGTCCGGCGCGCGCGCCGCGCGCGCCGATTTGGCGCGCAACTCCGTCGAAAGGCGCCGGTCAAGCCAACCTTCCGCGTCCGCGCCCTTCGCAAACCTCGCAAGCTCCCCCTCAAAGGTCTCGGTGTGCCACTCGGGGTCGCCCTCGGCTTCCGTCGGGAGGTGGACGAGGTGCAGCAACTCGTGCATGAGCAGGTATTCGATCACGAATGCGGGCGTTTCCGGGCCGTCGAGCGACTTCTCGACCAGGATCTGGTCATCCTTGAGCACGTAGACCGCCCACGCGTTGTGGGCGTCGAGTGGCGCCCACGCCACGGCAGGGAGGTCGAACGGCCGGTCGGCGCCGAAATATGCCCGGTCCACCCGGGCGAGGATGCGGCGAAGGTCAAAGTGCTCCCCCCGCGGGGGAAGAACCTCGTATTCGGTGTCTTCGAGGGCGTAACCCGCCCTCTCGAATTGTTCGGCTAACTTGCTCTTGCGCGGCGATGGCCGCCCCTTCGGTTGTGCCATTCTGGATGCCTCAATATTGGCATCCTCTATCATGCCTGGCTCGCAGTATTTGAGACCCATCTTCAGGTCAACAAAAAGAGAACTTTCCCCCTCGTCGGGCGCTTCAATCGCATGGGTTGGAAACGAGCCGAGCCTCGCCAGCGCCCGCTTGACCGCGCGTCCCCTTCGGCGCGACGGTTTATCTCCGACGCACCGCGATGCCAGGGGGAATCATGCGCTCCGCCATCCGCTCGGTCGACGTCTTCCCCACCAAGCTGCACCTCAAGGAGCCCTTCCGCGTCGCCTACGAGGTCGAGGAGGACGCGTGGAACATCCTCGTGCGCGTCACGACGGCCGATGGGGACGTTGGGTGGGGTAACAGCTGCCCGGACCCTGAAGTCACGGGAGAAACCCCCCAGAGCGTGCTCAAGACGCTGAAGAAGATTACCCCGCGCGTCACCGGCGAGGACGCCCACCGGGTCAACCGTGTGAACTACATCATGGAAGAGGTCGTGGGGGGAAACCTCACCGCCAAAGCGGCTGTCAACTTGGCCCTCTACGACATCCTCGGCAAGGAGTCGGGCTTGCCGGTCACCAAACTCCTGGGGGGGTTCAAGGACCGCATCCAGACCTCGATCTCGATTGGGATCCTCCCGCTCGAGGAGACGGTCGGCAAGGCGAAGGCCTATGTCGGGGAGGGGTTCAAGGTGCTGAAGCTCAAGTGCGGGCTCGACCCGGAGGACGACATCCGGCGCGCGATCGCGGTGCGCGAGGCCGTTGGGCGGGACATCCTGTTGCGCCTCGACGCGAATCAGGGGTACGACGTCGCGACCACCCTGCGCGTGGTGGACGCCCTCGAGAACATCCACGGAGTCGACATCGAACTCGTCGAGCAGCCGACGCCTGCCGGCGAACTGCAGCAGCTCAAGGAGGTCACCGGCGCCTCGTCCGTGCCGATCATGGCCGACGAGAGCGTGCAGTCGATTTCCGACACGTTTGTGGTGACCGCCGGGCAGATGGCCGACCTCATCAACATCAAGCTCATGAAAACGGGCGGGATCACGGGGGCGCTCCGCGTCAACGCCGTGGCGCAGGCGGGGGGCATCCCGGTCATGGTAGGGTGCATGTCCGAGTCGGTCGTCTCGATCGCCGCGGGCCTCCACTTTGCCTGCTCGCAACGCAACATCGAGTACGCCGACCTGGACAGCCACTTCGACTTCGAGCGGGATGTCGCCAAGGGTGGCGCCGCGTTCGAGGACGGGTACCTCTATCCGCTCGACCGGCCGGGGTTCGGGCTCGAGGTCGACGAGCGGGTTG
>Ga0247727_10002812_pt1 | contig 39241 bp, 21 predicted proteins | sample WisWelCaveWW1625_FD_202498 | JGI IMG/M metagenome (GOLD analysis project Ga0247727, IMG submission 202498) | Biofilm microbial communities from Wishing Well Cave, Virginia, United States - WW16-25 | ecosystem: Environmental > Aquatic > Deep subsurface > Groundwater > Cave microbial mat | place... | reverse complement strand
CAACTTTGCGAATGCCGACCTCTTTGGCGCGATTGGCGGAGCGGGCGGTGGCGAGATTCATGAAGTTGATGCAGGCGATGAGCAGAATGAAAAGCGCGATGGCGGAAAAAATGTAAACGTATTTGATGTTTCCGTTCGGCTCGAACTCCACGCCCAAATCGGAGTGCAAATGAATATCGCGCAATGGCTGCAAGTAAAAACGGATTTGATTTCCCTGCTGCAACATGGCCTCGAAGCTCGCGCCCAGAAACTCCTGCACCTGCGGGCCGGCATATTTTCTGACCATTTCCGGAAACTTGGCTTCGAGAGCCTTGGCCTGCAGTGCTGCCGGATTTCCGCCTGCTTTGAGCAAAAGATACGTTCTGAAATTATTGCTGATCCATAAGCTGTTTCGGCTTTCGTCCATCGACATCAACGAGGCGATGAAGTCGAAATGGAAATGGCCGTTGTCCGGCATATCCTCGAAGACGCCGGTGATCTTGAAGACATCGGTATTATCGAAGAGCAGCGCTTGGCCCACCGGATCGGCTTCGCCAAAATATTTTTTGGCGGTGGACCGGCTGATGACCATGGTGTTTGGCGCGGTCAAAGCGGCTTTCGCATCGCCGGCGAGCAGGGGAATGGTGAAAATATCGAAGATCGCATTGTCGGCAAAAATCACCCGCTCCTCGTTGAAATTTTGCTCGCCTTCTTTTTTGACGAGAAAGCCGCCGTAACCGCGAAAACGCGCCGCGCTCTCGACTTCAGGGAAATCCCTGACCAGCGCTTCGGCCATTGGCGCCGGCGACACGGCCATTTGGAAGTTATTGCCGCCAAACTTGTGATCGGAGGCCACGCGATAAATCCGCGCGGCATTTTTGTGATGGCGATCGTAGCTCAACTCGTTCTGCACGTAAAGCAAAATCAAAATGCAACATGCCATGCCGATGGCGAGGCCGAGCACGTTGATCAGCGAATAGGCTTTGTGTTTGAGCAGATTGCGGGCGGCGATTTTGAGATAGTTTTTGAACATTTTTGACTCCAGTATTCAGTGATCAGTGTTCAGTGATCAGTTTACTGAATACTGATCACTGGTTACTGCCTACTCATAGCGAAGCGCTTCCACCGGATTCGCCAGCGCGACTTTGATGGCCTGCGAGCACACGGTGGCGAGCGCGATGAGCAGCGCCAATCCGCCAGCGAGGCCAAACACCCACCAACTCACCTCGATGCGATACGCATAATTCTCCAAAACTTTGCCGACCGTGAAATAAGCGAACGGCCATGCGATGAGATTGGCGAGCACAACCAAAACGGCAAACTCCCGCGAGAGCAACGTGACCACGCGCACAACCGAGGCGCCGAGCACTTTGCGAATGCCGATCTCTTTCGTTCGGCTGGTCGCGGCGAGGGTCGCTAATCCGAACAAGCCGAGACACGCGAGCATCACCGCGAACACGGTGCTGTATGAAATGATTTTCTGCCAGCGCAGATCGGTTTCATATTGGCGTTGAATATCTTCATTCACAAACGTGAATTCGAACGGCGTGTTCGGCGCGACTGTGCGCCACGTCTCTTCAATGAGCTTGATCGTCGCCGGAACGTTCGTCGCGCTCATGCGCACGAGAATGTCGTTCATGCCGAAGTCGGGATCCATCAACAGAGCTACGGGTTGAATGCGGCGGTGCAGCGAAAGAAAATGATAATCCTTCACTACGCCGATCACCACTGGGCCGCCCGGCGCTTTTTCTTCATTCCAACCGGAAAGCCGTCGGCCAATGACCGGTTCCTGCCAGCCAAATTCCTGCGCCAATGCTTCATTGACGATGACGGCGTTCATGATGTCGCTTTGCATTTCACGCGAAAAATTTCTGCCCGCGACCAGCTCGATGCCGAAAATATCGAGATACTCATAATCCACGCCGAAGATGAAAGCTGTGCGCTCCACGCCTTCGTGTGTGAAGCGGTTGAGATCCCAACCTTTGTTGAAGGCCGCGCTCGTGCCGGCGACGCTCAACACTTGTTGCGGATGCGCGTTCAACGCCTCGCGCAAACGCAGCATTCTTTTCTTGCCTTCGTCACTCGCGCCGCCGAAACTATTGATCGCGAGGACGTGCTCGGGATTGTAACCGAGATTGCGCGCGGCGATGAACTGCTGCTGCCGCGCGAGAAAGATCGCGCACACGATGAGGAAAATGGCCAGCCCGAATTGAAAGACCACGAGCGCGCGTGTGAAAAAACTTTTCTGCCGCAGCTTCAGTGTGCCTTTCAAAACCGCGGCGGGCTGAAAGCGCGAGATGAACGCCGCCGGATAGCCGCCTGCCAACACGCCGATCACGGCCAACAAAGCGAGCATCGCGAAGAAGGCCCGGCCTCCGGCAAGCTGCTGCAACGCTAATTCTTTTTGCGTGAATTGATTGAAGACCGGCAGGAATAATTCCGCGAGCATCAAGCCCAACATGAAAGCCAGCACGCTCGAAAGCAACGCCTCGCCGCCGAATTGGCGCACGAGCTGTTGGCGAAACGCGCCCAACACTTTGCGCACGCCCACTTCACGCGCGCGGCTCGTGGAACGGCCCAGCGCCAGCGTGATAAAATTGATGCACGCAATCGCCAGCACCAGCGCGGCAATTCCGGCCAGTATCATCGCGTACATGGGATTGCTCACCGGCTCGTGCGCAGAACCCACCGAAGTATCCAAGTGCATCGCGGCGATGGGTTGCAAACGAAGCTGAAGAGCGTCATCGCGGTTTGCCATCGTGCCGCGCTCTTGGTCTTTTTTGCGCATGTCACCCCAATATTTGGTGACGAACGCCGGGAACTTGCTTTCCAGCGCTTTGCTCTCCGCGCCTGCTTTGAGCAGAACGTAAACCGAGCCGTTGAAATTTGTCCAGCGCGTGAGGTTGCGCTCATACTGCGGATGCTTCATGATGTGCATGACGAAATCAAACTTCAGGCTGGAATTGTCGGGCGGATTTTCCACCACGCCGGTGACGATGACATCAACTTGGCCGCGCCAATTTTTGGTGAGGAGTTGTTTGCCCATCGGATCTTCCGCGCCGAAATATTTTTCGGCCATGCGCCGCGAAATGACGACGGCGTTGGGGTCCGTGAGCACGCTTGCGGGATCGCCCTTTAAAAGCGGGAAGTCGAAAACTTCGAAGAACGCCGGATCGGTGAAAATGAAACTCTCGGCAAAATGTTTATCGCCATAAGAGACCGCGCCGCCGCCGGTGAAAACGCGCATGGCCCGCTCGATCTCCGGAAATTCTTCTTGCAGCGTCGGGCCGAGCGGCATCGGTTGATAAGCCATGCCTTCGACGCCGCCCTCGGTTTTGTGCTCGATGAGAATCGCGCGAAAGAGACGGTCCGCCTTCGAATGAAATTTATCGAACGACCATTCGTGCTCGACAAAAAGTAGGATCAACAAGCAGCACGCCACACCCAACGCAAGCCCGAAGATGTTGATGAAAGCATAGAGCTTCTGCCGCAACAGATTGCGCAGCGCGATTTTGAGATAGTTTTTGAGCATCATTTTCTCCTATGGGCAAGCAGCAAGCATAATATCCCATACCTAATGGGTCAACAGCCATGCCATACTTGTTTTTCAGATATTTGGAGGAGAGTTTGTCGTGTGCGTGCGTTCGCCTCATGTCCGTTGACATGACACGACCTGTACGCTGGTAGACAGGGAGATTGTGCGATTGGCGGAATGATTTACGGGCGCATTCGAAGCAAAATGAAACTTGCACATGAATGGAATATTTTTTAGGTTGAATCATGAAATCGAGTTTTTTTAACAGCTCCTGGCAACAACTCACCATCACAGCCCAATCCTTTCTTCTTGGAGAGAAACAACATGTCCCTCCACCTCTCCGCCCGCCCCGGCGACATCGCCGAAACCGTGCTCCTGCCTGGCGATCCTTTGCGCGCCAAACACATGGCCGAGAACATGTTGGAGCAAGCGGTTTGCTATACTCAAGTGCGCAACATGTTCGGCTTCACCGGATTTTATAAAGGCAAGCGCGTTTCCATTCAAGGCTCGGGCATGGGCATGCCCTCGCTCGCGATTTATGCGAGCGAGCTGATCACCGGCTATCACGCGCGCCGCTTGATTCGCGTGGGCAGTTGCGGCGCGATCCAACCGGATTTGCAATTGCGCGATCTCATCCTCGCGATGTCCGCCTCCACCGATTCAAGTTTCAACAAGCTGCGCTTTCAAGGCATGGACTACGCCTCGACCGCGAATTTTCGTTTGCTTCAGCGCGCTTATGAGATCGCGCAGGGAAAGGGCGTTGCCGTAAAGGTCGGCGGCATTCTCAGCAGCGATAATTTTTATTGCGCCGATCCCGAAGAATGGAAGCTTTGGGCCAAATACGGCGTGCTTGCGATCGAGATGGAAACCGCCGCGCTTTACACACTTGCCGCGCAACACCAAGTCGAAGCGCTCGCGTTGCTCACCGTGTCCGATAGTTTAGTGACCGGCGCAGAAGAATCCTCTGAAGCGCGCCAACAAGCTTTCACGCAGATGTTTGAAGTTGCGTTGGAACTGGCTTAACTCGACGAAGAGAAACACAAAAGAAAAGCTTTAGGCAAAACTATTTCGGGCAAAACAATTTTAAAAATAGTTTTTGCCCGAAATGGTTTTGCCTTTCTATGAACGATCAAGTTTCAAAATCCCTTCTCTGAGTTTGCCAAGTTATTTTTCCTGTTCGCCAGCGAACGCTTCCTGTCGTGTTAGCGTATACCTTCCTCAAATTCCTCTCCTAAAAGCCCGCCTTAATTCTCTGAAAATCAGCGCTGGCATAAGAGTTGACCTCTTGAATACGGAGCAGTGCCTAGCGTTCAGTGTTCAGTGTCGAGTCAAACCAATGACCAATGACCAATGACTAACGACCAATGACCAATGACTAACGACCAATGACCAATGACTAACGACCAATGACTAATGACTAACGACCAATGACTAACGACCATCACTGCCCACAAGGGAGCTTTCCATGTTCAAAAATTATCTCCTCACCACTCTGCGCAAACTCAGCCGGCAGAAAAATCACACCGCGATCAATGTGCTCGGACTCGCGTTGGGCATGACCTGCTGCCTCTTTATCTTTTTGATCATCCAATATGAGTCGAGCTTCGACCGCTTTCACGAAAAACACGAGCGCATCTATCGCATCGTGACCGGCGAAACGATGAATGATCTCGCGAGCGCTTCGATGGGCTCGCCCATACCGATGGTTGAGGCGCTGCGCAATGATTTCCCCCAGCTCGAAAAGGCGGCGGCAACATTTGGAAATTCCTCCGGACTCTTTGCGATTACCCGCTCCGATCAAACCGTCACGCGCTTTCAAGAGAACGACAACGTCGCCTTGCTCGAGCCGGAGTTTTTTGAAATCTTCGACTTCCCATGGGTGGCGGGCGATCCCAAAACTTTGGCCGAGCCGAATTGCGTTGCGCTCACGGAAACGACAGCGAAAAAATTTTTCGGCGAGGCGAATCCGCTGGGCCAAACGATACGCATGGATAATGAAATCGATTTGAAAGTGACGGGCATCGTCAAAGACTTTCCCGTTCACACCGACTTCAACTTCGCCGTGCTCGTTTCTTGGAAAACGTTGGCGCAAACCGGTTGGAACGTGGAAGCGTGGAACAACTTGACTTCGAACGTCAACACGTATGTTTTGCTGCCGCCGCAGTATCCGGTTGCCGAATTGCAAAGCAAGCTGCCCGCTTTCAAGAATAAATATTTTCCCGATGAGAAGGACGCGAACAAGCGCGTCCACACGCTGCAACCGTTGCGCGAAATCCATTTCGACGGCAGGTATGGGAACTATAACCAGCGCACGATTTCGAAAACCACATTGTGGGGGCTCGGCTTGATCGGCGTATTCTTGCTGCTCACGGCGTGCATCAATTTCATCAACATGGCCACGGCGCAGGCGCTCAATCGCGCGAAAGAAGTGGGCGTGCGCAAAGTGCTCGGTGCCTTCCGCTCGCAGCTCGTCACGCAATACCTCGGCGAGACGTTCGTGATTACTTTGTTCAGCGCCGTGTTGGCCCTCGTGCTCGCGGAGCTGTTGCTGCCGAGCGTGAACGAGATTTTGCGTTTGAATTTGCGCCTTTCTCTGTTTGGCTCCTTCTCCGTTTTTTCTTTTTTATCATTGTTGACTCTCACCGTTGGTCTGCTCGCCGGCCTTTATCCCGCGTTCGCGCTCTCGCGTTTCATGCCGGCGCTGGCGATTAAAAGCAGAGTGAGCGCTGCGACTGGAGGCGGAATCTTTTTGCGCCGCGGTTTGGTGGTGTTGCAGTTCGTCATCTCGCAGTTGTTGATCATCGGCACGCTCATCGTCACGCAGCAGATGGATTATTTCAGAAGCAAGGAAATGGGCTTCAATCAAAATGCCATCGTCACCGTGCCGTTGCCCGTCAATGAAGCGGCCAAGCTGAACACCTTGCGCGCGGCGTTGCTGCAAAGCAGCCACGTTAAAAATGCCACGTTCGGTTATTCCAGCGCCGTTTCCGGCAATGTGTGGGACACGAATTTGCGCCACACCTTGAACGGGCCGGAGGAAGCTTTCGCCTCGGATTTAAAACTCGCAGACGCGCATTACATTCTCACGTATGATTTGAAGCTCCTCGCCGGCCGCAATTACGTGGTGAGCGACACGATTTCCGAGTTCGTCGTGAATGAAACCTTTGCCAAGAAGCTCGGTATGACGCCGCAAGAGATCCTCGGCGAAATTTTCAAGCTGGGCCGCCGGCTTTATTTGCCCGTCGTCGGCGTGGTGCAAGACTTTCACACCCGGCCGTTGCAAGAGGAAATTCGGCCTTGTCTTTTGGCGGCGCGCAACGTGGCTTATCAAGAGGCGAGCATCAAAATCAATGCGCCGAACATGAAAGAGGCGCTGGCTCACATCGAAAAAGCCTGGAGCGCGACCTTTCCCGAATACGTGTTCAGCCATCAATTTTTGGATGAGCGCATCGCCGGTTTTTATGAAGAAGAACAGAAGATGTCGCAATTGTTTCGCGTGTTCGCCGGCATCGCCATATTCATCGGCTGCCTCGGCTTGTTCGGTTTGATCTCGTTCATGGCCGCGCAAAAGACGAAAGAGATCGGCGTGCGCAAAGTTTTGGGCGCTACGCTGCAAAACATTCTGCTGCTCTTCAGCCGCGAGTTCGCGCTGCTCATCGGTCTCGCTTTTCTACTCGCCACGCCGGTGGCTTATTTCGTGATGCGAAGCTGGCTCGAAAATTTCGCTTATCGCATCGACCTCGGCCTCGGCGTCTTCGCGCTCGGTCTCGCCGCGACGTTGCTCATTGCGGCGTTGACGATCGGCTATCGCGCTTTCAAAGCGGCTTCCGCGAATCCGGTGGAAGCGTTGCGATACGAGTAAGGCAAGGAGCCAAAGGGATAAAAAAGATAAAGAGCCAATGGGGTGGAGCGCATGAACAGTTTTCTGCAAACAGCAAACTATTGCTGCGCGCAAAAGAGGGACTATTTGCGAGGGTTGGATTTCCGCTTCGAGGAGCCATTTTCCGCTTCGGTGTTAAACGAGCGTGGAAGGAACTTTTCGTCGTTCAGAATGCGGATATTGTCGCCGGTTTGGCTGAGAATGAACACGCCGTTTTTATAGGCAAAGCGATCCGCGTCCTTATCGATGCTCATGCCGGCGACACCGCCGTATAAAATCGGGCGGCGGAAATCGGGAAAGAAATCAAAGAAACGCGGCAGCTTTTCCAAGAATTCTTTGACGTCGGTTTGCCGCAAGCGCAACTTGACTTCGATCAACACCGCGTGTTTGGGGCCCAAACCGGCGATGTCGCTTTCCCAGCTTTCGCCGTTGCGCTTCTCCGCCTCGAGGTTGGAGTAAAACCTGCTGAGTTCAATGCCGCGCTCTTCAAACACCCGCCTAGTCGCGGGATAAAACGACTGCTCGGAAAACCGGCGCAATGATTCGGTCACGCCGTTGAGCTCTTTGCCGAATTGTTGATGAATCCGCTCGATGCGCTTGTCGAGCTCTTTCCGCTCTTTCTCGATGCGTTCGTCGCGTTCTTTCAGCTCTTTGGCATAAAGTTCATAACGTTCCTCGCGTTCTTTGCGCTCGTTTTCCAGACGTTCCTCGCGTTCTTTGCGCTCCTTTTCCAGACGTTCCTCGCGTTCTTTGCGCTCTTTTTCATAACGTTCGTCGAGCTCTTTTCGGTGTAGCGCGAGGCGCTCGTCGGTTTCTTTGAAGCCTTTGTGAATCAGCTCTTCAAGTTTTTCGAATGTCGTCATGGCTTTTCTCCCAGCAAGAATTTGAAGCCGGTTTGATTGAAAGACGACCCAATTTATCATCTCCGAGTTTAAAATCAAGCCGGAAGATTTGTTCGCCTACAAATAGATAGAGAGGCATGCCCCATGTTCAAAAACTATCTCAAAATCACCCTGCGAAATTTTCTTCGCCACAAAACGCACACGGTCATCAACGTGCTCGGGCTGGCGTTCGGCATTGCCGGCTGCTTGTTGATCTTGCTTCATATTCAAGACGAGCTGCGCTTCGATGCTTTTCATCAAAAAGCCGAACGCATCTTTCGCGTCGTCAGCGCGCAACACCGGGCCGGACAGGAAGATTTTCATCGCGCCTCTGCCGAAGCTCCGTTAGGCCCGGCGCTCGTGAATGATTTGCCGCAAGCGGAAGCCGCGGTGAGATTCTTTCGCGGCTTTCGGCTCACGGTCAAAGCGAGCGAGCCGGGCATCATCGTGAGAAATTTTTTTTTCACGGAGCCGAGCCTGTTTCAAATCTTCGATTTCAAATTGCTGAAAGGCGATCCGCAAACCGCGCTCGCCAGCCCGGGCGCAATCGTGCTCACCGAAGCTTCGGCGCGCCAATATTTCGGCGAGCGAAATCCTCTCGGCCTAGCGCTGAAGATCGAAGCCGAAGACTTTCCGGAGTTCGCGCGCAATGAATACACCGTGACCGGCGTGCTGCGCGATCTGCCGGCCAATTCGCATTTGCAATTCGATCTGCTCATGTCCACCGCGACGCTCGAGGGCTTCGAGCAAACGCGCGAGATGACGCAATCGTGGGAGAGCGACGGCGTGATAACTTATGTATCGCTCAAACCCGGCAACGCGCCCGCGGATTTGCAAAAGCAGTTTCCCGCCTTTAGTGAAAAGTATCGCGGCGCCGAAGCGTGGGCGCGCAATTCGTTTTATCTGCAGCCGCTCAAAGACGTTCATTTTTATTCGCAGCACATCAGCGCCGAAGTGAATCAGCGCGAAGGCGAGATCGTTTACGTATACGTTTTCTCGGCGCTGGCCCTCGTCATCGCTTTGATCGCGTGCATCAATTACATGAACCTCGCCACCGCGCTGGCCGCGAATCGCGCGAAAGAAATCGGCATGCGCAAAGTCATCGGCGCGCAGCGCCAGCAGCTCATCGGGCAATTTTTCGGTGAATCATTGCTCACGACTTTTGCGGCGCTCCTGCTCGCCATCGGCATCTTGGAATTGGCGCTGCCGGCGTTCAACACTTTGGCCGATAAAAAACTCGCGCTCGAGCTCAGCAATAACGGACCGATGTTCGCGGGCATGCTCGCCATACTTTTGTTTATCGGCTTCGCCGCCGGCAGTTATCCCGCATTGTATTTGTCGCGCTTTCGGCCCGTTGCCACCTTGAAAGGGAGTTTCGCCTCCGGCGCGAAGCATTCGCGTTTGCGACAAACCCTCGTGATCACGCAATTCGCCTTGTCAATCATCATGATCATCGCCACGCTCGTGGTGCGCGAGCAACTGCAATACGCCCGCAACAAAGCGTTGGGCTTCAACCAAGAGCGGCTCGTGGCCATCGACATCAACCACGACGACGTGCAAACCAATTTCAAAACCATCAAAACCGAGTTTCTGCGCAACGCCAACGTGCGCAGCGTGTCGGTGTCTTCGCGCGTGCCCGGCGATTGGAAAAGCTTCCGCCAAATTCGCGTGGCGAAAGAAGGCGCCGCCGAAAACGAAACGCAGAGCATGTTCTTCAACGGCATCGATGAAGACTTCGTGTCGACGTATGAAGTGGATTTGATCGCGGGCCGGAATTTCTCGCAAGACTTTGCCACGGATTCCACCGCGCTCTTGTTGAATGAAACCGCGGCGCGCGCGCTCTTCGGCAACGAACCGTTGGGCAAAACGTTGCGCGTGCCCTTGCGCAATTTCGAAGGCCGCGTCATCGGTGTGGTGCGTGATTTTCACTTTCACTCTATGCATCGCGCCATCGCGCCAATGGTGATGGGCTACATGCCTCCCGGCGGCCGCCACGTATTGCACGGTATCGACTATTTCACGCTGCGCCTCAGCGGCGCAAACTTGCCCGAGACCATCGAGTTCATCACCAACGTTCACGCGCGCTTCGACCGCGTCAATCCCATCGAGATCGGTTATTTGGACCAATGGTGGCACGACTTGTATCGAGCGGATGAGCGCGTGGGCAAAGTGTTCGGCGTGGCCGCCGGGCTGGCGATTCTCATTGCGTGCGTGGGCTTGTTCGGTTTGGCGGCGTTCATGGCGGAGCAACGCACGAAGGAAATCGGCGTGCGCAAAGCGCTCGGCGCTTCCGTGCAAAGCCTCGTGCTGCTGCTCTCGAAAGACTTCACCAAGCTCGTGCTCATCGCTTTCGTGATCGCCGCGCCACTGGCTTGGTTTGGAATGAACCGCTGGCTGCAAGATTTCGCGTATCGCATTGACATTAGCCTCGTCACGCTGATGGCTGCGGGCCTGTTGGCCTCGGCGATTACGTGACTGACCGTGAGCTATCAAGCGTTCAAAGCCGCGCTCGCGAATCCGATCGAAGCGCTGCGATACGAATGAGCAGAGAGCAAAGCGCATGGCGCATAGCGTATCATGGATTTTTAAAAAATAGAAAGGACGGGCGGAATGGCAAAGTTTAGATTTCAAGATCTAGAAATTTGGAAGATGGCAATCGAGCTTGGTGATAAACTTTTTGATATCGCCGATATACTCGAGCAGAAACATCTCTATCGCTTTGCGGAACAAGTGCGCGGGGCGGGAATGAGCATGTCGAACAACATTGCCGAAGGATCGGGTTGGCCTTCGGACAAAGAGTTCGCGCGGTTTCTCGATATTGCCAGAAGATCGACATTTGAAAACGCCAATATTGTGATCATTCTTTTTCGTAGAAAACTGCTGGACGAGAAAACACAAAATGGCTTGCTGGAGAAATTTGATCACCTCTGTAGACGGATTTCAAATTTCAAGCAATCGTTGCAAATCGAATGAATCGTAGAACGCATGGCGCACATAGTATGGCGGACACGCTCTGCGCTCTGCGCTCTGCAAGGAGCCTCATGCTAAAAAACTATCTGAAAATTGCGCTCAGAAATTTGCTGCGGCGCAAAGGCTTCTCTTTCATCAACCTGAGCGGCTTGGCGCTGGGAATGGCGTGCGCGCTGCTCATTTCGTTTTGGGCGCAGGATGAGTTGAGTTATGACCGCTTCCATCACAACGCCGACGATCTTTATCGCGTCGTGGTGGAATGGAAAGAAAACTCTGCGCTCTGGGCGAAAACGCCAGGCCTGCTTGCGACGGCGATGAAGGCGGAGATTCCCGAGGTTGTCAACGCGACGCGCTTGCACAAGCGGCCGAAGCTCGTCATGCGCTACGGCGAAAAAGCTTTTTATGAAGAAGCCAAGCTCAGAGTCGACCCCGAGCTTTTTGAGATGTTTTCTTTTCCGTTCGTGAAAGGCAGCCGCGAGAATTGGACCGAGGGCCTCGTCCTCACCGAGAGCATGGCGCGCAAATATTTCGGCGCAGAAGAGCCGCTGGGAAAAGTTTTGAACATCAACAATTGGTTCGACGCGCCGGTGACCGGCGTGATTCGCGACTTGCCGCGCAACTCCTACATTCAATTTGATTGCGCGCTGCGGCTCGAACCGCTCAAGCGCTTCTGGCCGGGCGGATTTACGTGGGGCAATTTTTCGCACGAGACCTTCGCGCAGCTTCGCGAGGACGCCGATCCCCAAGCCGTGAGCGTGAAGATCACGAATTTGCTGCGCAAAAATTCTCCTCAACTTGCGCCCTATTTGAACAAGCTCTATCTGCAACCGCTCACCGAAGTTTATTTGACCGCCAACATCGGCGGCGGCCAGTTTGCCAACGGCGACCGCAAATACGTTTATATTTTTTCCGCGGTGGCGTTTTTTGTTTTGCTCATCGCCTGCATCAACTTCATGAATCTCTCCACCGCGCGCGCGCTCACTCGCGCCAAAGAAATCGGCGTGCGCAAGGTCGCGGGCTCGAGCCGCGCGCAATTGTTGAAGCAGTTTCTCGGCGAATCCATATTGCTCACGGCCCTTGCCGCGCTGCTTGCGCTCCTGCTCGTGGAAATATTTTTGCCGGCGTTCAATCAGCTTGCCGGCAAGCAATTGGCGTTGGCTTATTCGGATCCTCGGCTGCTGCTCGGCATTGCGCTGATCACGCTCGCGACCGGCGTCATTGCCGGAAGTTATCCCGCGATGTATTTGTCCTCGTTCAAACCGATTGCCGTTTTGAAGGGCGGCTCGTTTGAAAAAGGCGGAGGGAGAACCGGCTTGCGCAGCGCGTTGGTGGTGTTGCAATTCGCGCTTTCCATACTGCTGCTCGTTGGCACGCTCGTCATTCACCGGCAATTGCGCTTCATGACGCGCGCCAAGCTGGGCTTTGACAAAGACAACGTCGTATATGTTCCGGCGAAGGAAAACTTCGGCGCGCAGTATGTAGCGGTGCGGCAAGAGCTGTTGCAACATCCCGAAATCCTCGGCGTCGCGGCCAACAGCTCCGTGCCGACGAATACGATCAATACGAGCTTGTTGCTGTGGGAAGGAAAACCGCCGGAGCGCGATTACCCGGTTGAAACCAACGCGGTCGATTACGATTACTTCGATCTGTTGAACGTGGAGTTCGTTGCGGGCAGAAATTTTTCACGCCAACATGGAACGGATGCAACTTCCGCCTTCATTCTCAATGAGGAAGCGGCGCAAATGCTCGGCGTGGATTCGCCGGTTGGAAAAAAAATCAGAGTCGGGCAAAAAGCGGGAATGATCATCGGCGTGGCGCGGAACGCGCACTTCAAATCCATGCGCCAAAAAATTGCGCCGCAAGTTTTTCACGTGCTCACGGATTATGACTCCGAGTTGGTCAATCTCTTCGGCATCGTGATGGTCAAAGTTCGCGGCAATAACATTCCGCAAGCATTGGCTCGCGTCGCAAGCGTGTGGAAAAAAGTGAATCCGAATTTTCCGTTCGAGTATCATTTCCTCGATGAAACCTACGGCCGTCTCTACAACCAAGAGCAACGCACGTGTACGTTGTTCAATTATTTCACGGTTCTCGCCCTGGTGGTTTCGTGTTTGGGGTTGTTCGGCCTGGCCGCGTTTGTCGCCGAAAACCGCACGAAAGAAATCGGCATTCGCAAAGCGCTGGGCGCCTCGGTTGCCGGTCTCGTCGGTTTGCTTTCACGAGATTTCGTCAAGTTGGTGTTGCTCGCCAATCTGCTGGCTTGGCCGGTGGCATATTTCGCCGCGCACAATTGGCTCGCTGATTTCGCCTATCGCATCGACCTCGGCTGGTGGATGTTCGCGCTCGCGGGCGGAATCGCATTGCTCATCGCGCTGTTGACCGTGAGCACGCAAGCGCTCAAAGCCGCGCTGGCGAATCCGGTCGAAGCGCTGCGATACGAATAAGGCAAGGAGCCAAATAAGGCAAGGAGCCAAAAAGGATAAAAAGGAGAAGGAGCCAAGTAACGGGCAACCAGGAACTAGGAACCAAATCATGCTCAAGAATTATTTGAAAATCGCCTTCCGCAATCTGCTCAAATACAAAGCCTATTCCTTTCTCAACATTGCGGGCTTGGCTCTCGGGTTGACGTGTTGCGCGTTGATCATGCTCTACGTGCGCGACGAGTTGAGCTATGATCGTTTTCATCAAAACGCGGACCGGGTTTATCGCGTGATGTTGGATGCCGGTCTGGGCGGCAGGTTTGTGAAAACCGCGACCACGCCCGCGACCATGGCTGCGACGCTCGCGCAAGAGTTCCCGGAAGTCGCAAACGCCGCGCGTTTTTGGCAGAGCAGCCGCGTCTTGATCAGCTATGAAGACAAGCGTTTTTATGAGCAATTCAATTGGACGGACTCCACGGTTTTTGACGTGCTCAGTTTTCCGCTCGCGCAAGGCGATCCCCAAACCGCGCTGGCGCAGCCCAATACCATCGTCATCTCCGAAGCCATGGCGGAAAAATATTTCGGCGCTGAGAATCCCATGGGCAAAGCGCTGCGTTACGACAATCGCGTGGATTACAAAATCACCGGTGTGATGAAGGACCTTCCGCGACAATCACACTTTCGTTTTGATTTTCTCGGCTCCATGCTCACGCAACCGGAGGGCAGCAGCACGCGCTGGGTCAGCAATTCATTTTATACTTACATTTTATTGCAGCCCGGCGCCGCGCCCGGCCAGCTTGAAGCCAAATTTCCCGGGTTGATTCGAAAATATGTTGCGCCGCAAATTCAACAAGCCCTCGGCAAATCATTCGACGAGGCGATTGCCGCGGGCGCGAAATGGGATTATGCGCTGCAAGCGCTGCCCGATATTTATTTGCGCTCGAACGCGCAACACGAGCTGGGCGTGACCAGCGACGTCAAATACGTTTACATTCTCAGCGCGATCGCGGTTTTCATTCTGCTCATTGCGTGCATCAACTTCATGAATCTCGCCACCGCGCGCTCGGCCAATCGCGCAAAAGAAGTGGGCATGCGCAAAGTTCTAGGCTCGGCGCGCTTCCAATTGATCAAACAATTTCTCAGTGAATCCGTGTTGCTCGCGCTGCTCGCTTTGCTGCTCGCGCTCGCGGCCATTGATTTGTTTCTGCCGTTGTTCAACAATCTCGCCGGCAAAGCTTTGACGTTGAGCGCCAACGCGACGTTCTTTCTCGGCCTGCTCGGCGTGACGCTGTTCGTGGGTTTGCTGGCCGGCATCTATCCCGCGTTCGTGCTCTCCGCCTTCCAACCCGTTGCCGTGTTGAAAGGAAGCATTCGCGCCGGAGCAAAAAGCCCGTGGTGGCGCAGCGCGCTGGTGGTCGCGCAATTCGCCCTTTCAATCATTCTGCTCATCGGCACCGGCGTCGTGTTTCAGCAGTTGGAATACATGCGCAACAAGCGCCTCGGCTTCAACTCCGAGCAACTCGTGGTGCTGCCGATTGAAACCCGCGCCGCGCAACAACGTTATGAATCCTTCCGCAATGAATTACTCGCGAATCCCAACATTCTCTCCGTCGCAGCATCGGACGTGGTGCCCGGACGTTTTGAAGGCGACGATGCGTTTCGCCCCGAAGGCGCGCCGCAGGAAGTGGTTTATCCGCTGGAACGTTTGCGCGTGAGTTATGATTTTTTAGAGACGTTCGAAATCGAGCTTGCGGCGGGCCGCGGCTTCTCGCATGATTTTGTCACCGACACTTCCGACGCGATCATGATCAATGAAACGGCCGCGCTGCGCATGGGCATGAGGCCGGAAGAGGCGGTGGGCAAAAGATTATTCGAGATTGGCCGCACGCCGGAAGAAACGATCACGCGCGCCATCATCGGCGTGGTCAAAGATTTTCATATTGAAACCATGCACCGTCCGATTGATCCGGTGGTGATGTTCATGCAGCGCAGCGCCATGTGGCGCGTGTCTGTGCGCATTCGCCCGGAAAACATTCCGGCCACGCTGGCTTTTCTGCAAGAGCGGTGGCAGGCATTCGAGCCGGGCTATCCCTGGCGCTATACTTTTCTCGACGAAGATTTCGGACGTCTTTATCAAAACGAGGAACGGCAAAGCCGAATTTTCGGCAGCTTCACCGTGCTTGCCGTCATTATTGCCTGCCTCGGCTTGTTCGGCCTCGCCTCGTTCATTGCGGAGCAGCGCACGAAAGAAATCGGCGTGCGCAAAGTATTGGGCGCTTCGGCGCAAGGCATCGTTCTATTGCTCTCGAAAGATTTCACCAAGCTCGTGGGCCTCGCCTTCGTGCTTGCCGCGCCGATCGCGTATTTTGTGATGAGTCATTGGCTGCAAGATTTCGCGTATCGCACGGTATTGCATCCGAGCCTCTTCCTCCTCGCCGGCGGCCTGGCTTTGCTCATCGCATGGCTCACGGTGAGTTATCAAGCCCTCAAAGCCGCGCTCACGAATCCGGTCGAGGCGCTGCGATACGAATAAGGCAAGGAGCCAAAAAGGATAAAAAGGAGAAGGAGCCGAGTAACGAGGAACCAAACCATGCTCAAAAACAATCTCAAAATCGCGCTGCGAAATCTTTTTAAGCAAAAAGGCTATGCGTTCATCAACGTCGTGGGCTTGAGCGTGGGCATGGCCGTGTGTTTTTTGATTGCGCTTTGGGTGAAAGATGAGTTGGGCTATGATCGCTTTCACGCCAAAGCGGACCGCATGTACCGCGCGTTGTGGGAAGCGCGTTATGGCGATAATGAATGGAAGCTTCCGCTCGTGGCAGTGCCGCTCGCGGAAACGCTCGAAAAGGAATTTCCCGAAGTGGAGCGCGCCGTGCGGCTGTATCCCGGGGGCATGACGCTGCGCCACGGCGACGAATACGTGCGCGAGCAAAATTTTCTTTTCACGGAGGAGAGCTTCTTCGAAGTCTTCACTGTCGCGTTTATTGCCGGCGATCCGAAGACCGCGCTGCGCGATCCCGAGTCGGTGGTGCTGACCGCTGAAACCGCGCAACGCTATTTTCCAAATCAAAATCCGCTTGGCCAAACGTTGCAGCAAAACGACGGCAAGCTGTTGCGCGTCACCGGCGTGGTGCAGAGCTTTCCGCCGCAATCGCACTTTCATTTCAGCTTTCTGGCTTCGATCAAAAACTTGCAACGCTTCAGCGGCCGCCAACAGAATTGGGGCGCGGCGAGCGTTTATACCTATTTGGTTTTGCGCCCGGGTGAAAATGCGGCAACGCTGCAAGTCAAACTGCAAACATACATCGACAAAAACGTGGCGGGCGAATCATTTAACCAGCCGGGTAATTTTACACGCTACCCCTTGCAACCGCTGCGCGATATTCATCTGCGCTCGCATTTGCAAAACGAACTGGAGCCGAACGGCAATCAGGCTTATGTCTATCTCTTCTCCGTGATCGCGTGCTTCATCTTGCTGCTCGCGTGCATCAACTTCGTGAATCTCTCTACGGCGCGCGCGCTCAAACGCTCGCGCGAAGTGGGCATTCGCAAAGCGCTCGGCTCGCAACGCGCGCAGCTCGTGCGGCAATTTCTCGCGGAGGCCTTTGTCTACGTCGGATTGGCCATGCTCGCCGCGTTGGTGTTGGTGGAACTGGCTTTACCCGCGTTCAATGCGTTTTCCGGCAAACAGCTTGCGAGCAATTTTTTTGATTCGCCTTTTGCGCTAATGACGTTGGCGATTCTGGCCGTGCTCGTCACCGCGCTCGCGGGCGCATATCCGGCGTTCTTTCTTTCTTCGTTCTGGCCCGCGCAAGCGCTCAAAGGCCGCCACGTTGGCCGCGCGGGAAAAGAGCGTTTGCGGCAAGGCTTGGTCGTGGCGCAATTTTGCGTTTCCATCGGCTTGATTGCCGGCACGCTCGTCGTCCGCCAGCAATTGCAATTCATGCAAAGCCGGCGGCTCGGTTTTGATAAAGAGCGCGTGCTGCTCATCCATCGCGCCGGCGCGTTGGGCCGGCAACACGCGGTTTTCAGAAATCGTTTGCTCGCGCAGCCGATGATTTCCAGCGCAGCAGCCGCGCAAAACTTGCCCGGCCAGCAATTTGACTCCACGGTTTTTACGCCCGAGCAGCCCGCGAATTATGAGAACACTTCGCTCACCTATGCTTGGGTTGATGAGCAATATCTCGACGTGCTCAAGCTCAACCTCGTTGCCGGCCGAAACTTCTCCAAAGAAGTTGCGACGGACTCTTCTGCTTTCTTAATCAACCAAGCTGCGGCTAAAGCGCTTGGTTGGAATGAATCACTGGGCAAGCGTCTCGGTATGGGCAACTTCTATCAAGGGCCGATCATCGGTGTGGTGGAAGATTTTCACTTCGAGTCTTTGCATCATGAAGTGAAGCCGATTCTGTTCATGTTCAACCGCAGGCAGCCTTCTTATCTCGCCGTGCGCTTGCGGCCCGGCAACGTGGCTGAAGGCCTTGCTGCAATACAAAAGCTGTGGAAAGAGTTCGTGCCCAACTCGCCGTTGCAATATTCGTTTTTGGAGCAAGATTATCACAAGCTGTATGACGGCGAGCAACGCATCGCGCAAATCTTCACGGCCTTTTCAATATTGGCCATTGTGATCGCCTGCCTCGGCTTGTTCGGTTTGGCTTCATTCATGGCCGAGCAACGCACCAAAGAAATCGGCGTGCGCAAAGTATTGGGCGCAACGGTGGCGGGCCTCGTCGGTTTGCTCTCGAAGGATTTTATCAAGCTGGTGCTCGTCGCTTTCGCCGTTGCCGCACCCGCAGCTTATTTCGCGATGAACAAGTGGCTGCAAGATTTCGCGTATCGTATCGCTCTCGGTTGGTGGATGTTCGCATTGGCAGGAGGGCTGGCATTGCTCATCGCGCTGGTTACGGTGAGCGCGCAGGCAATCAAAGCCGCGCTAGCGAATCCGGTTGAGGCGCTGCGGTATGAATAAAACCGGTTGCTCGTCGCTTTTAACCAATTAACCAACAACCAGCAACAAGGAACCAACGGCATGTTCAAAAACTATCTCAAAATCGCGCTGCGTAATCTGTTGAAGCACAAATCCTATTCGCTCATCAACGTCGTCGGCTTGGCCGTGGGCATGGCGAGCTGTATTTTAATTCTGCTCTACGTCCAAGACGAGCTGAGTTATGATCGCCATCATGAAAAGGCGGAGCAAATTTATCGCGTCACCCGCGAGTGGTTCAACTCCGACGGCTCTTCGAGCTTGCACCTCGGCCACGTCGCGCCGCCCATTGGCCCGCTGTTGAAGAATGATTTTCCCGATCTTCTGCAAGTGATTCGACTCAACGAAACCGGCAATACTTTATTGCGCCACGGCGACAAGGTGTTTCAAGAAGAGCGCTTCTTCTTTGCCGATCCCCAAATCTTCGAACTCTTCACGCTGCCGCTGCTCAAGGGCGATCCGAAGACCGCGCTAGTTGATCCCAACGGGGTTGTGATCACTCCGGCGATGGCAACGAAATACTTTGGAACCGTCGAGCCTTTGGGCAAGGTGTTGAATATCGACAATCAAGCCGATCTCAAAGTCACCGGCGTGATGCAGGAGCTTCCCACCGCTTCGCACTTTCATTGCGATTTCATCGGCTCCATGAAATTGCTGGAGCAAGTTTACGGCGAGAATGAGTTTAAAAATTGGGGCAGCAACAATTACGCAACCTATCTGCTCTTCCCCGAAAATTATCCGACCGCGAATTTTACGAAGGCGATTCCGGCGTTCATCGGCCGCCATCATCCCGACGGCGAGGAAGCGATACCAAAGACGACGCTGCGCTTGCAACGCTTGACCGACATTCATTTGCACTCGCACCTCGATTCGGAGATTGAAGCGAACGGCAATATCGTGTACGTGTATATTTTTTCCGCCATCGCGTTCTTTCTGCTGCTCATCGCGTGCATCAATTTCATGAACCTCGCCACGGCGCGCTCGGCCAATCGCGCGCGGGAAGTCGGCTTGCGCAAAGTCGTGGGCGCGGAGCGCGCGCAGCTCGTCAAACAATTTCTCGGCGAGGCCATCGTGCTCGCGTTCATCGCACTGCTGCTCGCGCTCGTGCTCGTTGAAATCGCGTTACCGAAATTCAACGCGTTCGCCGGCAAGCAGCTTGCAATCGGCGCGCAGAGCGCGCTTTCTCTTTTGTTGGGTTTGATCGGCATCACGCTGTTTGTGGGTTTGGTGGCGGGCAGTTATCCCGCGTTCTTTCTCTCGCGCTTTCAGGCCGTGAAAGTTTTGAAAGGCGAAAAGATCGGCTCGACGAAATCGCGTTTCCGCAGCGCGCTGGTGACTTTTCAATTCGCGGTTTCGATCATTTTGATCATCGGCATGAGCGTGGTTTACAATCAGCTTGAATATTGCCGCGCCAAAAATTTGGGATTGAACAAAGAGCACATCATCGTGCTGCCGATAGATTCGGGCAATGAGATTGCGCGCCGCTATCCCGACATGCGCAACCAACTCTTGCAGCATCCGAACGTTTCCGGCGTCGCCGCTTCGAAGCGCGTGCCTTCCGGACGTTTGCTCGACTCTTCGGGCGGCAAATTGGTCGACGGCGAAAAGAGCACGCCACTGGAGTTTCGCATTGCAAACGTGCGCGTCGATCACGCCTTTATTCCGACTTACGGCATGCACATGGCCGCAGGCCGCAACTTCTCCACGGAATTTCCGACCGACTCCACGCAGGCTTTTATTCTGAACGAAACCGCGGTTAAAAAAATCGGCTGGCCCTCGGCGGAAGCCGCGATTGACAAGCCTTTCGAATACGGCAATCGTCGAGGCCGCATCATCGGCGTGGTGCAAGATTTCAATTACGAATCGCTGCACCAGCCGATCACGCCCATCGTGATGTTCATCGCCCCGCAAAGCTTCAACAGCATCGCCGTAAAGATTCGCCCTGAACGCGCGCAAGATTTGCCGGCGACTTTGGAGTTTCTCAAACAGAAGTGGCAGGAGTATCGCCCCAATTATCCCTTCACGTATGCTTTCCTCGACGAGCGTTACGAACAACTCTATCAAAGCGAGCACCGCCTCGGCGAAATCTTCGGCACGTTCTCCGCGCTCGCGGTGTTCATCGCGTGCCTCGGCTTGTTCGGCCTCGCTTCGTATACTGCCGAACAACGCACGAAAGAAATCGGCATTCGCAAAGTGCTGGGTGCTTCGGTGAGCAATCTCGTTTTGCTACTCTCCAAAGAATTCACGCGGCTGGTTTTGTTTGCCACGCTCGTCGCTTGGCCGATTTCATACTATGCCATGCACCGCTGGCTGCAAGAGTTCGCGTATCGCATCGAGCTCAATCAGCAAACCGTGGCTTTCTTGGCCGCGGCCGTGCTCGCTTTCGTGATCGCTTTGGCAACCGTAAGCTTTCAAGACATCAAAGCAGCATTGAGCAATCCGATTAAAGCTTTGCGATACGAGTGAGGCAAAAAAGATAAATGGATAAAAAGGAGAAGGAACCAAAAGAACCCGCCCGCATGAGTGTTGAGCCTGTTCCGGAAGAAGTTCTCGCGGCTGTGGGATGACAATGTGGGATGGAATGAGAACGGCAGAATATTATTACGCTCTTCGGGCTATGCTCAGGATGACAGCGCGGAGGAGATTCGCTCTTTTAATAGTTTTGCCGGAAATCGTTTTGCCTTTTGATATGCCTGAAAAATTATTGATCGTTCAAACGTAATCAATCCTTCATACGAAGTCAACGCGAGTTTTAACATGCTCAAACACTATCTCAAAATCGCGCTGCGCAATGCGCGCAAGCACAAGACGTATTCGTTCATCAACGTGTTCGGCTTGGCGTTGGGCATTGCGTGCTGCATCCTCGTTTTTCTTTTTGTGCGTGACGAGTTGCGCTACGATGAGCGCCATGCGAACGGCGCGCAAATTTATCGCGTCAACTTGTCGAGCAAAACGCCGGACGGCGGCGCTGTAATTAAAGCGGGCCAACCCATTCCACTTGCGCCAACGTTGAAAGCGACGTTTCCTGAAATTTCGCTTGCCACGCGCCTGGAAACCGGCACGGTCGTCGCGCAGTCGGGTGAGAATACCATCAAAGAGCCGGCGCTTTTTGCCGACGCCGATCTGTTGCGCATGTTCACGTTTCCGCTTTTGCGCGGCGACGCTGCAACCGCGCTCTCTCAAAAGAACGCCGTGGTGTTGAGTGAGACCAATGCGCAAAAATATTTTGGCAATGAGAACCCGTTGGGCAAACCGCTCACTTTGAATTTCGGCGAGGAAGCGCGCGACTTCATCGTCACTGGCGTGGCGCAAAAGATTCCGAACAACTCCAGCCTCGAGTTCGATCTGCTCTTGCCCTATGAAAATTCACCCAACTATGAAGAGCTTATCACAAGCTGGACTTCATGGGGCGCAGTGACTTTTATTCAAACAACAAAAGAAACGCAAGCGGCGGACTTGCAAAACAAATTCAGCGCGTTCGTAAAAGATCATTACGGCGCGATGATGCGAACGTGGCAAATACTCGGCTGGCTCGCGAAAGAAGAAGGCGCGCTGCAATTGCAGCTGCAACCCTTGCCGGCGATTCACCTCGATCCGAGCGTCGAGAACGGTTTGTTGCCGTCGAGCAATCCCGTGTATTCGTATATTCTCGCGGGCATCGGTTTGATCGTGCTGCTCATTGCGTGCATCAATTTCATGACGCTTGCCATCGGCCGCGCCGCGAGCCGCACGCTCGAGGTCGGTATGCGCAAAACTTTGGGCGCGTTGCGTTCGCAGCTTATGAAACAGTTTTGGGGCGAGGCCATGCTCTTTAGCTTGCTCGCGCTGCTGTTGGGTCTCGCGCTCGCAGAAGCATTCTTGCCGGTGTTCAATGCGCTCGCGAATAAAACTTTGGCCGTGGATTATTTCAGCGATTGGAAAATTTACGGCGTGTTTCTCGGACTCGCGCTGTTCGTTGGTTTAATTGCCGGCGGCTATCCAGCAGTGTTCCTCTCGCGTTGCGCGCCGATCACGACGCTGAAAAATCAAAACACGTGGCGCAGCAAAAATCGTTTGAGCCAAACTTTGATCGTCGCGCAATTTTCACTTTCGGCGCTGCTCATTATTTGCGCGTTGCTCATGTCCGATCAACTCGATTTGCTCAAGTCGCGCCAACTCGGCTTCAATGAAGAGCAGGTCGTCGTCATTCCCACGAACGCGCGCGACCAGGAAGGCGAGCAATTGCTGCAACTCTATCGCGAAAAGCTCGCGGAGCAAAACCGCATCCTCGGCGTCACCGGCAATTCCGACGGCTTTATTCGCGAACCTTCGTGGCGATCATTTGGCAAGGCTGACGGCTCGAATTATTGGCAAATCAACGTCATGCGCGTCGATCACGATTTTGTGAAAACGCTCGGCATGGAGATTGTGCAAGGCCGGGACTTTTCCAAAGAGATCACTTCGGACGCCAAGCATGCTCTGCTCGTCAACGAAACCCTGGTGAAAGAATTTGCTTGGCAGGCTCCGGTGGGATATGCTTTCACGGACTTCGATTCAGGCGCGACGGTTGTCGGCGTGCTCAAAGATTTCAACTATGCCTCATTGCACGAGAAGGTCAAGCCGCTCGTGCTGCACCTCAAAGCGGATTGGGCGATCCGGTATATTTTCGTTCGCATTGCGCCCGGCGATTTTGCCGAAACGCTCACGCTGCTGCGCAACACGTGGCGCGGGATTGCGCCGAGCCGGCCATTCGATTATTATTTTCTCGATGAAGATTTCGATCAACAATACCACGCCGAAGAGCGCTGGACGCAGATCGTGCTCTACGCCACCGCCTTTGCCCTCGTGATTGCTTGCGTCGGCTTGTTCGGGCTTTCGGCATTAACAATCACCAAACGCACGAAGGAGATCGGCGTGCGCAAAGTGTTGGGCGCTTCGGTCGCGGGCATCGTGACATTGCTCTCGAAAGAATTTGTGAAATTGATTCTGCTCGCCAATCTCTTCGCTTGGCCGCTGGCTTATTTCGTGATGCAAGAATGGCTGCAAGATTTTGCGTATCGCGTCGAGATCGGCTGGTGGGTATTCGCGCTGGCAGGAGGATTGGCGTTGCTCGTGGCATTGCTGACAGTGAGCTATCAAGCGATCAAGGCCGCGCTGGCGAATCCCGTGGAAGCGCTGCGATACGAGTGAGGCAAGGAGGCAAGGAGCCAAAAAAGATAAGGAGCCAAGGAGCCAAGAAAGCCCCAGTCGAGCAATCAAAAATCTAAGAACATAAGCCGGAGGCAGAAAGGAAAAGCCTCGCGCAAAGACGCTAAGACACAAAGAACCCGCAAAGCTTTTCTTTGCGGTCCCTTTGCGACTCTGCGTCTTTGCGTGAAAGTTTTTGCTTTTTGCGACGATGGAACTTGTTAGAGACTATAAGCGTTGCGTTTTGCTCGGTGTGTATTGCAAGGAGAGACCATGTTCAAAAACTATCTCAAAATCGCCCTGAGAAATTTGCGGCGACATAAGGTTTACTCGGTCATCAATCTCGCCGGGCTGGCCATCGGCATGACGTGCTGCTTTTTGATTCTGCTCTACGTCAAAGACGAGCTGAGTTATGATCGCTTTCATGCGAACGCCGATCGCATCTACCGCATTGCGTGGCTCAATGAGCATCCGCAAACGCGCACGCCGCATCCCATGGCGCAGGCCATGACGCAAGATTTCCCCGAGGTCGAAAACGCCGTCAGCCTTTCTCCGTTGTGGGGCGCGGGCTTGACGCGCCGCACTTTTTCCATGCGCTATGGCGACAAACGTTTCGATGAGCAGAACGTTCTTTCCGTTGATACGGCCTTCTTCAAAATTTTCTCTTTTCCGTTTTTAAAAGGCGATCCGGCCACAGCGCTGCAAGAGCCTTTTGCAATTATCATCACAGAGAAGGCCGCGCAAAAATATTTTGGAGAGGAAGAAGCGCTCGGCAAAACGCTGCGCGTCAACAACGAAGTCGATCTCAAAGTCACCGGCGTGGCGCAAAACGTTCCTGCGGCTTCGCACTTTCATTTTGATTTTCTCGTTTCTTACACGTTGCTGAAGCCGCGCGAGACCGGCAGCTATTATACGTGGGCTGATTTCGGGCACTACAATTACGTTCTGCTCAAGCCCGGCGTTGATCCCAAAGCAGTCGAAGCGAAAATTCCGTTATGGATCGGCAAATATCTCGACTGGCCTGAAGAGTCGCTCGCGTCATTGCGCGCCGGGCCGAATCGTTTTCACTTGCAACCGCTGACGGATATTCATCTGCGCTCGCACGTCGCGTGGGAGCTGGAGCCGAACAGCGATATTGCCAACGTGTATCTCTTCACAGCCATCGCCGTTTTTATTCTGCTCATTGCGGGCATCAACTTCATGAACCTCGCGACGGCGCGCTCCACCACGCGCGCAAAAGAAGTGGGCATGCGGAAAGTGTTGGGCGCGGTGCGCGCGCAGCTCATCGGGCAATTTCTCGGAGAAGCGATTTTGCTCAGCTTGGCGGCATTGCTGTTGGCGATCGCGCTGGTGGAGTTGCTCTTGCCGGCGTTCAATGCGTTGAGCGGCCGGGCATTGGCCGTGAATTATTTCGAGCAGCCGGGCTTTCTTTTCGGCATGTTGGCCGTGGCGCTTTTCACCGGCAGCTTCGCAGGCAGCTATCCCGCGTTTTTTCTCTCCGCTTATCAGCCCGCAAAAGTTCTCAAAGGCGAGACGAAAGCGGGCAAGCGCAGCGCGCGTTTTCGCCGCATACTTGTGGTCGCGCAGTTCGCGCTGTCCATCGCGTTGATCGCGGGCACCGCGATCGTGGCTTCGCAGCTCGACTTCCTTCGTTCGCAAAAGTTGGGGTTCGATAAAGAGCAAGTCCTTGTGTTGCGCCTCAAACATCAACCGATGCGCGAGCAATATGAAACCGTGAAAACCGAGTTATTGCGCAAGCCGGAAGTGCAACGCGCCAGCGCGGTTTCCAATGTTCCGGGCGGAAGGTTCAACGGCAATCCCATTCAATGGCGGCCGAATGACGAGGATGAAGACGTGGCGCAAACGCGCGTGGATTATGATTTCTTTGCGACGTTGGATATTCCCATGGCCGAAGGCCGGACATTCCAACGCGAGATGATCACGGACGCGGATTCCGCATTCATTCTGAATGAAACTGCGGCAAAATTATTCGAGTGGGACACGGCAGTGGGCAAGCGCATCACATGGTTCGATGACGACAACACGCGGCGCGGCACGGTGATTGGCGTGGTGAAGGATTTCCATTTTCAATCGCTGCGCACGCGCATCGAGCCGCTGCTCATCAGCATGAGCCGGCGTTCGTTCAATTATATGCTGCTCAAGATCAGCCCGAATGATTTGCCCGGCACGCTGGCGCATTGCGAAAGCGTGTGGAAAAAATTCGACCCGGAATTTGATTTCGAATATTCTTTTCTCGACAGGGACTTCGATCAGCTTTACCGCGCGGAAGCGCGCATGCAAACGCTGTTCGGCTATTTTACTTTTCTCGCCATTTTCATCGCGTGTCTCGGATTGTTCGGCCTGGCTTCCTTCACCACTCAGCAGCGCACAAAAGAGATCGGCGTGCGCAAAGTTTTAGGCGCGTCCGTGGCTGGTGTCGTGGGCTTGCTCTCCAAAGATTTTGTGAAACTCGTGCTGCTCGCGAATCTCTTTGCCTGGCCCGCCGCGTATTTGGCCATGAGCCTGTGGCTGCAAGATTTCGCGTATCGCGCCTCGCTCAATGTGTGGACGTTTTTATTCGCCGGCGGTTTGGCGTTGGTGATCGCGCTGCTCACGGTGAGTTTTCAAGCATTGAAGGCCGCGCTTGCGAATCCGGTCGATGCGCTTCGTTATGAGTAAAGCTGGTTGCTCGTTGTTTGTTGCTAGTGCTACAACGTTAAGTTCTGAAACTGATCCCAACACCCCCAGGCCGGTCATTTGTAAGAACCTTCCTCAACGCGAACGAGCCGCAACCCAAAAGAAAATCAAAAGCGCACGCAAAGCCGCGAAGACGCAAAGAACCCGCAAAGCTTTTCTTTGCGGAACCTTTGCGGCTCTGCGCCTTTGCGTGAAAATCTTTGCTTTTTTTTGCGCTGACTCGACTCTTTAGATACTAGTGCTCGGTACACCTTCTGTGATTGAGAGGTGCGCCCAGTGCGAGGGAAGGTTCTTCCAGAATGACAATGATTGGGGGGCGCGCTCGACTTATTACTAAGAGCGAAATATAGGTTACACTTCTCCCTCCTTGTCTGTCATTCAGAAGGAAACTTTTTACGTGCTGGAGATGCTGCCCAGCGCTTAAAAAGATTCCTCCTGAATGACAGTAATAGAGATGCGAGTGTAACCTATTTTGTGCTCGGAGCAGTAACGTTGTAGCACTAGGGAAGAAGAGCAACCAACGACTAGCAACCAGGAACCAAACCATGCTCAAAAACTATCTCAAAATCGCCGCGCGAAATTTGTTGAAGCATCGCGGTTATAGCGCCATCAACATCGGCGGCTTGGCCATTGGCATTGCGTGCTGCGCGCTCATTGCGTTGTGGGTGATTCATGAGTTGAGCCATGACCGCTTTCACGCGCGCGCCGAGCGCATCTATCGCGTCGCGGAAATTTTTCGGGAAGACGGCAAGATCGTCGAAGAGTCTGCGAGCATTCCGTTTCCCATCGGTCCGGCGTTGCGGCAGGAATTCCCCATTCTCAATGCCGTGCGGCTCTATAAAACTTTTGAGAAAGTTCCGTTGCTGCGCCACGGCGAAAAGAGTTTTTATGAAGAGCGGCTTTATTTTGCGGACTCCACCTTCTTCGACATTTTTAGCTTTCCATTGGTGCAAGGCAATCCCAAAACCGCTTTGACTACGCCCTTCTCCATCGTGCTCACCGAAACGAGCGCGCGCAAATATTTTGGCGAGGAAAACCCGCTCGGCAAAAATTTGCGCTTTGAAAACCGACTCGACTTTACCGTCACCGGCGTCGTGCGCGCCGCGCCGCCGGAATCGCATTTCCAATTCGACTTTATCGCTTCGTTGCTGTTTCTCTCTTCATATAAGCCTGTCGCCGGTTTGAGCTTGAAAAAAAAATCCCGCGGCCGGCTCGCTCACCGCGTTCTTTCGCAAAGGGTTGGTGATTTTTCAATTTTGCGCCTCCATCGTTTTGATCGTCGGCACCGCGGTCATCTATCAACAGCATCAGTTTTTGCGGCAGAAAGATTTGGGTTTTGAGAAAGAGCAAATCGTGATGATCCCGATTCGCGGCACGGCGATTAAACCGCGCGTGGAGTCCTTCAAAGAAAGATTGCGCCAAGACTCCCGCGTGCTCGGCGCTTCCGCGTTGTCCAATGTCATTGGCAGAGACGTGCAAGTTTGCCCGTTCGGCGCGGAAGGCAAAACTGAAATCTTGCAAATGCCCGGACTCTTCGTTGATCATGATTTTGTCAAAACGTTTGGCGTGCAAATGTTGGCTGGAAGAAATTTTGAAACGGCACATTCTACGGACTCGACTGCGTTTTTGCTCAATCAGGCCGCGGTCGATTTGATCGGGTGGCAAGAGCCGTTGGGCAAGCAAATGAATTTCGGTCCCAAGGGACAAGTCATCGGAATCGTGCAAGATTTCAACTATGCTTCATTGCGCGAGCGCATTCGGCCCATGGCAATTCTCATTCGACCGGGCTGGTCCTCATATGTTGCCGTGCGACTGGCTCCGGGTGAGCAATCTACAACATTGCGCCAACTCGCAACCGTGTGGCGCGAGTTTGAACCCGAGCGGCCATTCGAGCCTTTTTTTCTCGATGACAATTTGAATCAGCTTTATCAAAAAGAAGAGCGGTTGAGTTTTATATTGAGCGCGTTCTCGATGCTCGCGCTCGTCATCGCTTGTTTGGGATTGTTCGGCTTGGCCGCGTTTGCGACGGAGCAGCGCACCAAAGAGATCGGCATTCGCAAAGTGATGGGCGCGTCGCTGCCGCAGATCGTCGGCCTCTTGTCCAAAGATTTCGCCAAGCTTGTGCTCCTCGCCAATATCATCGCCGCTCCGCTCGCGTGGTTTGCGATGAACAAATGGCTGGAGAATTTCCCCTACCGCATCGCCCTCGGCCCGAGGCTGTTGCTGCTCGCCGGCGCTATCGCATTCGGCGTCGCGTTGTTGACGATCAGCTATCAAGCGCTGAAAGCCGCGCTCGCGAATCCGGTGGAGGCGCTGCGATATGAATAACGCAAGCAACCAATGAGGCAAAAAAGATGAGGAGTCCATCAACTCCTGCTCATAGTTGATTTGCCCGAAAAATGATTTGATCTTGGCGGGAAAACCAGCGACTTTAGCGAGTATCCATTCAACTCGAAGCTTTTTGATTTGGCCGCTTTGCGAAAGACGCAGTTTTGATCCAGCCTTCTGAAGCCACTCCAAAACTTCCACCCCATTGGCTCGTGCAGCTTGCAGCCGGGACTTTTGCGCGCGTGATCATCAACATCGCGATCCGCATGATTTATCCCTTCATGCCGGAGTTCAGCCGCGCGCTGCAAGTGCCGCAGGAAACTTTGGTGCTCGTCACTTCGAGCCGCTATACTTTCTCTCTCGCCGCGCCCTTGTTCGCAAGCTTGCCGGATCGTTTCGGGCAGCGCAACATCATGCTCTTTGCAATGGCCCTGTTCGTGAGCGCCGTGTTGTTCGTCGTGCTCATGCCGAGTTTCCCGGCATTTGTAATCGCCTTGTTCACGGCGAGCATCGCGAAAAATATCTATGACCCGGCGGCGTATTCGTATTGGAGCGAGCGTTCCGGCTATTCGCGCCGGGGGCTGGTGCTTGCGATTTTTGAGACCTCGTGGTCCATATCGTTTCTTGCCGGCATGCCGCTCATCGGCTGGCTCATGGCGCGCAACACCGCCGTCGCGTGGCAATATCCTTTTGTGATGATGGCGGTTTTCGGCGCGTTCGCAACGATTCTTTTGCGGCGTGTACTGCAGAAAAGCGCGCCCGATCTTCATAACGAACGCACGCATCATAAGCCCGCGCGGCAATGGCGTAACGTGCTCGCGGATCCGCGCGTATTGAGCGGACTTGCTGCCGGCTTTTTAATCAGTGTGGCGAACGAAAATATTTTGGTCATCCTCGGCGCTTGGTTGGAAGCAAGTTTCGGATTGAGCCTCACCGCATTGGGCTTGGTCAGTTTTGTGATCGGCGTCGCCGAGTTGAGCGGAGAGGGCGGGGTGATGGCATTTGTCGATCGCATAGGAAAACGCCGCGCGGCTTTGCTCGGCTTGTTCATGAGCAGTCTCGCGTTCGCAGCTTTGCACTTGCTCGCCGGGAGTATTGCCGGCGCGTTGCTCGGCTTGTTCCTGCTCTTCTTGACTTTCGAGTTCACGTTGGTCGCGACGCTGCCGCTCATGTCCGAGTTGGTGCCCACGGCGCGCGCGCAAACCATGAGCGTGAATGCAATGATGCTGCTCCTCGGAAGAATGGCCGGAGCATTGTTGGGAGGCGTGTTATTCAAAAGCGGTTTTTTGTGGAATGTGAGCTTGGGCGTGATTTTGAATCTGCTCGCGATGGCGGCGCTGTATTGGGGCGTGAAAGAAGAGGCCTCGCGACGCGCATAGAAAAATACTAGCCTTCCCGCAAAGGCGCGAAGACGCAGAGTTTCCGCAAAGAAAAACTTTTTTCTTTCAAGGCTGCTGTGATTTCGTGGACGCTGTTCAGGCTTTTCTTTGCATCTCTGCGCCTTTGCGTGCGCTTTTCTTTTTGGTTCCTGGCCGTCCAGTAAACGGCTTCAGTTTTCATTATGTCTGCAAAGCCGTTCTTACCAAACTCCAAACTTCAACGCATTCACGATGCGCTCGCTCTCGTCTTTGCGCTCGCGCAACAACTCATACAACTGCGTCGCGCGTTCGAGCTTGAGCTTGTCGATTTTCTTGCCTTGCCAAGTATTGCTCCAATCTTCATAGGTCGCCGAATCCTCGATGAGCTTTTCAAAAACTTCGGCCTTCGAAAAAGCTTCGATGGCGTTGAGGGTTTGCGCTTCACCTTCCCATTGAATCCAGCGCACGAGCTGCGGCCAGCGCAGCATGAGCACCAGCCAACGCCCCAGCGCCGTTGGCGACGCGAATTCCAGGCCTTGCAATTGTCGCGACCATTGCGAGAAACGATAAAAGCGATACAAGTTCGCAAAGCGCTTCACCGTGCGCGGCGTACTGCCGAGATAGGGCGCATAGCGCAGTAGTTGATTTTGAATTTCAGGATCATCGTCGGAAAATTTTTCGGCGCTGGCGGCGATGACGCGCTCTTGAATTGCGCGAAACTTTTGCGGGTCGGCGTGCAAAATCTTCGGCGACTCTTGCGCCACTTCCGACACCAACGCGCTCGCGGAAAAAGTTTTTTGCGCTAATGCCGCATTGATTCTTTGTTCGGCCGCCTCCACTTCCTGCGGCGAGGCCGCCTCTTGTTCAAAATTTTGACGAAAGAGTTTGGCGAGATATTTTTTGCGCTGCTCTTCGTTCAAGCTGGGAATGAGGAACGGCAATTGAATGAACTTGTCCATAAAATACCAACCGAGCGAGCCGTAGCTTTGCGTCATGTGCTCCAGCTTCGCGGTCAATTTTTCATAAGCCACTTCGAGCGAGGCCGCCACCACTTGCGCGTCCATGCCGATCACGAAGTAGCAATTCGGAAAATCGCCGCTGAGAAAAAGATTGATGGCCTCGATCACTTCCGCCACTTTGCCGGGCGCACAACGATCCAAATCATCGACGAACACGATTGCCGGCTGTTCTTTTTCCACCAGCAATTCGAACACGCGCCGCACGTCGGTCTCCACTTGCGCGAAGTAACCCAGCTTGCTTTCATAATCCGGTTGGCGCACGTATTGTGCGAATTTGCCTTCAAGAGGTTTGTCGAAAAGGTCTTTTTTACTTTTGTACCATGTCCAAGCGCGATTCAATAGAGCCAAGATCGACAAGCTCACACCGCTCCAAAGGCCAAGCTTGTTTCCCAACGTCACACCCGCAATAACAAGCAATGCGCTCACAACGAGCACGATACCGAGTATCCATCGCGCCGTCATGGGCAAAACCTTTTCGAACACGGCGCGATGAATGTCGCGGCGAATCGCATTGAAATCGAGCCGTTCCGTTTGCAACGCGAGCCAAAACCTTTCTTTGGCGATTTGATTTGGAAGCTGCGCCACCAACTGCGAGATGATGCAATGCGCCAAGCCTGCCCACACTTGCTCGCTGTTTTGAAACTTCCACGCATTGAACCAAACCGTCGGAAACGAAAGCTTCTTCGGCGCAATTTCGAGCGGCTTATCGAGCCAATCTAAAAATTGTCGAAACGTGGAGCGCGCCGGTGTCGCAGCTTCTGCGTTGGGGTCGTTCTTTTCCGGCTTCTTTTTGATTTGATCTTCGAGCAAACGCATGAGCGTAGTCTTGCCCTGTCCCCATGGCGCAATAATGCCGATAGTGAGCGGCGGATCGGTTTGCTTGTGCCGAATGAATTCGACCATGGCTTTGGCATAAAGTGAATAGCCAAGTTGATCGTCGAGCGTCCATTTGTCGGAGTGAAGGTGCGTGGCGACAGGTTGGTTGGCAGAAGGTGCAATAGTTATCGTCGTCTTTGAATCAGGTTGGTCTGCAAACACTTCGACATTATGTTGATTCTGAGAAGTTGAAGGAGCGGCCTTTGTCGCTGATGGTCTTGCAGATTTTTTAGCAGGAGGATTCACGTTCCTGTTGAACGGTGCTTCAGCAGGGTTATTTGGTGCCGGCTCTTGTTTGGGATGGGCACTCGATTCTTTTGCACCTTGGGGATCTACAAAGGCAGCGTCGTCATCCTCACGCAATAGCTTAACAAGTGCGCGAAAGCTTTTGTCAAATTGGGAAGCATCTCTGAAGTCGATAAATATTCTCGCTTGCAGCAAAGGCGGAAACTCAGAATCTTTTAGCAAAATTGGGACAAGGATTCTTTGCTTACCAGCCGGATCCGCAAAGAGGGCATAATTTAATTCTGCCTGAGTCCATTCTTTGTTAAAATAGGCTGGCGTCATCACCAGTAATATTTTTCGGCTGGAATTAAGACCAGCATTGATTGTCGATGGGATATTTTGCGTTTGCGCAAGCTCCCATTCATCAAACCAAACTTTGAACTGTAACTGTGATAATCGATTCGCTAGCATACGACACCATTCTGTGTCTTCACTAGCGTGGCTGATAAAGACATCATAAAGAAAATCTTGTTGTTGTTCGGATGCCATAGCCATTTGATATTCCTTTGTATTTCACAAACGTTTGTAGCGATAAATTACCTCGACTGGGCCAGATCGAAAAGGGCCATCACCGCGGCTGCGGAGTTTGACTCAGACAACAAACATGATAGAAATCATCTTGCATTTCCCGCTTGGTTTCGTTAGGCTGTATTCGTCTTATCAAGCAAAAACAAAATATGAAATCCGCCCTTCTTACGCAAACGTCCGTAAAATGCAGATCGCCGCTCCGGTTCGAAGGATACTTGCATTGGCATATGGAAACGTTGCAACGTGCTTAGGAGACCTCGCCATGCCTGACGCAACCTTTCTCAAGCGGGTCATTCTGAAGAATTACAAGAGCATTGCCGCGTGCAAGGTCGAGCTTTGCCCACTGGCCTTTCTGGTTGGCCCCAACGGCGCAGGCAAGAGCAACTTTCTTGACGCTCTGCGCTTTGTTGCGGATGGGCTGCGCACTTCGCTCAATCATGCCTTGCGCGACCGCGGCGGCATCAAAAGTTACAAAAATCCCCTTGCTTTTACAGTCAGCTTTCTTTAGTCTTTGCATAGTTCTTCAATCACACACAGGTGCAACATGGATTCCGAGCTTCTCACACAAACCTCGCCCGCCGACATTCCCGTGGCCGATCCGGTTCGGTTTGAAGAGTATTTGGACTGGCTTACGGAGGAATCGAAAGCGGACTTAATCGATGGGGTCATCTATATGCAATCGCCACCCTCCGATCGCCACGAAAAGATTTTTGTTTTTCTCATCGGCATCCTCAATGCTTACGTCGTTCGCAAAAAATCGGGCATTGTACGCGGCTCGCGCACGGCCATCAAATTTTCGGAGTACAACGGCACGCAGCCGGATTTGGTTTTCATCAGCAATGCCAACCGCGATCTGATTCATCCTTACTTTGTCGAGGGCGTGGCAGACGTGCTCGTCGAGATCATTTCTCCAAGCACGCGCCACATTGATCGCGGCAAAAAGATGCGGCTCTATGCCGAACATAACGTGCAAGAGCTTTGGCTGATCGACCCCGACCGAAGAACGGCCGAGTTCTTCCACAATGATTACGGCGAATGGAACGAGATGCCAGTGGACGAAAACGGCGTGTTTCGTTCGGAAGCCGTTGCCGGCTTTTGGATGAAAGTCGAATGGCTCTTTGCGGCAGAGCCATTGGATATTGTTGATACGGTAATGATGATTTTGACGGACATGCCCACCGCCTAATCCGGACAAGTGGAACCCAAAGAACTTCTACTCTTCAACCGCGAATGAGCGCGAAGCAACGCGAATGAAAAACATTGGCGTTCATTCGCGTTGCTTCGCGGTTTAAAAAAGAGATTAATTCTCCCCTCGCAAATTCCCCTCGAACAGCTTCAAAATCCTCCGATACTCATCCCTCCACGAACTGGGCTCTTTGAAGCCGTGGTCTTCAACCGGATAGAGCGCGACCTCCCAATTGTCTTTGCCGAGTTCGATCAAACGCTGCGTCAAGCGCACCGTGTCTTGAAAATGCACGTTGACATCGACCATCCCGTGACACATAAGCAGCGCGCCTTTCAAGCCGTTGGCAAAATAAATCGGCGAACTGCGGCGATACGCGAGCGTGTCCGCCTGCGGAATGTTGAGAATGTTCGAAGTGTAGCCGTGATTGTAATGCGCCCAATCAGTGACGGGCCGCAAGGCTGCCCCGGCAGCAAACACCTCCGGCGTTGTGAACATGGCCATGAGCGTGATGAAGCCGCCATAACTTCCGCCATACACGCCGAGCCGTTTGGGATCGACACCATGTTGCGCGATCAAAAATTTTGCGCCGTCAACGACGTCTTCCAAATCTTTGCCGCCCATGTGGCGATAGATCGCGGTGCGCCAATCGCGGCCATAACCCGCGCTCGCGCGATAGTCGGGATCGAGCACGGTGTAGCCAAGATCGAGGAGGAGATTGTGAAACATGTACTCACGAAAGTAATACGACCAGCTGTTGTGCGCATTCTGCAAATAACCCGCGCCATGCACGAAGACGACGGCGGCGCCGTTCGGCCTTTCGGGGCGATACAAACGCGCATGCACGCGCTTGCCGTCGCGCGCGGGATACGCGATGAACTCCGGCGCGCGCCACGGATATTTTTTGAACTCCTCGGTGGTTGAATACGTGATGCGTTGCGCGATTGCGCCGGGTTTGTTGGGCTGCAAATAAATTTCCCAGGGCTCATTCGCTTTGGAATGACGAAGCGCGAGCATGGTTTCATCCGGCGAGAGCGTGACTTCATTTTCGCCGGCGAGCGCAGTCAAGCGCGTGCGCGCTCCGCCGAGCGCGGGCATGCTATAAAAATGATACTCGCCTGAATGCGCTTCATTGCTGATGAAATACCAACGCTTCTTATCGCGCGAAAGAAACGGCGAGGTGATTTCAAACTGCCCGCTGGTCAACGCTTGCTTATGTTTGGTTTTGACATTGACAATGTAGAAATGCGAATAGCCGCTCGCTTCGGAGCAGAACCACACATGCTCGTTGTCCGGCAGCCAACCCACTTCGCCGGGCGACCCATAACCATAAATGCTCGGCCCGCCGATCCAGGCTTCATCGTGTTGATGATCGAGCGTGGTCAATTTTCCCGAAGGCAAATCGAGGGCGGCGATCCATCGCTCCTTGTTGTCAATTGAAAGCCCGACCACGAACGCGGCCTTGCCATCCTCACTCCAAAACGGGCCGTGCCACATCACCTCGCGCGGTTTGGAAGTTTTCTTGCTCGTGTCATTGGGCGTTGGAATCGTCGTGAACGCACGCGTTGTGGCAATATCCGGCAAGCTATCCGCGCTCACGTATTTCACCGTGTCTGCCGCAATATCCCAATACCCGAAACGATACGTCGAAGTCGGCTCGCCGACTTTCGTGCGTGTGGGAATGTCTTCCGTGAATGCCGACTCGGTGACATAGCTCGGCACTTGCGCGGTGCGCGTATCGCGCGGGCGTTTTTGCAAACGAAACGTGACGTACTTGCCGTCGGGCGAGATTTGCACATTCTGAACATTCTCCTCGCCGGTATAAATCGCGCGCGGGCGCTTCACTTCCAACATCTTGTTCATTTGTTTCGTGCTCTCGGCTTTGCCCTTTCTCTCCTTCAGCACTTCGAGCAAACGCAGTTCTTCTGTGGCGAGATATTTTTGTTCGGAGGTCGGAGGTTCTGTCTCTTCTTTCGGTTTTGCGCCGGAGCGAAAATCTGTAAGTTGGGTAATTTGCCCGGTCGCGATCTTCCACGCAAAGAGATTGTTGTCGCGCTCAAAGAGCACGGCCTGTTCATTGAATGAAAAGCGCGGATCGCTTTCCTGTTCGAGCGTGTTGGTCACTTGCAGGGCTTCACCGGTTTTGATAGTCAGAAGGAAAATATCGCCGTCGCGCTCGAAAACTTTTTTGGAATAGTCGCGCGTGTAATTGCCGGACGCCGGCAAGCGCCGCTGTGCTTGCGGAGAAATTTTGTTCGGCTTGCCGCCGTTGCGGCTTACGGCATAAAGCGAGTCTGCGGGATTGCCCTCTGGGTTCCAATAGAAGTACAGTGTCTTGCCGTCTTCCGACCAAAAAGGGTTTTGTGGAAAAGCGCCCAGCCACTTAGGATCGCGCATGATGCCATCAATCGTAAGCTCGGGCTTGGTTTGGCTGAACAGGATTTTGCATGTTCCGATGAAAAGCAGGCAGAGGCAAAGAACTCGTGCGGCTCTGATCATCATGAACTCCGAAAAAAGAATTGAGGGGAGTTGTTTTATTGCAAATGCAAGCTTTGCAAGAGGGGCACGGCTTGCAAGAAGCTAAACTTTACACCTTACACTTTACACGAAGTCTCGCGCAAAGTCAATTTGAAATTTCCGGAAAAATTTCTTGCTTTTTTTGGAGGGAATGTTATTTTCCTGAATGAATCATCATTCATTTTAGAGCGTGAAATTTTCCCTTTCAGGAGTACGGACGTGGCCTTCTCTAACAACGGCGCAGCGCTCGGCACCGACTCCGGCCGCCGGCCGCGCGACGACAAGCGCGGCAAGATTTTGAAATCGGCCGTCAAAGTTTTTGCGCGCAAGGGCTTTTACAACGCCAAAATCTCCGAAATCGCCCGCCACGCCGGCATCGCTGACGGCACCGTTTATCTCTACTTCAAAAACAAAGACGACATTTTGATCTCGCTGTTCGATGAGAGCATGGGAAACATCATCGACGCGTTCCAAGCCAAGCTCGCGACGCTCAACGGCCCGGCGGAAAAGCTGCTGGCCTTCATTCATCATCATTTGGAACTGGTGCGGACCACTCCTGATCTCGCTGCGGTCTTTCAATTGGAGCTGCGCCAATCCAACAAGTTTTTGAAGGAGTACAGCGGCTCGCGCTTCAATGATTATCTGAACGTCATCAGCGCCATCATTCACGAAGGCCAAGACGCGGGCCTTTTTCATAAGAACCTCATGCCCGGCATCGTCAAGCGCGCGCTCTTCGGCGCATTGGATGAGTTCAGCACGCTCTGGGTTTTGCGAAAAGATAAAAAATACGACCTGCGCGATGCCGGCGATCAAATCGGCAAGCTGTTCTTGCAAGGCCTGCTCGTGGAGCGCAAGAGTAAAGCCGTGCATAAAGCGCGGGCACGGTAGCATGCGAACCCGCTCCCTTTAACAACTGCCATCCAGAAGGGATCCTTTTGAGCGCTTACGATACAGCTCAAATCAACTTTGAGCCTTGCATTATAAAAGAGGCTTTTAATCGTTTTGCCAGTAATCGTTTTGCCTTTGTATCACACCTACTAAACTCCGAATGAGGAAGCCATGCGTGAAGTCGTCATCGTCGAAGGAATTCGCACGCCCTATGTGAAAGCGGGCACTCTCTTCAAAAGCTTGCCTGCGCAGGAACTCGGCCGCATCGTCGTGCATGAGCTGATCGAGCGCACCGAGCTTGATCCCGAAATCATCGATGAAGTCGTGATCGGCAACATCGCGCAACCGCCGGAAGCGACGAACATCGCGCGCGTGGTTGCGCTCAAAAGCGGAATTCCGCGCCGCGTGCCGGCGGTTACGGTCGCGCGCAATTGCGCTTCGGGCATGGATGCAATTGCAAATGCGCATCTCAAAATTTCCGCGGGCATGGCCGACGTGATCATTGCCGGCGGCGTGGAATCCATGAGCAACATACCGCTGCTCTATCCGCAAGAATACGGCGAAGTGCTGGCTGAAGCCGCGAAAGCGCGCTCGTTCGGGCAAAAGCTCGGCGCGTTCGCGCATATGCGGCCCAAACATTTCAAGCCCATCATCGGTTTGCAAGTGGGATTGACCGATCCGATTTGCGAACTCAATATGGGCGAGACCGCGGAAGTGCTTGCCAAAGAATTCGGCATTACACGGCAAGAGCAAGATGCGTTTGCGCTTTTGAGCCATCAACGCGCGACCTTAGCCACCGATCTCGGCAAGCTGCGTGAAGAGATCGTGCCTGTGTTTCCGCCGCCGCAATACAACACGGTGGTTGATGAAGACAACGGCATTCGCAAAAATCAATCGCACGAAGCGCTCGCCAAACTGCGCCCGGTCTTCGATCGCGATTACGGCAGTGTGACCGCCGGCAATTCGAGCCAGATTACGGACGGTGCCGCCGCTGTGCTCGTCATGTCCGAAGAAAAAGCCAAAGCGCTTGGCATGAAGATTCTCGGCTATGTGCGCAGTTATGCTTTCGCCGGCCTCGATCCTGCGCGTATGGGATTAGGCCCAGCGGTCGCCACGCCGCGCGCGCTCCGGCTCGCCAATATTTCTTTCAAAGACGTGCAGCTCGTCGAAATCAACGAAGCGTTTGCGGCGCAAGTGATCGCGAATGAAATGGTCTTCCGCGATGCGAAGCTCTCGCAAAAATGGATTGGCCGCGAAGAGCCGCTCGGCGAAATCAATCGCGAGATTCTCAACGTGAACGGCGGCGCCATTGCGCTCGGCCATCCGGTGGGCAGCTCCGGCGCGCGTTTGATTCTCACTCTGCTCAAAGAAATGCAACGTCGCGATTTGCATTTGGGATTGGCAACATTGTGCGTCGGCGGAGGGCAAGGCGGGGCGATGGTCGTGGAGAGGAAGTGATTGTAGATAGATGATCGTGGATCGAGGATAGTTGATCGTGTTTGCTCGAGAGTGTTCCAACCTCGGCTTGGCCGAGGTTTCTAACGTTTTCCGGTATGTGAGAAATCAATGAGTGACATCCTGCTCTTGCAAGAGCGCATTCAAAACACGATTCATCTCGGCGAAAGCCATTTTCGTGAATTCAAAAGCGCGCTTGCAGGAAAAGCCAACGCCAAGAAGCCGCGTCCGGTCAAAGATATTTGCAAAGACATCGGCGAAACGCTCGTGGCTTTTGCCAATGCCGATGGCGGCG